>Ga0209024_1001869_pt1 | contig 14515 bp, 9 predicted proteins | sample AutmiccommunBRH5_FD_187380 | JGI IMG/M metagenome (GOLD analysis project Ga0209024, IMG submission 187380) | Deep subsurface microbial communities from Mt. Terri, Switzerland - Autotrophic microbial communities BRH/5 (SPAdes) (version 2) | ecosystem: Environmental > Aquatic > Deep subsurface >...
TGGACTTCAGGGAGGTGCCGCAGAACGCGCAGAACTGGAAGTCGTCCTGCACGGGGCGGCGGCAATTCGGGCAGCCCGTGACGGAGTGCAACTCGGAGAGGATCGCCTCCTGCTCGAGCTGGCGGTCGTAGGCGTCCTGCAGGGTCTCCTGCGGCCGCACGACGACGTACACGGGCAGCCCGACCAGCGGGAACACCACTGAGATGCCGACACCAATGGCCTGCGTGATCGGATCCTGGCTCCGCGACTGAATGTCGCGGTACACCCACAGGATCGAGGCGAACCAGAGGACCAGCAGATAGCCCCCGATCAGCGCGCCAAAGAGTCGCGCCGTGGCTTGCCAGTCACCGCCTGGCCACGGAATTGCATCCAAGTCCACACGGACCTCCGGATTCCCCCGCCGTAGCGACTCAGGCTAGCACGCACTCTGCTCAGGATCGCCAGCGGAATCCGCCATCTGATTGGGAAGCCCCTCCCCTGGAGGGGAGGGGGCCGGATGAGAGGAGGAGGGCCGAACGGAGGGGGCGGGCCACTTGGAGAGCTCTGTGGACGCACCGTGGAGGGGATGCCGCCGGACACCCGGTTCCTAAGGGTCACCCTCCTACAATCGGGAGGTGACCACCTCAATCCACGACGTACTGAACGAGGCCCAGCGCCGCGCCGTCGAGACGCCTGGCGGGCCGCTCATGATCCTCGCGGGGCCAGGCTCCGGGAAGACGCGCGTCATCGCGCACCGCATCGCCTACCTCGTCCGCGACCGCAAGATCCACCCCTGGCGCATCCTTGCCGTGACGTTCACCAACAAGGCCGCCCGCGAGATGCGCGAGCGCGTCGAGGGCCTCCTCGGCCCCGAGGCGAACGACCTCACGATGGGGACGTTCCACTCGATCTGTGCGCGCATCCTGCGACGCGAGGGCGAGGCGATTGGCCTCCCACGCGACTTCGCGATCTACGACACCGACGACCAGGCCTCGCTCGTGCGCAGCATCGAGGCCGAACTCAGCATCGACCAGAAGCGCTTCAAGCCTCGCGCGGTGCTCTCCGCGATCTCGTCCGCGAAGAACGAGCGCAAGGACTCGGCGGCGTTCCACCGGCAGGCGGACAACTACTTCGAGGAGATCGTGGGCCGCATCTTCGAGCGGTACGAGGAGGCGTTGCGCCGCGCGGGCGCCGTCGACTTCGACGACCTCCTCGGGCGCACGCTCGAGCTGTTCGAGAACCACCCTGCGATCCAGCAGAAGTACGCGGACCGGTACCTCCACGTCCTCATCGACGAGTTCCAGGACACCAACCTCGTCCAGTTCGAACTGTCGAGGCAACTCTCGAACATCCACCGCAACCTCACCGTGGTGGGCGACCCTGACCAGTCGATCTACTCGTGGCGCGCGGCCGACATCCGCAACCTGCTCGACTTCGAGCGGACGTTCCCGGACGCCCAGACCGTGCTGCTCGAGCAGAACTACCGCTCCACCGGCCACATCTTGAAGTCGGCGCACTCGGTCATCGCGAAGGCGGAAGGACGCCCCGAGAAGTCGCTCTGGACCGAGAACAACGAGGGCGACCAGGTGGTCGAGTACGAAGCGGACTACGGCGAGGAGGAAGGCAACTTCATCGCTTCCGAGATCCGCCGCCTCATGCGCCAGCACGACTACCAGCCCGCGGACTTCGCCGTCATGTACCGCACGAACGCGCAGTCGCGAGGCATCGAGGAGGCGTTCATCTCCTCCGGCGTGCGCTACCGGATCGTGGGCGGCACGAGGTTCTACGACCGCCGTGAGATCCGCGATCTGATCGCCTACCTGCGGCTCGTCCACAATGAGTACGACACGGTCGCCTTTGAGCGGATCGTGAACGTGCCCACCCGAGGCATCGGCGCGAAGACCGTCGGCGAGCTCCTCGCGGCGGCGGTTGACCTCGGCATCTCGCCGATCGCGATCGCGCACCGGACCGCCTCGGGGGACTCTGCTCCCGGCGTGCCGCAGCTCGCCTCCCGGGCCCGAGGTGCGCTCATCGCCTTTATCCAGATGTACGACCGCCTCGCCGCTGAGCGCGAGACGACGAGCATCGCGGGCCTCCTCGACCGCGTCCTCGCCGAGACGGACTACCGACAGCACCTCCGCAAGAGCGAGTCCGAGGAGCAGGCGGACGTCCGCTGGGAGAACGTGCAAGAGCTCCGCTCCGTCGCCGCCGAATACGCCGAGGTCGAGCGCGAGGGTAGTCTCGCGTCCTTCCTCGAAGAGATCGCTCTCGTCTCGGACATTGATGACCCGTCGGCGGACACGCCGGACGCTGTCACGCTGATCACCCTGCACGCAGCGAAGGGGCTGGAGTTCCCGGTCGTCTTCATGGCCGGCATGGAGGAGGGACTCCTCCCGCACCTCCGCGCCCTCGACGATCCGTCCCAGATGGAGGAGGAACGCCGCGTCTGCTACGTCGGCATGACGCGAGCGAAGGAGCGCCTTTACCTGACCCGCGCCCGCCGCCGGTTCATGTACGGCAACATCCGTGCCAACCCCTCGTCGCGGTTCCTCCGTGACCTGCCTGACGACTCCGTCACCGCCCCGCTCGGCTCATCGCGCCGAGGTGCCGGCGACAGCCTCACCTTGAGCGGTCTGCGCGCCGCCGCCGACGCGCGCCGCGAGGAAGTCGACGACAAAGAGCCGATGTTCTCGCCCGGCGACCGCGTACGGCACAACTCGTTCGGCATCGGCGTCGTCGTCGCGTGCGCCATCGTGCCCGGCGACCAGCAGGTCACCGTCGCGTTCCCCGAGAAGGGCGTGAAGAAGCTGATGCAGTCCTTCGCCCACCTCGAGCGGGCCATCTAGCAGCAGCGGGACAGGCTAGCGGTCGAGCTTCGGCGCGTCGGGATCAGCGGCAGCCCGGAGGTCCGTGGGCAGATCCGCGAAGTGCAGCTTCGTCTGGATGTGGTTCAGCACATCGCCACGGGTCAGCATCCCCACCAGGCGGCCGTCATCGATCACCGGTAGTTGGTGGACGTCCCGCTCTGCCATGGTGCGCACGGCATCGCTCACCATCGTGCCCGGCGTGATCGTCGCCACCTCGACCGTGGGGACCATCGCCGTCCGGGCGCTCGTCGTCGGCCAGTCCTCGCGAGGGGTCTTCGAGAGGTCAGTCGTCGTGATGAGGCCGGAGACGCTGCCGTTGTGCTCCAGCAGCACGCAGCGCTCACCCCTCGCCAGGACGCGCTCGTCGACGATGTGCTGGAGGGACGAGGTGTCCGGCATGGGGTCAGTCGGCGCGCGCATCAGGTCGCGGGCGCGCACATCCTGCAGCGCGCGGTCGAACAGCAACTGCTGGTAGGCGGCCTCGGCGGCCTGCTTCAGGAAGAAACCGATGAAGACGTACCAGATACCCGTCAGGCTGTAGGTCAGCGTCACGAAGACTCCGGCGCCGATCATGATCCAGGCGATTCCCTGGCCCGACCTCGACGCCCATCGCGTCGCCTTCATGAGGTCGCGCGACTTCGCCCAGATGATCGAGCGGAACACGCGGCCCCCATCCAGGGGGAAGCCCGGTAGGAGGTTAAACACCCCGAGCAGCGCGTTCACGGTGGCCAGGTACAGCAGAACCTCCCCGAAGTCCCCGCCGAGAGCGACGGCGATTGCGCCGAGGACAAACGCGAGCAGCAGCGACATGCCGGGCCCGGCAGCGGCGACGAAGAACTCATGCCTCGCCGAGCTCATCTCCGCGCCGATGTTCGAGACGCCACCGAAGATGAAGAGCGTGATCGACGGCACCGGCATCCCGAACCGCTGCGCGAGCAGTGCATGAGACAGCTCATGGAGGAGCACCGACAGGAAGAACCCGAACGATGTCGCGATCGCGACGCCCCAGGCAAGGCCGGTGCTCCAGTCCGGGTAGGTGTCCCCGAAGTACTGCACCAGGCTCCACGTGATCAGCGTGAAGATCAGCGACCACGACCAGTGGACGATGATGGCGATTCCACGAATCGTAGCGACCTTGAGTCCGCCCGTGAGATCCATGCACTCAGGATACGGCGTGCCGTCCCGCACAGTGCGGGCATCCATGAACGAACGGTGAACGGCGTGTCCTAGCCGGCGAGGGCCGCCAGCGTCGAGGGATCGAGTGCTTCCGCGAGCAGCGCGCTGATCCGCTCCAGCTTCACCTCGTGCGAGAACGGCGACTTCCCGAACGATCCCTCGACGTCGCGCATCGTCTCCACGGTGCCCTCGGGCGCCAGCAGGAGCGTGGTCTCGCGCGTCGAAGCGGCTCGGTCGAGGAGGTACGGGCTCGGCTCGTGTCCACCGGTGAGGATGAGGCACTCCGAGCGGGTCAGCATCGCGGCGAGCGCGAGGTCTACCTTCTCAGCGCGCGCCACCACCGCGCGGCGCGGGAAGCGCTGGAAGTAGGCGTCTGCGGCGTCGTGCGAGATCGCCCCCACGACGAGGTGCTCGCAGATCGCGGCGTCGCCCTCCTCGGAGCGCGAGAGCACCGTCGCGCCGCTCGCCTCAATCAGTCGGGCGACAGTCGGCGCGGCGAGCAGCCGGTCCTCGGCGACGGCGTTCGGGCCGGCGTAGCGCTGGTGGTTCGCGATCACGGTCGCGCCGTCATGCGCGAACGTCGCGTCCTCACTCACGAAGATCAGCGTGGCGCCGAGGCGCTGCGCGAGGGCAGCGGCATCAGTGTCGGATGAGGCCTCGATGATCGTCACGGCCTGGTCGTCGGCGGGGATGTCCGCCTCGGCGACGGGAACGCCGGAAGCATCAGCGATCTCGAAGGTGGCGTAGGTGCGAGCGTCGTCCTCGGCGCGTGCATCGCCCGAGAGCCGGACGAACCGCACGGCGCGGCCGCTGAGCGCCAGACGGTGCCCGAGGCCCGCAGCGATCGTCGTCGAACCCGCACCCGGTTGCGCGCTTGCCACCAGGATTCGGCTCATGCAATCACCCGTTCGATCACCTGCGGAGACGCCTCGCGCCGTCCTTCGACGGTCGCCGTCACCCGTGACGGAATCTAGACGCGGGGGTTACAGACCGCAACCGCCCGAGCCTGCAAGCACGTCGTGCGTGTCAGTCAGCTGCCTCAGCAGCCCCGTCGCTGAAATCGCGCAGAACTGCTGACACCTGCCTGCAACGGCTCACCGGCCCTCACTGATGCTCGCGAGATCGGGTCGCCGCAATGGTTACGCGCTAAGTGGCAGTTGGCCCGGGGCGTCGCACGCCCTGACCGAGAGGATGCACATGCGGCGCCCACACGTGTTCGCGGTCCTCGCATTGAGTTGCCTGATCGCGGCCCTGCCCATCATCACCGAGTCGTGGGCGACACGCATGGGATCCGTCCCCGGCGTGAGTTCGGGTACCAACGACAGACTCGCGAATCCCAACGACGACGACTCCACCGCCCCTGAGGTATCCGCGCCTGAGGTAGTCGCGGACGAGGACGCCGTCGGCGGAGCGGACGACCCAGGCGACTCTCCGCCCCAGCCCCAGGCCGGTCGCTTCGCCACGGACCGAGGCAGCACCGAGCCGGCACCCGCAGCGCCCTCGACGGCCACACAACCTGAAGCTCCCCCCGAGGGATCTGCCGGCGGCGCTGCGGCGATAGACCGCGAGGATCCACCTCCGCCCAGCACACCAGCCCCTGCACGGGCAGTCGAACCGCCGCCGCCGGACAATGGAGCGCCGCCTGCCGCGAACGAGCCGCCGCCCGCGGACCTCGCGCCCGAGGCCGAGCCAACGCCGCTCGTGCAGCAGCCGCCCCCAGCACCCCCGGCGGCGCCACAGCCACCCGCGCCGTTCGAGAACCCAGCGCCACCGCCACCCGACCCGACCCCCGAGTCGACTCCGACGGCCGAGCCCGAACCGGAGCGCACTTCGACGCCGAGCCCGACTCGCACCCAGCGGTCGGACCCGACCCCCACGGCGACCAGCACGCCTCGGCCGGAACGCACTCCTCGACCGGAGGGGACGGCCGAACCCACCCCAGCTCGCACGCCTCGAGCGGAGCCCACCCCGCGTTGGACGCCGCCACCACGCGTCGAGCGCACCCCTACGCCGACGCCCACCCCCACCCGGACTCCGAACGCGAGTCCAACGCCGAGTTGGACTCCGCCGCCTCTGGTCGAGCGAACGCCCACCCCGACGCCCTCGCCGACACGGACGCCCGAGGCAACGCCGGAGCCGACGCGAGAGCCGAGGCCTGAGGCAACGCCAGAACCGACCCCGGAAGCAACTCCGGAGGCAACAGCCGAGCCGAACACCCCGGGGTGGAGGCCACCGCTGCCGTTCGCAGATCGCAGCCCCGAGCGGTCAGACGAAGACCGCGACGACGGACCGCGGATCCCGTGGCTCATGTGGCTCGGAGACGACGACGACGACCGAGACGACGAGCGCCGACGTCGTGGGGACGGCGGACGCGACGACCGCGACCGTGATGACGACGACGACGACGATGACGACGATGACGACGATGACGATGACGATGACGATGACGACGACTAGGTAGTCCGTACGACGCAGAACAGCGCCCTTGAGGGGCGCTGTTCATGTTCGGAACTTGGTGCCGAGGGCCGGGATCGAACCGGCGACACCACGATTTTCAGTCGTGTGCTCTACCAACTGAGCTACCTCGGCAGGGCCGAGCGCCAAGCGTACCCGTCCGCCTGCCATGAGAAAAGTGCGACGGACGCACGGGAGCAAGCGGTAGCCGGCTCGCTCGCATAGCCTCACCGCATGAAGGATCGAATCGAAGCGATCGTCGGCCTTCCGGCCATCATCGAGGGGCCGCGCCGCGCGAGGCGCACCCTCGTCCTCGCGCACGGAGCGGGCGCCGGCATGGAGCACCAGTTCATGCAGCGGATCGCCAGCGGCATTGCCGCCGACGGTATCCGCGTGGTGCGCTTCGAGTTCCCGTACATGGCCGCGCGCCGCGAGGGCCGCCGTCCCGGCCTCGACCGGGAGGCAGTCCTCCGGTCGAGCTGGACAGAGGTGATCGAGGCGCTCGGCAGGCCGGAGCGCACCGTCATCGGCGGGAAGTCGATGGGCGGGCGGTACGCCTCGATGGTCGCCGACGGAACGGGCGTCGCGGGCGTCGTGTGCCTCGGCTATCCGTTCCACCCACCGGGACGATCGGAACGCGTGCGGACCGCGCACCTCGAGACCCAGCGCACACCGACCCTGATCCTTCAGGGCGAACGCGACACGATGGGCACTCGCGAGGACGTAGCGGGCTACCGGTTGTCCTCAGCCGTGCGCGTGCAGTGGCTGCCCGATGGAGACCACTCGCTCAAGCCGCGCAAGGCGTCCGGATACACCTACGACGATCACCTGGACACGGCTGTCCAGGCGACGATCGCGTTCGTGCGAGAACAGGTCTCGAGCTAGGGCAGGACGAGGCCGCTCGGGCGGACCTTCGGATCAGCGTCGGTCGGCTTGAGTTCCTTCTCGACGGGCACTTCGTCGATCAGCGACGCGCCATCCTCGATGCGGGTCCAGCCGTCCGGATACGGAACCTTGGCGTTCGCGATGACCCAATAGCCGAGCCGGGCGCCGCCCAACATGCGCGCGTTGCCCAGGTGCTGGTCGCACAGACGTACGTCGTCATCGGCGCGCTCCCACGTCGCGACTTGAGTGCAGCGCACATCCTGGCTCGCACAACAGTCGTCGCCCTCGCGGACGGTCTGCTGGCACTGCGTGTTGGGGTCGATCGTCTCATCCGACATCGCGGACCTCCCTCTGGTCGTATCGTCGGCCTCGACGCCCACCGTCGGGGGCATGCCGAGCGCCGGAGGCGCGAGCACAGGCATGATCCCATACTCGCCGTCCGATTACACCCGGTTCCAGCGCCTTCACCGATAGCCCGCCTCGGTTGGCCGCTCGTCCGCACGCACACCTCGATCGCCTGCCTCGATCGCACCGGCACGCGAAGGCCCGGTCGATGACGCGACCGGGCCGGAGGGGCTGCATCCCGCCCGCCACCCCCGGAGGGGGTGACGGACAGGCGAGTAACCGGAGAGAACCGGGACGACTACCCGCCCCACTTCCCGCCATCGAGCCAGATCGCGCGAGCCTGGTCGCCGGCGTAGCAGGTGTACGAACCGATCCAACCGTGGGCACGCATGTTGAGGATGTAGTTGTTGTGCACCGGGCGACCCTGCCGCTCCGGGAACCACATCTGCCAGACCTGGTCGTGGATGCGGTTGTAGACCTGCATCCACAGTTCCTTCTGGGCGTCCGCGTTGCTCTCCGCACGCTGCTTCACCAGCAGGTCGTCGAGCTCTGCGTCGTTGATCGACCCGTAGTTCAGGCTCCCACCCGAGTGGTAGAAGGGGTAGATCCACTGGTCCATCGAGTAGCCGGGCGGGCCCCAGAGGAACCCGGCGACCGAGTCGAAGTTCCGGTCCGACATCATCGTCACGTAGGTCGGGTTGTCGACCTCGCGGAAGCTGATGTTCACCTCGGGCAGGGACTGGTTGATCGACGGGATCACGAGCGAGTTCAACTCGGTCCGGTAGTACCAGGCCTGCATCTCCACCGTGAGCGGGTTGTCAGCGGTGTAGCCGGCGGCCTGCATCAGCTTCGAAGCCTCAGCAGGCTCGTACGCGTACCACTGGCCGTTCGCCTTGAGCGTCGGGTACGAATCGAACAGCAGCGGCCACGGCATCGGCGCGTTGGAGTACGGGCCGTCCGGGTTCTGGTTGTCACCACCGCGGGCCAGGTCGAACTCGTTCGGGTCGAAGGCGAGCGACCACGCGCGGCGGATGCGCTCGTCCGCGTAGATCGGGTTCTTCATCTGGAACTGGAAGCCGTTGACGTTCGAGCCGCGGGACACCGGGCCCTTGCCGGCGACCAGCGTCTCGCTCTCGCCCACCATCTGCGCCACGGAGTCGTCCGTGCCGGCCGCCATGTGGCCGTAGTTGTGGGTGATGAGCCCGGCCTGGTGAGCGTTCAGGTCGCTCTGGACGTAGAGCTCCATACCGTCGAGGTACGGCAGCGCGTTGCCCAGCGCGTCCTTCTCCCAGTAGTTCTTGTTCGCCGAGAAGACGGACCGCTCCTTCTGGGTCCACTCCTCCTGGACGAAGGGGCCGGTCCCGATGGCGCCAGTCTGTCGTGCTTCTTCGTCGTCCACGAGCTCAGCCGGGTAGATGTACGACCAGGCGCCCACGGAGAGCGGGAAGTCGTTCAGCGGCTGGTCCAGGTTGAAGACGATGGTGTAGTCGTCCGGCGTCTCCATGCTCGTGACCATGTTGAAGACGTCCTTCTGAGACCCGTTCGAGTACATCTCGACGGTCTTCACGACGTCCTGAGCATTGAATTCGCGGCCGTTGACCGGAGCCTTGTCGTGGAACATCGCGCCCTGGCGCAGGTTGAAGGTGTGCTTCGTCCCGTCCTCGGATACCTCCCACGACTCAGCAAGGTCCGGCTCGATGTCGACGCGGTACGGGTCGGCCAGCGGGCCCACCTTGCCGCGGGTCAGCTTGTTCGAGGTGTGCGCGAGCGTCGTGTAGATCGTGCAGGACAGCGTCCGCGCAAGGTCCATGCGCGGCGGGTCAAGGTAGACCATCTTCGCCACGCCACCGCGGACGGCGTTGACTGCCGGGTTGAGCTCGGCGGCGGACGGCGGGATCGGGCCGTCGTAGATACCGGGTACGACGCGGACCTGGTCCGCCGGGACCGGGGTTCCTGCTGGGTCGGACTGCTGGGTGCCAACCGCGGTCGCGGTGAGCTGGGCACCGGACTGGCTGCTCGGCGTCGAGGCGCTACTACCCCCATCGTCGTCGTCACTGCCACAGCCGATCAGGGCTGCGCCAGCGAGACCGGCAACACCGAGACCGGCGCCACGCAGCACGTTGCGCCGGCTGGTCGCCCGGCTCCAATAGGTCGTTTCCATCTGTGCTCCCTCCGGAGTTCCCCTCCTGGGCAGCCGTAGGGCTGCCGTTGCTTCGGAGGACAATAAGCAACGTGATTCCTCATCACAATGCTCATGATTGTGCTTCTACGAGAGAGAACGAGAACTCCAGAGGGTAGGCGAGAGCATTACGGGCGTTTTCCTCTCCTGAATGGTGATTGCTCGTCACCGCGGTCGACGAAGGTTTTCCGCCCCTGTCAAAAGGTCGCCGTCCCACAGAGAAGCCCGGCTGCTTTCACAGCCGGGCTTCGTTGACCCGAACTGACCTCCAGCAGCGCTAGCTGCGGGGGGTGAGCCAGGACTGCGGTGCGCCGTCGTCCAGCCACATCGCGCGGGCCTGGTCGCCGGCGTAGCACGTGTACGACCCGATCCAGGCGTGCTCACGCAGGTTCAGGGCGTAGTTGTGGAAGACAGAGCGGTTCTGCTCCTCCGGGAACCACGCCTGGTAGACCTTGTCGTGGATGCGGTCGTAGACCTGTCGCCAGATCTCAAGCTGGGCGTCCGCGTTCGTCTCCGCCCGCTGGGCGACGAGCAGCTCGTCCAACTCCGGGTCGTTCACCGAGCCGTAGTTGAGGCTGCCGGCCGAGTGGTAGAACGGGTAGATCCACTGGTCCATCGAGTAGCCCGGCGGGCCCCAGAGGAACCCGATCATCGTGTCGAAGTTCCGGTCAGACATCAGCGTCACGTGGGTCGGGTTGTCGACCTCGCGGAACGTGATGTTGACCTCCGGCAGCGACTGGTTGATGCCCGGCACGACCAGCTGAGCGAGCTCAGTCCGGAAGTAGAACGAGGGCATTTCGGCAACCAGCGGATTGTCCGCCGTGTATCCCGCGGCCTGCATCATCTTGGACGCCTCGGCGGGGTTGAACTGGTACCACGGCCCCTGCACCGCAGCGGTCGGGTACGCGTCGAACAGCAGCGGCCACGGCATGGGCGAGTTGGAGTACGCGCCGTCCGGGTTCTGGTTGTCGCCGCTGTTCCGAGCGAGGTCGTACTCGTTGCGGTCGAGCGCCATGGAGATCGCCTGGCGCACGCGGTCATCCGCGTACACCGGGTTGGTCATCTGGAACTGGAACCCGTTGACGTTCGCGCCGCGCGAGTTCGGGAACACCTCGGCCACCATCGTGTCGCTGTTCTCAGCGAACAGCGTCTCGAGGTCGGCGGTGTCGCGGCCAGAGATCCAGCCGTAGTTGTCCGTCGAGAAGCCAGCGCGCTGCGCGTTGGTGTCGCTCTGGACGTACAGCTCGACACCGTCGAGGTACGGCAGCTGGTTACCGGCGTTGTCCTTCTCCCAGTAGTCCGGGTTCCGGGAGAACCTCGACTGCTCCTTCTGCACCCACTCGTCCTGCATGAACGGGCCGGTGCCGATCGCGACCTGCTGGCGCAGTTCCTCGTCGTCCGTGAGCTCAGCCGGGTAGATGTAGGACCATGCACCGATCGAGGTCGGGAAGTCCGCCAACGGCTGGTCGAGGTTGAAGACGATCGTGTAGTCGTCCGGCGTCTCCATGCTGGAGACCATCGAGAAGACGTCCTTCTGCGAGCCCGCCGAGTACATCTCGACGGTCTTCACGACGTCCTGTGCCGTGAACTCACGGCCGTTGACCGGGGCCTTGTTGTGGAACTTGGCGCCCTTCCGCAGGTTGAAGGTGTGCTTTGCGCCACCCTCTGACACTTCCCACGACTCGGCGAGATCCGGCTCGAGCTCCACGAGGAACGGGTCGGCGGTTGGGCCAACCTTCCCGCGCGTGAGCTTGTTCGAGGTGTGCGCCAGCGTGGTGTAGATGGTGCAGGACAGCGTCCGGCTCAGGTCCATCCGCGGCGGGTCAAGGTACAGCTGCTTGCTGATGCCGCCGTACTTGGCGTTGAGCCCGGGGTTGAGCTCAGCCGGGGACGGCGGCACGGGGCCGGTGTAAATCCCCGGGACAACACGCACCTGGTCGGCCGGGACCGGCGTGTCGTTTGCGGACGCCGTAGCGACCGCCGTCTGTGTCAGCTGCTGGCCTACCTGGGCGCCAGTCTGTGGCGTCGCGCCACCCTCCTCGTCATCGCCCCCACAACCGATGAGCGCCGCACCCGCGAGCCCGGCTGCGCCGAGTCCCGCACCACGAAGCACGTTGCGCCGGCTTGCACGCCGGCTCCAATAGGACGTTGCCACCTGTATCCCCTCCGGGACTCCCTCTGAGGCGGCCCCGAGGCCGCCTGCTTAGCCGGAAACGATAATGGGCGTGGTGCAACATCACAAGCAGCATTAGTTAGTTAACAACTGTTTTCGAGAGGTCATGCGTGGGTACGTGCGTACGAGCGATCCACACAGATCGCTCACCGAGCCCGCTCAAGTCCTGAGAGCCCGGCGCTCCGTCACTGCACGAAGAAGCCCGGCTGCTTTCGCAGCCGGGCCTCTCTGAGTCCGAAGGAACCTCCAGCAGCGTTAGCTGCGGGGGGTGAGCCAGGACTCCGGTGCGCCGTCGTCGAGCCACATCGCGCGCGCCTGGTCGCCGGCATAGCACGTGTACGACCCCATCCAGCCATGCTCGCGCATGTTGAGGAAGTAGTTGTGCCACACGGAGCGGTTCTGCGCCTCCGGGAACCACGCCTGGTAGACCTTGTCGTGGATGCGGTCGTAGACCTGTCGCCAGATCTCCAACTTCGCGTCCGCGTTGGTCTCCGCACGCTGGTTGACAAGCATCTCGTCCAGCTCGGGGTCGTTCACCGAGCCGTAGTTCAGGCTCCCGGCCGAGTGGTAGAATGGGTAGATCCACTGGTCCATCGAGTAGCCCGGCGGGCCCCAGAGGAACCCGATCATCTCGTCGAAGTTCCGGTCCGACATCAGCGTCACGTGGGTCGGGTTGTCGACCTCGCGGAACGTGATGTTGACCTCGGGCAGGTTCTGGTTGATGCCCGGCACCACCAACTGAGCAAGCTCAGTCCGGTAGTAGTACGAGGGCATCTCCGCGACGAGCGGGTTGTCGGCGGTGTAGCCGGCAGCCTGCATCATCTTGGACGCCTCGGCGGCGTCGAACTGGTACCACTGTCCCTGCACGGCGGCCGTCGGATAGCCATCGAACAGCAGCGGCCACGGCATCGGCGAGTTGGAGTACGCCCCCTCGGGGTTCTGGTTGTCCCCGCCGTTGCGGGCCAGGTCGTACTCGTCGCGGTCCATGGCCTTCGAGATGGCCTGACGCACCCGGTCGTCCTGGTACGTCGGGTTGGTCATCTGGAACTGGAAGCCGTTGACGTTCGCACCACGCGAGATCGGGAAGGTTTCCCCGACCATCGTGTCGCCGTTCTCAGCGAACAGCGCTTCCATGTCGTCGTTGTCCCGGCCGGAGATCCAGCCGTAGTTGTCCGTCGCGAAACCAGCGCGCTGTGCGTTGGTGTCGCTCTGGACGTACAGTTCGACACCGTCGAGGTACGGCAGCTGGTTGCCGGCGCTGTCCGTCTCCCAGTAGTCCGGGTTCCGCGAGAAGTTCGAGCCTTCCTTCTGGATCCACTCGTCCTGCATGAAGGGGCCGGTGCCGATCGCGACCTGCTGACGCAGCTCCTCGTCGTCGACCAGCTCGCGCGGGTAGATGTACGACCAAGCAGCGATCGAGGTCGGGAAGTCGCCGAGCGGCTGGTCGAGGTTGAAGACGACCGTGTAGTCGTCCGGCGTCTCGATGCTCGAGACCATCGAGTACACGTCCGCCTGCGAGCCGGCGCTGTACATCTCGACGGTCTTCACGACGTCCTCGGCCGTGAACTCTCGACCGTTCACCGGGGCCTTGTTGTGGAACTTGGCGCCCTGGCGCAGGTTGAAGGTGTGCTTCGTGCCGTCCTCGGACACCTCCCACGACTCGGCGAGGTCCGGCTCGATCTCGACACGGAACGGGTCAGCCGTCGGTCCCACCTTGCCGCGGGTCAGCTTGTTCGAGGTGTGAGCCAGCGTGGTGTAGATCGTGCACGACAGCGTCCGCGAGAGGTCCATCCGCGGCGGGTCGAGGTACAGCTGCTTACTGATGCCGCCGTACTTGGCGTTCGCGCCCGGGTCGAGCTCGGCGGCCGTCGGGCCCAGCGGGCCGTCGTACAGCCCCGGGACAGCGCGGACCTGATCAGCGGGTACGGCTCCGCCGCTCCCACCACCGTCACCGCCTGCAGCGGTCGCGGTGCTGGGCGGCAACTGCTGACCGACCTGGCCGCCGGTGGCTGGCGTGCCGCCATTGCCGTCGTCGTCGCCGCCACCGCAGCCGATGAGCGCGGCGCCGGCGAGTCCAGTCAGACCGAGGCCTGCGCCACGGATGACCGAGCGACGCCCGACGCGCGCACGCGTCCAGTAATTCGTCTCCATATGTCTCCCTCCGGCCAGGCCGCGGTTCGACCTGGTCGGATGACGCTAGCCATCACACGTCGAGGTTCACAAACGTGATGAGACATCCCATACGCCCATACCCTCCGATGTACGGCTGGATACGCTCGTTCACATCTACTTCCCGCACGGACGCCTCAACGACGGTGTGCTCCGAGGCTGGTTCACGCCCGCGGCGCACCGGAGCCCGACGCTTGCCTCACCTCGAGCACACGAAGAAGCCCGGCTGCTTTCGCAGCCGGGCTTCTCTGAGTCCGAACGGACCTCCAGCAGCGTTAGCTGCGGGGG
>Ga0209024_1001873_pt1 | contig 14483 bp, 13 predicted proteins | sample AutmiccommunBRH5_FD_187380 | JGI IMG/M metagenome (GOLD analysis project Ga0209024, IMG submission 187380) | Deep subsurface microbial communities from Mt. Terri, Switzerland - Autotrophic microbial communities BRH/5 (SPAdes) (version 2) | ecosystem: Environmental > Aquatic > Deep subsurface >...
CTCAATGTCTTATTTCGCAAAAATAGATTTGATCATGAATGTCTATGCACGTCTATCTTATTTTAAATAAATCACCCCTTTTTAATCCTTATTAGTCTTTTGAAATTATGAGGGGATACCTCAGGGGTTAGGGGGGATTTATACCCATCTTCGCTAAAAACAGTATCAGGTTAACTTACAAATCAAATTTATAGGAAAATCACATTAGGCAGTACTTTAATCAATGAGACGCATTGGGCATCACAGAAGGAGCATTTACCGGATCCGCTTCTTCTCGCACTGCTTGCTTAAAAAAGGCATGACGTCGGATCGATTCTGCCGTTTCATCTTTGATAGCTTCACGTAAATCCTTTGGTAATGCGCCTTTCTTTTCTGATCCCAAATGCTGATTAATAAATTGGGTTTCTGCACTTTTACTCTTCTTAGGCCCCGTACAATTGGCAACATGCGACTTGATAACGATATTTTCCAATGCAGGGTGACTGTGCTTTAAAAACAGCAATGCAGCATAAACTTTGTTTGCCATGTCGCTGTTTTGTCCACGGATAATAATATTCCCGCTTCCAGGACGCCAGTTGATAAGGAGCATCTGTGCCTGTTCCATAGCCACGCGCGTTTTTTGGGCTGAATCCAAATCAGACGATGACATATCAATGACTGTGCCGCGGTGATTCTGTTTTAACAAACCGTATTTTTTATCACCAAAATCAACATAAGACTGAATGCATTGATTATTCTCAAGTTTCACGCCTTTAAAATCAGCCTGCATTCCCTCAGAAGTCTGAAGTTTATTCCCCTCCTGCTCAGATGTTTTCAAATTCGCTGGCAGATCTTTTTTAAAATTCTCTTCATCAACTACTTTGTGCTTAAATTCCAGTGCATCCTCATCTGACATGATAAATTCATCCAGAGGTCTACTCATAAGACTCACCTCTTTATCTGGTAAAGCCTTTTTCGCATTCTGTGGGACAACTTGACGCGCCTTTTCCAATTTTTGATAAATTTTATCTAGTTTTTCTTTAACGTTATCAGGTAGCGACGGCGCATTAAAACAAACTTTAATTTGCTCTCGCAAACCATCAATATCATCTTGATATTTAGCCCAGTTTGACTGCTTCCAAGTATCACCAAGCGTTTTAATTGCATCAACTACTGGTTGTAGATTTGTCTTGTTCTGTCCTTGCAAGCTAGCTTCCAACTGACACGTTGTTTTTAAAAGACTGTCTTGCTGCTGAGGCACAATAATTGCACCTAATGTTTTACGCTTTTCATCGCTATAGTCCTCAAGTGACTCCCTTCCCTCTGCAGGCAGGTTTTTCCATTCCTCATAAATTCGTCTGGAAAAACATTTAACACCAGGGCCACCCTTAGCGACAGGCTCCCATTCGCCACTGGCATTTTCTTTCAGAAGCATCAAGTCATAAAAAACGATAAATGCAAGGCCATTCTCCTGGACATCACGAAAAAATTGTTCCGCTCTTTTTGACCCAAGCTCACCTGCCTTGAAATTCAAGCCAAGCACACCAGCATCATAAGCCTTGGACTCAGGTAAGAGTTTACTATCAATATTTAAATCATATTCATCAGGCAATTTAGTGGCGTCAGTTTTCCAAGCCCTGGCTTCTCCATTAAATTTTACCGTTTGCATAAAGCTCTTATCATTACCAACAATACGAGAAAACGTCACAATGGTATCTGGCAAATTTTGCAAGCGTTTAATTAACTTGTCTGATTCCGGTAATTTTGAAAAAGTCTCCGGAAGCAGCATATTTAACTCAGGCGAGACAAAAGCCGTCTCTAGAATGTCTTTTTTTACTGTACGTAAAACAACACTTTGCTCTTGTAAATCTTTAATACCCGTATAGTTTTTTTTAATTGCGAATTGCAGGGCGAGCTTTCTTATTTGTGATATTTCACGTGCTATACCTCCATCTATCGAAACCACATCATTACCACTCTGATTTTCCTCATCTTTTGGCATAAATTCAGTGTTTATATCTATCAGATATTTAGCTGTATAGGATTTACCGGTAGCAGACGCTGCAGAGATTGGCGTGGCAAATCGTTTGGTAAATTTTGGTCCTTCATAATGTTTGGTAGAAGCTCTTAATGTTGCATCCATAAATTCTTTACTAAACCGCTCTTCTACCAGCGCCGCTTTATATAATTTCACGCCTTCAGGCCCTAGCAAATCCTCCATTATAACAGCAGCATCACCTGCCTTACCTTTTCGTATGTAATCGTTTCGAGTATCTTCATCCAAGCCGTCTTTACCTTGTATCGTGTCAGAAAACAGGTAGTCAATAAATGCGTCTCTATGGAATGAAGCTGTTTGAGATTCTGGTTTCTTCTGCTGATACTTACTTACTGCTTTATACAGTGATTTCTTTGCAGACTCAGAAAGCTGCACATTAGTACCTGCTGGATCATAGTTACCGATTTGCGCTTTAAGGTTGTCTTGTACTGGCATTTTTTCACCATTGAATATTAACCATGATAAATACAGTATAGACACCATTTATTTAAAAAGTGTATTTTATGGGCATTTAATGAAGGGATAAAACCATAAAATGCATTGATAACTGACCGCCCCTGCCTGCCTTACTGGCTTGGCAAATACCGCCAGCTGATAACCCCCGCATCTATACACTGCACTTGCTGCTCACAAACACCAGGGCTGGCAGGTAAGGCAATGCGTAACTGCAATATTGTCCGCTCTACTGTCGCTATAGTTACAAACCAATGATGGCTGGCGTAATTTTTATTCCCCGATACAATTTTCAAGCAAGGAAATACCCCTGAGTCGCTCAATAGATACGAATAGTTTCGGCCATCAATCTCATATTCACACCCCTGATGCGTCAAGAGTAAATCAACCAGTTGATTTGGATCTGCTTCATGTGCCACGCAACGCCTATTTTTTAATAACTTTTTAATCAAATCAGGCCTGAATGCGATTGCTTCCAGTTGATAAAACTCCTGATGCTTTACTGCAATCTGATTACTTGCTTTAAAGTACAACCACACAGCCTGCATAAGTGACAAAACCAGGATAGTCACGATAACAACCAGCATGATCGTTGATAATAATATCGCCCCTGTTTGCGTGCCCCACCTGTTCATGGTGTTCGCACCTTAGTTGCTACCTGCCATGACTTGCCATTATCCAAGCCTAAAATAACATCCAGCAGTAAGCGATTTTGATGATGATCCAGGTGTACGAACATGGTATGTATGTCAGCACTGAGTTCATCAGCATGATTCATCTGATAAAACAAGCTGGATTTTTGATTTGGCAGCGAACGTAAAAAATAAGTTTCTTCCAACAGTTCACCCAGGTAAATCGGCGGTTGATACTCAAATGACAGGGCTTTGGTAAGCGTTATCTTTTGCCCGGTTGCAGTTTTTCGTATTTTGCTGATTTGATGTATTTCGGCATGATAACAATCGGCGACCAGGATAGGATGCTCCGGATTTAGCACTTGTCTGCGTGTTATTAACAATTCAGTTGGACGCAAGATGTTAACTACCGAATCAAAATACTCACTCATGCGATTAATTTTAAATGATGATTGCGCATCACCCATCACTTCAATGGCCTTGATATTTTTATGGTGATTACGGGTGTCTAGCGTGATTAAATGGTTAATTCCACGACAAGGTGTAAACCCGGCGTGCCTCACACTGCCACGAATCAATTCGGTGAGCAATTGCATCTCATAGGCTTTTTCAAGGTTTTTTTCTACTTGCTGGTATTGTTGTTTAGTCCCAAGGTAATGATTCAGGAGTGCCGTTGTGATAAGACTTGCCAACAACAGGCTAACTAATACCTCAGGCACACCCATGCCTCGCTGAGGATTTATCATGACACCCCCAATTGTCGTTGCATAAGGCGGGGATTGTTGTTTTGCGACCCGGGCGACTCCCAGGTAATTTGCAAAGAAATGGCGCGTTTGGTTTGTGATTTTTGGATCTGGAATCGCTTATCAGTAGCGAAAACCTCCTGTCCTGCTATGATTAACTCAGACGCATTATCTAATTGTGTTAATGCCTGTGTTCGCACTTGTAATTGATTAACTAATTGACTGATTTGCCATTGCTGATTTAACAAGGCCATTGAGGTGCCGGTCATTAATAATAAAGATACCAGTACTTCGGTTAAAGAAAACCCGTGATAAGCGTTCATCATCCATTCCTGAGGTTGGTCCACGGGGGAGATTATCGCTTATTTGCCGGCCAGCGCAAGCAGTTTTCTTTTTTCAACGGTGTAAGATAAACGATTAACCCTGTCAGGAGAACCGTATGCCTTGCGACTACCAAGCACTACCCCACTCAGGTATTCAAACGCTAGCACCCTATATACCTGGTAAATCCGCTGAACAATTAGCCCGAGAACAAGGGTTAACTGATATCATCAAGCTTGCCAGCAATGAAAATCCCTTAGGCTGCAGCGCAAATGTCTCACAGGCGTTAGCAAAATTATCCGGCGTGCAAATTGCGACATACCCAGCCCCTGCTTCCCATCCTCTGCACCAGAAACTTAGCGATAAACTTTCTCTACATAAAGACATGCTCACCTTAGGCAATGGATCTGATGCTTTATTTCCCTTATTGCTTACTTGTTTTGCTTTGCATAATGACAAACACGTCATGCTGCATGACTATGCGTTCATTTCTTATGCTATTCACGCCAAAACTTTGGGCATCCCGGTTGTGCGCATTGGATTACGTCCCAACTGGGAGGTCGATATTGATGCAATGGTTGATTTATGTAATGAAAAAACAGCGTTGATTTTTCTTGCTAATCCCAATAACCCGCTTGGTGCCTTAGTACCGCATGAAGGTATCCAACGTCTTTTAGACAATATTCCAGCATCAACTATTGTCGTGCTTGATGAGGCATACTTTGAATACATCGATAGCCAGGATAATCAAAGCAGCTTAAGCTTACTCAAACACTATCCCAATCTAATCATCACCCGCACTTTTTCCAAAGCCTATGGCCTGGCAGGGCTTCGCCTAGGTTATGCCATTGCAAACCCACCTATAACAAGCATCCTACAGCGCGCACAACCTCCTTTTACCGTGAATCAAGCGGCATTAACCGCAGCAAGTGCTGCATTAGACGATGAGCAATTCATTAAGGATAGTGTCGAGGCGAATAAGATGGGGTTAAAACAACTGAAACAAGGATTAGCCAAGCTGCAACTGAATTGTCTGCCCACAGCGGGGAATTTTATTACCTTCGATTACAGACAAGATGCCAATTCCCTCTATCAGGACTTGCAACAACATGGCATCATTGTGCGTCCATTGCACCCCTATGGCTTAAATAATTATATAAGAGTAACCGTTGGCACCAAAGAACAAAATAACCGTTTTCTTGATACAATGTCTATTATCAAAAAAGAAGGAATTACATCGTGAAAAGTGATTTAAGCAGCAAAAAATGTGAAGCGTGTGAAGGAATAGGAGCAGCGCTAACGCCGGATCAAATCAAGCATTTAATGCCACAATTAGCAGAAGGCTGGCATGTTTCTATTGATAATAAAGAAATCAATAAATCATTTGCTTTCAAGAATTTTTACGAAACAATGGCGTTTGTTAATGGCCTGGCGTGGATAGCAAATGTTGAAAATCATCACCCTGATCTGGAGCTAGGCTATAATTATTGCCGTGTTCGTTTTACAACCCACGCATTAAATGGCCTATCACAAAATGATTTTATCTGCGCTGCAAAAGTGGATAAATTTTTAATGGCTTAAAAAAGCAGGTTGGGCTGTGGTCACAGCGCCCAACCTACGGTCTTTCGTCTAATTCTTTACGAGTTGAGGGCATGAAGTCTTTTCTATCAAGCCCCATCACAACAGCCAACGCACCTGCGACATAAATAGACGAATACGTACCCACGACGATACCAATGATTAATGCCAGGGAAAAACCATGAATCGCTTCCCCACCATAAACAAATAACGCCACAACAACAAACAAAGTAAGCACTGATGTCATGATGGTTCTGGATAATGTTTGATTAATAGACGTGTTCATAATTTCGACGGGACTTGCACGTCGAATCTTAATGAAATTTTCGCGTACCCGGTCAAAAACCACGATCGTATCGTTTAATGAATAACCGATAACAGCGAGCAGTCCTGCCAACGCTTTTAAATCAAACTCAATGCCAAACATCGCAAACACGCCGAGAATTAAGACTGGATCATGAATTAATGCAACAGCTGAGCTGAACGCCAGTCGATACTCAAAACGCATGGCAATATAAATCATGGTAGCCAGCAATGAGATAAAGATTGCCAATGCACCTTTCGTTGCTAATTCCTGGCCTACCTGCGGACCTACAAATTCAACACGCTGCTGAACAGCCCCTGGCAATTCCTTCATCACACGACTCACTAACAAGGTCTGATCAAGATCGTCACGCGGTGCAATGCTAATTAAAACATCGCGTGATGTGCCGTAACTGACGACTTGCGCCTCTTTAAAGCCGACGTTATAGAGGGCTTCACGAATTCCGGACAAATCAGCCGCCTGCGGATAAGTCACCTCAATCTGTGTTCCACCGGTAAAATCCAAACCCCATCTTAAGCCATTAACTGCCAATGCAGAAATTGAAACGACAAAAATTAACACAGACAAGACAGCAGCCCATTTTCTGGCTCCCATAAAATCAACGTTTGAATTTGGATTAAATAATTCCATCTATACCTCTATAGTCACTATGGACAAGTTGTTCTTTAAAAAGTGCATAACTGCTCACCCTCCCTCACAACTCTAACTTCCCGCGGCTTGTTCCGGGAAGTCGGACATGCAAGCAGTTACAAAAGCACTAAATACCAATTGAAAGTTTTTTTACATTCCGACCACCATAGAATTTATTCACGATGGCGCGCGTGTAAGTCACGGCAGTTAACATGGATGTTAATAAACCCAGTGACAACGTGATAGCAAAGCCTCGCACAGGCCCTGTACCAATCGAAAACAACACAATCCCTACAATCAAGGTGGTCACATTGGCGTCGATGATGGTAGCAAACGCACGATCATAGCCCGCATAAATGGCTGCTTGCGGCGAGAGGCCATTGCGTAACTCCTCACGAATACGCTCATAAATCAATACATTAGCATCAACTGCCATACCCACGGTCAATACAATACCTGCAATACCCGGCAGGGTTAAGGTGGCACCGATGATCGACAAGAGCGCGCCTAATAAAATGAGATTAAGCAGTAAGGCAATATTAGCCACAAGGCCAAAAAACCGATAATACACGATCATGACCAGGAGAATTAAGCCCATGCCCACTTCCAGCGAAATGATACCACGACGTATATTTTCTTTACCGAGTGTAGGCCCGACAGTGCGCTCTTCAATTGGGTAAATTGCTGCAGGCAGTGCACCAGCACGTAATAATAATGCCAAATTACTGGCTTCATTTCGGTCAGTCAAGCCCGTGATTTGAAAATTATTACCCAACGCACTTTGAATAACCGGTGCGCTAATCACGCGCTCTTCACGGTGCGTGACTCGCTTTGACTCACCACCAACTGTTTGCAGTTCAACCTTACTTTCGACAAAGACAATGGCCATGCGTTTACCGATATTTTCACGCGTGACTTTGGTGAAAAAGGATTCACCACCCCCGCCAAGCTGAATTTGAACAGCTGGTGTGGCCGTTTGTTGGTCAAGGCTTGAAACAGCACTGGTGATGGAGTCACCGCTTAAAACCACTTGCCTTTTTAATAAAATAGGCTCGCCGTTCATCATATACAATTTGCTACTCACAGGTACTGCACCTGTTTGTTTAGCAATTTGCGGATCATTTTCATGATCAACCAAATGAAATTGCAAGGTAGCTGTGCCACCAAGAATTTGTTTAGCACGCACGGCATCCTGGATACCAGGCAAATCCACAGCAATCCGGGTTGCACCCTGCTGTTGCACTACCGCTTCACCCACGCCTAGCTCATTCACCCGATTTCGTAAAATACCCATGGTTTGCTCAATGGTATTCTGGCGAATACTATTGAGCTCCGCAGGTAATAAAGACGCAGTCAATGCATGGGCTTGTTTTGATTTAGTCAGCTCCATGCCAGGCATTTTATGTTTGAGCTCAGCCAAAGCTTGCTCCATTGCTTCAGACGAGCGAAAACGAATATCAATCCCTTTGTCAGCCACGTAACGAATCCCCGCATAACGAATATTCGCCTCACGTAAATTCTGACCGATGCTTTTCATCATGCCTTCGTAGCGACGGTTAATAACACTGTCAATATCCACTTCAAGAAGAAAATGCACCCCACCGCGCAGATCCAGGCCCAATTTCATTGGCTCCGCACCAATATTCGTCAGCCAGGCAGGCGTTGATGAGGAAAGATTCAATGCAACCGTGTATTGTTTATCTAATCCTGCTTTGATCACATCAAAAGCCAACAACTGCGTGTCGGTTGAATCAAACCGGACTTCTAAACCCGTGTCAGTTGTTGAGATTTTGTCATAAGAAAGCTTTGCTTTATCCAATAAAACTTGCACTTCATTTTCTAAAGCCTGAGGGTCAACAGCTACTTGCGATGAAACCTGCACAATTGGATCTTCACTGTACAAGTTGGGAATCGCATAGATCAACCCGATGATGACAATCAATATCAACAGCAGGTTTTTCCATAGTGGGTATTTATTTTGCATTTATCTATCTCTAGTAATATTGACGCGAACGGTAGCTTACAGGGATTTTAATGTGCCTTTAGGCAGAACGGCGCTAACTGAGTTGCGTTGCAAACTGATTTCAACCCCTTCTGCAATGCTGACTTTAATATATTGCTCATCAATCCCAATAACTTTGGCGAGCATTCCGCCAGTGGTGATTATTTCGTCGCCCTTTTTTAATTTACTGATCAACTCACGGTGTTCTTTAGCCCGTTTACTTTGTGGACGAATCAGCATGAAATAAAACAAAACAAAAATAGCCGCTATCATGATCAAGGAAAAAGTTCCGTCAGTCTGCGGGCCTGGTGCGGTTGTTGCTGCTGCCATCGCATCACTTATAAAAAGACTCATTTCTTTCTCCTTAAATTCTCTGTTAAATCATCAAAGTGGCACTGTGCCAGTCTTATACTTTGCGTGGGCAGAAAACTTCTGTTGGTGACCACGCCAAGTATAGCGGTGACATGATATCGGGATTTCAAGCTGACGTACAGAGTCAATTCGGCTGCAGATACAATAACCCCTGCTGTATATTATGCTGAATTAACATTCGCTGGCATAGAAGTGGGGTTTGAGCCAGCAAATGGTGCAGGTACGCTTGGGTAAATTGCTGGTCACAAGTCGGGCAATGGCAGTGTTTATCAATCACATCAAAACACATGGCGTATGCAGCATCTTGTAATGAAATAATACCGTCCTTGATATAAACATCACCAAGACAAGCATCCGCTGCTGGTCGGTCAGATTCAAGGTACTGCACACCCTGCCCTGCCAATGCCTGCATCAAGGCTAAGCTCAAATCACCTGCTACATAGCAGGGAAGGTGCTTATAAGATGCCACTTCATGCAAAAAATCTGTCATAGGGGTTGTTGCTTCATCATAGTAAAAATAAACACCAAAACGCCTTTCGTTGTGATTTTCTGGCAGATCTATCACAGGGAAAAAAGGCAGCATGGTTTCAGGTAACGTTTGCCAATCCATGGTATTTTTCGCAAACATGCCTTGCGGTAAGATGGCAATCTGGGGTTTTAGTTGGGTAATTATCGTTAAAATTTCATCCGCAGTATGGCGTACTTGACTGCCATCATAATGGGAGCGCAGGGTATAAATGCCTTCTTTGTTAGCTTTCGGTAACGAGGCATTAAGTACCATTGTATCCTGCCAGGCAGTATAACTGCCTAAGTTGGGTAAGCTAGTTAATAGGCCATAACCTGGTTTTAATAACAAGTCAGACAAGTAATAACAAGTCGCTTTAACGCCCGCCTCTTTCCAATTAGCCGCTGTCAGGCAGCGTCCTGCGGGTGTGGTGAGGACAGGAATCATACCAAACATCTCATCCTGTACGGGTAATTTAGTCATCTGTTTAGTCCTTTAACAATTACAATAACAGGCTGGCATCACCATAACTGAAAAAACGATAACGCTTAGCGATTGCCTCACGATACAGCTCCATTGCCTGAGCATGCCCAATAAAAGCCGACACCAGCATCAACAGGGTCGATTCAGGTAAATGAAAATTGGTAATTAAACCATCGCAAATTTGAAATTGATAGCCTGGAAAAATAAAAATATCCGTCTCACGATTACAAGGATACAATTCGCCCTGATAAGCGGCACTTTCTAAACAACGCAGCGCAGTAGTACCAACAGCAATCACGCGCCTGCTTTCAGCCCGCGCTTGATTGACTGCCGCACACAAAGCCTCATCCACGGTAAAAAATTCCTTGTGCATCTTGTGATCGTTTAGATCATCACAACGCACCGGACGGAAAGTGCCTGCACCAACATGCAGGGTCGAGTAGGCAATCTTGATGCCTTTTTGGTGAAGGCTTGCTAAAATTGTCTCATCAAAATGCAACCCGGCAGTAGGTGCTGCAACCGATCCCTTGTGCTTGGCGTAAACTGTTTGATAGCGATTCAGATCCAGTGCTTCATCGGTTCGGGTGATGTAAGGCGGCAGGGGCACATGACCAATCTGGTGTAACATCGCATCAACATCACCATTCACTCGGCAATGAAATAAATCATCATCCCGACAAGTGATTTCAATGCGCCATTCATTATCCAGATGAATCAGTCCACCCACTTTTAACGCTTTACTTGCTTTAATGTGCGCCAGAAAAGAATCATGGCCGGTCAAGCGCTCTACCAGCAATTCCACCTTCCCTCCACTGGCTTTATGGCCATGTAGGCGGGCAGGAATCACCTTGCTGTCATTCATTACCAACAGATCGCCAGGCTCCAGAAAATCAACAATTGATGTGAATTGATGGTGTCCGTATTGTTGCGTTTGACGATGATAAGTCAACAGGCGCGAATCTGTGCGATTAGCCAGCGGGTATTGAGCAATCAACTCTTGCGGTAATTCAAAATTAAAATCTTGTCTTTTCATTTTGCAATCTGTCTATTAAATTGCGACATTATAACTAATTTATAAGTTCATATCTTTTATTTTTTACACAATTTAAGTGCAAATCTAGTGATTTGACGATATTGGGATAAATCGATCGTCGATGTTATACTGATCCGGCAATTGCGCAAGCCACTTTTTTTTAAAAAACGGAGAAATACCCATGAAACGACTCGTGAAAACATTGACTGCAACCGCCTTGATTTTAACAGCCACAACTGCCCTGGCAGCCCCACAAAAGCTGGTTACACACAATACCACAGATGTAGAATCAAATGCTTTTATTGCAGGTCTGGTGCGATCCACTCATCCAACCAAAGCACATACTGACGGAAAAGTCTCCTGGTTTGAAGTCAAGTTGGGATGTGTTGGGCATATTGTTAATGGACAATGTTCTGCATTAATTAAAATGGCAACCAATACAGCCGCACCGGTTGATTTATGCTGGGTATCCATGGACATTAACACAGGAATTATTACACCAACTCCTCAATGCAGCGGTACCAATGGCTATGCCCTGATTGTCAACGGCCCTGGCGAATCCACGTTAAGAAAGCTGTAAGTTATTGCGGTGTGTCAATAATTAGTCCGCAATACAATTATTCCCAACCCTCGGTTGTACCGCGGATTGCCCGCGGTATTTATCGATGGTCATGAGCATAACTTACTTGGTTTTAACCTCTTCTTTATCTATAGTCCAAACGGCTTGTAAACCAACCAAGTGAGCGTGGGGTTTAGACCTGGCATTCACAACATAAGTGGTGTTCTCGTTCAATATGTTAGTTTTATTGATAAAAGAATCCTTATTGGCAAACAAATACGTGTAGCCAACATCAAAACCAAGGCATGGGCGCATTTGATAATGTGCTCCAAGGGATAAAGCCCAGCGATCAGCATCAGGCAAGCGTACATCACGCTCAACATTGCTGGTAGGTGTTTCGTCATACCCCCCTCCCATACGCATCATCCATTGATCATTGACGTGGTAATTAGCCCCCACTGCAAAACGCCAGCTATTATGGTATTCTTGAGGATTGGTGACATTCAATAGTGTCGTTCCTTGCTCTAGTGAAAACGCGGCGACATTTTTTAACTGGGTTTCTTTAAAAACCCCCCAGCCGGTATAAACAACCGACCCCAACAAGGCCAACTTCTGATTCACATCCTGATACACGCTCACGGTAAGCACATCAGGCAAATCAATGTCATTACTGAGTAAGTTATCACTGCGGAATCTGGCTGTAGTATCTATAAGTGTAGGATCATCGCCGGCAAGAGGGCCGCGGAGTTCGCTATATCCATCAAACGTGTGCGGCATTTTCGATTGATAATTTACTCCTAATCGGGTGTGATTATGATTAAACATCGCCAAAATACCCGCATGAAATCCCACACCAAAGGAACGGCCTTTATTATAGCTTAATGAATCAAGCAGGCGCGGATCTAGGCCTCCTGCCTGAAGGGATGCTGGCGAACCTAATATTTGATTAAATTTCACTTGTGACCATTGCAAATCAAGGCCGGCCCCTATTGCAAAATTCTCTGTCAATTTCCCACCGAGTTCAGGCGATACGTTTACTGTAAGCAGCTCGGTAAACGTCGCTGCATAACGCACAGGGGAGGTAGTAGCATATTCTGTGGATAAACCAAAGGGAGAAACAATACTTAATCCAAAGGTCGCACGATCACCTAGGGGATGGGCATAATGCAAGGCTGGAACCAGCGCGTTTTTACCTGCTTGCAGTTTATTAAATGACTGAATGTAGGGAGACAAACCTTCGGTTTCAAACGTGCTGATACCTGATATTTTGGTACTTGGAAATACGCCAACCCCGCTTAACACCAACTGCGGCTTATCAATCAACACCAAACCGGCAGGATTATACCAACCGATCGATGCATCCGCCCCTTCAGCGGCAATACCTGCGGCAAAATTGCCAATAGCAGCGCCACTGCCTTCAGTATAGAGGGAAAATCCACCCGCACTGACCACACTGCTGACCAACATTGCAGTAACTGCCGTGCTAACCATCGTCCTTACTGGTTTTTTCCTATTCGTCACATTATTCCCCTTAAAGTACATGCCAACCTGCTCACAATGCCTTTGATAATAAAGGAATACATTTTTTTTTCAAACGTTATTTTGGTACGGGGCAAAAAATTGTAGCCTTGATGGAGCGCAGCGTAATCAAGGGATTTGGCACTTGACATGAGGTAGGAAACCTTGATTACGCTGCGCTTCATCAAGGCTACGAGCGACACTTTTTATTTTAGTCCCGTACAAAGAAACGTTATTTCAAAATATTCGTAACCCCTCACCCCATTATCCAGAAGCGCTTACGACGAAGGATCTCCTGATACTAGCACCGTGCCGAAGGGAGGAGATCCTTCGCTAATGCTCAGGATGACAGCTAGCTAGAGTAAGCAGTTATGCGTATTCCTATTCATCCATTATTGCGATTCATCAGTGTTACATGTTAACGTGTGCTAATTTTGCACGGTAGAATTATATGCGGCAATTGATTACTAAATTTGGTGGCACCAGCGTCTCTTCTCGTGAAAATTGGGATCACATCGCTGCCATCACCAAGAACCATCTTTCCAATGACGCGCAGCCCGTCATTGTCTGCTCTGCACTGTCACAAGCATCCAATAAACTGGAAAAAATGATCACAGCTGCCTTGATTAATGAGCATCACAGCATTGAGGCCAGTTTGCGTGATGATTATTTTCAACTGATAAAAGCCTTAAACGTTGATGCTGCGCTGATTACCGACGATCTGCACCAATTACAGCAATGGTTAACCGGTATTGCACTACTAAAAGAAGCGCCTGCAAAAACCCGTGCACAAATTTTAAGTCTCGGCGAGTTGATGATGAGCCGTGTGGGGCATGCTTTTTTGCAGAGCCAAGGCATTAATTGTTTATGGTATGACGCGCGTGAAGCATTGCTTGCAACAGCAGTACCGGGTATTGATGACATCAATTATTTAGCCGCTCGCAGCAATGGGGAGCCTAATCCTGGCTTAGCAAGTCAACTTGCTAAAAGTGGTGCGGATGCGATTATCACCCAGGGGTTTATTGCCGCAAATGCGCAAGGCGATACCGTTTTACTAGGTCGTGGGGGATCGGATACATCAGCAGCACTGTTCGCTGCCATTCTAAATGCCAGTGTGTGTGAGATCTGGACTGATGTGCCTGGTATCTACACAGCCAATCCCCACCAACTACCCCATGCACGGCTATTGAAACAACTTAATTATGATGAAGCACAGGAAATAGCCACCATGGGAGCCAAAGTGCTGCACCCCAATTGCATTCCACCGGTACGACGCGACGGCATTCCGATGGTA
>Ga0209024_1001874_pt1 | contig 14483 bp, 8 predicted proteins | sample AutmiccommunBRH5_FD_187380 | JGI IMG/M metagenome (GOLD analysis project Ga0209024, IMG submission 187380) | Deep subsurface microbial communities from Mt. Terri, Switzerland - Autotrophic microbial communities BRH/5 (SPAdes) (version 2) | ecosystem: Environmental > Aquatic > Deep subsurface >...
CTCCGCCTGATTTTTCGTGCGCGCCCCTTCGCCCAGCATATCAAACGAATGCCGGTAGCCCGCGCCAGCATCCGCTTTTGCATGTGTAATCGCCTCATCAATAGTGCGCCCCAGCACGAATTGCCGGCCCATGATGCGCATGGCGTGCAGCAGCGCCTGACGGATAACCGGCTCACCACTGCGCGCGATCATGCGGCCCAAAAAGCTTCCCGCATCGGCGATGTCCGTATGCTCCATTCGCACGATGCGCCCGGTCAGCATCAGCCCCAGGGTCGACGCGTTGACGAACCAGGAATCGGAATGGCCGATATGGCGCTCCCAATTGGCAGGGGCGATCTTGTCGCGGATCAGGGCGTCTACTGTCGCGCTATCGGGAATGCGCAGCAGGGCCTCGGCCAGACACATCAGCGCCACGCCCTCTTCGCTGCTCAGGGCATATTCGCGCAGGAATACGTCTAGGCCCCCTGCCGGGTGGCGATGGGCACGAATATGTTCGACAAAACCAGTCGCAAGCGCCGTCACGCGCGCCGATTCACCCACGTCCAGCCTTGCGGCGGGCAGCAGCGCCGTCACGCACTCCGCTTCATCCGCCAGATAGTTTTCCGAAATCGCCTGCCTGGACATGGGGGCACCTCCTTCCCGAGATTACCCGTATAGACAGCGAAATCGAACAAAATCGCGCCGATTGCCGCCGTAGCATGTGGCTGAAAGAGCATTTTAGCGTTATAAAGCGCCCGAACATTCATGCCGCCAAACACGGAAACATTTCATGCCACAGACGAATTCGCCATTAATTGAAAACCCGGTCGCCGCCTGCGCCGCCGCTTTACCTGCCGCAGAGGCTCTATTATTGGCGGCGCGCGAGGCTGTGCGCGTATTATTGAGCGACAAAGGCACGGTTTCCGCCGCTTTGCTGGAACAAAACCAGTTTCCGGCGCATGGACTGGCCTGGCTTGCTACCTATGTGGAAAGCCTGCGTGAAATGCATGGCTGGGCGCAGCGGCTGCAGGCCGACGGCCGTTTTGGCGAACTGGAAGCCCTGATCCTGCAGGCGGCCTTCGGCGAATATCTGTCGCAGATGGCCGGCGGCATTGCGATGAACCAGGGCGAAGTGGTCCGCCCTCAGGATATGGGCGTCACTGAAGCGCAACAAAAAGCTTTTTCCACCGAGGCGGTGAACGCTTTGATCCAGCGCGGAAACACGGCGGCGGTGCGTGAACGCATTGCGCACCTGATCGCTGAAAATAGCGGCGCCATCACTTTTGGCGATACGGGCCTGGATGAAACCCACGCCATGATCCGCGAACAATTCCACCGTTTTGCCGAAGAACAGGTGGCACCCTTCGCGCATGACTGGCACATGAAAAATGACCTGATCCCCATCGAGGTGGTCAACCAGATGGGCGAGCTGGGCGTGTTTGGCCTGACCATCCCGGAACAGCTTGGCGGTCTTGGCCTTGGCAAAATGGCGATGTGCGTGGTGTCGGAAGAATTAAGCCGCGGCTATATCGGCGTTGGCTCGCTTGGCACCCGCTCGGAAATCGCCGCTGAACTGATCATGGGCAGCGGCACCGATGCGCAGAAGGCCTATTACCTGCCCAAGCTCGCCAGCGCTGAAATTCTGCCGACCGCAGTATTCACCGAACCCAACACCGGTTCCGATCTGGCGACCCTGCGCACCCGGGCGGTGAAGGAAGGCGATGTGTACAAGATCACCGGCAACAAGACCTGGATCACCCATGCCGCGCGCACCGACATGATGACGTTGCTGGTGCGCACCGATCCCAACGAGGCCGGCTATAAGGGGCTGTCCATGTTCCTCGCCGAAAAACCGCGCGGCACGGAGGATGATTTATTTCCGGCAGCGGGCATGACCGGCGGCGAGATAGAAGTGCTCGGCTATCGCGGCATGAAGGAATATGAACTGGCGTTTGACGGCTTTGAAGTGCCCGCCAAAAACCTGCTCGGCGAGCGCGAGGGCGAAGGCTTCAAGTCGCTGATGAAAACCTTTGAAAGTGCGCGCATTCAAACTGCCGCGCGCGCCATTGGGGTGGCGCAATGCGCGCTGGAACTGGGTTTGAAATATGGCCAGGAGCGCATGCAATTCGGCAAGCCGATTTACAGCTTTCCGCGCGTTTCGGGAAAGATCGCCTGGATGGCTGTGGAAATCATGATCGCCCGGCAACTGACCTATTATTCCGCGCGGCGCAAGGATGACGGCCAGCGCTGCGATCTGGAAGCCGGCATGGCGAAACTGCTTGGCGCGCGCATCGCCTGGATGTGCGCCGACAACGCCCTGCAAATTCACGGCGGCAACGGCTTCGCGCTGGAATATCCCATCAGCCGCGTGCTGTGCGACGCGCGCATCCTGAATATCTTCGAGGGTGCGGGAGAAATCCAGGCGCAGGTAATTACGCGGCGGCTGCTGGAGGAATAGGAAATTGTTTTAACGTACGCTGCGTTTCGTTTGACGCGCACCAAGTCCCCAGCCTGTCACCCCGGATTTATTCCGGGGTCCAGGAGTCCCAAACTCGGTCTCTACCGTGACGCCCTGGACCCCGCAACAAGTGCGGGGTGACACCATTAGTTGGGTTATTCCGTCCATTTTCGTCGTCCCCTACTCCAAGTCTTTCTTCAAAAAATAATCGGTGAACTCAACCACCCTGCCGTCAATAATATTTGCACAGGGCAGGTCAGCGTAAATTTTGTAGCCATGTTTCTGGTATAGCGCCAACCCCTTTTGAAAACTGGCAGTGTCGAGGCGAAATCGCGTAATGCCCTGCGAAAGTCCAATTTCTTCGGCTTTTTGTAAAAGCAGGCCGCCCAATCCGCGCCCGCGATGCGCCTCAGCCACCCAGACCAGGTCAATAACCAGCCATTGATACCGCACAAACGCGTAAACCCCGCCCAGAAGTTCATCTTGTTCTGACCGGTGCGTGACCAGAAACGAGGGCATCGCGAAGTCACCAATCATAGAAATATTGTAGCCGCGCAGCCGGTTTCTGAGTTCCGCCACCTGCGCGTCGCCCGGTTGCTGTATGACGCTTAAATCTGGTGTATCCATACCACCCTCCCTCCTACTCCACGCCCGGCACCCAGGGGCGCTGACCACGCTCTCGCGTGACAGTTTCCACACGAATGCCGTCCTCCTCAAGCCAGATTGCATGACTGCCGCCGAAGTAGAGATCGCGCGCGTCGATTACCAGGCGCGGCCCCTTGCAGCGCTTTACGCCAACGCTGGCGATAACGATGCTGGCGCGCGCGCAGTCTTCTTCCAGCGCATTGGCGTCCCGCACAAAGGCAACCGTTTCACCGCCGCGCACCACGAACATACAGCCCAGCACGTCACAGGCCGCATGCGGATCTTCCCGCACGGTCGCAAGGCGCCCCATCAGGCCTTCCTGTTTGGCCCATTCCTTACTGGCATGCCGGGCCGCCGTTGAACTGTTCGCTACCAGATCCCCCGACACAGTGCGCACGGCAATCAGACGGCCATTGCCTTCCACCAAAATATCGGGGCGCAACGTTGCACCCATCGCCCAGATGAAAAACCCAAGAGCGACCGGCGCGAAACCCAGCCAGCGCCAGGCCTGTTCCCACAGACACAGCCAAAGCCCGCCGCCAACGATCAGCAGCAGCACCGCCTCCGGCGCCTGCCCGACAGCAATGACGGCGCCGGGCAGGCCCGCTACGTGACGTGATATCTCGATCACCCACTGTACCCCAATGCCCATCGGCAGCAGCGCCCACTGTTCCAGTCCAAACGGCATCAGCATGAATGCGGCCACCGCACAGGGCATGATCACTGCACCGGTCAACGGCACCGCCAGCATATTGGCAAGCAGGCCATACACAGTGAAGCGGTTGAAATTGAACGCTGCAAACGGCGCGGTGGCGAGCCCCGCCACAAAGCTGGTGGTCAGGGTGGCGAACAGATATTTCACGCTGCGCCGGAACCATCCATCCTCGCCAAGTCCGTACGATAATTGCGCCCCGAATTTTTCGTACACCGCCACCAGGGCAATCACCGCGGCGAAAGACATCTGAAAACTGGCGCTGCTCAGGCTTTGCGGGGCTATCAGCAAAATCAGACTGGCGGCCAGCATGATCGTGCGCATGGAAATCGCCGTGCGGTCCAGCATCACTGCTGTCAGGACCAGTCCTGTCATCAGGAAAGATCGCTGGGTCGGTATCGACGCCCCTGAAATCAGCAGATACAAAAACGCCCCGGTCATGGCAAATGCCGCGGACCATTTCTTGATCGGATAACGCAACGCCACAGGTTCAATCAGCGCCAGCACCGCGCGCAGCGAAAAAAACAGAATGCCCGCCACCAGCCCCATATGCAGACCCGAAATCGACAGCAGATGGGCAAGGCCGGAGTTTTTCATGGACTCGTTCACCGTGTCCGGCATGGCGGCACGGTCCCCGGTCATCAGGGCGGCGGCCATCACCCCCGCATCGCCGGGAATGCTTGCGATCACCCGCGCCGTCAGCCGGTCCCGCAGGACGGTCAGACGAAGTGCCATGCGCTGCCAGAAATCATCCTGCCCCGATATATCCAGCTTATACGGGGGCGAAATAATAAAGCCCACCGCGCCGATATTCTCAAACCACAGCATCCGGCCATAATCAAAGCCCCCCGGCGTCACCGGACCGGGGGGCGGCATCAGCACGGCGCGAAGGTGCACATGATCACCCGCAGCAAGGCTGGGATCGGCGCGGGCCTTGCCGCTTAACCGCAACCGGATGCGGGCGGGAGTACCTGAAGGGGCAAGCCGGTCAATAACACCGGGCGCGATCAGATAGCGTACTCCGTTATCCTGGCGTTCCAGGGCAACCAGCCGTCCCGTAATATTTACCGGCCCCAGCCGCTTGGCTATCACCGGCGCGTCCCGGATGGCGCCGGGCCATTGCGCCACACTAAAACCTGCGGCCGCCATAACTAGGGCTATCAGTAAAAGTTGTATGCCCTGCCGGCGCCGGCTCAGATAAACCCCTGCTGCCAGAATCGCCAGGATAACTGGACCCGCCCATGGCAACGGCTCCGCCGGCAAAGCAAAATAAATCCCAATGCCGCATGCTATGAATACCGGAAGCCACAGCGCCCAGCGTGAACGCTCAGCCAGAAAACACTCGCGTACGCGAACCCCAATCGCGGCTACAGATAATCCAGTAAGCTGGCGCCGCATGTGTGTGCGCACGCCCTCGACCATTCCCGCCGCCACCTGCGATACCCCCACTTAACCCCTGCCCCGCAAGTGTGCTAAGCATGCGGGGATTAATCAACCCCTTACTGGAATCGCTGTTCTTGATGACCCAAACCCGCCCTGTAATTACCCGCTTTGCCCCATCCCCCACGGGCTTTCTGCATATTGGCGGGGCGCGCACGGCGCTGTTCAACTGGCTGTTTGCGCGCCATCATGGCGGGGCTTTCCTGTTGCGCATCGAAGATACCGATCGCGAACGGTCAACCCAGGCGGCCATCGACGCCATTATAGAAGGCATGGCGTGGCTTGGACTGGAGGCCGACGCGCCACCGGTTTTTCAGTTTGCACTGCGCGAACGCCATGCAGAAGTGGCCCGGCAATTGCTGGCCACCGGCAAGGCCTATCATTGCTATTGCACACAGGAAGAACTGGAGGAGATGCGCGAAACCGCCCGCGCCCAGGGCAAGCCACCCATCTATAACGGGCTGTGGCGCGACCGTGATCCAGCCGAAGCGCCCGCGGGCGTCCCCCCTGTGGTGCGCATCAGGACACCGCAAACCGGCGACACAATTGTCGACGACCAGGTGCTTGGCAGCGTCACCTTCAACAATACGCAACTCGATGATTTTGTCCTGCTGCGCAGCGACGGCACCCCAACCTATATGCTTTCCGTTGTCGTCGATGATTATGACATGGCGATCAGCCATGTGATCCGGGGCGATGATCATTTCACCAACACGGCGCGGCAACTACAGATATACCGCGCCATGGGATGGCCGGAACCGGTCTTTGCCCATCTGCCGATGATCCTTGGCCCGGATGGAGCAAAGCTGTCCAAACGCCATGGCGCATTGGGCGTGGACGCCTATCGCGACATGGGGTATTTGCCCGACGCCATGCGCAATTATCTGTTGCGGCTCGGTTGGGCGCACGGCGATGATGAGATCATTTCCACGGAACAGGCCATCGAATGGTTTGACCTGGGGGGCATCGGAAAATCCGCCGCCCGGTTTGACTTCGCCAAGCTGGAAAACCTCAATGGCGTCTATATGCGCGAAAAAGCACCCGGTGCGCTGATACCCGATCTGCTTAAAACGATTGCGCGCCTGAGCGGGAAAGAAGTAGATGCCGATGGACGCGCGCGCCTTGAACTCGCACTGCCGGGCTTGCAGGAACGCGCTACCAATCTGGTTGAGCTGGCCAGGAACGCGGCGTTTTTGTTCGCGCAACGGCCACTGGCAATTGAAGACGGTGCGCTCAAACTGTTAACCCCAGAGGCGCGCAGCCGGTTAGCCGGACTTGCAACAGCGTTCGCTGCTATAGAGGAATGGACGCCCGCAACAATTGAGGCCTGTATCCGGCAATTTGCCGCGGCGAACGGAATGAAGCTTGGGCAGGCGGCTCAGCCATTGCGCGCCGCGCTGACCGGGTCCACGACGTCGCCGGGCATTTTCGACGTTCTGTTCGCCCTCGGCCAGAACGAATCTGTGGCCCGGATAAAGGACCAAAGTCTTTGATTTACTATACAGCCTGCTATGATAGCCTCTTGTGCACCGCAGCAGGCATATGATTAACATAATCATGGTATTATCATAAACTGGGCGCTGGGAAACGTTGCAAAAGGAGTTTTGAATGAGAGTAGCGAAAAAGGTAGTAGCGGCTAAGCAAAAGGCGAAACCGGCAAAAGCCGCAAAAACTGCGAAACCGGAAAAAGCTTCATCGGCAAAAAAAATCAACTCCGTCACCCTGAGTTATGGTGGCAAGACACTGGAACTGCCAGTGATGCATGCCAGCGAAGGCCCCAGCGTGATTGACGTGCGCAAACTGTATGCTGAAACCGGCATGTTTACGTATGACCCCGGCTTTACGTCGACTGCAAGCTGTGACTCCGAGATCACCTATATTGATGGCGATGCAGGCATATTGCGTCACCGCGGTTATTCAATTGACGAACTCGCCATGAAAAGTGATTTCATGGAAACCTGCTTTTTGCTGTTTTATGGCGATCTGCCGAATAAAAAGCAGAAGGGAAAATTTGTACACGACATCACCATGCACACCATGCTGCATGAGCAGATCCTGAACGTGTTCAGGGGATTCCGCCGCGACAGTCATCCCATGGCGGTGATGTGTGGCGTGGTCGGCGCGCTGTCGGCGTTTTACCACGACTCAACCGACATCACGGATCCGCATCAGCGCATGGTCGCCAGCTACCGGATGATCGCCAAGATGCCCACCATTGCCGCCCTTGCATATAAATATTCAGTAGGGCAGCCGTTCGTCTATCCACGCAATGAACTCAGCTATGCAGAGAACTTTCTGCATATGTGCTTTTCCGTTCCGGCGCAAGAATACAAGGTCAATCCTGTGATTGCCCGCGCCATGGACCGTATTTTCATTCTGCACGCGGATCACGAACAAAATGCTTCGACGTCAACCGTACGTCTGGCCGGCTCATCCGAGGCCAATCCTTTTGCCTGTATCGCGGCCGGTATCGCCAGCCTGTGGGGCCCAAGCCATGGCGGCGCCAACGAAGCGGCGCTGAACATGCTGCAATCAATCGGCTCCGTTGACAATATTGGCGAGTTCATCTCCCGCGCCAAGGATAAGAACGATCACAGCAAGCTAATGGGCTTTGGCCACCGGGTGTATAAAAACTATGATCCACGCGCCACGGTCATGCGCAAAACCTGCCACGAAGTGCTGGGTGTGCTCGGCATCAAGCATGATCCGCTGTTGCAGATTGCAATGAAGCTGGAAGAAATTGCGCTGAATGACAAATATTTCATCGACCGTCAGCTTTACCCGAATGTCGATTTCTACTCCGGCATCATTGAGCGCGCGCTGGGTTTCCCGCCGTCCATGTTCACGGTGATCTTCGCGGTCGCACGCACCGTTGGCTGGGTTGCGCAATGGAATGAGATGATCACGGACCCCGGCAAGAAAATCGGCCGTCCACGGCAACTTTATCTCGGTGAAAACGAGCGCAAATATGTGCCGCTAGGCGCGCGCAAATAAAAAACAAAAAGCCTGACCGCACCTGGTCAGGCTTTTTCCCGGATATGAAAGACAGCGGCGCTACCGGATGCTCGCTTCCAGCCTTTCGCCGGTGAGCCGCGCCTCGGAAATCAGCGCGCCGCTGTCGCGATCGACGCTTTCAATGTGCACGTCATATCCCCACAACCGCCGCAAATGCTTCAGCGTCTGATCACGCTCCTTGGTGTCCAGCGGAATTCTGTCTAACGCCAGATGGCGCAATGAAAGACAGCGGTCTCCTTTCAGGTCAGCGTCGACCACCTGGATGTCGGGATCAAGGCGGCCAATCTCATAAGACTGCGCCAGCGCCGCGCGCACTTTGCGAAAGCCGGCCTCATCATGAATACCCTTGACCTGGTACTGGCTTTCATTTTCATCGTCCGCGATCAAAAACATGCGGAACTTGCGCATCAGATGCGGACTGAGATATTGCAGGATGAAAGATTCATCACGGTAATTCGCCCAGGCGTAACGCAATGCCGAGCGCCAGTCGCCGCTGCCCGCAAGATCGGGAAACCATTGCCGGTCTTCGTCCGTGGGTTCGGTGCAGATGCGTTTGATATCGCACATCATCTCAAATCCCAACGCATAGGGGTTCATGCCGCTATAGCGCGGATCGTCATAGGTTGGCTGCATCACCACGCTGGAATGACTGTGCAGGATTTCAAGCAGCGCCCCCTCGCTGATACGGCCCTGATCATACAGCGTGTTGACGATGTAATAATGCACGAAGGTTGCACACCCTTCGTTCATCACCTTGGTCTGCTTCTGGGGGTAAAAATATTGCGCGATCGTGCGCACGATATGTAAAAGTTCGCGCTGCCACGGTTCCAGAACCGGGCTGAATTTTTCCAGAAAATACAAAATGTTTTCCTGCGGCAGTTTCAGCAGTTTCCGGCGTTGCAGGCGCTCTTCTTCGCTGTCGCTCACAGCGGCGTTTTTATCTGATGCAGGAAGCGTGCGCCACAGGTCATTGAATGTCCGTGCTTCGTATTCCTGACGTTCACGGCGCTTGCTTTCTTCCTCGCGCGTTGACAGCGGTGGCGGGCGGCGATAGCGAAATACACCATGATCCATTAAGGCATGGGCGGCGTCCAGGATTTCCTCTACAGACCGCGCGCCGTGTTTTTCCTCGCATTTCGCTATATAGCTTTTGGCGAATTGCAGATATTCCAGAATGCCGTCTGCATCCGTCCACTGACGAAACAGGTAATTATTCTTGAAAAAATGATTGTGGCCAAATGCCGCATGCGCCATCACCAGTGTCTGCATCGCCATGGTGTTTTCTTCCATGTTATAACTGATGCAGGGATTGGAATTGATGACAATCTCGTAGGCCAGTCCCTGGTAGCCTTTACGATACATCATTTCATCGCGGGCAAAGCGTTTGCCGAATGACCAGTGCTGATACATCAGCGGCATGCCCACGGATGAATAGGCGTCCAGCATCTGCTCGGAGGATATGATTTCAATCTGGTTGCGATACACGTCCAGGCCAAGGTCCCCGATGGCAATTTCCTCAATCGCCTTATAGGTCTTTTCCAAGGTCGGAAAATTCCAGTCCGACCCGTCATAGAGCAATGTGCTGTTAGCCTTAGTGGTCATGCCTGCGTCCCTGAATGGCTAATGGAAAGTTGCTGACTACCCGACCCGTTCCTTCGCTTTATGGGCAAACAATTCGCGGAAAACAGGATATATGTCTGCGGGCTTGGCGATACGCTTCATTGCAAAATTATGCCAGCCATCCGCCACTTCCTGATATGCACGCCATAAAGCAGCGCCGGAGCGCGCGTCCTGAAAAATATCGAACTCCCGCTCATCAAGTATTTCGATATAGGCGTAATATTGCACCAGCGGCATAATCTCGTTGGTCAACAGTTCGTGGCAGAGTGCTGAATCGCCGGAAAAGTTTTCACCGTCCGACGCCTGAGCGGCATAAATATTCCATTCCCCCGAAGGAAAACGCTCCTTCATGATGCGCTGCATTTCCACTAATGCCGTGCTGACAACCGTGCCGCCGGTTTCAGGACTATAGAAGAACGTCTGTTCATCAACCTCTTCCGCATGATGGGTGTGACGAATGAACACAACCTCGATGCGCTTGTAGCGCCGCTCCAGAAACAAATGCAGCAGCATGAAAAAACGCTTGGCCAAATCCTTTTCACGTTCGCCCATCGATCCGGACACATCCATAAGGCAGAACATGACGGCCTTGGTATTGGGGTTTGGCCTTGCCTCATACCGGTTATATCTAATATCCACCGGATCTATATAGGGTACGACGCGCATCTTGCGCAGCAGTGCTTCGAGTTGCGGTTCAAGTTCCGCGAGGCGCACCTGTTCTTCATCGTCAAGCACCGGCTTGGCTCGCAGATCCGCCACTTCGCGCTCCAGACGCTCGACAGCCGCCCGCGACGGGCGATGCAACGCGATGCGCCGCCCGTGCGCATTACGCATCGTGCGCAACACATTCAGATTGGTGGGCGTACCCGAAGCCGCATGCCCCGCCCGGTGCATTTTGACGCTGTGAACTTCCTGCAGGCTGGTTTTGACCAGATCAGGCAATTCCAGATCTTCAAAAAACATGTCCAGGAATTCTTCTCTGGTCAGTGAAAAACGAAAATCGTCTTCCCCCTCACCGTCGTCAGAACCTTCCTTGCCGCCCTGACCGCCACCGCCCTGTGGCTTGTCGATCTGATCGCCGGTCACATATTCCTTGTTGCCGGTAAAGACGCGGCTGCGATTTCCCCCGTGGCGGGAATTGCGAAATTGCGGCTCCTCAATACCCTTGGCGGGAATAGTGATGGTTTCACCACCGGCGACATCACCCACGTTGCGGTCCTGAACGGATTTGTTCACGACTTCCTTGATCCGCGCCCGCGCCCGGCGCAAAAACCGCTGGCGATTGCCAAGGCTTTTGTCTTTGGGATTGGCGCGCCGATCAATGAAGTGATGATGCATTTTCTTACTCCAGTTTGCGCTTTCCTAACCTGCCTTGTTAACCCGGATATACCATTCAACCAGCCTGCGCACCTGGCGCTCGGTATATCCACGTCCGGTCATGCGATTGACAAATTCGGAATGCTTATCGTCAAGTTCATGGTCTTTCTTGGCGCCAAAGCTGATGACAGGCAACAAGTCCTCGACCTGGGCGAACATGCGCTTCTCGATGACTTCGCGCAGTTTTTCGTAAGACGTCCAGGCAGGATTTCTACCGTCATTGTTCGCGCGCGCGCGCAATGCGAACTTGACCACTTCGTTGCGGAAATCCTTTGGATTTGCTATGCCCGCCGGCTTTTCAATCTTGGACAGTTCGCCATCCAGAACAGTGCGGTCGAATATCTGCCCGGTGTCCGGATCCTTGTAGTCGTCATCCTCGATCCAGGCGTCAGCATAGGCAATATAACGATCGAACAGATTCTGCCCATAGTCGGAATAAGACTCCAGATAGGCCTTCTGGATTTCATTGCCTATAAATTCGGCATAACGGGGCGCCAGTTCGGATTTGATGAATTCCAGATAGCTGCTCTCGGTTTCATCCGGAAACTGTTCGCGCCGCACTGCCTGCTCCAGCACATACATCAGATGCACCGGGTCGGCCGCCACCTCATCCGTGTCATAATTGAAGGTCTGCGACAGCACCTTAAAGGCAAAACGCGTGCTGATGCCGTTCATACCTTCATCGACCCCAGCTGAATCACGATATTCCTGCATGGAACGCGCCTTGGGGTCCGTGTCCTTCAGGTTCTCGCCGTCATACACCCGCATTTTTGAATAAAGCGCCGAGTTCTCGTGCTTGCGCAGCCGCGTCAGCACGCTAAATCTGGCCAGCATTTCAAGCGTGTCCGGCGCACATGAAACGCTTTCCAACTCGCTTTCACGCAACAGCTTATGATAGATGCGCGCTTCATCCGAACTGCGCAGGCAATAGGGCACTTTTATTACGGAGATGCGATCCAGGAACGCTTCGTTATTCTTGTTCGCTTTGAACTGTTGCCATTCCGATTCATTCGAATGGGCCAGCACGACACCTTCATAAGGGAACGCCCCGAAGCTTTCGGTCCCCAGATAATTGCCCTCCTGGGTCGCGGTCAGCAGCGGATGCAGGACCTTTATCGGCGCCTTGAACATTTCAACAAATTCAAGCAGCCCCTGTGTCGTCAGATTAAGACCGCCGCTATAGCTGTATGCGTCGGGATCGTTCTGGCTGAAATGTTCCAGTTGCCGTATATCAACCTTGCCAACCAGCGCGGAAATATCCTGGTTGTTGTCGTCACCGGGTTCGGTTTTGGCAACACCAATTTGACGCAGCTTGGAGGGCATAAGCCGGACCACGGAGAATTTGGAAATATCGCCATTCAGCTCGTCCAGCCGCTTTACAGCCCAGGGCGAGATAATACCTTTTAGCCTGCGCTGCGCGATGCCATATTTGTTTTCGAGCAGATCGCCCATACGTTCAGGATTGAACAGGCCCAGGGGCGATTCAAAAATCGGGCTGATCCGGTTACCAACGCTCAACACGTAGATTGGCCGGTCCTCCATCAGGCGCTTCAACTGTTCCGCAAGCGAGGATTTACCTCCGCCAACCGGACCCAGCAGATACAGAATTTGCTTTCGCTCTTCCAGACCCTGCGCTGAATATCGCAGATAGCCGACGATCCGTTCGACCGTCTCTTCCATTCCATAAAAATCTTTGAATGCCGGATACCGTTTGATGGTGCGGTTTTGAAAAATCCGCCCCAATCTGGGATCAGTGCTGGTGTCCGCCACTTCGGGTTCACCAATTGCCGCGATTAAACGCTCGGCTGCGCTCGCGAAAAATTCGGGATTATCGCGGCACCCCAGAAGGTAATCCTGCAGGCTCATAGCTTCCTGCTTCTCGCGAACATACACCTCATTAAAGAGGTCGAAGACGTCATTCATGGCACACCTTTTAATTGCCTCGACAATCCCCCTCGTCGCTGTCTCCCCGCCTGCTCCCGCATTTTTTTATTAAAGTCGGCGCCCTTTTACATTAGACGACAAATCGCCTGATCCTCGCCTTGCAACAACTGTACCCCTTATATGGTTAACAAGGCTTGAAATTTCGATGTTTTTCCGTCACACCGAATCGCAATTTCGTGAACGCTATTTAACGCCACAAACTGACTGATTCTGTGGCATTTTCTCGGCTCTACCCCGTACAACACCAAATCGATGCGACACCGTGACATAGCTGCAACAATAAAAAATGGCTAAATAAATAGTTCAAAACCCGCAATTACGGCAAAACCTGCCTATTTGTCCGTCACATAGGGATTGGTGCGGGTGCGCAACATCAAACGGATTGGCACTCCGGGCAAATCAAAGTCCTTGCGAAGGGAATTGATCAGATAGCGCGAATAAGAATCAGGCAAGGCCGCCGCACGCGTCGTAAACACGGCAAATGCTGGTGGTCTGGCGCTGACCTGAGTCATATAACGCAATTTAATGCGCCGCCCCTGCACGGCTGGCGGCGGGTGACGCTCGGTCGCAACGGCCAGCCAGCGGTTCAGCGCGGCAGTAGGCACGCGCCGGTTCCACAGCGCATAGATTTTTTCTACCGCAGGCAACAGACGTTCAACCCCCTTGCCTGTAAGCGCCGACAGAGTCACCAGTGGCACGCCCGTCACCTGCGGCAACGACAAATCCAGTTTCTGGCGTAACATCGCCAGGTGTTCCCTTGGATCCTCGATCAAATCCCATTTGTTAAGCGCGATCACCAGGGCGCGGCCTTCGCGCGCAACCTGGTCCGCGATATGCAGATCCTGTTTTTCGAATGGTTGTGTCGCATCTATCAAAACGACCACGACTTCAGCAAAATTTAGCGCGCGCTTGGTGTCCTGTGTCGACAGCCGCTCCAGCTTGCCGGTCACCCGCGCCTGTTTGCGCAGGCCAGCGGTGTCGAAAAGCTCTATGGGGCGCCCCTTCCACCGCCACGAAACACAGATTGAATCGCGCGTAAGGCCGGCTTCGGGTCCAGTCAGCATGCGCTGTTCCCCCACCAGCTGATTGATCAGAGTGGACTTGCCCGTGTTGGGGCGGCCGACAATGGCGATCTTCAGTGGCGCATCCGGGGCTGCGGCTTTCTCCTCTTCAAATACGTCTTCGCTTTCATCTTCGAACGGCGGCGCGGGCATAAGCGCGCGCAATGCGTCGTACAGTCCGTCCAGGCCCTGGCCATGCTCTGCTGAAATCGGAATCGGATCACCGAGGCCA
>Ga0209024_1001876_pt1 | contig 14463 bp, 13 predicted proteins | sample AutmiccommunBRH5_FD_187380 | JGI IMG/M metagenome (GOLD analysis project Ga0209024, IMG submission 187380) | Deep subsurface microbial communities from Mt. Terri, Switzerland - Autotrophic microbial communities BRH/5 (SPAdes) (version 2) | ecosystem: Environmental > Aquatic > Deep subsurface >...
GCGCCGGCATCGTGTCGCGAATCGCGATAAGGCCGAAAATCTGCGTCATAAGCCTGTTGCTAGCGACCCTGCCCACGGTTACCGCGCTGGCCTTGCACGCCTTCACGCCGCACCCCGGTCCCGTGCACGCCGAATTTTTTCTGATCGAAGCCTTCATCGTCGCGATGATCACCGGACTCAGCCTTCAGACCGTCGCGCATCTCTACCGAACCGCGGTTGAGCATCACATAGCGCGGCACGATTTGGCGCTGCTCGCTAAGACCGACGCTCTCACCGACCTTGCGAACCGTCTATCGCTCCGCGAGTTTTTTCAGGCGCGCATCGTCGCAGCAAAAGACGCCGACAGCCAGATTGCCGTGCATTTTCTCGACCTCGACGGGTTCAAGGCGATTAATGATCGCCACGGCCACCCAGCTGGTGATGCAGTGCTGAAAGAAGTGGCTCGACGGCTCAAGGCAATAGTCCGCAGCGATGATGTGGTCGCGCGGCTCGGCGGTGACGAGTTTGTCGTGCTGCAAGCGGACGTACTGCAGGACACCGAAGCCGAATTCATCGCACGTCGAATCATACGCGAAATTAGCAAGCCTTACGCTATCGGGGATAAGCTCCTGACCATCTCGGTCAGCGTGGGAATTGCGACGGCGCCAAGGATGGGCTTGGAGCTGGAGCGTCTCCTCACATGCGCCGATAGCGCCCTGTACCGTGCCAAGGCCGCCGGAAAGGCCCGGGCCCTTTTCTGCGTCGAAGTGGACGCGGTGAAATCGGTCGCGGCGTGACACCCGAAGGAACGCAGGCGCACCAATTGTCATAGCACCTGGAACCGAAAGTGTGCGAGGCTCCCAAGATCGGTGCGCTTGAGTGGCTGGGTAAACCAGAGCCCGCTGCGGCAGTACAGCGAACAAGCGCGCGGTGCCGAAGCCGCCGCGCGAGGACAGCGAGCCAAGCGTGCACGCGCGCGCGCATCAGCGCGGTCCCTAGCGTCGCTTGCCGACGCTAGTGTGCGCCCCTCATATGTCGGGCTCAACTATCAAATGTGGTCGGAATCAAAACTCAAGCAGGGGTCGGATTTTCGGCAAAACTGGCCGATCTGGGGCGGGCAGCTTTTGGGAACGACGGCAAGTTAGTGGACATTACGCCGTCAGCCGGCCTTTGTAGAAAGTGCGGAGCGCCTTCTTGTCGATCTTTCCAGTCGCCGTGAGCGGCACGTCAGCGAAAATGATCTGGTCGGGAAGCCACCATTTGACGAGCCGGGGCTCAAGCCATGCCCGGACATCCGCTTCGGTCAACGAGGCTTCCGGCATAGGTTCGATGACGAGGAGCGGCCGTTCCTCCCACTTGGGATGAAATACGCCAATAACGGCCGCGATTTTGACGCCCGGGCAAGCGACGGCGACATTTTCGATGTCGATCGAACTGATCCATTCGCCGCCCGATTTGATGACGTCCTTCTTCCGGTCGGTGATGCGCATAAAACCATTCGCATCTACAGTGGCGATGTCGCCGGTATCGAACCATCCGTCGGCGTCGAGCGCGCTGACCGCTTGCCGGTAATATCGTTCCAGCACCCAAGGTCCACGAACGAGGACGCTGCCTGCCTGGACACCATCGTGCGACAGGTCCTGACCATCATCGTCGACAATCTTGAGTTCGACGCCAAACTGGAGCCGGCCTTGCCGCGTCCAGATGATGTCGTTCATTTCATCATGGCCTAGTGCTGCAACCTTGGGCGTCGGTGTTGCGAGCACGCCGAGCGGCGACATCTCGGTCATGCCCCAGATCTGGCGAACCTTGACGCCATATTGGGTCTCGAACGTCTCCGCCATCGCGCGCGGCACGGCCGACCCGCCAATCACGACACGCTCGAGCGTCCCCGTGTCCTCGCCCGTGCGGGCGAGGTGATCGAGATACATGGTCCAGATTGTCGGCACGCCGCCCGAGAAGGTGACGCCCTCGGACTTGATCAGCTCTTGCAGGCTCGCTCCGTCGAATTTGTCGCACGGAAATACGAACTTCGCTCCGTTAATCGCTCCCGCGAATGGGAGGCCCCAGGCCGTCGCGTGATAGAGCGACTGGCACGGCAAGATCACGTCGAAGGCAGAGAAACCGAGCGCGCCCGACAGGCCGGCGACAAGCGCGTGCAGCACCACCGAGCGGTGCGAGTAGAGCACGCCCTTCGGATCGCCGGTGGTGCCCGATGTGTAGCAGAGAAAGGCCCCGCTGTTCTCCTCGAGGTCGGGCCAAAGGGTTGTCCCGGAAAATTCAGCGATGCGCCGATCATAGTCATCCCCGGTCAGCATCACGAAATGCTCGATCGTATGGAGCGCGGGTTTCAGCCGCTCGACGATCTCGTGCAGATTGGCGTCATAGAGAAGCACCCGGCTTTCGGCATGGTTGATCGTAAATGCGATATGTTCGTCCGGGAGCCTCGGATTGGCGGTGTGGAGAACAAGCCCCTTCCCGGGCGCAGCAAAAAACAGTTCGAAATGCCGGTGCGTATTCCAAGCGAGCGAGCTGATCCGGTCCCCCGGTTCGAGCCCGAGGCTCATGAGCCACTCGGCCCCCGCCGCCGCTCGCGAGAGCGCACCCGCCCAATCGTAACGAAAGAGCTTGCCGTCGCAGTCCTTCGATACGATCTCGCGATCGCCGTGCGCTGTCGCTGCAAAGCGCAATATCTGCGAAATGTTGAGCGGCAGGTTCTGCATCAAACCCGGGATTGTCATCTAGCATGTCCTCAACCTGATCGCGGCCAGCCGCAGTCTACCCATTCGCCAGCAAAGCTTGCAGCCGCGCGACGACCTCATCGGTCGCCTCGGCGGCAGCCGGTATGATCCCGGCAAAATGCACGAAACCATGCGTCAGATGATCGAACTCCAGGAGTTCGGAGCGAACCCCCGCATCTCGCAGGCGTCCGGCGTAGGCAACGGCCTCGTCGCGCAGCGGATCGACCGATAGGACGACCGTCAACGCACGCGGCAAGCGCGAGAGATCGTCTGCCTTGAGAGGCGACAGGCGCGGATCGGCGGTGTCGGCGCCCTGCGCATAATCGGCGACACACACCGTCAGACTCGCGCGGCGGAGCGTCGGATCAGCGTCGCGAACGCGGGACGGATAGTCATTCTCGCCGGCGTCGAGGTCGACGGCCGGGTAGAGCAGGAGCTGTGCATCAAAGGGCCGTCCCTCTTGGGGCTCGTCGCGCATAGCGATGCAGATTGCGGCCGCTAGATTGCCGCCGGCGCTATCGCCGCCGATGATCGCTGGCAGACTATCACCGCCGAGGGACGACCGATTGGCGGCAATCCAGCGCGCGGCCGCGAGGCTGTCGTCAAATCCCGCCGGGAAGGGATGCTCGGGGGCGAGACGATAGCTGCTGGCCACCACCACCATCGAGAGATCCCGGCATAGCCGGCGGATGGTATGATCGACGGTGTCGAGGTCGCCGATGGCCCAGCCGCCGCCGTGAATATAGTGCAGCGTCCCCGTCGGCTCGGTCGATGGACGGTAAATCCGGAGTGGGACCTTGGCGTCGCGCGTTTCGATCTGCCGGTCTTCGATCGAAGCAACGTCTATGCGGCCGCCCGGCCCAACGATCATCGGGATCATCGCGGCAGCCTGCGCCCGAAGCGTCGGATAGTCGACGGGCCCCGGCGGCACGGAAGGCAGTTGGTCGACAAGTTGCTGCAATACTGGGTCGAGCGCCACGATAAACTCCGTCAATAAGTTGGAATGGAAAGGCCGAGGATGCGCGCCAGCGCATCGACGACGCGGTACACTTGTGGGTCCCTGACGCCGGGTTGGCCGGTGCGGTTGCGGACATAGGCAAAGCTGACACCCGAGGATGGGTGGGCAAAGGCGAGCGAGCCCCCCGCCCCGTCATGGCCGAACGATCCCTCGCCGAGCATCGGCTGGATCGCCCATGGCAGCATGAGGCCCGCGCCCCAGGTCGGACCGGCGAAGTCCTGACCGAAAGGCGTTCCCGAAGACACGGTACGACAGGCGTCGCGAAGGCAATCCTCCGAAACAAGCGGAGCCTGGCCGACGCTACCGATCGCCTTCGAATAGAGCCGCGCGAGCGAGCGCGCGTCGGCGACACCATTTGCGCCCGCCAGTTCGACGCGCTGCACGGCGGGATCGTTCATGGCGTCGGCGAGACCGCTCATCCGCGCGGGGAAAAGGCCATTCAGCGATATCGCGCGCGCTGCGATCGATGACGGGTCAAGTTCGGGCGTGTCATATTCGGCCGGAACCTCGACGGCGGCAATGGGCGACTGCGCGTCGCCGCTGCGGCCAATCTGTATGTTGAGTTCCAACGGCCCAGCAAGATTGGCGCGGAACCATTCTCCGATGGTCTGGCCGGTCACCCGCCGCATCAGTTCCGACGTGATCCAGCCCACGGTGATCGCATGATAGGCGTGTGCCGTGCCCGGCTCGAACAGCGGAGCTTCCGCCGCAAGCCTTGCTGCCATCGCGGCTGTATCGGCCAGGCCTGCGATCGTGATCGGTCCGCTTATCAGGGGAACGCCAGCCTGATGTGCGAGCGCCTTGCGGACACTGATATCGCCCTTGCCGTGCGCCGCGAACTCGGGCCAGTAGTGCGCGAGCGGCAGATCGAGATCGATCCTGCCGTTCGAGACCTGCGACAGGACGCACAGTGCCGATATTCCCTTGGTGACCGAGAAAACGGGGACGGCGGTATTGCGATACCAGGGGGTTTGATCGCTGGCATCTGCCGAGCCGCCCCAGAGATCGAGCACCGGCTGGCCGTCACGATAGATGGCGCAGGCGGCCCCGCGTTCGCCGCCCTCCTGGAAGTTCGCTTCGAATGCGTCGCGGCACGCCGCGAATTGCGGATCGACGGTGCCCTGAATTTGGGAACGGTTGGTCAAAATTTTCCCTCCTTGGTTCGGGCATCGATCAACACGGCTTCGCCGAGCGCGACGGCGCCAAGCGGCCCGGCCCGGTCTCCGAGCGCCGGAAGCGTGACCAGATCTTCGGCCGCGTCGCCCGGGACGAAGGGAAGATAGCCAGCCAGGTCCGCGACGACATGCTGCCAGGCGCGTTCGAGCAGAAAGGAGCGGCCCATGCCGATCCCGCCGCCTATCAGGATTTTCTGCGGGCTCGTTACCAGCAGAAGAGCACCGATCAGCTGGGCCAGGTCGTGCGCGACAAACGACCAGCGCGGATCATCTGCCCGTATTTCCTCGCCCGCCCTGCCGAACCGCGCCTGCAGCGCAGGACCCGACAACAGGCCCTCGATGCAGTCGCCATGAAACGGGCAGCTACCCGAAAACTCGTCGCCGTTTGCGCGCCGCAATCGGAGATGCCCGATCTCGGGATGGAGCGCCCCGTGCACGGGGCGCCCTCCGAGCAGCAAGCCCCCGCCGACGCCGGTGCCGAGCGTCAGATAGCAGAGGCTGTCGAGGCCCTGTCCAGCGCCCCAGCGCCATTCGGCAAGGGCCGCGGCATTGACGTCGGTATCGATACGCCACGGGCAATCCGCGACCGCGCCCAGCGCACCCGCGATATCGGCTCCGCTCCAGCCTGCCTTGGGCGTGGCGAGCATTGTGCCAAAATCCGTTGCACCCGGATCAAGCCGCAGCGGACCGAAAGAAGCTATTCCGAGCGCGGCAAATCCTTCGCGCCGCTTCCACCCTTCGAGCGTATCGACGAGGGCGCCGAGCGTTTCATTTGGCGTCGTCGTCGCAAATCGCGCGCTCGCCAGAATCTCGCTCCCGCGGGCAAGGACAGCCAGCGCTTTCGTCCCCCCCAGTTCGATGCCGGCGATTGTCTTCATAGGGACCATAGCTATCGCGCGATCCCTGCCTTGTCGCCTGCCAGCCACAGATGAACGAACGGCGCAAACGCGCCGCCGAAGTTCCGGTCATCGCCGCCGCTCCAGTCATCGACAAAGCTCGTGACGGACAAGTCGGGCAGTACGAACCAGCTATAGGCCTGCGCCGGCGCGGCTTCGGGATTGGCGAACACCAGCCCGCTACCATTGACCGGGCGCCAGCCCTCGAAGAGCGCGGGGGATACCATTGCGTAGAGCCCGGTCGGGCCGGCAGGCCCCGACGGCGCAAAAACATGACGCTGCGTCGACCAGAAGAGATAATAAAGGCCGGCGTGGAAAATGATGTGCGGTCGCTCGAGTTCGTTGTTGAGCGTGTCTGCGCTGACGATCGGCGGAAGGAGGGTCCAGCCCTGCTCGCCGCATTGTCGGCGAACAATTCCGATGACGCCGTTGTATTCGGACCGCGAGCGCGCCTGCGATCCCGCGAACAGCAAATAATCATCGTCCCCCGCCGCATCGCGGAAGAACGCAGGATCGCGGAACGCCTTGATCTTCCCGACCTCGCTCGGGCCGCCGCAGGTGGACATATAATGATCGAGGTCGATCGCGACGATTTCTTCCAGCTCGCGCCAATCGCAAAGCCTGGGTGCCTCGCCCGACAGGTCGAGCGTTGCCAACGCTGAAAATAGACGCTGCTCGAAGGTCAAAATCTGTTCGCCGCGACGCCCGGTAGCGGTAAAATACAGGGTGACGGTCGCAAGATCCGTGAAACAGCCGTCTCAAGTTAGCCATCATCGGTCCGCAATAAATCGAGAGCGCCAGCATGGAATTCTCAGCGCCGTGGTTAGCCAAACACGGATAGGGTGGACAAGAGACTGGCGAAGCACGCCGTTGTCGACTAGCAGCTAATCATGAGTAGACAAACGACATCCGAGGACGAGGAACCTGAGCAGCCTCAGAATGGCGATTATCACGTCGATGATCAGATCGGCTTATTGATCCGCCGTGCCCATCAGCGAGCTAGCGCGATCTTCGCCCAGCACTTCACCCATTCGGGCTTGAGCCCGCTACAATTCACCGCCCTGATCAAAATCCGCGACGAGGGTCGTGTGTCGCAGAATCAGCTCGGTCGCCTCGTATTTGTCGACCCTTCAACGATTATGGGGGTCGTTGCGCGATTGCATGATCGAGGGTTTATACGACGATTGCCTGATCCCCGCGACAAACGCCGGATGCTCCTTACCATTACTTCCACCGGACTGAAGCTGGCCGAGGATCTCGAGTGCGTAGGTCATGAAGTGACCCGGGCCACCCTCGCACCGCTAACAATGAGCGAGCGTGCCCAATTGCATGATCTGCTATCAAAGCTCAACTGACGGCAATTACCCGGCGCTGCATCAACGATTCGATTGTATCGCGGTCAATATCGAGCACATCGCGCAGCACGCTTTTGCTATGCTGGCCCAGCTTGGCTGGAGTTCGCGGTTGCTCGGCAGTCGACCCCGAGAAGCGCAGAGGACCGGCGACGCTGAACCCAATGCTTGCCGGCATCCGCAATCCGCGATGGATTGCTTGCGGATCGTCAAGTGCGGACGCGATATCGTTAATGGGTGCGTGCGGTAGCCCAGCTTTCCCGAAGATTGTCACGCAGTGGACAGTAGAATATTCTCGCAACACGCTTGCTATCTCTTCAACCATGACCGACCGGTTGGCTACACGCGCTGCGTTGGTACGGAACCGATCGTCGGTGGCCCATTCTGGCCGCCCAATGATTGTCGCGAAATCCGCGAACTGGCGATCGTTCCCGATGGCAAGAACGATTTGCCCATCGGCGGTATCGAACACCTGATAGGGCACGATATTTGGATGTGCATTGCCCAGTCGTCCTGGCACCGTTCCGGAGACGAGATAGTTTGATGCCTGGTTCGCAAGTGCGGAGACGGCGACATCGAACAGGGCCAGATCGATATATTGACCCACTCCGGTCGAAGCGCGCTGATGAAGCGCAGCGAGGATGGCAATCACCGCGTGCAAACCGGTCATAACGTCTACGAGCGCAACCCCCACTTTCTGGGGCTCGCGATCTGGTTCCCCGGTGATGCTCATCAACCCTGACAGCGCCTGGATCATTAGGTCGTAACCGGGCTGCGCGGCGCGGGGACCATCTTGCCCGAAGCCAGTGATCGAACAATAAACGAGCCGAGGATTAATCGCCGCGAGGCTGGCATAATCAAGCCCGTATTGCGCGAGCCCCCCGGTCTTGAAATTTTCGACCACGACATCCGAACGCTTGGCAAGTTCGCGGATCAGATCCGCGCCTTCAGGCACAGACATGTCGATCGCCACCGAAGACTTGTTTCGGTTTGCCGCCATGAAATAAGCTGACCGCTGTTCTTTTGGATCGCCATACCACGGCGGCCCCCAGCTGCGGGTGTCATCACCGCTGCTCGGCCGCTCAACCTTGACAATCTCGGCACCAAGATCACCCAACATCTGGGTAGCCCAAGGGCCGGCCAAAACGCGACTCAGGTCGAGTACCCGGATGTTCTCAAGCGGCCGGGTCATGACTTCAGAAAGCCGCGATGCCGGTAATCGTGCGGCCGAGGATCAGGCCATGGATATCATGCGTTCCTTCATAGGTGTTCACCGTCTCGAGATTGACCAAATGGCGAATGACGTGAAACTCATCCGCGATACCGTTACCACCGTGCATGTCGCGCGCCACGCGGGCGATGTCGAGCGCCTTGCCACAATTGTTACGCTTGATCAGGCTGATCATCTCTGGCGACCAATTGCCCGCGTCAATCGCCCGGCCAACCGCCAGCGCCGCATTGAGCCCGAGCGCGATCTCGCTCTGCATATTGGCCAACTTTATCTGAACAAGTTGCGTCGCCGCAAGCGGTCTGCCGAATTGCTGGCGATCCAGCGTATATTGCCGGGCGCGGAACCAGCAATCCTCCGCAGCGCCCATCGCGCCCCAGGCTATCCCGTAACGCGCCTTGTTGAGGCAACCGAACGGACCGGCCAGTCCCTTCGCGCCCGGCAGATAATTTCCCTCGGGAACAAAAACGTCATCCATCACAATCTCGCCCGTGACCGACGCGCGCAGCGACATCTTGCCTTCGATCTTGGGGAAACTCAGACCCTTCGCCCCGCGCTCAAGCACGAATCCTCGGATCACGTCATCCTCGGTCTTAGCCCAAACCACAGCCACGTCGGCAATCGGCGCGTTAGTGATCCACATTTTCGAACCGTTCAGGACATAGCCGCCATCGACCTTTTTAGCGCGCGATTTCATCCTTCCGGGGTCTGACCCCGCATCGGGCTCCGTAAGGCCAAAGCAGCCAATTAAGGTGCCCGCGGCGAGTCCCGGCAGCCATTTCTCGCGTTGCGGCTCGGTTCCATAGGCGTGGATCGGGTGCATCACGAGTGAGGACTGGACGCTCATGGCCGAACGGTAACCGGAGTCAACGCGCTCGACCGCGCGCGCCACAAGCCCATATGCCACGTGGCTGACACCTGCGCACCCATAGCCCTCGATGGTCGCGCCGAGAAGGCCGAGTTGGCCCAGTTCGCTCATGATCTCGCGATCAAATCGCTCCTCACGCGTCGCCGACAATACGCGCGGCAACAGTTTGTCGCGAGCATAAGCCTGGGCAGTTTCGAAAACCAATCGCTCCTCGCTGGTAAACTGCTCGACCAGACGAAAAGGATCATCCCACAGGAGAGGGGTCATTGCGGTCATCGTTGCTACCTTCAGATTAGAGAATGATGGGAATTCTGTCTGCAGGCGGGGTGTTGCGGCTGCGACCGCATCGTACGATGCCGTCGATCATGACCATGCCGACCCCAGGAATGTCGCCCAGCGCGACGCTATCCAGCATATCCCGCCCGGCGCTGTGTTGCGCCTTGTCCAGGAACACGAGATCGGCCGGACGACCGACCTCTATCAGCCCGCTCTCCAGCCCGCGGATGCGGGCGGTATTGCCCGTGGCAAAACAGAACACATCTTCCGGTCGCAGCCCGCCGAGGCTGGAAAGCAGTGCGATCAGCCGCACGATGCCGAGCGGCTGGACTCCCGAACCCGCCGGACCGTCCGTACCCAAAATGACGCGATGCGGACATTTCAGTTCGACCGCGGCTTTGGCGGCAGCGATACCTGTCTTTTCGTTACCGTTGTGAACGATCTCGATCGCGCGTGACGATCGCTCGCATAACTCGCACACATGGGCTTCAGATAACGACGTATGCCCACCGTTAATATGCCCGATCACGTCGGCGTCAGCCTCCAGCACCACATCCTTGTCGATCAGTCCCGATCCCGGAATTGATGGGCCGCCAGTGTGGATGGTCGACTGAATGCCATATTTGCGCGCCCAAGCCACCATTTGCGCGGCCTCGGCGCCGGCCTTTACCGAACCCAATCCGATCTCACCCAGCAGGGTGACACCGGCTTCGGCCAATTCACGGAAATCATGCTCCTCCATGCCCTGCTCAATCACCGGCGCGCCAGCATGGACCTTCACCCCGCCGGGCCGGAAATTGGAATAGGCACGCTGTGCAGTGATCGCGAGCGCCTTCAATCCAACTATATCTTTGGGACGGCCGGGGAGATGGACTTCGCCCGCCGAGATCATGGATGTCACCCCGCCATGCAAACTCGAATCGATCCAGTTGAGCTGGCTCTGCCGGGGAGTCCAGTCGCCGAAGACCGGGTGGACGTGACTGTCAATCAGGCCGGGCGCGACCGCTGTTCCCTTGGCGTCTATCACCTGGTCAGCATTGCCGGTGTCGATATCGGCCGACCTGCCCACCCCGGCGATCCGTCCATCGACGGCCACCAGCGTGTCAGCATCGCTCACCGGGCGATCAATGTCGCCCGTCAGCAATAGCCCGATATTCTTGACGACCAGTTTGCCCAAAGGGACTTGTTCGACGACGGGACCAGCCATGTCACATTCCTTTCCCTGATTCAGCGCAGGCCGTCTTGACCGACGATCTCGTCCTTTGCCAGGCCACCGATACGGGGAAGCGGACGACCACTATCGGTGACGGCGACAGCAACCACGATCTCATTTGCGCGCGGCGCATCTGCGATACGCGCCTCGATCGCATCGAAGTGACTGCGGACATAGGCGGCATTCTTGTGACCCAGCGGAATGTCGATAGCAGTGCCGAGCCCGCCGATCTTCTTGGCCGACGGCACCAAGGCCGCGCCGTTCTCGACCGCCACGCGAAGCGGCGCGCCGAGCTTGGGGTGCAGTATCGCGGCGGCATGTTCAAGCTCGCCGCGCTCTCCGACTATCGCCGCCTTGCCGTAGCTTTCCGCCTCCATTGGCGCGATGCCCAGCGCGGCGACCGCGCGCGCGCCGAGCAGGCCGCCCAGTTCCTCGCCAATCGCTATCAATTCGTCCAACCCGGCTGAATAGCGGCCAGCATACGGATTTTCGATCACCGCCATCGCGACCACGCGGCGCGTGGGCGGCGAGACGTCCTGGCCTTGTTCACGGCGCACCTCGTCGACCTGCACGACGATTTTTCTGATATTAGCGGTCATATGCTTTACCTCAATCCATCCAGGGTCTTGACGTCGCCGGCCTGCAGACCGCCGACGCGATCGTGAATGCGCGGTCCTGTCGTCATTGCGAGAATCAGAACCATTTCGTCGTCGCGCGGTGCGCCAGGCACACTCAATTCGATCGCGTCGAAATTGCCACGTACGTAAGAAGCGTTGTGGTGGGTGATCGGCACGTCGAGCCTTGCACCGGGGCCGCCGACCTTCTTGGCTGACGGTACGATCGCCTTGCCACCGCCAATCGGATCGAGAACTCGACGCATCGCATAGCCGCCGGGCACATGCCACAACGCCCCATGCTCCAACTCCCCCGCCGCACCGACGATAGCGCCTTTGCCGTAGCCTGAAATTTGTGTCGCACCGATGCCCATGGCGGCCATGAGCACCTTCGCCACAGTCTCGCCGACCGGTTCGAGTGCGGCCATCATCGGCAGGATATCAGGCTCGTAACGCCCGGCATAAGGATTGGCGACCACGGCCGCCGCCGCGCCGCGCAAGAGCGGGATAGCGGGTGCCGGGCCAAATTCGTGCCGAATTTCCTCGACCTGAGTGAAAATGCGTTTGATCTCGATCATAATGCCTTCGTCATGCTGCGATTGGAGGATGAGACACATTGAGGCCGTCGCTTGCGCTGACTATTCGGCAATGCCCCTGAAGCTGGAGATAGGCCTGCTCGATCAAGCCCCGCGCCATGAGCTTGCGCGCTTCCGCCAGCCCGCTTTCCATCGCCGCCTCGATCGCGCGCGCGTCGAGCGGCGGCACATCACGCGTGACGAGCCGCGCACCGAGATCGCTGTCGGAGTCGATCTGGCTGGCTGGCGTACGCACGATGCGTGGGTCGGCTATGTCGACCGCGTTGGCGATCATCGTCGCCGCGGCATCGGCCGTGGCGGCATCGCCTGCCAGCACGGTCACGCTGTCAGCGATGCCAAGGCTATGGCTGCGGCCACGCCATCCGCTCGTGGCAATACCGCCAATCCCGTCGTCAGCGCCAACCTCGATTACTGCTTCGTGCCGGCTGAGCGCCGAGGCGCCCTCGAGACATAGCCGTGCGATATCGCCGAACACCCCGATGCGAAACCGCGTCCTGCCGGTAAGATGGAGGGCAATGTCTCCGCCATTGTTGACATAGGCGCGACTGACACCCGGCTCGCAGCGGAAGTAACCGATCATTTCCTCGGCAACCGCGCCGGCCACGGCGACCATGGGCGTGATAAAATAGGGTCGATGCATCAATGCCGCACGCCACATCCGGCGCGCTACAGGCCCTTGCGGCTCCTGACCGGCGGACACGTCGGCGCGCAGAAGAGGCAGTTCGGCGGCCAACTCGTGCAGCAACCCCGAAAAACGCGCCCAAGCGCCTTCAATTCCGCCCGAAACAGCATCACCGTCACCATCCGCACCAATGACGAGATCAATCGGCCCATGCTGAAAATGCCAGCGGCCGTCCGGCAAGCGCGAACGCGCCGCGGCCATCATTGCGGCGCCTTGGTGGGAAGCAGCGGCCACGGCTGGTCTCCCGCCCATGCCGCGAGTTGATGATGTGGCTCGCGCAGCAAGTCCTCAACCGACACAATCGCATCCATATGTCCGCCGAGCGCACGATAATCATCGAGCCGCATGGTAAACTCGATCGGCGCTACGATCGCCGGTGTCGGCACATAGCCGAAGCTGTTATTCGGCATCTGGGCCACATCAACCATCACGGTGATGCCGCCGCCCGGCCAGACATAGGTCGGCACCCCGCCGCAGGTAACGTTGACTAGGCGATTTTTGATCGAGCGCGTGAGTGCCACAGGATTTTCCGTCGCGCCCGCGCGCAGAGAGCCGCCCGCCCCCCCGACGAACAGCACCGTCGCCAACGAAGGTTCGCAATTCTCCGCGATGCGCTCAATCACATGCGCAAGCGCGAGCGGCATTGGCTTCGCCACCGGTTGCAGTGCCTCGTCAAGCTCGAAATAGGCGGCATCCTCGCCAGTGGTAGAGGTAATGAGTAGCCTCAGACCCGGCCTCGCGACCTTCGGGTCGAAGCCAACGAGGCATTTGAGCGGATCCGTCAGGTCGGTGCCGCCCCAGCCGGAACCGGGATTCGCGATCTGGAAGTAACGCCCCGGAGTGGAGCGGCGCCCCCCCATCTTGATGCCCGAAGGCGGCATATCGAGGCATTTTCCTGCCTGATGCTCTGTCAAGACGCCGGTGATATGATCGTCAAGGACGACCACCTCGTCGACCAGCCCCCACCATTGTTTGGCGAAGATGCCGATCGTCGCCGATCCGCATCCCACGCGCATCCGTTGCTCTGGTACGCCATTTACAATCGGCGGCTTGCCCGCCTCGACCGTGATTTTCGCGCCACCTTCTATCTCCAGGTCGATGGGCTGCTTGTTGCCCAGCTCCATCATCATCTTGACGGTCGCCCGGCCTTCGGGCTTTGAACCGCCGGTCAGATGGTGCACGCCGCCGAGATTGAGCATCTGCGAGCCATATTCGGCTGTCGCGACGTGACCCACATGCTCGCCTGCATAACGGATCGGTGCCGCCTCGTCCCCTAGATAGCGGTCGGTATCGACCTTCACCTTGAAGCTGCAATAACTGAAAATGCCTTCGGTCACGACGGTGACCATGTCGACATCATCCTGCTTCGACGCGACAATGAACGGTGCGGGCTTGTAGTCCGGATAGGTCGTCCCCGCACCAACCCCGGTCACGAAATAGGATCGCGCACCACTCAGCCCGTCACCCTCCGCGAAGGGAACGATCGCGGTGCCAGAGGCCTTTGCCCGCTCCATCAGCAGCACGGGGTCGACGCGGATCAAATCGCCGGCAACATTGCCCCAACGGTCACATGCGCCAGTCGCTCCGTCTGCGATCTTGCACAATACCGGACAGGCATTGCACTCGACCTTGCCTTCGCGCATCCGCTCAGGCGGACGCGATTTGGCCAACACCGTCACGGCTTTGGGGAAAAGGCCATCCCCTTGATCCGATTTTGAACCCTCATCCACAGAACGCGTCTCCAGTCGCGTTGAACCTATGCCTGCTTGCATGGTCAGTCAATATCATTTGTGTACAGACAATATTATCCCACAAACGCGCGTTC
>Ga0209024_1001879_pt1 | contig 14445 bp, 10 predicted proteins | sample AutmiccommunBRH5_FD_187380 | JGI IMG/M metagenome (GOLD analysis project Ga0209024, IMG submission 187380) | Deep subsurface microbial communities from Mt. Terri, Switzerland - Autotrophic microbial communities BRH/5 (SPAdes) (version 2) | ecosystem: Environmental > Aquatic > Deep subsurface >...
GAGGATACGGATCACCTCGTTAAGAACCTGCGGATTATCGAAATTCAGGTCTGGCTGATGTGAATAAAAGCGATGCCAGAAATAGGCGTTAGCGACAGGGTCCCACGTCCAGTTGGAAACCTCGGTATCAACAAATATAATCCGTGTACCCTGATATTTTTGATTCGTATCACTCCAGACGTAATAGTCGCGGCGCGCAGAACCTGGTTTGGCGGCGCGTGCGCGCTGGAACCACGGGTGCTGATCCGAAGTATGATTAATTACCAGTTCCGTAATGACCTTGAGCCCACGCTTGTGCGCCTCGGAAATAAAAAGCCTGAAATCGCGCATTGTGCCATAAGAGGAATTAATCGCGCGGTAATCCGCGATATCATATCCGTCATCGCGTAGTGGCGAGGGGTAAAATGGCAGCAACCATATCGCGGTCGCGCCAATATCACAGATATAGTCAAGCCGCTGCATCAACCCCCTGAAGTCACCGATACCGTTGCCGGTCGAATCGCTGAAGGCCTTGATGTGAAGCTGATAGATGACGGCATCCTTGTACCAGTCCTGCGTCTCGAAGCTTAATGGCGCGGTTTTGTCCGTAACGCTCATTGGGCACCTTCCGGGAGCGTGATACGCCATACATAATAGGGACGATATTGGGGGTCGATCGTCAAAGACTGGGTCTTGCCGGCCCACTGAAAACGATGCCCTTCGACCAAATCCTCTACGTCCACCACACTGCTGTCAGGCAGCCCAAATTCCCATAACGGCACTTCAAACTGGCCGTATTGCGGGTTGTGGGGGTTTAGTGAGACGACCGCGAGAATGAGGTCCTCGCGGTTGGACGCCAGCTTGCCAAAGTAAAGAACTTCGTCATTGAAGAAATTGTAGAATCGAAGATTCTTGAATTCCGCGAAGGCGGGGTTCTCCCGACGGATGCGATTTAGGGTTCGGATGTCGTCTTTAATATTGCCCGGGCGTTCCCAGTCCCAGACTTTAAGTTCGTACTTCTCGGACGCGCCATATTCCTCTTTTCCCGGAATTGCGGTCGCTTCACACAATTCGAAACCGTTGTAAATTCCGTAAAGCGGATTCAAAAGCGCGGCCAGGGCTGCGCGTATCCGGAATCCGGCGCGGCCGCTCGTTTGCAGATAAAATGGATTGATATCCGGAGTGTTTGTAAAGAAGTTGGGCCGCATATATTCGCTGGCCTCTGTCGTCGTCAGTTCGGTAAGATATTCAGTAAGTTCCGGCTTGGTGTTGCGCCAGGTGAAATAGGAATAAGACTGAGTGAACCCCGCTTTCCCGAGCCTTTTCATCATCTTTGGTCTGGTAAATGCCTCGGCCAGAAACACAGCGTCGGGATGTACGGTCTGAACGTCCCGGATCAGCCATTCCCAGAACGGAACCGGTTTGGTATGTGGGTTATCGACCCGAAATATCTTCACGCCTTTTTCAATCCAGAACAGCACGACATCGCGCAGCGCATACCAAAGCGAGGGAAAAGACTCGCGATAAAAATGAACATTGACGATATCCTCGTATTTTTTGGGCGGGTTTTCAGCGAATTTAATTGTGCCGTCGGGACGCCAGTCAAACCATTCAGGGTGTTCGCGAATCCATGGATGATCGGGTGAGCATTGAATGGCAAAATCAAGGGCGATCTCCATTCCCGCCGCCCGCACCGCCTCCTGCAGACGCGCGAAATCCTCAAAGGTTCCCAGTTCAGGATGAATTGCGTCATGGCCGCCGTCAGAAGAGCCGATGGCGTACGGGCTTCCTGGTTCGCCATCATCCGCGTGCAAACTGTTATTGGCGCCTTTGCGGTTGGTTTTGCCTATTGGATGTATGGGCGGGAAATACAGCACGTCAAAACCCAGATCGCGAACATAAGCAAGCCGCGCAATGACGTCGTCGAAAGTCCCATGGCGGCGCGCGTCGCCCGGCTGGGACCGGGGCATCATTTCATACCAGGCGGCGGCCGCCGCCAGGGCGCGGTCAGCGGTAACCTCAAATATATGAGGATAGCGCGTCAGATTTGTCCGCGGGCCGGTCATGGCCAACATCTGAGCGATATCATCGCCTAACAGTAAACCCAGCGTCGTCGCGCGCTCACATTCGTCGTTGTTCAACGTTGTAAGCAACTTTTCGTATGCAGGTTTTGCAGCTTCATCCGCGTGGGCCGCGGCGTTCTCCACCAGCTTTATCCCTTCGGATATTTCCAGGTCGATTTTTGCACCGGCTGCCTGCTTCTTTTTTGTATCAAGACGCCATGTGGAAAAAGGGTCGGTCCACGCGATAATCGTATATTCGTGCCTGCCAACTACCCCTAACTTGAAATCACCTGCCCACATGTCGTTATCGACCATATGCATGGGAGCTTCGGACCAGTTGCTGTCGCCCGGCGCGCGAAATTTCACGGCGGCCGCAACGACGTCGTGCCCGTCAGAAAAAATATCGGCGGTGACGGAGAACACCTCGCCCGCAACACGCTTAACAGGAAACCGGCCGCAGTCGATTTGGGGGCGAATATCTTCTATGATGACCCGATTTTCGGCCAACGCAGACAGGCTGGCATTTGCGGCCAGTTTATTCGCACGACTAGGATTGCGTTTCTTTGCCATAGGCGCATTTACGCGGAAAGTTTCGATAACAGAGGCGCCTCCAGGTCATTGGATGGATTTGCGAGCGAGCGATAAAGTCCGTCGTACGCTTTCGCGGCAGCGGCCCAGCTATGATCGCGCTGCATGATATGCACTTGCAGTTTTCGCCATAACAAGGGTTTGCGGTATAAATCGAAAACGCGATCCATGCAGTCGCGCAACCCTTGGGCAGTCTCGGTTTCCAGAAAGAACCCGGTCGCGGTGCCATTTCGCAATGCCGCTGGGGATCCCTCAATTATGCTGTCCACCATTCCTCCGTTGCGGCAACCGACTGGAACAGTCCCGTAGCGCATCGCATAAAGAGGTACCAGGCCACAGGGCTCAAAGCGCGCAGGATGTAAAAGAACGTCAACGCCCGCGAGCAGGCGGTGCGCCATGTCCTCACGGTATCCGATCCGCACCGCCACGCGTCCTGGATAACGCTCCTGCATCGCGCGAAACCCGTCCTCATATTGGCGCTCACCGTCGCCGACAAGAACAAATTGCTTGCCGGTTTCGATCAGCGAGGGAAGCGCCTCCAGTACGATGTCTGGCATTTTCTGATGGACAATACGGCTCATGAAGCCGACGAGCGGTGCCGCCTCGTCATGGTCAAGGCCAACTTCATTTTGAAGCGCTGTTTTGCAGGCGGACTTAAATGACAACTGCCCCGGTCCATAATTATGTGTCAGATAAGTATCTGTTTCCGGGTTCCAAATTCCATAGTCAACGCCGTTCATGATGCCATGAAGAACCGGCGCGCGTTCGCGCAACAGCCCATCCAATCCGCACCCATTTTCGCTGGAGAGAATCTCCTGGGCATAATTAGGGCTGACGGTGGTGACCGCGTCCGCCCATTTAATACCGGCCTTCAGGAAGGAAAGCCTGCCGTAAAACTCCATGCTTGATGCGATATCCGCCGGCAGATCGAGATGGTCGGCCACCTCAGGCGCAAAAATACCCTGATAGGCAAGATTGTGAATGGTGAATATTGTTGCAGGGCGGGGGTTTTTAGCCACCGAAACAAGCGCCGGGGCGAGACCTGCATGCCAATCATTGGCATGCACAATGTCGGGAGACCATTTTTGTCCGTGTTCGGAGACCAACAGTGTAGCAATGTAGCTCAGCAGTCCGAACCGCAGATGATTATCGTGCCAGTCCTGGCCGTCCGGATCCTGATAGGCCCCTCCGTTCCGGGAAAAAATTTGCGGGCAGTCAATCAGCCACGTTTTAACGCCGCTTCCCGGCAGGTTTGTTTCCAGAAGCCGTGTTTGCCCGCACCCGAGAGGGTCGTTAAACTGCATGACTTCTTTCAAACTGCCGGCATTTTCGAGCGCCGATGGATAACCGGGCAGCAAAAGGCGGATATCAACGCCACGTTTATGTAACGCCGCCGGTAACGCCGCCGCGACATCTGCCAATCCGCCGGTTTTGATCAGTGGAAAAACTTCCGACGCGATAAATAATACGCGTGTCACACCGCCAACTCCTTCAAAAATATATTAGCACAATGAGAACTTCATCGCCACCCCGCTCTTTGTTTAACGAATTCGCGGCTTAATGGTTCCATCGTTCAATAATTTTTTGGAGCCGTACTCGCGCAAAATTTGTTGCGGCGGCGAAAACTAAGCGGGCACAGGTGTGACATTTCAAAACTTCGTGGCGCATTCCTGGATCGCGCGCTCAATGGAAAAGTCGCCCATTTTGGCCACATTGGGTATGGCCTTTCGTGGAAAGCGCTTCTCTCAACTTTTGAGGCGCTCTTAGGGGGGCGGCCTGACCTGCTCAATCATTGTGCGAAGAAGTTTCCACATCACTTCCGCACGATCCGCATTCGCAGAAACGACTTCTATACCGTTAGCCAGCTCAGCAAAACTTCTGTTTGCTCATTTGCGCTCCCCGTGACCTGCGTCCGTTGAGCCGGCGGCTGTCCAGACACTCCTTGCGGGGACGCCCATTCACGCGGGACTTTGTGGCGCTGGCGCTAAAGAGCCGTTACGCCGCCGGGCGCGCTGGAGGGCCAAGAGAGGATTCAGCCCGCTTTGCGACGAGTAACGCGTTGATTTTCGAGTGTCTTGCCTGCACAAAGTCACGTGCTTCGTGAATTTGAAACGAGCATGCAACAAAAGCTCCTCACAAACGTTACTGACACTAGCCGTGGCAATCGGCGGGCGGGTTCATGCCTATAGCGATGGTGCGAGGAGAGCATATGAAAATTCCAGACATCATCAGCCTAATATCTGCTACCCGGATCATGGCAGGTTTTTGAGAGGATGAGCAAGGAAGGTAATCGCGGTCAAGACCGGACTGACCGGTTTATTATCAAAGGGCGCAATTGCTGGAAAACGGAGCACGCCGATCGGGTGGCGTTCCTGGTGGACGCGGAGTCCTATTTTCACGCCTTCAAGTCTGCCGCCCTACGGGCGCGGCACTCAATTCTTATCATCGGCTGGGACGTGAACAGCCGTACACCGCTGGAATTTCCCGATGACGCACGTCCTGACGTTCCCAATGAGCTCGGTATGCTGCTCAGCCATCTGGCTACCCGGCGCGACGGCCTGCAAATCAACGTTCTGAATTGGGACTCGCCGCTTTTTTACAGCCTGGACCGTGAATGGCTGACGCAGGCGCGATTTGATTGGTTCACACATCCGAGGGTCTGCTTTGCGTTGGACGATCAACATCCGCTCGGTGCGTCGCACCATCAGAAGACTGTGGTGATAGATGACAGTATTGCGTTTGTCGGCGGGATCGATCTGACAGTGGGCAGACTGGACGGGCCCGAACATTTTTCCTGCGACCGGCGCCGGCGGAATCCCGATGGCGCGCCTTATGGGCCTTACCATGACGTGCAAGTCGCTGTGGACGGCGCCGCCGCACAGGCTATAGCCGATGTGGCGCGAGACCGCTGGGCGCGCGCGACGGGACAACGGCTGCGGCCTACTGAGACGGCTGAGGATTGTTGGCCCGAGGATCTCCCCGCGGATATTAGAGATATAGAGGTGGCGATTGCCCGCACCCACGCGGCGTGGAAGGGCCGTCCGGAAGCGCGCGAAATCGAGGCGCTGTTTCTGGACGCCATAGGCCGGGCTACGCAAACAGTGTATATCGAAAACCAGTATTTCTCTGCGACGACTGTTGCTCGTGCAATTTTGGACAGGCTTGGGAACGCTGACTGTCCCGAGATCGTGCTCGTTCTGCCGCAAGAGCCAACAGGCTGGCTAGAACAGAATGCGATGGGTGTGCGGCAGCGCTGCCTGCTCGCACGGCTTCGTAACGCCGACAAATATGGACGGTTTCGGGTGTACATGCCCGTCGTGGGGGCACAGGGCGACGTGCCGGTAAAAGTGCATGCCAAGCTCATGATTGTAGACGGCCGATTTTCGCATATTGGGTCGGCAAATCTTAACAATCGCTCCATGGGGCTCGATACCGAATGCGATCTGGCGGTAGAAGGTGAACCTGGCTCCCTTGCGGTAAAATCGATTACGGCATTTCGCAATCGTCTGCTCGCAGAGCATCTTGGGGTATCACTTGACAGTATCGTGAAAGAAATTTCGGTATGCGGTTCGTTGATCGGGGCGATAGAGAAGCTTACAGGCTCCGGCCGAAGCCTCGTTTCGTTCCCCAACATTTCACCCGATTCGATCGACACCGCGCTTGCGGACTCAGAGCTCCTTGACCCTGACAGACCGGTCAAGCCCGAGCAAATCGCTGACCAACTTGCAGGCGACAAGGCTGGACAAATGACGCTCCGCAGCGCGTTAGTCCGCCTGGCAGCCGTAGTCATAATGCTTTTGGGACTTGCAGCACTGTGGCGCTGGGGACCGATTTCAGAGTTCGTTGATGTCTCGACGCTGGTGGCATGGGCGGACGCGCAACGCAGCGGATGGTCAGCCACTGCCGCGATCCTTCTCGCCTATGTGATTGGCGGGTTGGTCATGTTTCCCGTGATAGTCCTGATCGCGGCAACGGGCCTGTTTTACGGGCCTTTGACCGGACTGCTTGTAGCCGGGACAGGATCCGTTCTCGGTGCGGTGACCGGATATGGGATGGGACTATTGCTTGGACGTAAGGGGTTGCGGCGCTTCTCAGGGGGCTGGTTCGATCGCATCAGCCTGCAACTCGCAAGGCGTGGTCTACTGTCTATGACTGTGATCCGGCTGGTGCCCGTGGCGCCTTTTACAGTGGTCAACATAGCAGCCGGTGCGGCGCACATCCGCTTTCGAGACTTCGTCTTCGGAACGATGTTGGGGATGGCGCCTGGTATCTCGGCGATTACGCTGTTCTCCAGTCAACTCGGCGAGGTCGTGCACGAGCCCAGCGCTCTTAATATTGGAGTGCTGATCGCGTTGCTTCTCGTAATTGGAACAGCCGTAAAATGGTCCTGGCGGCACTTCATCCACCGCCGTGCAGACGCCGATGAAGCCCCGTGAATACATATCAGATACCGCTGTTCGGACCGCTTCTGGCCCGTTGCGTTTTGCCTCATACAACATCCATCGTGCCGTGGGAAATGACCGGCGCCGGGATCCCGCGCGTGTTGCGGCTGTCATCAATGAACTCAGTGCTGATGTTATCGGCCTGCAGGAAGTCGATTGGCATCACGATTCAGACGGGCAGGGGGCGCAACTCGAGTATCTGACCCATTTGCCCGGATATCAAGCGGTGGCCGGTCCGAACATTCGTAACCATCGGGGCCACTACGGCAACCTTTTGCTGACACGCTTGCCTATCCAGCGCACGCGGCAAATTGATCTGAGTGAGGTGAGGCGAGAACCGCGCGGTGCGATCGATGCCGATCTCGAGGTCTGTGGCAACAGTCTGCGCGTCATTGTCACACATCTGGGACTTGCTGCTCGTGAGCGGCGGCGCCAGGCTACGCGGTTGCGAGACATTGTCCTCGAGCGGCCCGGTCAACCGGGCGTGCTTCTTGGTGACTTTAACGACTGGCGCCCCGGACACCCGACATTGCGTCCGCTGCTGGCTGTGTGCGGCGCAACGGGACGCGCGGCAAGTTTTCCGTCATTCTGGCCCGTTCTGGCGCTTGACCGCATCCTGGCGTTTGCGCTTCCTTTGCCCGTCGTCCGGGCGCATGGATCCCCGCTCGCGCGCCTGGCGTCAGACCACTTGCCGGTCACGGCCGAGTTCGAGACCCGCGCTATCCTGCCGGAGGCGAATACGGCCGCACATTCACGCGGTTTCCTGTGAACCCGGAACTCTCTTCCCGGTTTGACGTTTACCAACTGTAAGTCTCGCGTACTGCGTTTTTTGGAAACGATCAGAAAGAAAAAATCAGATGAACGAAGACACTAAAAAATACTGGAAGTTTGGCGCGATGATCGCAACATCGATGGTCGTAATGTTTGGGGTGATGTACCTCAACTCGTACGAAACAAGTCATGTTCGCTGGAGCGAAACGCGGTTCTACATGACCATTCTCATGGGTGCGGCGATGGCCGTCATCATGCTCAGCTTTATGCTGAACATGTACAAAAATACAAAGATTAATGCGGGCATTTTCGCAGGTAGTCTTATCGTGTTTGCCGGTGCTCTCTGGCTCGTGCGCAGCCAGGTTACGGTTGGAGATGTGTCATATATGAAAGCGATGATTCCACACCACTCCATCGCCATTCTTACGAGTGAACGCGCTGGCATCGACGATGTGCGCGTCCGGACACTTGCCGATAAAATCATTGAGGCGCAGCGCCGGGAGATCAAAGAAATGAATTGGTTAATCGAAGATATCCGCGAAAACGGAAAGGCCGAGACCGAAGCGACAGCGATCAGCCGCGCACTCCCTGAATTTGACGCAACTAAATAACGGCGAGGAATCCCCCTCCGTGCAGGGTGGTTTGACGCATAAATATAGATCACGAAAGCACGAGGTCAAACGCCAGCCGGGAGGCGTTTCGAACCGTCGTCGGAAACTACGGCCCCCCCCCCTTAAGTTGTCATCTGTTTTATGGTGTCGCCGTCGTGGCGCGGTTTTCATCGCGCCGCAATGAAAGCGGGGATTCGTTGCCTGTCAATTCGCCACGCAGACGCGGCAGGGCCTCGGGATATTCTCTCTGCATGAAATCGATCAATTTTTCTCTGACATCACAGCGCAGCGTCCAGGCGTCGCCCGAATTGCGGGCGCCCATCAGTGCGCGCAGCTCAAGGGTGTGCTCCGTCGTATTTGTGACCTGAAGCCCCCAGACCTCACCGTCCCATAGCTCTGAGTTTTTAAGTATTTGGTGCAGTTCGTCGCGGACGCACTGAACCGGCACGGTGTAGTCGGTATAGAGGAATACTGTCCCCAGAATATCAGCGGTTTTGCGTGTCCAATTCTGAAACGGTGTTTCAATAAAATAGGAAAGCGGCACGATCAGGCGCCTGAGATCCCAGACGCGGACGACGACGAATGTCATGCGTATCTCTTCGATCCAGCCCCATTCGCCCTCGACAATGACAACGTCCTCGATACGAATGGGCTGCGTCAGCGCTAGCTGCACGCCGGCAATCAGGTTCGACAGTGCCGGGCGCGCAGCAAGACCGCCTACAATGCCGGCAATCCCAGCGGACGCAAAAAGGGTGACCCCGATCTGCCGGATTCCGGGGATCGCCATCAGAATCAGGCACAATGTAATGACGATGACGATTGCCGCCAGGATGCGCTGCAACAGCCGTACACGTGTGTGAACCTCTCTGGCTGTCAGATTATCCGCGACGCCGATGTTGTATCGGGCCGCAACGACATCGTTGATGACTCTGGTCAGATTGACCGCCAGCCAGCCGACGGCTGCAGTCAGGGCCAGACTTAGCAAACGCTCTATGCTGACTTTGATATCGTCGGCAATAGTGAGGCTTGGCAAAGCCAACAGCAAACCGAGGATTACAAAGATGGTGCGGGCAGGCTTCTTCGCATGGCGCACCAGGGAATTGTCGATGATCCCACTTGTGCGCTTCGTGAGCCGGTCGAGTGCCGTGAATACGATGATATACGCTACCATCGCGAGACCGGCGGCGATCGCCGCGGCCAAGATGTTTATCAGTACGGCTTCTACGGTACTTGAAATACTGCCGGTGATCAGTGTGTTCATTATGCGCCTCCAAACTAAAAAGTCGGCGTCATGCCGCGCCGTGTCCGACGCTCCTGGCGAAAGACGGGATCGCCATACCCTTTGCGGATTCCATGGCGGCTGCCACAAGCTTGATCCGTAGTATACTGTCCGGAATGACGGAGATGAAATCGATTCCGTCCTTGACCGGGAACCACTCGAACTCGGGGATGGAGTTGCTGCTCAGGCATTGGGATGACTGCGCCGTCCTGGCATATCGGACCATTTGGCTGTACTTCACCAGTCTTTCCGAGCGCGAGAGTGCATCGGTCTTGATCCGTCCACCCTTCAAAACTTCCGATGGAGCAGCCGTACGCCCAGTCGCACATGAACCAAGCGGGACGTCCGCCCCAATCATGGGACAGCCTCGTGAATAGATAATCTCGCGCGCTTTTATTTTGGTGACGGTGGTGGGTTGGGATCTATTTGTTGTCAAGATATCAGAGTCCATCATTATCCCACTGTTTATTTGGGCCGCCGCACAGGACCGATTTTTAATTCCAGTATAGGAAACGCCGCGCCACGGCCATAGTTTCCCAACATTACACCAAATTCACGATCCTGAAAGCGGGCGATGACCTTCGATACGCCATCTTGTCATCTGAGCGGTGGCTTGACGTACCGCTGCGATATACAGCAACATTCAGGAGATAATCATGACAAGACTTGCAATACGGGAACGGCGGCCGCAAGGCCTGCGCCCGTTCTCTATGGCGTTGGTAGCGGGCTCTCTGCTGGCAGGCAGCACGATGGTGAATGCGGCGCCGGTGCCCGAAAGTTTTTCCGGCCTGGCTAAAAAGGTGACGCCGGCGGTGGTCAATATCGCCTCTACCCACGAGGCAAAGGGTTCCGACAACCAGATACCGGAACTGCCGTTCGATTTCCCCGAGGGATCGCCATTCGAGAAATACTTCAGACAGTTTGGTGAGCGCGGCCACCAGGCCGAGCCTCGGATGGCGACCGGTCTTGGTTCGGGATTCATCATTGACCAGTCCGGTTATGTCGTCACCAACAATCACGTCGTGGATGGCGCAAAGGAGGTAACGGTGAAGCTGGATGACGACTCAGTCTATCCGGCCAAAGTCGTGGGGGTGGACCCGCTGACCGATGTGGCTCTTTTGAAGATCGATGCGAAACGGCCGCTTCCTGCTGTCCAGTTTGGTGACTCGGACAAGGCCGAGGTCGGGGACTGGGTGATGGCCGTAGGCAATCCGTTCGGATTGGGCGGCACGGTGACCGCGGGGATCGTTTCCGCGCGCGATCGCGTTATCAACGCCGGTCCTTATGACGATTTTCTGCAGATCGACGCCTCCATCAATCAGGGTAATTCCGGCGGTCCCCTGTTCAGCACGGACGGTGCGGTCATCGGCGTGAATACCGCGATTTATTCGCCCAATGGCGGGAACATCGGAATCGGTTTTGCCGTTCCCTCGAACATTGTTAAGTCGGTAGTCGCGCAGCTCAAGGAAAACGGGCGGGTCGAGCGCGGCTGGCTTGGTGTTCAGATACAAAAACTTACCCCGGAAATAGCCAGTGCTGTGGGTCTGAAAGAGGCGCAGGGCGCTATGGTGGTTGACGTCACTCCAGGTGGTCCGGCCGCCAAAGCCGGGATAAAGCAGGGCGATATTGTCGTGAAATTCGCCGGTCAAACGATCGTTGGGCCGCGCGATCTTGGCCGCGTGGTGGCGCAGGAGCCAAGCGGGAGCAAGACGAAGCTGACGATCTGGCGGGACGGGAACGAAAAAGTTCTGGCAGTCGTCACCGGCCCGCAACCGGCGCAACGCCGCATGGCTGACAATCAGCCCGCAGGTGAGCAGCAAGGCGCCTATCGCGCCACGGACCTCAATGCCGATCTGGCGCCATTGTCCGCTGAACGGCGCGCCGAACTTGGCATCGGAGACGACATAAAGGGTGTGCTGGTCCTGGATGTAAAGGAAGGCTCGGTGTTCGAGCAGGGCCTGCGGGCTGGCGACATCATACAGCAGGTTGGCCAAACTCCCGTCACTTCGCCAAAGCAGGTCGATGATCTGGTTCAAAAGGCCAAGTCTGGTCCTGAAAAGTCGGTTCTGATGCTGGTTAACCGTCAGGGCCACGATCTGTTTCTCGGCCTGAAGCTCGGTATCGCCTGACGGCCCGCACGAAACCTGGATGAGCGGCGGGGTGCATATGGCAAACCACCATACGGCCCGCCGCTTTTCGTCAGGACGTCCCACGGACAAACATTGCGGTCATGACGAATAATCGGACATATAGTATCGAACTGGGAGCCGGGGAATCCTGGCCCAGGCCCACGAAAGGCGGGACGATGCGCATCCTGGTTATCGAAGACGACAAAAAGACAGCCGACTATATCCTGAAGGGACTGGGGGAGTGCGGATATGTGGCGGATCACGCCGCCACGGGGCCGGATGGTCTGCATCTGGCCACCAGCGGCCAATATGACGCGCTCATTGTCGACCGGTTGCTGCCCGGTCTGGACGGTCTGTCCATTGTGCGGGCCCTGCGTGCCGCAAAGATTGCGATGCCGGTGCTTATCCTGAGCGCGCTATCACATGTGGACGAACGGGTAACCGGCCTGCGTGCGGGTGGTGACGATTATCTCACCAAGCCCTTCGCCTTTTCCGAGTTGCAGGCCCGGCTTGAGGCGCTGCTGCGCCGGCCCCACATTATTGCGCAACAAACGACGATTGAAGTCAGTGACCTGACTATGGATCTGCTGGCCCGCAAGGTTATGCGCGCGGGACGTCCGATCGATCTCCGGCCGCAGGAATACAAGCTTCTGGAATATCTGATGCGCCGGGCGGGTCAGGTGGTCACGCGCACCATGCTGTTTGAAGGCGTCTGGGATTTTCATTTTGATCCGCACACAAATGTTGTCGATGTCCATATCAGCCGTCTGAGAAACAAGATCGACAAGGGCTTTGACGAGCCCCTTATCCACACGCATCGCGGTGGCGGGTATTCGATCCGTGCAAACTAAACTTTTCCGGACCTCCGGCTTTCAGATCGCACTCCTTTATCTTGGGCTTTTGAGCGTCACGCTGCTTGCGCTGGTTGCTTTCATTTACTGGTCGACAGCAAATCTCATTGATCGCCAGATGCGTGATACGATCGGGGCGGAAATCCGGGGGCTCGCCGAACAATATCGCCAGGAAGGGCTTCCCCGGCTTGTCGAACTGATCAATGCGCGCAGCGGTCCCACGGGCGATCCGCAAAATGTCTATCTGCTGGTCAATCCGATGTTCGCACCGCTGGTTGGCAATCTGACATCCTGGCCCGAAGACCCGCCCGGTGCTGACGGCTGGCTTGAGGTCCGCCTCGTGCGGGGTGGCAGTGATTCCGGCAGGCGTCATCTTGTGCGCGGGCGGGTTTTCGATTTGACGCGGGGATATCACCTCTTCGTCGGGCGCGATACAGTGGCGCAAAGTGACTTCCAGACGATCATGGTCAATGCAGTCGCATGGGCGCTTGTTCCCACCCTTGTTCTTGGTTTGCTGGGCGGGCTTTTGATTGGGCGGTACAGCCTGCGCCGCATTGACGCCGTAAGCGCCACCGGCGAAGACATTGTCAACGGCGATCTGTCGCGGCGGGTGCCGCTTACCGGCAGCGGTGACGAGTTTGATCGTCTGGCCCAGACAATCAACAAGATGCTGGATCAGATTGATATGCTGATGACCGGTATGCGAACGGTGACTGACAGTCTGGCGCATGATCTGCGCAGCCCCCTGACCCGCGCCAAGAGCGGCATCGAGCTTGCGCTGCGCAAGGACACGGATGTGCACACCTACACGCAGGTCCTTGAGCAGACAAATGCCGAGATTGATACAATCCTGCGCACCTTCGAAGCGCTGATCAGCATTACCCATGCCGAGGTTGGTATGAACCGCCTGGCCTTCGGCCCGCTCGATGTTGCCGCTCTGGTAAGCGATCTTGTCGAGGTTTATCAGCCGATGGCCGAAGGTGCGGGCATCACGATGACGAGTGAGCGTCCAATGGAAATGATGATCAACGGGCACCGGCAGTTACTGGCCCAGGCGACTGCAAATCTTCTGGAAAATGCGATCAAATTTACCCCCGCAGGCGGGCGGATTGAGGTTTCGCTCAAACATGACGGCGGCGCACCTGTTCTCGCTGTGTGCGATTCGGGACCTGGCATTCCGCCGGATGACCGCGAGCGGGTCCTGCAACGCTTCGTGCGCCTTGACGACAGCCGGGGCGCGCCCGGCAGCGGCCTTGGTTTAAGCCTGGTCGCAGCGGTCGCCAGGCTGCACGGCGGCCGGCTGATGCTGGCCGACAATAAGCCTGGATTATCCGTTACGCTGACCTTCCCCGAGCGCTAACTGTTTCGTCCGGCATCTTCGCAGGGCGCCCCCGCCTCTCCGCCAAGCCAGTTGCCGAGACGAAATTCGACCCACGCCAACCCTCCCAGCCCCATCAAAACGGCGTGCCCAACCGCCGCTTTGGAATAATCCGCAGGACGAAGGAGCCCCGATCAGGGCATTGGATATGGCGGTCAACTGGCCTAAATCACTGGAAGATTATATCTTCCAGTGTGACTGCGGCAGCCAATATTGAGCCTATGATTTCGAGAAGAAGTTGCAGGCCTTCGGCCTGCGGCCATCCGTAAGTGGCCCTGAAGATGCAGGCGCCAACAAAGGTTATTGTTACAACAACGTGTCCGTTGAAACGTTCTTCAAATCGTTTAAGGCCGG
>Ga0209024_1001881_pt1 | contig 14437 bp, 8 predicted proteins | sample AutmiccommunBRH5_FD_187380 | JGI IMG/M metagenome (GOLD analysis project Ga0209024, IMG submission 187380) | Deep subsurface microbial communities from Mt. Terri, Switzerland - Autotrophic microbial communities BRH/5 (SPAdes) (version 2) | ecosystem: Environmental > Aquatic > Deep subsurface >...
GGCCTTGGCGGGCGATTTTACATTGGAGGATCTGGGCTTCATCTTCGTTCCTTCGTCACTACGACGAAGCCCAGATCCTCCTTAAATCACAACCTCAAATCTGTGCCATTGGTGCCGACGGCGGACATTCTCGGCACTCACAGTATGGATTATGCCATTTGCAGGTATATCAATCTCTTCCAGAAATACACCATTGGCGAACAAAGCGGCCTGCGCAAATTTTCCATCCCCCAAGGCATGCGTCAGAGCCAGATCTATTTTCAGCACCTGATCCAATGCAAAGCGCGCTAGGCCCAAGGCCAGACGAATCATTCCCTGGTCCGTACTGACAAGGTTGCCCTCAACCTCTCCTATCTGGACATAGGCGGTTGGCGACATCCAATTGTCGAGTGAAGGCGATGGGCGATAGGGATTGTTGCTTAGCAATGCGCCCAGATCGCTCGAAGGCGGGCAATTTAGTGCTTCACGAACCGACGGAATGGTACGAAGTAGATCGGGAGCGTCTTTCGACAAAGACGCCTCTTCAACCCAGAAAGCCACCAAGCCGATACCGAGTTTGCGCGCGTCGAGAGACGTAGGCACGATCTCCTTGACCGAACATAGGTAATCAGCTTCCAGAACGATACGAATTTCTTGATTATCACCTAATAAATCATATGGAATCCGTACTCGGCTCACATAAATGTCGGACCCATTTACGTCCACTTTCTTGGCGCCGAAATTCCACTTTCCGGCAGGTTTGCCGTTTACTTTGATTGTATAAATTCTTTCATCACCCGCATGCTTCATCACCTTTGCCAAGATGGAAAAGACAAGGTCGCTCTTGACCGGGCGGGTCAGCCTGAGATTGATGCTGGGCGCCATGCTGCGCGACCAACACCCCCAGCCTTCAGGCGCTGCCCAACCGCCGCCCATATAGCGGCGACCGGTCGATTTGGCCGTTACCAAAACCATTGAGCCTAGCGTATAGAGTTCTGTCGAACGCGGAGGACATGGCATATCCAAAAGCGATAGAACGCCGTCGGCCGTATCCTGCCATGACAAGGGTACATAGCCGGCCGCGATCTGCTGTTCCCGTTGGCTGCGCGCCGTTTTCGAACCGGTGTAATGTTGAATCCATGCCGCCCAGGCCGATCGGTCCAAGGGATCCAAGAGGTCTGTGTAATCCGGCGCGATCTCCTTCATCGAGGATGCATTGGATGCAAGACAAATCTTGCCATGCGCCAGGCTTTCGCCAACCGGCAGCCCCCAGCCTTCATATAAGGAAGGATAGACCGTAAACAGACATGTTTCATACAGCTCCGTCAAGGAGGCGTCATCGATACCGGTCAGAATATGAATCCGGTCTTTTATCCGGCTATCTTCATTGATCGCCCGAGCAAGCTCGTTCCCGTTCCATGCTACCCCTCCGACGATGACCAGATGGGGTGTTTCCTCTCCCATCTTACCGCGCAACATGGCCCAGACATCGACCAGTAGTCCATAATTCTTACGCGTGTGGATGCCACCAACCGCAAGAATGAAGGGCAATCGAGAAAATTTATTCGTTGCGGTGATGCCGTTATCACTTCGCTCTCCACCAAGATCGCCGATGTCATCCGCCAGCTTGATACGTGCGGCCGGAGGCATTGCGATCCCAAATTCTTTAGAAAAATCAATAAGATCGTTAAGCGTGCTTTGCGAGTAAACTATCATGCGGGCGCATCGCGAGACGAGAGCGCGGCAATTTTCGTTCCAGACCTGCGCATATCCCACAGGATACCAATGGGGGAACAGATAGGGCGTCATGTCATGCATCAGGACCGAAAGCTTGAGGTCATACCGCTGCGCAAATTCACCAAGATCCGACACATATTCGGAATTTTGCATCCAGCTGCTGCCTACAGACACGATATCGGTGTACTGCTGTGCTTCTTCGTTCTGAAATGCCGGCTTCACTTGTTCCTTGCGAATGGCAGTCAGATAGGATGTGACCAAATTATGCGCGACAATATCGCGTGGCACCTCAACGAAGCTGGCGGAGAGTGAATGGTAGCATACGAACTTCACATCTAAGTCTTGCCGCTGAAGCAATTGTCCAGCCAAAGCGCATTCAACCCGCACAATCCCCGACAGTGTTAATGCGTTGTTGACCCATGTCGTTATGTCAAACAGCAATCCGCCGGCCTGCTGCGGCTTAGCAACGGCGGGAACCGTCTCCCTTGCCTCTGGAACCGATATTGCAAGGCGGGCCGAGACCTGCCGGTAGACATCAGCCGTACAATGCGCATATTTCTGCCAAGAGTAATTCTCACTCACATGCGCCTTTTGCGCTTCGATTCGGTCCGCGTCGGGCCGATCATTCCATGATTCCAGTATCGCCGAACGAATGGATTCGGCATCCGCCGGATCGCAATATCGTGCAAAATCGCCGAAATATTCACGTTCTCCAGAACGATTGCTTAAAACTAGCGGGGCACCTGCCGCCGCCGCTTCCAAAGCCGCCAGAGGGGCGCCTTCCGACCAGCTCGGCAGCGCGAACACCCGCGCCCCTGCGAGAGCCGATCGGAGCATGCCCGACCCTGGTTCAAGCCGCGGCACGTGCAGGACATTATCGCCACCAAATTTATTGATTAGTTCCAGATATTCATCGTCGACATTGTGTCCGGCCAGCACCAGTTGCAGCCCGGTGTCAGCCAATGCCGCAGCCAGCATCAGCTGGTTCTTGCGATGCTCCACGCGGGCAAGACACAAGACATAATCGTCAAGGCCATAAGCATCGCGGAACAATGAGGGATCGGCTTCCGCGAAATGCTCTGCATCAACCGGATTATGCACAAGGAAGGAGTGATGCGATGAGCTTTCAGTCAGCCTATCGAACAGTTGTCGCTCATTCTGGCTGAGGAAGATTAGGCCATCTGCCAGTTCCGCGACTTCGGCAAGCGCATCGATATATCCAGGCTCGGGCTCGCTCCGAAGGTCGCTGGCGCTTCCGGCCAATCTGTGGGCCAGTTGCATCATCTTACTTGCGTCCTGTGAGTCTGCAGCATTGCGAAATACACGCAGCAAATCCATTTGCCACAAGGGGGCTTCCGACAGATCCAGAATGATGGGCGAGAAGATAAGCGTCTTGCCGGCAGCCTTGACCTTTCGGGCAATCTTAACGGCTTCCAAGGGGCTCCAGATGTTGAACAAATGAACAATGTCGCTCGACAGCGCCCGTTCGTTCAGATTGTGGTTGTAGAAAGCATCAATGCCGATCTTCTGAATTTCTTGCTGGGTTCTGGGCACACGAACGCTTGGTCCGCCAAGCGTTGTGTCCTCCGCCCCGTGGGTCAATAATGCGACCCTGCCAAGCCTAGGCGGCTTGCTAGCGACGGCTTCCCTTTCGCGATCCTCTGGCAATGTCGTCAGAAGCCGTTGGAACAACGCATCATGCTGCGCAGCCCAATTGTCCCAAGTCATATGGCCGACACTGTCGGCAAGTTCCATCTTACGCCCAACCAGTTCCGTCAGAACGGCTCGCAGTGATTCAACATTTCCACGCTCGAATGGGATATGAGGGAAATCCTTCACCCATCCGACATCAGAGGCTATGACAGGCGTACCTGACGCCAAGCTTTCCAGCACGGACATCGGGCCGCCTTCATTGACGGCCGGCACCAGAATATAGTCCATTGACCTGTAGAAAGCTGGCAGTTTGTCTTCATCGACCTTCTGCGCTGGACCCGGCCAGCCTTCCCCGGTGAAATGCCATTCGACCCCGGGGACATCCATCACTGCGCGAACCAGGGCTTCCCCCTTACGGCCGGTATGATAGGTTCGGCCTACAACACCTACTCGTATTGATGGCTTAAATAGGTCAATGTCTACGCCAGGAAATATGCAAATACTATTTGATACACCCAAATCTTTTATAATATTATCAGTTTTATTTGACATAGATATCGCAACGTCTACATCAATCGCCGATTTATCAAATCTATCCGAAGCAGAAGTTTCCTGCTCTCTATGCGTAAATAGAGCAATCTCTATTGGCGACACTCGTTCTTTTCTACATCCATACGTAATATAATACTGTATGTCAGCGTGGCAATCAGGATATAAAGAATACGTTACATAAGGAAGTCTTATAGATATTTCTGAGGCAAGTTTTTCTAAAATCCACCCTGAATCAGATATTACTATATGAACATTTCCGTTATTCATTCATTATCCTAGCACGATTATTGGAATAATGCCTATATTTTTTTGAGCGTGTGTCGCCCGAAGCCGAACTTGCGCATCCATAACTTTGCCGGACAATAGTCTACTTGGCCTGTCTTGCAAGATCCCTCATTCTAACGTGGCATCTGCCTTAGGATAGAGTTGGAATCGAAAACCGACCAATCATGCTCTATCTGAGCGCCTCCATCAACCCGCTGCCATGAACAGCCATATGTGTGCGGCGTAGGACGTAACTATTGCAAACCACTGACTGTCTGTCCGTAATTCTCGTCAATATTCCTTAAAGGTGTAACTTGTTGCCTGAAAATTCCCACTCACTCCACACAATCAAAAGCCAGAACTAAGCACTTAGGCCGTGTAAATTAAAGCTGAAGCTTCCGGTGCTTCGGATATCTGCTCTGGATTGACGGCGATCTTGTGCAGACAGATGCTAAGATTGCGTGGATCACTGCCCAAACCAACATGGGATGGCACCACCGGTCGAACGCCACCTAACCGCACATGATGGAAACCCGTATCATTTGATTGATGGCATATTGAGATTTCCACTAGCGCTCTGGCAGTTTGATTTGCGCCGATTACAGCGACTTCAACGTCATCGACCCACACACGTAACTCTTGGTCGCGGTTGTCGGCTGCAGGATCGACAAGCCACGATAATGATAGCACAAGAGCGGCTTCTTGCAGGTGCCGATCAATGTACAAACCAAAAGTCGCCTCTTCGAAGGCTGCCCAGCGGCCTTCAGCTTCCGGTGCATTCCATCCATCAAGCCAGATGACGCAACCGCCTCCGGTCCTTTCAATCTTCATTTCCTGACCTGACGCAAATGGGATCGCCTTCTCCAAAGCGAGCGACAAGATGCGCGCGCCCAGATGCCGTGGATCCTTTAATGCACCGGACGGGATTAGATCGAGATTATTCACAATCATGTCAGCTGAAATCATGGCTAATTGGCCAGCAAGATGGCTGACCTCGATAAACATCGCTCGCGCCGGTTGTAGAGTTGCAGGGTTCGCTTTTGGGAAAACCACCTCGCAGACAATCCCTTGGGACTCACATGATAGCTTGATGCTGTCATTCTTTCCCCCACTACTAAGTCGGGCGACGCGTGCCACCAGATAGGCCTGCTCTACCTCCCTGAGGTCAAGCGCCAAATCAAGCCCACCCGCCGATCCCATCGACCATGCTCCCAGACTTTCCGGCAAGTACCATCCCCTAGCAAGGGCGATGTCAAGTTGGCTATTTGCGCGATTGGCCGCGCTTACCTCAATCACCTTGCCTGGCCTGAACCACGCATGCGTATCAGAATCAAGACTTACATCCTGACGTAATCTCAACTGCAATATTTTAAGATTGGGCTCGTTTGATTTTTTTGTGCCTGATGTAAAGAATGAAAAACTTGCTGGATCAATTTCAAATAGCCGATGATACGGTACTGCAATGGAACATAATGTCGGTTCGCTAGATTCTACCTCTACAGTTCCCAGCCAGTTTGCATTTAGGAAAATTGTGACGTTCGTTGGAATGTCCTTCTTCATCGAAGGAATGCTAACGATAAATTCCAGGTGGGCACCCCTGCTATAAAGCAATCTTCCCAGACCAAACGTCAGTTCCAGGGAAACGGTTTGGGCTTCTGTGCCCGAATGCTCTAGTTGCTCCCTTGTTAGGTAAGGCTCGAAGCCAGACAGCCATCTATCAGGCAGGATGGATGGCCGGTACCCGCTTTGCGCAATAAGGGAAGGAAGATCGAAGTTGCGACTGGTGGCCAGCAAAGTCCGCAAATTTCCACGGCCATTGAGCATAGTGGCGACATCGGCCGATAGGCTTGCTGGTTCCATCAAGAAGGCGATCAAACCCAAGCCCATGCTGCGTCCGTCCTGAGACGTAGGGTTGACTTCCTTGACGCCACAAAGACGGTCGGCTTCAAATTCGATTATGAGAGATTCTGCTACCCGAAGAATGGCGCGTGGCACAACAACGCGATTGATCAGCGGCTCAAACTCGTTTTTGGATTTCGGGTTTTTAGGCGGGAAAACCCAGGTGCCGACAAGCATGCCGTTGGCACGCACATTGTACCGACGCTCCTGTTGAACTGGCTTAAGCACCTTCGCGAGCGCCGTGAATACGAGATCTTCCTCGAAATCGTGCACCAGATTAAGTTCAAGGGTCGGACGGTCGCTTCGCGCCCAACAGCCCCAATTCTCAGGGCGATACCAGCCACTGCTCAGATATGGGTTTTCTCGCCCCGTATCGGACGTTACAATGACGTCTCCCATATTATAGGCTTCAACTTTGCCCCGATCGCGGGCAGGCTGCTTTAACGCGTCAACGATATGGGTTGCAGTAGTCGACCATGGAGTGATGGCAAATCCGGCGCGTATCCGTGCTTCCTGTCGTGCACGCGAGGAGCGGGAACTGGCATAGTGCTGTATTCTGGCTGCCCATGCCGCCCGGTCAAGCGGGTCAAGAAGATCTGTAAGTTCACGGGCGATTTCGGGCATGGAAGAGCTGTTGGAAGACAAGCATATTTTCCCGTGGGCCAAGCTTTCGCCCACGGGTAACCCCCACCCCTCGTATAATGACGGATACACCGTCATCAGTGCGTGCGAGTACAGCCATTCCAGGCTCAGATCGTCGATACTTTCCACGATATGAATGCGAGCGCTGACGCGCGGATCTTCACGCATCACCCGAGCGATTTCCGCGCCATTCCACCCAACGCCGCCAACGATCACCAGATGCGGAGCAGCCATCCCCATCGACTCATTAAGCATTGTCCACACATCGTAAAGCAGCGTGTAATTCTTGCGAATATGTATCGCACCAACACACAGGACAAAGGGTTGCCCCTTCATCATCCGTTGGACGGCCTCTCCTTCCTTCGTGACCTGCAACGTGAGCATCCCGATCTCGTCCGCCAGACGTATCTTGGCTATGGGCGGTGCTTCCACGCCCTGCTTGTCCGCAAAGGCGAGCACGTCTCTCGTCGTGCTATCGGAATAAACCAGTAGCCTATCTGCGACCTGGATGATTGACGAGCAGTTTGACGCCCACCTTTCGCTGTAACCAGGCAGATACCAGTGAGGGAACAATGCCGGCGTCAGGTCGTGCATCAGTACCGAAAGCGTAAGTCCGGCGTGACGCGCAAATTGCTTCAGCTCGATCGCATATTCGGCGTTCTGCATCCAACTGCTGCCCACGGCCACTAGTTGGCTACCAAAATTGAAACAAAGGTCGCGCTTGCTGGGTTTTGCCGATCTCAGCCGCGCAATGAAAGGGACAAGAACATTGTCGCGAATGACTTCTGGAGGGACGTCAAGGAAACCGACGGCCGTCGAATGATAGAATATGAAACGAGCTTTGATGTCGGGTTTCTTGATGAATTCCAATGCAAGGGATCGCTCTACCCGTACGATACCTGACAAGGTGTTGCCAAAATTGGCCCATGTCGTGATATCCAGTACAATCTCAGCTTCAGGATCAAGAATTTTCGTTGCGGCAACGGAATCTACGATGTCCTTCTCCGGACCTGTGCTGTTGGACAGAACCGTCTCGTACACCTCCAGGGTATCAGTCGCGTAGCGTTCCCATGAATATTGTTCCGCCACAAAGTCGCTCAGCGCGCGCGACTGCTGCTTCGTTAGCGGGCTTTCCCACGCAGCCAAGACCTCATTACGAATGGACTCTATGTCGGAGGGATCACAATATCGCGCCCGCTTTCCAAAATATTCCCGCTCTCCCGATCGGTCGCTAAGCACGAGATTTACCCCTGCTGCGCCCGCTTCGAGGGCTGCCAGAGGTGCGCCCTCCGACCAACTGGGTAAAACGAAAACACGCGCACCTGCAATCGCGGAGCGGAGCATGTCGGACCCTGGTTCCAGACGATCGACATGCAGCAGATGGACACCACCAAATTGCTTGATCAACTGCAGATATTCATCGCCTGAACTGTGGCCGACCAGAACGAGAGTAAGGCCGGTGTCTGCAAGGGCCGCGGCTAGCATTAACTGATTCTTGCGAAGCTCTATCCGCCCCAGACACAGTATATATTCGCCAATTCCATAACTGTTGCGGAAAAGGTCAGGATCAGATTCCCTGAATACAACAGCTTCGACCGGGTTTCTTACGATAAAGCCCGGCGTGTCTGTGCCAGTTAGCGCCGTGAATGCGGTTCTCTCGATTTCGCTTAAATAGATCAGCCCGTCTGAAAGTTCAGCGATTTCGCGCAACATATCATTATAGCCAGGCTCCGGTTCGCTTGGTGGAAATGATGCGTTCCGTTCGGATTGCCGATGGCGATAGAACCGCATCGCATCTTTCACATCCTCAGTTGATTTTGCTGCCCGAAAAGCGCGTAGAACATCGACGCGCCATAGCGGCGCTTCGGATAGATCGAGCATGATCGGCGAAAAAACGAACGGCTTCCGGAGCGCCTTTACCTTACGAGCAACAGTGAGGGCTGTACGTGGCAACCATACATTAAAACTGTGTACGACATCCACCTTCGAGATGACCGGACTGTTGTTGTACACGGCATGCGCATCAACGTTCATCGTCTTGAGTGCTCGAACTGTTCCAGGCACGCGAACGCTTGGACCACCAAGGGTTTTGTCCTCGATGCCGTGCGTGATTAGTGCGGCCGAACGTACTTTGGACGTCGGAACGGCATGATGTCCTGCAATATAATTGTGTGAAGACAATAATGATGTGAAGAGCGCATCATGATGCAGAGCCCAGTTCTCCCAGGTCATGGCCATCACGGATTCTCGCAGCGCAAATCGCTTTGCAACCAGTTCCTCCAAAACTTGACGCAGCGAAACCGGATCACCCAACGCAAACTCGATATGCGGGAAGTCGGGTACCCAGCCAACCTTCGGAGCTATGACTTCTACACCCGAAGCGAGCGCCTCAAGAACGCTCATCGGGCCGCCTTCAATTAAGGCAGGGACTAGAATATAGTCCATGGACCGATAGAATTCGGGCAGATCTTTATCGTCCACATGCAATGCAGGCTCTGGCCAACCCGACCCCGTAAAATGCCAATCGATATGTGGAACATCAAGCACAGAGCGGACCAATGCCTCACCCTTACGCCCGGTGTGGTAGGTGCGGCCGACTACCGCAATCTTTAATTTCGGGCTGAAACGATCTAGATCAACGCCAGGTGAAATGACACTGTGCAAGTCCTCTTTCAGATGGGACAAAAGCATATCTGTGGCACCCGACATTGCCACAGCATAATCGACCTCGCGGGCAACCTGATCGAAGCGTGCTGCCGCTTTTACATCATCTTCGCGATGTGTGAAGAGTGCGACTTCTATATTAGATACCCGCTTTTTCCGGCATCCGTAAGTGATGTAATATTGTAGAGGGACACTACTGTCTGGGACCAACGAATATCCCACATAGGGTAATCGATCAGAGATCTCTTTGGCAAGACGTTCGAGAATCCACCCTTCGTCGGAGAGAACGATATGAACCAGTTTCGAAGTCACGATAGATCATCCCCCTACCATTGCGGCACACCCTTAGTCTTCCATTAGCAAATTAATCTTAGTTAGCCAGTGGATCCTTAGTGATTGACAAACTGCTTAGGGCAAATGCGAGCTTGCGATGGTCTCTGCTTCCTGGAAGGCTGTTGGCAGGGCAAATGGCCTGGGAATGCTCCATCTGAATTTCGATATCGGAATTTCCGTTGGATTCGAATGGAATGCTTAGATGGGCAGCAGTAGACAAGGTGCCAGCGAAGCAATTTTCCCCATTGATCGCGATGGCGATTTGCTGATTAGGCACGACATCGGTAACCAACGGCCTGATCTCCAGGTTCAACCACCAGCGACCTTTCTTGCTCTTTGAATCCCAGTTTACTGATAGCAGGGACGCGATACCATCTGTCCAGACATGTTGCCGTTCCGGCCTAGACCACCCTTTGACGAATGAAACAGGAAGGTCGGTTTGAGACGTGAAACGAATGACTTCACCTTCTACATAGGCAGGCACATCATCCAGCATCACAGCATGTTTAGAGGGTTTAAAGCCCGCAGGCATCCTGCCAGCCAGTCCCACTTCTAGGATGGCTTCTCCAGATACAGCCGGACCAAACGGCAACGATACGCTGATATCTATTGGGAGGTCATATTCCAGTTGTTGGCGTGGCAGTTGTTGCAGCTCCTCCGCCAATACGACTCCATTTTGCATCAGCCTTTTCATCAATGCAAGCGAACCCGCAGGCTTCGCTGGCCACGGCGCTAGTCCGTCATTAACAATCCTAAAAGTCGTATTTAATGGTCTGTTTGATTGTAAATTTCTTGGCATGGTGACGAGGGGAGAAATCTGAATTCGAGTACCTTTTAGTTCTTTGGAAGCTAGCATTTCAGCCTGCTTGCCCAGTTCTTCCAACCTTTTTGCCACTTTATCCAATTTTGAACCGGCCGAGGCGTCGGGCAGTGCGCACCAAAAGAAATCTACCTTGTATAGCTTGTAGCCAGGCCTGCTACCTGCACGATCCGCAGCAGCACGTACATCAGCAAAACGAGGCCGATAGTCATCGCCACATATGATGCCATTCGGCTTCAGCTTAGCAGACCAAAACTGAACGTTGCTCTCCAAGCCGGGATTAACATGAACGGCATCTTCATAATATATGTCTACGGGAATATCCCACTCACCTATACCTTTAGGGCTATAGCATTGTATTGTTTGTATATTACTACAATCTTTAGTATATTCGAGAAACTGATTGATGCCGTATTTTATGCCGTAGGCAAGCTCCATGCTGCGGACACCTTGATTGCCTTCCCATGGATCAATGCAGAAAAGCTTTGCATCTTGGGGAATGCTCTTTGCCCAAGCCCAACTCGAGCGCCCAAACAGAGATCCGACTTCTACGACGCATCCCCCCGGCGGCACAAGAGAGGCAACAGCTTCTATCGCTTGTAGTTGAAACTCGCTTACCTGCCCAGGTATCTCGAGATTATATGGCAATATCGATCTCCTAAATAGGACAATCCAGCGCAGGCATCATGCCGCGCTTGACCCAGTTTCGCGATGAATTCACCATCTGTCAAACAACCTCGCTCGCAACAAAAACCAATAGCTGAGCGGGACTGGATCGTCCGTCGCGATGATTGGGGTCCAGACGGGACTCTCAACAGCAAGGTGTCAGACACCCTTCCTTTTTGAACGGCGCCAGCGCCAAGTGTTCACGGAGGCGGTTCAGGCGCGGCAGAAGAACGCGGCTAAACGCTGGTCGATCAAATACACCAAGAACGATGCCCGACAGGGCACTAAGCCGGTTTCGATGTTGGGGGGCAAGCATGACTTCCATATCGTTAAACCCCATGGAATGATCTGCAGATGGACAACGCGAATTCGCGCCATCCACCGATCAGCCATAAACAGAAAATATTATACGGTGCTTTATAACTTTATCTGAAACTAAGTTGAGTGATTTCAGTGGGTTGGCTTGACGTCAGCCCAAGTCATTGATTCAGATGGTTTTGCGAAGACTACCGGAGATCAACGATGTGGACCGACACCACTCGGGCGCAGTATTCCCGCGCGGACTTGGCTTTGCGAAGTCATTTGACCGACGCCGAATGGGCGCTGCTTGAGCCGTTTTTGCCTCCTCCGTCGCATGTGGGCCGTCCGCGCAAGCGGCCGCTCAGGCGGATTGTCGAGGCGATCCTGTATCTGTTGCGTGGCGGTCTGCTGTGGCGGATGCTGCCACCGTGCTTTCCGCCGGTCTCGACAGTGCGGCGCTGGTTCTATCTGTGGCGGGACAGCCGACTCTGGTTGTCGCTCAATCATGCCCGTTGCTGATCGGGCGCGATGCGACCGGGCGTGATGCCTCGCCCAGTGCCGGGATCATCGACAGCCAAAGCGTCAAAACCACCGAATCCGGCGGTCCTCGCGGCTATGATGCGGGCAAGAAGATCAAGGGCCGTAAGCGCCACGTCTTGACCGACACCGAGGGCAATCTGGTCCAAGCCGCGATCCACACCGCCGACATCCAGGACCGAGACGGCGCGCCGCTGGTACTGACGGAGATCATTAAGCGCTTCCCGTGGCCGCGCCGTGTTTGCCGATGGCGGCTATGTTGGCGACAAACTTCGGCAGGCGCTGCGCCGGATTGGCAAATGGACCCTCGAGATAGTCACACGGTCCGATATCGGCAGGGGTTTCGTGGTCCTCCCGCGCCGTTGGGTCGTAGAGCGGACGCTGGCATGGCTGAATCGAAACCGCTGACTGGCCGAGGACTTCGAGCAAACCATCGCGTCAGCAACCGCATGGCTGTTCATCGCCTCGCTCCAGCTTTTGGTACGCCGCATCGCATGGCTATGAATTTACGAAGGATAATTTCGAATCGGGCTCTTAAATAAGCGACAATTAACATATCAATCGCCCTTTTTATTATCAATTCTACCTAGCAAACATTTTTTTGTATTTATAGAAGAATAATATTTCGGCTTTTTAATTATGAATTTAATAGAACTTTCGGATATGTTAAAATCTGGCCAATTTTTTATACCGCAATCGGAATTGGCAATGCCTCCAGATCTCGCAACCGAATTGTCTTGGATATTCATAGGACCTGTTAACTCATCGATATTAATTGCCATTAATGCATTGCTCACGTGATTTCCCTTGACGGTTCCGCCAAATGCTTTCGACGGATACCAAGGTTCTCCACCAATCATTATTCCGTAACCACAGGAACGATTTGTCCCACAATCAATATTGTTCCCGGATATAACGCTGCCGGTAAAATTGCCACTGGTACCGGGCCATGCATGAAGCATTAATTCAGCAAAAGAAGCCTGAGAAAATAAATTAGAATGATTAAATACATTACCTTCTATTTTACAAGATACGCATCCTCCAAAAATAAGTTGCACATCTGTATTATTAGTGAATACATTATTTTTAATAACAGCTCCGATGGAATCGTGAATCGTCACTCCATCTGACCACATATTTCTTATCATATGATTGCCATTCGGCCCAATTACGTTTCCGGACAATCTAGCACCTTTGACATCTTTGCCTATTTCCAGAGCCGTATAACAACTGAAATTTTTCAAAAGCACATCGGTCATCTGAAATTGATCCGCTTTTACACGTATGCCCCCTCCTAGCGGTCTGGCGTGTTGATCGAGGCATATGCGTTGTTCCCAACTGACGTTCCGCTTTCCTGCCCCAATTACGGCCATGGAACGAAGATGCACATTCTTGGCTGTGACTTCGATCGGCATGATATTGGGGGTGGAAGGAGGCATCTGGCCGATCGCTAAAACAGCGCAGTTTGCACCCGTATTTTTCGAACAATTTTTTCCACCAGAAGCGAGCGTTGTTTCTATGGTTACAGCCTTGTTTATCACCAGAGGTGTCAGTAACTGGTATATGCCAGGACTGAGATTTAAGATATTTGTATATTTAAGATTTGCCAGGCATTCGGCAATAACCGGAGTTGCATCCAGCTCTTTGTTCTTAACTAGATCCATTGATTGGCAGGTGTTCGCGCTGGATAGACCGCTTGGACCACTCAACATTCCGATCGCCGTCGCAATTATAGAAAACATTATTGCTTTTGTCATTCTTCCATCTCCCAAATTCTTTTGGGGTCTTTGTCAGCAGTAGCCGCAAGATGACCTCATAAATAGACACGCTTTCATCTTTTATAGCAATCGGGTAGCTACAAGACAGCTACCCGATTGCCTTCCGCTATGAAGCAGCGGGTGCTGATCCACTCGGACCAAGGCTCGCAGTTCACCAGCATGGACTGGGCAGCCTTCATCCGGGCTCACAACCTTGAGCACTCGATGAGCCGACGCGGCAACTGCCATGACAATGCCGTCGCCGAGAGTTTCTTCTCCTCGCTCAAGCGTGAGCCCATCAGGCGACTGACCTACAAAACCCGCGAGGAAGCCCGGCAGGACGTGTTCGATTACATCGAGATGTTCTACAATCCGGTACGCAAGCAGGTCAGGAACGGGATGCTGTCACCCGTCCAGTTCGAACGAGAGCGGATTTTGAAAGCGGAAGGCGTCTAGAAAACTAGGGGCTACTCAAAGCGGTATTTTCAATGTGAGGCTTGGGCATACCTAGGCTCAGGACCTATTAATTTGCTTGCGTGGTTGGCGTTGGGTTGATTCAATGGCGGGGCGAGGAGGCCCTGCCATGAGTGATCTGATCTGGTTGTCGGAAGCGCAGATGCGCCGGATAGAACCG
>Ga0209024_1001888_pt1 | contig 14409 bp, 14 predicted proteins | sample AutmiccommunBRH5_FD_187380 | JGI IMG/M metagenome (GOLD analysis project Ga0209024, IMG submission 187380) | Deep subsurface microbial communities from Mt. Terri, Switzerland - Autotrophic microbial communities BRH/5 (SPAdes) (version 2) | ecosystem: Environmental > Aquatic > Deep subsurface >...
TTCGGCGCCCGTCCTTGGTCATGCGGACCGTATCGAAATGATCGATGCGTTCACCGCGCTGCAGCTTCGCAAGGATCGCCGCCTCTTCCTGCTGCAACTCCGGCGGGATGATGCGGGTGATCGGTTCGCCGACCATTTCGTGCGCTTCGTAGCCGAAGAGACGCTCTGCGGCAGCATTCCAGGATGTAACCCGACCGTCCAACGTCTTGCTGACGATCGCGTCGTCGGACGATTCGACGATCGCTGCCAACCGGGCCATCTCGATCTCGGTGTGCTTGCGCTCTGTGGCGTCCAGCAGCAGGTTGATGGCGCCAGTGATTCGCCCGGAGGCGTCCCGCAAGAGAGTGGGGAAAGGAGTGAACGGCACGCGTATGCCATCCGGCCTCTCCAGGATCGCCTCCGCGCCTCTGACCGGATAACCCTCCCTCAGCGTCACCGCCATCGGACACCGATCGTGCGGCAGCGGCTCACCCGCCGCCGTGTAGAGACGCCACGATCCCGACCACTGGCTGGTTCCGATCTCCGGCCGATGGCCCCACAGTTCTGCGGCGGCTTCATTGTAGAATGTGAGCATTCCCTCCGCGTCGGTCGTATAGACGGCCACGGGGAGAGCTTCCAGCAACTCCACGCCGGCGATCATCGACATTTCCTCACATCCGGCTCCGCCACCTCAGACGGGGCTCGTGTCGCAAACAACCGGCTGCTGGAGAGGCCAGTGTGGCGACCAGCGCTCGTCGCGCCGGGATCGGATACCGATCGTCCGGATGCGTTCAAAGCTGAAATCGGAACATCTCCATTTGAGGCGGTATCCAGGCCGGCAGTATCTGCTGCCCCTGCGATAGCTTCTGGGCGAGACGAACACCCGCCAGTATGATCGATGAGGTGAACGGCTTTCGAATGTATCCCAAGGCCACGTCTTGGTGAGCACGCGCTTCGCGTTCCTGGGCCGTGACGAACATCGAATGCACGCGCCACCTCGCCCTCAGTTCGCGGGCGACATCGATCCCCGTTCCGCGACCGATGAGGTTTATATCGACGAGTGCGAGGTCGGGTGTGACTGGACGCTCCATCAACCTGATCGCGCGCTCGAAGCTTGATACCGGCCCGTGCACCAAGTGCCCTGCATCGATGAGGATCGTCTCTAAGTCCAGCGCGATGAGGGGGTCGTCCTCTACGATCAGGATCAACATGTCGGCGGCCTCGCTGCGGAAGCTTCACGGTCCGACAGGGCTTCCTGACCCCGCTCACGCTCGATCTCTTAACCGGCCGATCGAGGAGTAGTTCCTACAACCATTCAGTTTTGTGGGGGGAGCGCAGAGCAGCCCGCGCGCGACGAGGATTACGATAGAGGCAGGCCGTAGGAAGGCCTGATTAACGATTCCTTTGCCCCGCCTATGGTCCGGCCTCCTCAGCAAAGGGATCACCTATGGCTAGCCCTTCCCGTCTCGGGATCGTGTGCGTTCTTGCGTCTATGGTCATGACCACAAGTGACTACGCCGGAGAGAGCCTGGTTGCTGGCGGCACTGGTGCGGCGAACGAGGTAGCTAGGCGGCTTGCTTCGGGCTTTCTGAAAGGGAATCCCGGCAGTTGGGTCGACGAATTCTGGTCATCGACGACAATTCGATCAATCGCTGCGTTGTTGAGAAGCAGCTATCCGCCGCCGGCATGCGTGCGGCGCTCGTCAGTGACGTCGATCAAGGTCTGGCTCTACTCGGCGCTGCGGCCGGTGGGCATGATCCGTTTGAAGCTGTAGTGGTCGACCACATGATGCCCAACCGAGATGGCCTCGATCTCGCACCGAGCATTCGGATGCAGCCAAACCTCACAGGGAAAAAGCTGCTCCTGTGCTCTTCCTCCGGACTTGTCGGCGAGGCCACGAATGCGCAGGCGCTCGGCTTCGACAGCTATTTGACCAAGCCGGTGGGACAGAGTGCCCTGATCGCACAACTCGCGCGCTTCTTTCCGGATTGACGAGCTACCCGATACCGGCGGCGAAGCCGCTTCCTAGGCGGCCAGCGAACGCGCCACTGCGGGTTTTGATAGTTGAGGACAACAAGATCAATCAGATGCTGGCGGCCGCCGTTCTTCAGGCCGCCGGGCACCGCTCTGACGTTGCTGCCGGAGATGGACGGCTATGAAGCGACGCGGCGCATTCGCGAATTGGAGCGCGGGAAGACCCGCGTGCCGATTATCGCGATGACGGCCAATGCGATGAGCGGCGATCGAGAGAAATGCCTGGCGGCTGGCATGGACGACTACCTCGCCAAACCCCTCGATAACGCGGAGCTATTCAAGAAGCTCGCGCAGTGGCCGGCCGGTAGCCGCGAAATGTCAGGCGATCGGCGCGCATTGCCGCAGCCGATCAATGAAGGGGCGGCGACACGCTGAAGGCTATGCCGCGATTGAAGCAGCCCGCGAACCGCATATCCGTCATCGACGATGGTAACCCTCCCGCTCAGGATGGGGAAGATCGCCGACCGCCCCTGCTTCACCTCGTCGCGCGCAGAATGATGCCCCCTACGCTCTTTCGCTGATTGTTCGGGTTACGCGCCTCCCCAGCTCCACCAGATCGGACTGTCCCCACGATCGCTTTCGGCAGGGACGGCCCTCTCACATAGGCTCTGAACACGACGCCTGATTGGCTCGTGTTTGGCCGGCGCTGTGTCGCCTGACGATGAGGCTTCGTCCGCGTGTGAAAGTGCGCGCTCGCCATCAATCGCAATGCTGCGGCTATCCCTCCCCCGCACCGGGCGTTCCATTTAATCAGGTGGCCGCAGGGATTTTTCAATCGCCGCCAGCTTCTGAACAAGCGTGGCAGCGTGGATCGGCTTGGAGATGTAATCGTTCATCCCAGCAGCCAGGCAGTCTTCACGAACGCCCTTCATGGCATGCGCTGTCAGTGCGATCACATGCACGGCGTTGCGAGGGGCTGGTAACGCCCTAATGCGTTTGGTCGCGTCAGCCCCGTTGAGAACCGGCATCTGCAGATCCATCAGCACGACATCATAGTCGGCTGTAAGCGCAGCCTCGACCGCCTGCTCCCCGTTCTCGACGATGTCGACCAGGTAGTTGCTCGTTCCCAAGAAGGCCATGACGACCTTCTGGTTGATCTCGTTGTCCTCGGCCAGGAGAATTCGGAGCGGCCGCCGGGACGCCTTTGGCGGTGGCACCGCAGCATGTACTTGAGCCTTTTGCGGTCGCGCCGCTGCCGGTGGCGCCAAGTCGACGATCCGCACGAGGGTATCGAGCAGTGTCTGCTCTCGAAGAGGTTTCGTCAGTATGGCGTCGACTACGCCGTGGATTTCTGACGGAACGCCCATCGAACCGGCCGAGGAAGAGATCAGCAGCTTCGTCCAGGCGATGCCGGTTATGCCTCGTATCCGACGCGCAAGCTCATCCCCCGGCATATCGGGCATCATCTGGTCGATCACCGCCAGATCGAACGGCCGCCCCTCTGCGCCTGCCCGTTCCAGCGCGTCGATCGCTGCCAGCCCGTCGCCTACCGCCGTCGGCATCATCCCGAACCCTGCGAGCTGACGGGTCAGGATGCGGCGGTTCATCTCGATGTCGTCGACGATCAGTGCTCGGAGCCCCCGCAGTTCATCGGGTGATCGCCGGAGGGTGCTCACCGCAGCTGCCACCGTCGGCAAGGTAATCTGGAACCAGAACCGGCTACCCATTCCGAGGCGGCTGTCCACTCCGATGCTCCCACCCATCAGCTCGACCAGTTGCCTGCTGATGGAAAGGCCGAGACCGGTGCCGCCGTAGCGGCGCGTCACCGAACTGTCGCCCTGGACGAAGTTCTGGAACAGGCTGTTGCGCACGTCCTCCTTTATCCCGACGCCGGTGTCGGTCACCTCGAAGCGGATTAGTGTCGATCCATCGACCGTCTCCCCTGCGGTGACTTCGACGGCCACGCCCCCGCTCTCGGTGAATTTTACGGCATTTCCAGCGAGATTGAGCAGCACCTGGCGTACACGGAGCGGGTCGCCGCGAAAGCAGCCGTGTGCCGATGGGTCGACGTAAACAGTGAGATCGATCCCCTTCTCATGGGCCTTTGGGCCAAGCAGGTTCACCGCGCCCTCCACGGCGTCAGCCAAGTCGAAGTCCAGAACCTCAAGTTCGAATCTGCCTGCCTCCAACTTGGACACATCCAGAATGTCGTCGATGAGGGACAGCAGCGCCTCTGCGCTGTCGTTCACCGCTGTAGCGAACTCGCGCTGATCATCCGACAGCTCCGTCTTCAGGAGCAGGCCGTTCATTCCGAGGATGCCGTTCATCGGCGTGCGGATCTCATGGCTCATATTCGCCAGGAACTGGGACTTGGCTTCGTTCGCACGCTCGGCAGCGTCCTTCTGGTCGCGCGTGATCTGCTCTGCCGCCCGCAGCTCTGTCACGTCCCTGAAGATCACGTGGATGCGCAGAGCCTGACCCGCGACGCCGACCTCGACATCCATATCGCAGAAGATCCGGCGGATCTCTCCGTCCGGACGCAGCAGCCGGAACTCTCCTGGTCGGGGGCGCCGGCCCTCCTCCGCAATCGAGATAGCCCTACGCGCCAGCGCCCGGTCATCTGGATGAACCATCTCGATGACCTTGTAGGTGTCGGGTGAGAACGTATGTGGATCCAGACCCACGATCCGATAGAACTCCGCTGACCATTCCTCCCGGCCTGTCACCAGGTCACGCTCGGAACTGCCGATCGCCGCCACCTGTTGAGCCCGCTCCAGGTGATGCCGGCTTCGCCGCAGCTGATCTGTGCTCTCCTGCAGCGCACCTTCGGCCGCGATTTGCGCCGTGACATCGACGCTGACGCCGCGATACCCCTGAAAGACGCCTTCCTTGTAGTAGGGCACGCCGCTTGCGCGCAAATAGCGCGCACGACCGTCCTTGAGGTGGATGCGATGGACGTAGTTGCGATAGGGGCGGTGCGCCGCGAGGGTATCCATCCACGCCGCAAAGCCCTCGGGATCGTATGTCCGGTCGGTCGCCGGCCCCGGCCACTCCGTCTGGAACTCCGTCAGCGCTACCGCACCGTTCTCACGCTTCGGCACGAAGATCCTGATCTGACCTTCCGGTGCTCCGTGCAGTTCGTGGAACACGTCGGAGACCGCGCTCATCATGTCGAGGTAGCGGTCGCGTTCCTCGGTCAGCGCTTCCTGGGCGACCCTCCGCTCTGTCAGGTCGACGCCGATGAGAAGGCTCGTCGCCGTCGGTAGATCGCGCGCAATCGAAAGCCCAAGCCAGCACGTCTTACCGCCCCCAGCATGGAACGCCAGTTCGGACGTCGCGCGCGTTTCAAGAAGTTCGTCGAGCCACTCTGGCTCCAGTGCCATTTCACGCAGGACCCGACCAGGAAGGCTCTCGGCCTCATAGGCGAAACATGTCGCTGCGGCTGCGTTAGCGCTGACGATCCGCCCCCAATTATCGACGACCAGCGCCGGCACCGGCAATCGGTGAATAAAGTCAAATCCCAAAGCGGGTTCGTGGGCCATCACTCGTTTCCAAGAGAACATCGTCTGCCTTGCGCCCTACTGGCTCGGCTTATGTCCTATTCGGCAATCTAGGATCTACAGGTTGCACGGACATTAATGGGTGGGACGAATTCGGCGCCCCTCCTCCGGCGCAGTGGCTGGCCTCGATTAGACTCGTGCAGCCGGACAGATCTTCGGTCGGCCGATCATTGCTTCAAAAATCTGGAGCATGAAAGAGAACATGGTTCCGGCATCCTCAAGGAGATGATGACGGTACCATGTTATCGGCTTAAGACTCTGCCTCACTACAAGTTAGGGTGCCCTTAACTCCAGGTCTGTCAGTGGTAAGCTTGGAAACAAGGCGCAGTGCTGGGAACGATCGTGGCATTTCGACACAAGACCATCCTCCTCTCACTCGCGCGTGACGAACGCGGTGCGATGGCGATGCTGATGTCGATGATGCTCGTCGGCCTCTTCGGCTTCGTCGCCGTCGCCGTCGACACCAGCGTCTGGTATTCCACGAAGCGGCGCCTGCAGACGGCAGTCGACTCTGCAGCGCGTGCCGGAGCGCATGAACTCGATCGCGGCGGCTCCGATGCGGAGGTTTCAGCAGCGGGTGCTGCTGCCGCAGCGCGTATGGGCTTCACCTCCGCCAACGGCGCCAGCGTCGACATCCAGGTGCGGGACGACAACAGCGTCCGGGCGGTCATTCGCACCCGCGCGAGTATGTATTTCGCAAAGATCCTCAGGGCCAAGGCGCCGACGCTGTCTGCAAGCGCCGCAGCCGCTGCCCCGAGCGCTCCACCGCCGTGCCTGACGATCCTTGAGCCGAGCAGCGCGCAGGGACTGGAGGTCGCCGCAGCCAGGATCATCGCGCCGACCTGCCGCATCCAGGTGAACTCCACCAGCGGCGAAGCGATGAGGGTTGCCGGAGACGCGCTCGTAGATGCCGCCCAGATCTGCGTCACCGGGAACTACAGCGGCGGCGGCACGACCGTTCCCGTCGAGATCGGCTGTAAACCCATGGCGGATCCTCTGGCGGCGTGGGTGCCGCCCGAGCCCGGCCCCTGCGAATTCAGCCCAAACACCATATCGGGGACGACGACGCTGAAGCCCGGCGTCTATTGCAGCCAGATTCGGATCGACAAGGCGACGGTCACCTTTCTGCCCGGGATCTACTTCCTCAAGAACGGCCTGAAGGTTCAGGGCGAGTCGACCATCACCGGCATGGGTGTCGCATTCCTGCTGGTCGGCGACAGCAAGATCGAGATCGAGGCGAAGAGCGTCATCGATCTGGTCGCTCCCGTCGATGGACCCATGGCGGGATTTATCTTCGCCCATGACCGCAACCCGAAGCCGGGACTGGAGCACCGTTTCGTCGCCTACAGCGACATCAGCTACGAGGGCGCCGTCTACCTCCCCCAGCACTACGTGACCTATCAGGGGCACAGCACTAGTTCGAACATCCCGCCCTTCACCACCTACATCGTTGGCCGCCTCAAGCTGGCCGGTCAGTCGGAGCTGATCCTCAACAACAACTATGCGGCCAGTGCGGTGCCGGTCGCCGGAAAGATCGGCGCCGGCGTCGTTCTCGTGGAATGATCCCGCCTCAGTCGCCTTTCGGTGGAACGTCTGCTAAATCCTTGACGAGACACGGCGATCGCTCCACGCTTCCTTCGTGTGCCCGAGGTTTGAGTGCTTTCCCCGATGTTCGGCTCCCAAGCTACCCGAAGATGGCTGCGAGCCGGTGCTTTGTGGCGCTCCCTCAGCTTTCAGGCTGGTGCGGTCCTGTTTCTGTCCCTCTTCGTCTTGCTCCTGCTGGAAGTCACGCATGAGTGGGCGGCGCGCGAGGCAGCCCTCATCAATGCTGAGCGTGATACCGCAAACCTCGCCCGCTCTCTGGTCCGCCATGCGGAGAGCACGATCGACCTCGCCGACAGTGTGCTCCTCGGAGTAGCGATGCGCCTGGAGGCGGACGGCTTCAGCCTGGAGAACCTTGCTGGCGTGCGACAGACCATCATGGCGCAGGTGGAGGAGCTGGATCGCCTGCGGCACGTCTTCGTCTACGACGCCAATGGCGACTGGTTGATCAGCTCCCTCGCCGGCCAGCCCCAAGGGCTGAACAATACCGACCGCAGCTATTTTCAGCATCACCGGACCACGATGGATCCCGGCCCTTACATCGGCCCGCCCGTGAGGAGCCGGTCACCGAATGATGCGATGTTTTCCAGGAAACATCGAGACTCAGCGGCTCCACGCCTTGCGGGGAAGGTATCCCTACACGCACCAACGCAGTTCACCCGCCCGGACGTCAGCCGCCCGAACCGCCCGGCAGGCTACCAGTTTGATCTGAGGTCAGCGACACCGGTCGACCAGATTGCAGCGCTGAGATAGCCTCGCACGATGTGTAAGCTCTACTCACATACCAAGGGTCAGCAGGCGATAATCGCCCTGACAAGGTCCATGCGGGACAGCGTCGGTAACCTCCCTCCCCTGCCCGGCATCTTTCCGGACTACTCGGCCCAATCGTGCGCATCGGGACCGACGGCGTCGCCAACTCACGCTCGCCAAAATGGGGCATGTCGTCGCCGGCGTTCGCGCTCGAAGGCAAGAAGGTCGACAGGGGCGTGACCAACATCCGGCGGGTACCCAGCCCACATTGGCGCAGGTGGCTCGGCACCTCCTCCCGCTGCCTGGTGCCGTTCACGTCGTTCTCAGAACCGGAGCGGACGTCTGACGGCAAGTCGCAGCCGGTATGGTTCGCCTGGGACGAGAGCCGGCCGCTCGCCTTCTTCGCCGGAGTCTGGACGAATCGGACGTCGACCGAAAGGTAGCCGAGGGGCCGGTCACCTGCAATGTGCTCGGCTTTCCTTGCAACGGCCGTCAATCGCGAGATGGCGCAACCGACGAGAACCGGGGGATCTCGCAGGCAAGGTATCGCACTACATGCCGTTCACGGTTTAGATGCTCCAAAACCACCCAAGGGGAGCGGCGCTTTCGTCAGAAAAACAGAATGATGGGCAGATCGTTTCGGTGAGGAAGCTGGCGAGAAGTCCGTCCGGATGGACTCCGTCCGCCATCGTAATGCCGCCGCGGTTGAACAACGGCATCGAGCATGACAGCCGCATCGCCATAGCCTACCGCAAAAGCTTACCAGTGGAAGACGCCGGTCCTGCCAAAGCAGGTGACTCTCGCCCTGGCTCGGATCGCCAACAGCAGCTCGAGCTCATGCACAGGCGGAAGACCGACTTCGGACTCTCGCCTTCGTCGAACGAGTGGTGTCAGTCACACCTATTTCCCTGCCATCCCTCGGCCGGCTTCACTGCGCGCCGGTCTTTCGTTCGGTTAGGTGTTTCTCCATCTCATGCCGGAGGTACGCCTGCGGGACGACATTCCCACGAAACTCCGGCGGGACGCGCCACCCAGGATCCACGCCTTCCATGTTCGGAAGCTCGTGCGCGATGCCCTTGTGACAGTCGATGCACGTCGCCTCACCAGACTACAGGAAGCGCCGATGGATCTCCGCGGCGCGGGGCGCCTGCTTCGAGAAGTCCATCGCCACCTGCGAGTGGCAGATGCGGCACTCCAGGCTGTCGTTCGACTTCAGCCGTGCCCAGTCGTGCTTTGCGAGTTCCAGACGCATGTCGAGGAACTTCCGTCGCGTCGATATCGAGCCGAACAAGTGGCCCCATACCTCCTTCGACGCCTGCATCTTGCGCGCGATCTTGTTGGTCCATTCGTGCGGGACATGGCAATCCGGGCAGCTCGCCCGCACGCCGGACCGCCTTGAAAAATGTCCGTCCGTGTCAACTCCTCGTAGACGTTGTCGCGCATCTCATGGCAGGAGATGCAGATCTGCTCGGTGTTCGTCAGCTTGAGCGTCGTGTTGAAGCCGCCCCAGAAGAGGACGCCGCCGACGAAGCCGCCTAAGGTGAGAAAGCCGAGGCTGAGGGTTGCGGACGCTGCGATCGGCAGATGCGCGTCGAGCATGATGCGCGATTACTCGTCAGGCTGGCTGATCGTTGCATAGCAGCGAAGGGCGCGACGCTGGCGGCGATCGCGACAATGGCGAGCGGAAAGATCACGCGGATGCGGAATACGGCGATGAGGATGCCCCATGTCAGGAAGCGCCGCTGCCACTTCGGCGTCATCTCCTTCGGTTTGTTCGCGTTGACGATCGCGTTGTCGAAGGAGAGCGAGAGCTCGAGACCGGCGAGCACTGCGCAGATGAAGATGAGCGAGAGGGTTCCGCTGAGCGTGCCGGCCGTGTCCAGCCAAGCCAGCCACCGAGTGCAAGGCCCGCGGCTGTCACGATGAAGGACCACTTGAAGTACTGCAGGTTCGCCATCTCTGGGCCACAGGTGGGTTTGCCGCCCGTGGGTTGCCCAGATGTGGCGTCGAAGGGGAAGGCGGTCCCTGGAAAATGCCGCCCGGCGAGGGGAAGTACCCGTGGCCGCAGTCGGAAGAAGTCGACACACCGAGGTGGTGCGCTCATCGGGAGCAGTTCGAAGGCTACCGGCTTCCACCCGCTCGCGATAGCAGTCCCTCAGCCCGTGCCATCGCAATCAGGTCCGCCTCGAATTGCCGCTGGCCTTCCGGATTCATCTTTCCGAAGGCTTCGACGGCCGGGAGAGCGCGGCGATAGGCGGGCGAGCCCCCGGCTCATCCTTGGTACAATCGGTCATGTGGCATGCCGATGGAGTTGTGGCGACAACCTAGCTCGCACCCTGAGATGAGGAGAAGAGAAAGCCCCGCCAGCGGGGGCCAGCGGGGCTCGTCTTAAAAGAGGACCGCCTGGCGTGAGGGGAAGCGCCCGGCGGGAGTAGAGGGAGCCTGGACGCGCCGAGCGGCTGGGGCGTCAGTCCGAGAACCGGCTAGGTGTAAATGAGTTCCCCATATAAACAGGCGCCGCGCTCCGTGGGCGACACCATTCTGGATTAGCCGCCCGCAGATCTGCGGCTTGCCGGGACGCCACCGCCGGATCGGCCGCGGCGGTATGCCTTCTGCAAGACGACCGGCGACCCTCTTCTGCCTGAAGGTGCGCGCCCGCGGGAAGGAAGTGGCCCTGCAGGACGGCGACCGCGACGGGCGGGTCACCGAGATCGTCCTGATGAGTTGGCCCGAGCCGACGGATCCGGCCTAACCGCCTCCCCGGCGTCGGCCGCACGCTACAGATGCCGCCGCCAGACGCTATCCGGTTGATAAGGAACGGCTTCCGTTCAGGAACCGTTTACGGCGGTCGGCTTATCGGCACCGGCTCGTTATGCGCGCAGGGACTTATCAGATCCGTGCAGTACTGTGTGTCATGTCAGTGTGCAGGGTCATATTGAAACCAGGGGAGCCGGGGTCATCACGGTCGTTGCGCATCAGATAGCGGTGTTGCCCTACTGATGTGGCAAGCGGCAGCGCTACCCGAACCATCGGAAGTCAACGCCGACGCTCATCAAGCTGCCCTCCGGCTACATCCAGCCCTCGCCCTGGCTCGGCATCGCCAACAAGCAGCTCGAGCTCATGCACAAGTACATGACCGACCTCGGCCTCTCGCCGTCGTCGCGCAGCCACGTCTCCGCCGCACCGAAGCTCGGGCCGCCGGCTGAGGCGGTCGAAGGCCGGCAACGCGCGCAGTGAACACTCAAAAGTTACCACCCGATATTGCACTCCTCCCCGGTCGAGCGCCGGATCTATCATCTTTGGTTGTAGATCGACCCTTTCATGACCCATCACGCGCTCATAGCGACGCGCGTGCTGAGGTTCACATCTACGGGAGGATGGGGTGGAAGATCATACCGGCTTGGCGAAGCGGGAGATGGGGAGCATCCGCAGCGCAGCAAACTGGACTGCAGACGGCTCTAGCGTTCCGATGACAAGCCCGGAGAGCGGATGGCGCGCGGATCCCTTGGTAGCAGCGGGCAGCCAAGATCAGGATTTCGCAGACGGCGACACTGCATCTAAGCTAGCGGCGACGAGCAATTGGGCGCCCGCCGTGGAAAGCCGACATCAATGCCGAGACGGAAGCCGCCGCAGCGGCGAGCGTATGATACGGACCTAACGGACGATCAGTGGAAGCTGATCGCGCCGCTGATCCCCGAAGCGAACCCCGGCGGGCGGCCGCGCAAGGCGTCGTCACGCGAACTGGTGAACCCGGTCTACTATTTCCTGCGCACCGGCATGGCCTGGCGCCTGCTGCCGCACGACCTGCTACCCTGGCAGACCGTCTACTACTATTTCCGGCACTGGGACCGGGATGGGTGTGCCGGCGGGTTCACCATACGCTCGTGACGGCCGGCCGCGAGCGCGCAGGTCGGGAGTCGTCGCCCGCCGCCCTCGACAGCCAGACCGTGCCGACGGTCGATCAAAGGGGGATGCAAGGGGCTACGACGCCGAGAAAACGATCCATCGACGCAAGCGGCACATCCTGACCGACACCGACGGCCGTCTGCTGGCGATCGGGCTCTACGCCGCCGACGTGCAGGACAGAGACGGCGCCAAGGGCGTGCTTCGCCGGTCCCGGTCGCGCTTCCAGTTCGTCAAGCGCGTCTATGCCGACGGCGGTTATCCCGGCAGGCTTGTCGGAGCGGTGAAGACTAAAACGGTTCACATCATCCATCATAGCGGGCGACGCATTCACCCGCGCGAGACGGAAAGAATGACATCATCAGCCCTTTAATGTTCTGCGGGGCGGGCAGCATTTCTTCTCTTCCGCAAGTCACATCCAGCAACCGCATCGTGCCGAAGGTCGTCGGGAGAAGGATTGAGGCACGCTCGGCACCGGCCGCGAGCTGGACGTCGAATCTCAGCGTCCCGTCTTTCCAAGCCATGCCCGAAAAGCTCGACGCGTTGCGTCCGTCGAGCCATGTCAGCATTTGCTGGGCAGTGATCAGGGGAACATTGTTCTTAATGCTGAAGCGTATCAGCAGCTGTGCAAAGTCGTCCGTGAAGTCGTAGTGCGTGCCGAAGGCGCCGAAATACTGGTTCGGTCCGAGGGCGCCGTCGAGCATCTGACGGATCGCCGTCTCGTGCGGCACGCCCGATTCGTTCACCAGATGGCTCGCCGCCTGATAGGCCTCGAGTTGGTTGCCGTTCAGATCGGCAAAGGGCATCGGGAACCCGGACCCAGTCAGGAATACCTGCCGTCCGCCCAACCATTCGGGTGGCCACAGATAGTAGTTGAGGTCGAAGCGCATGCCCATCTCGAGCTGAACCGCCGGCACCTCGGCCCAGCCGGTCCAGGACAGGCAGTGCATCCTGTGCGTCTGCTGCTTCGGGAGATAGGGGTAGCGTTTTCGGAAGTCGTCGATCTGGGATCGCAGCAGACGGACGAGCGAGTGCCGGGTGATCGGGACGGTGCATCCCGTGTCGATATGGGCGCCGATCTCGAAGCCCCGCTTGGCATAGGTCATCGCCGCATCCGCAGCGAGATCGGTCTCCGGAGAGAGATACGCAGTCGCGCGGCGACACTCCCACCCGCCGAGGTCGCAATCCGGCGCGCTCAGCAGATCGAGCCAGATGAAGAGCCGCGGCGCACCCCCATCTGTCGCGTGATCGTCTCCGGCCATGATGACGGCCGCGCGTCGACGGTCGGGCAGGTACCAGAAGCGCGGCAGCGGAAGGGGCGCCAGGGACACGATGAGATTCGCCAGAAGACGCTGAAGCTCGTCCGCGGCGGGTATCGCGGCATGATCCAGGTCGATGAAATCCGGGTAGAACAGGTCGTTCGGGCGCAGAGGCTCCGAACCGTCGCGCTCCTCGTCGATCCACAGCGGGCTTCCCTGACGGGTCAGGATGATGGACCGAGCGAGATCGAACGCGAAGCTGGCGACATGGCCCTGCCCGACCTTTGCCCAGGTCACGGTCTGCCATGCGATCGGCTCGCCGGCCGCGCCGGCGAGAGTGGCGAGCCCGCGGGTTGCATGGCTCACACCCGCTCCGGCGAGGATCTGCCCGACGGGCTCGTGGATCTGGTCCACGGGCCCGTGGATCTGGAACGCCGCCCGAGAAAGGCCGATGGAAATCGGGTCGCGTTCGTCCGGAAGCAGTAGAGCGCTGTCCAGCGCGTTGTCGACCACTCTCGGTAGCCCAAGGGACTGTCGAAGCTCCATGCCTGGCCGCATGACGATCAGGAGCCCCCCGGCGGTCACCCAGCGGAGCAGCGTTGCATTGAGGGGCGGTGGAAGACGGGCGCTGTCGAGGAGTACGACAGCGCGCCCTGCAAGGTCGGCCTCGGTCAGATCCTCGAGCGCGACGTTGGCAAAGGCATTCAGCCCCTCTGCCTGCAGGATCGCGGCGTAATAGCGACTGTTGGGTCGGTCGCGTCCTTCGGCGACGAGGATCGGCGCATCGCGTGGACCCTGGGGCGACCGCTTCGGCATGGTGGTGAACGTCGAACAGGATCGATGCGGGCCCGCGAGAGCCCGGAAGATCCAGCTTCTGTCCATTGTGAAGCAGAGGTCGTACTGCGTCTGCCACTCGAGCGGCGCCCTCGGCTCGACCAGCAGCACCCTCTCATCGGGGGCGTTACGGGTATCGAAGTGCACGCCTCGGCCGGCAAGGTCGAGAAGGGAGACCTTGACGTCGGCGGCCACCCGTTCGGGGAACCTGATCGCAAACCAGCCGCCGGGGTGGATCGCCGCCCCCGGCTGAGGAATGACCAATGGCGATGGCCGGGCAACGACGACTATGAAGCCAACCAACAGAAGCGCGACGAAACCTGTCGGAATCAGGATCCTCATCGCGCTCTTCATTAGTGCCCCCCGCCCCTGGTGCCCATCTTCAGCTGGGCCACGGCTCCGAGCTCAGTCCGCTACTGGAATCTGTCCATAAAGCGAGACTATCCCTGGATCATCCGGCGGCAATACCTTGGTGCATGCCGGAGGATCGAGGACACACGGGTCAGTCGGGCAACGTGCGCTGGCACAGCGCACTCGAACGGAAGAGG
>Ga0209024_1001891_pt1 | contig 14400 bp, 11 predicted proteins | sample AutmiccommunBRH5_FD_187380 | JGI IMG/M metagenome (GOLD analysis project Ga0209024, IMG submission 187380) | Deep subsurface microbial communities from Mt. Terri, Switzerland - Autotrophic microbial communities BRH/5 (SPAdes) (version 2) | ecosystem: Environmental > Aquatic > Deep subsurface >...
CATTCGCGCATTTACTGCTTTCGTGTCATTATTTTCGGCGACCGCGCTTACTTATGCCATTCATCTCGATCCGACGTTATGGTCGCTCATAAGGTTTATCGAAGGCTTTTGCATGGCGGGCGTATTCGTCTGTCTTGAAAGCTGGCTCAATGAGCGCGCGCCACATGAATCCCGCGGCGCAGTTCTCGCCTACTATATGATCGCGCTGTACGCCGGGCAGGCGGCCGGGCAATTTTTCCTGAACCTGAATGGCAGTTTGGCATCGGTGCCGCTCATTGCCGCGTCGGTGCTGCTGTCGCTCGCTATCTTACCGGTAGCGCTTACCCGCCTCCCTGCCCCGGCACTTTCCGAAGGCGGTTCCATGCATATAAGGGAGTTGTATCGCGTATCGCCGCTTGGCGTTGCCGGCGCCGTCGCCACGGGCATGATGTTAGGCGCCTTTTATGGGCTGGGTGCGGTTTTCGCGCTTGGTGTTGGCCTCAAACTTGCCGGCATCGCACTATTTATGAGCGCCACCATAACGGGCGGCGTCGCGCTGCAATGGCCTCTTGGTTGGCTGTCCGATCTGTTTGACCGGCGCCTCGTGATTGTGTGGACCATCGTCGCAACACTTGCCATCTGCGTACTGATCGTCACCGCGGTGGAGGGGCGGTATGCGGTGATGGCTTCAGGCGCATTTTTTGGCGGGGTATCGTTTGCGTTATACCCGTTGTGCGTAGCGCATACCAACGATCACCTGAGCCCTGAACAACGGGTTAGCGCCAGCGGCGGGCTGGTGCTTGCCTATTCTCTCGGCGCGATTGCCGGGCCAATGGCTGGGGTGGCGTTTATGTCGGTATTTGGTCCACGCGGCCTTTTCGTATTTATCGGCTTTTGTGCGGCGGCGGTATTGGGTTTTGCAATATGGCGTCTTAAAGTGGCGGCGCCCATCCCGGCGGCGCAACAGAACCCCTATCAAATTCTGCCGCGCACCACGCCTGTTGTGGCGGTTATGGATCCGCTCGCCACGGATAGCTGAAAATGTGAACCGGGGTCTGCGTGCGACGGCGAAATATGGCAGGGCGTCTAAAATAACCTTACATGTCCGCTCCAGTGTTGTGCTGTAAAATCACCTCAAGAAAGTGCTGACCGTAACGCTGCAATTTCGTTTCTCCGACGCCGCTTATCAGCAGCAGCGCCTCGGATGAGCCCGGCTTGCGATTGGCCATTTCGACAAGTGCCTTGTCGTGGAAAATTACGTAAGGCGGCACGTTCTGCGCGCGGGCGAGCTCTGCGCGCCTGGCTTTTAGCGCCTCAAACAGCGACGGATCCCCAACTGGCGCCACAGCCGCAGGTTTTGACGCCGCCTGCCGGGCAGTCTTACGTGCAGGGGCGGCGGGTTTGCGCAGCCATAATTCTTCCCTGTTTTCCAGAAACGCCTGCCCCTGCGGCGTGATACACAGGCCGCCATGTCCGGAAATATCCGTAGACAACAGATTTTGCGCGACAAGCTGCCGGAAGACGCTCTGCCAATCATTTTTATTGTGTTCACCACCAATACCAAAAGTGCTGATTTTATCGTGGCCGAAACTTTCCACGCGCGCATTGCTTTTTCCCAGCAATATATCGATCAGATAACTTACGCCGAAACGCTGTCCGGTGCGCCAGACGCAGGATATCGCCTTTTGTGCGGCAATGGTGCCATCGAAACGTTCCGGCGGATTCTGGCAAGTATCGCAATAATTGCAGGGCGCGGACGCGTCACCAAAATAATCCAGCATAACCTGCCGCCGGCACCCCGCCGCCTCGCACAGGCCCAGCAGGGCGCCAAGTTTCTGATGCTCGATACGCTTCTGGTTTTCCGGTGCGCCGCCGGTGTCAATAAAGCTGCGCTGCAATGCCGCGTCGCTCATTCCATAAAACATCATCGCGTTCGCAGGCAAACCGTCACGCCCGGCGCGGCCGGTTTCTTGATAATAGGCCTCAATATTTTTGGGAATGGTCATATGCGCAACAAAGCGCACGTCCGGCTTGTCTATGCCCATGCCAAAGGCAATCGTCGCCACCATGATGATCGCGTCTTCGCGCAGAAATTTCTCCTGGTTGCGGGCACGCATTTCGGCGGTCATGCCCGCATGATAGGGCAGCGCGGGAAAACCTTCATCGCACAGCCATTCCGCCGTTTCATCGACGGCCTTACGCGACAGGCAATAGACAATGCCGCTGTCCCGGGGGTGGTTTTCCCGGATAAAACGCAGGAGTTGCTGTTTTGGATTATCCTTGATTGCGATGCTGTAATGGATATTCGGCCGGTCAAAACCGCCCAGAAATGTTTTGCCATTACGCAAATGCAGCCGGTCGATAATATCTTTGCGCGTCGGCGCATCCGCGGTGGCGGTAAGCGCGACACGCGGCACATTTGGGAACCGTTCCGCCAAAAGGGAAAGCTGCACATAATGCGGCCTGAAATCATGCCCCCATTGCGATACACAGTGCGCCTCGTCAATCGCAAACAGCGCAATGGGCGACTGCGAAAGCACATTCAGCATATCATCCATCAGCAATCGTTCGGGCGCCACATACACCATATCGATCGCCCCGTTGCGGATAGCGGTTTTTGTTTCAGAAATATGACTTGCTGACATGCTGGAATTGATCGCCGCCGCCCGGACGCCAAGCAGCTGCAGGGCCGTCACCTGGTCCTGCATCAGCGCAATCAGCGGGGATATAATAACACCAACGCCGTCCCGGCACAGCGCCGGGATCTGGTAGCATAATGATTTACCGCTGCCCGTCGGCATCAGCACGAACGCATGCCCGCCGCCAACGACATGATCGATTATTTCCGCCTGCTGGCCGCGAAAACATTCGTAGCCATAGGTTTTTTTAAGAATCTGGAGGGCGGCGGCGCTTTGCATGGTTAATCACTCTAGAAGGATAGGGCCGCTTGTAAAACCCCGCCGGTGATTTTTTCACCCGCTGGCGCCGGTTTCTCTCTTCCCCCCCTTTTGCCCGTGCGCCGCCTGTGTTACAAGCCCGGCCTCATGTTGCATATCAATGATCTGAACTACAATATCGCTGGCCGACCCCTGTTCAAGGGCGCGACGCTCGCCATCCCGGATGGCTGGCGGGTGGGTCTTATTGGCCGTAACGGCACGGGCAAATCCACCTTGCTGCGCCTGATCACCGGGGAAATCAGCCCCGACGCCGGTAGTCTGAACATCAATCCCGGTGCGCGCATTGGCGTTGTGGCGCAGGAAGCGCCTACCGGCGAAACCAGCCTGCTGGATACGGTGCTGGCGGCGGACACAGAGCGCGCAGCCCTGCTGCTGGAGGCTGAAACCGCCACTGACCCAAACCGCATTGGATATATCCATACCCGCCTGGCGGATATTTCCGCCCATACGGCCCCGGCGCGCGCGGGGGCCATTCTGAAGGGCCTGGGCTTTGACAGTGCGCAGCAGGACTTGCCATGCAGCGCCTATTCCGGCGGCTGGCGCATGCGGGTGGCGCTGGGCGCCGTGCTGTTTGCCGAACCCGATCTGCTGCTGCTGGATGAACCGACCAACTATCTCGATCTGGAAGGCGCGATCTGGCTGGAATCCTATTTGCGCAGCTATCCGCGCACCGTCATTCTGGTCAGCCATGACCGCGATCTGCTCAACACCGCCGTGCAGTATATTGTGCATCTCGATGAGGGCCGCCTGAACATGTATACCGGCGGGTATGATCAGTTCGAGGATGTGCGGCGCCTCAAGCTTGAACAGCAGATGTCGATGAAGACCAAGCAGGACCATCAGCGCAAACATCTGCAGGCCTTTGTGGACCGCTTCCGCTATACCGCGTCTAAGGCGCGGCAGGCGCAAAGCCGCCTGAAGGCGCTGGCGCGCATGCAGCCCATCGCGGCGGTCAGCGAAAGCCATGTGCTGCCGTTCCACTTTCCCCCGCCCGAACACCTCGCCCCGCCGCTGATCAGCATCGAGAATGGCGAGGTGGGCTATGCCCCTGGCAAGCCGGTGCTGCGCAAACTGGACCTGCGTTTTGACATGGAAGACCGTATTGCCCTGCTGGGCGCCAACGGCAATGGCAAATCCACATTCGCCAAACTGCTGACCGGCAAGCTGCGCCTGGAGCATGGGCGCATGCGCATGTCCAAAAAACTGCGCATCGGCTATCTGGCGCAGCACCAGATTGACGAACTGGATGGCCAGGGTACGCCGTTTGATCATTTCCGCGACGCCATGCCAGAGAACACCACCGAGGCGCAGATACGCAACAAGCTTGGCGGGTTTGGCTTTGGTTTTCTCAAATCCACGACCAAGGTGGATGATCTGTCGGGCGGCGAGAAAACGAGGCTGCTCTTTGCACTGATTACGCTGCCCAAGCCGCATCTGATGATTTTGGATGAACCCACCAACCATCTGGACGTGGATAGCCGCGAAGCGCTGGCGCAGGCGCTGAATGAATATGAAGGCGCGGTCATTCTGATCAGCCATGACAGGCATCTGATTGACGCCTGCGCCGAACGGCTGTGGCTGGTAAAGGACGGCACCGTCGCCGCCTATGATGGCAGCCTGGAGGAATACAGCCAGTCGCTGCTGCAGGGCGGGCGCGCAACCGCGCCCAAGCTTGCCTCCGTCAAGGATAAGGAAAACCCGGCGAAGCAGGACCAGCGCCGCATCGGTGCGCAAAAGCGCGGCGGCATCGCTCCCCTGAAACAGGCCGTGGCAGACGCCGAGAAAAAATTGCAGGACCTGAACATTCTGAATAGCCGCATCGACGAGGCTCTCGGCCGCCCCGGCCTGTACACGGACGCCCCCGAACGCGCGCAAAAACTGATCAAGCAAAAAGCCGACCTGACCCGCCTGATCAGCGCCGCCGAGGAACGCTGGCTGTCCGCGCAACAGGCCTACGACGCCGCATTGGAGCGGGTATGACGCATATCATATGCGTCATAGTCAGAAAAAAATTACTGTAGACAAATATATTCCCGCCTGGCCAAGGAATCACATCCTTGGCCAGTGCGATCTCGCGCCGGAGCCGCAGAAAGCCCGCAAATGGGCCGTCGTCCGGCCTATTTCAATTTCCGCGCATCGGTAAAGCGATTATTATTTCCGCGCTGCCGCGATCATTTGCGCGTCTTCGTCGCGGTATATTTCTTTTTCGCGTTTGATGAGCACATCCGCCAGAAAATTATATGCTTCTCCCCACGCAGTCATTACCTCACTGGTGGCGGCGTCGCCCAGCACGTCCTTGATCGCCTGCAACAGAGATGCGCCAATCACGGGATACTGCTCCGCAATCACCCGCATATCGGTGTGTTTATGCGCGATGTGTTCCAGCGGCCCCTTAAGTGCGTCAAGATTGTCAATATTTTGAGCGTAGGCGCACACGGCTTCGGCGAGACGCGCGGGTTGAGGCCCGCCGTCCAGCGGATATTTCACCCAGGTGTTCTCGAAGAAACGCTTGAAATCCGGCCGTTCCGCGAATGCGATCTGGTACATCCGGGCGGTGATCTCTTTGCCGTGTTTCTGCAATACCGGCGCGGTTGACTTGATTATGGCTTTAGTCGCGTCACTTAACATTGATTATATTCTCCTTGTTGGCTGGTACATACGGTATTGAGCAGGGACTAACGAAGGGTGAACAGGTGGGTGGCGTCAGAACCGGTAGCCGACGCCGAAACTAACAGTCCACGGATCCAGATCTACATCCGCGCCAAGTGGCCCGAGCGCGCTCGTAATACTGACATCCGTATCAAGCCAATAGCGTTTGACGTCGAAATTCAGCATCCAGTGTTTACCAAGCCCGTAATCGAATCCCGCCTGGAGTGCGTATCCGACGCTATTATCGTAGTCGATACCGGTCACAGCGCCGCCGGGAGCGTCTTCATTCCAGAACACCGTATAGTTCACGCCCGCGCCTGCATAGGGCCGGAAAGTTTCGTGCGGACGGAAATGATATTGCAACAGCAGGGTCGGCGGCAACAGATTAACCTGCCCCAGATCTACATTGCCAACACCGGCCAGCGTCGCATCAACATCGTGGCGACTGATCAACAGCACCAGCTCTGCCGCGATGTGATCCGTGAAGAAATAGCTGATATCAAGTTCGGGGATGACGACCTTTTCGACATCCGCAGAACCGGACACCGGTCGAATCGAGGCGTCTTCGTCGGGCAAGATCGAGGTGGCCCGTATGCGCACCTGCCAGAGACCAAGCTCCGCATTCTCAGCACGGGCAAGACCGGGCGCAGCCAACGCAAACAGAACTGCGGCCACGCCGAAGCACAACGATCTGGTCATGAACACCCCCCTCATTTCAACCTGCACGCAGTTTCTAATGGCGGGAAGAAATTGAGAGTTTGATCCAGATCAAACTATTCGGTAACAGCGCCGAAAATCGGGACGAAGCAACGCCGTAACGCCGCGTCCAGTTCATCCATGGTCACTTTCACGTCCAGTTTGGCCAGGCTGGTCACGCCATGCCCGGTCACACCGCACGGCACAATGCCGTCATAATGCGACAGGTCCGGGTTCAGATTGATACTGACCCCGTGATAGCTGACCCAGCGGCGCATCCGCACACCGACGGCCGCAATCTTGTCGTCGCCGCTATTATCGGGGCGGCGCACCCAGGTGCCAACGCGGCCATCGCGGGTTTCGCCGACTACACCAAAAACGGATAATGTGTCCTTTAACCATTTTTCCAGATTACAGACGAATTTTCGAATATCCGGCCCACGTTTATTCAGGTCCAGCATCACATACGCCACCCGCTGCCCCGGCCCATGATAGGTATATTGCCCGCCCCGGCCCGACTGGTGCACCGGGAAACGTCCCGGCTCCAGCAAGTCCTGGGGCTTGGCGCCGGTGCCGGCGGTATAGATTGGCGGATGTTCCAACAGCCACACCATTTCCGCACCATTTCCGGCGTGGATGGCGGCAACCTGGGTTTCCATAAATTTAACGGCATCCAGATAATCGATCGGGCGTTCCGCCACACGCCACAAGACCGGCGGCATCACTATCGTACTTTTATCGCCAGAACCCGATATAGGGCAGATATCTGTCATTTTACGCCTGTTGCGAGCATGAGATAAAGGGTGTCTAGAATATATAGGTATTCATTGCGCCAACTTAACTGTTCTCTAACCCTGATGGAGAATAATCGCGTCAAATGGTACCGGGAATTGGGGATTAGTTGAGCGTGAACGCAAAAGCTATTGATAGCGTTAAAATTGAAGTTTCAGTGGTGCTGGGACAGGCCATCATGCCGATTCATCAATTATTGAAAATGGGCCGTGGCGCGGTGATCGAACTTGAAGCCCTTCAAACCGACCCGGTGCTGATCTACGCCAATAAACGTCTAATTGCGCGCGGCGAAATCATGATTCAGGGTGAGTCCATCGCAGTTTCCATCCGCGACCTGATCCACACGCAATAGAACGTCGTCTTACATACCTATTTTATCTCGCATTATTTTCCACAGGCCCGTCGCGCCGGAAATTCCCATTGCAGCATGGACAACAGGTTATTTTACGTTAAAAAATTGACATTCTCATATTTTACACCATATTGTTATATGAGTTTTTGTATAACATGGAATATTATGTAGAACTAGTCATGGTGCACCCAGCTACAAAACCCGCCGCCTCTCGTCTTGATAGTTTACAGAGGAACTACGCGCAAATAGAGACGACAGCAATGTTACAGGCTATAATCCAGCGGGAGTTTTCCGGCCGGGTTGCGGTCGTTTCCTCTTTTGGCGCAGAATCGGCTGTGTTGTTGCACCTTGTCTCAAAAATTGACCCCACGACGCCGGTGCTGTTTCTCAATACCGGAAAATTATTTGGCGAGACCCTGCGATATCGTGACCGGTTGCAGGATTTGCTTGGACTGACAGATTTACGCGCCATCGGGCCGCACCCGGCGGATCGGGAGGCGCGCGACCCGGAAGGCAGTTTGTGGTCAACGAACCCCGACGCGTGCTGCAATTTTCGCAAAACTGTTCCCTTGGCCCGGGCAATGGAAGGATTTGATGCCTGGATTACTGGGCGCAAACGTTTCCAGACCGATAACAGGGCCGGGATGGAAAGCATAGAAATGGTAGGAAAACGCTACCGTATCAATCCGCTGGCCGGCTGGACCCCGGCGGACCTTGACCACTACATGCTGGAGCATCATCTGCCACCACACCCGCTCGTGCGAGACGGCTATTTGTCTATTGGCTGCATGTCCTGCACATCGCGTGTACAGGACGGTGAAGACGCCCGGTCGGGCCGCTGGCGGGGCCAGGATAAAACAGAGTGCGGCATTCATACCAACGGCTTCACCGACGGCGACGGGATCTAAATCTATTTGCAAAGATGCGGCTTGTTAAACGGACCGCGATTTGCTACTCCCCCCGCTATGCGGTCGTGGCGGAATTGGTAGACGCGCAGCGTTGAGGTCGCTGTGGGGTAAAACCCGTGGAAGTTCGAGTCTTCTCGACCGCACCAGCCGCCTTCACGTATTTTGGCGTGACTACTCGCCGAAGTGCGAAGCGGATGTCGCGTCATAGGCGCACAGTGCGGGCGGAGGACTGCCGCCAGCTTAGTCAAGCGCAACAATATAGTGTCCAATTCTATCAAGGAGCGGCTGGTGGAAGATTCGGCCTCCACAGAACAGCGAGCGGATACCGACGCGCCGGGCGCCACCGGCGCAGAGCAACTGCATGCATTGAATCCGGCCTTCATTGAAAAAGTCATGAATGCCGTGGACGCTGGCGACAAACCCGCCGTGCTTGAGCTGATTGAACCGCTGCACGCCGCCGATATGGGCGATCTGCTCGGCCTGTTGCGTGGCAAGCAACGGCGTAAACTGCTTGATCTCTTGGGGCCGCAGCTTAATCCAGAAGTGCTGCCTGAACTGGATGAACCCCTGCGCGATCGTGTTGTCGCCGCCATGTCGAACGAAGCCCTGGCGGCGGCTGTCGCGGCGCTGGAGACCGATGACTCCGTCTATCTTCTGGAAAATCTCACCGAGCAGCGCAAAACGGAGATTTTAAACCTTTTACCCCGTATCGAACGGGCGCACGTCGAAAAGGGCCTAAGCTATCCCGAGGACACGGCCGGACGTCTGATGCGTTCCGAGCTTGTCGCCGTACCGCATTACTGGACGGTTGGTCATACCATCGACTATATGCGCTCGGTCGATGATCTGCCCGACGAGTTCTATGAAATATTTATTGTCGATCCGTCATTTCATCTGGTTGGCACGGTATCCCTGAGCCGGGTGGCGCGCACCCGGCGTCATATTGCGATGCGCGATATCATGGAGAGCGAGCAGACATTAATTCCTGTCACGATGGATCAAGAAGAAGTCGCGTATCTGTTCAACCAGTATAATCTGATTTCCGCCGCCGTCGTGGATGAAAACGAACGCCTTGTGGGCGTCATTACCGTTGACGATGTTGTCGATGTTATTGGCGAGGAGGCCGAGGAGGACATACTCCGGCTTGGCGGCGTCGCGGAGACTGACCCGACGGATTCCGTTGTCGTCACAACCCGGCGGCGCTTTCCGTGGCTGCTGGTCAATCTTATAACGGCAATTCTGGCGTCATTGGTCATCGCGCAGTTTGAAGCGACTATACAGGAACTTGTCGCCCTCGCGGTACTGATGCCGATTGTCGCCAGCATGGGAGGCAATGCAGGCACCCAGACCCTGACCGTCGCAGTGCGCGCAATTGCAACCAAAGAGCTGAACGCGACCAATGCCGCGCGTATCATCCTGAGAGAGGTTTTCGTCGCCGGATATAATGGTGTGCTGTTCGCGCTGATCATGGGAGTGGCCGGTGGCTGGTGGGCCGATAGTTTTGCAATCGGAGCGGTGCTGGCGGCCGCCATGTTAATTAATCTTCTGGCGGCGGGGATTGCGGGCGTGCTTGCGCCGCTTGCGCTTGAGAGGTTAAAAATTGATCCTGCCATGGCCTCCGGGGTCATGGTAACGACGGTAACAGATGTGGTAGGCTTTCTGTCATTCCTTGGCTTGGCGTCGCTGTTATTATTCTAGCGGGGCATTTTACTGATCGGGATTATCCTATGCTTTCCAATCGTTTGCCGCCATTCGACTTTGACCTTGGCGAAACCGCCGACATGCTGCGCGACAGTGTGTCTGCATTTACCGCCGCCGCCATCGCGCCGCGCGCCGCAGAAATTGACCGCAGCAATGAATTTCCCCGTGATCTGTGGCCGCGCCTGGGGGAGCTTGGCCTGCTTGGCATTACGGTTGAGGAAGAATATGGCGGCGCGGGCATGGGGTATTTGCACCATGTGGTGGCGATGGAGGAAATCAGCCGTGGCTCGGCCAGTGTCGGCCTGTCCTACGGGGCGCACTCCAATTTATGCGTCAATCAGATCCGCCGCGTTGGCAGCGATGCGCAAAAGCGAAAATACCTCCCAGGACTGATGAGCGGCGCACATGTCGGCTCGCTTGCCATGAGCGAGCCCGAGGCCGGTTCCGATGTGGTTTCGATGAAATTGCGCGCCGAAAAAAATGGGGATCGCTATGTTCTCAACGGCAGCAAATTCTGGATCACCAATGCGCCGGATGCCGATGTGCTGGTGGTGTATGGCAAAACCGATCCCAAAGCGGGACCGCGCGGCATAACCGCCTTTATCATCGAACGAGGCTTCAAGGGGTTTTCCACGGGGCCGAAACTAGACAAGCTTGGCATGCGCGGTTCCGGCACCTGTGAGTTGATTTTTCAGGATTGCGAAGTGCCCGAAGAAAATGTCATGGGCGGCGAAGGCAAGGGCGTCAATATTCTGATGAGCGGCCTTGACTATGAACGCGCGGTGCTGGCCGCTGGCTCACTGGGCATCATGCAGGCCTGCATGGATGTCGCCGTCCCCTACATTCACGAACGCAAACAGTTTGGCCAGCCCATCGGCACGTTCCAGCTGATGCAGGGCAAGCTTGCCGACATGTATACGACCATGAATGCGACACGCGCATATGTGTATGCGGTGGCGAAAGCGTGCGATCGTGGTGGTCCGACCCGCAAAGACGCCGCGGGGGCAATCCTCTATGCCGCGGAAAAAGCCACCTGGATGGCGCTGGAGACCATCCAGGTTCTTGGCGGCAACGGATATATCAATGATTATCCGGCAGGGCGGCTGCTGCGTGACGCGAAGCTGTATGAGATCGGTGCCGGCACAAGCGAAATTCGCAGATGGCTTATCGGCCGCGAACTATTTGATGAAACGGCTTAACAGACAGGGGTGCCGCCATGAAATGGAATGTACACAAACGGCTGTTTGCTTCCGCTGTTTTGGGTTTCGTTTGTTTGCTGGGGTTATTCGGCGGCATAACTACTGTTGCACAGACAGCGGATCCGGAACGCGCAGCGCGGATCCGTGATCAGATCGGGGCAACGGGTACGAGGATGGTGAACGAAGCTGACCTCATATCTCTGCGCACCGATCTCAATAATGCGATGGAAGCCATCGTGTCACGGATTGACGTTCTCGAAAAAGACATGGTTGACATGAAATCCCGAATACGGGTTTTGGATGCGAGAACAACGCCCACCGGAGCCACCATTTCAGTCCCGGTCTCACCTGGCGTTTCCTCCGCTCCTTCGCAATCCGCTTCGTCATCTTCTGGTTCTAAAGCCAACACAATCAAAACGAATGTTTCCGTGTGCGTAAGTGGCTGCGATGCCGCGAAATTTTCTGATGCCGTAGCACTTGTGGCGGAAGGCGGCACTATTACGGTCGAGCCCGGTGTCTATTTTGATTGCATCAAAATTCATAAATCAATGAAACTGGTGGGGAAGATTGGCAAGGATGGAAGCCGTGCTCACCTAAAAAAAATTGCCTGTAGTGGAAAAGGCGCCATCGATCTGGAAGCGCCGGATGTTACGATTCAGGGGTTGAAAATCAGCGACATTAGTGTCCCCGACAGAAATGGCGCATGCATCCGCATTGGTCCAAAAAGCGAAAAGATATTTATCCGGGACGTTATATGCCAAAACAGCGAAAATGGTCTATTGGGGGCGCCCAACAATCAAAATGGAATTCTGACGATCGAAGATTCCACTTTTGAGGGTAACGGCAGGGACGGACGGGCGCATGACATCTACGTAAACGGGGGCAAAGAGGCGATTTTCCGCAATGTCAAAATCCTGTCTGCAAATAATGGCCATCTGTTAAAAACCGGCGCCCCGTCCACGCTGGTTGAAAACAGCATCATTGCCGCGCTGGGGGGCAATTCCGGGGCCGCCATCAACGCCTATGGCGGAGGTAAGCTAACCGTCAGAAACAGTGTGCTTCAGCTTGGACCCAATGCGCAAAATCACAATTTCATAGCCTATGCAGATGAACCAAACCGTATCGTTCCAGGAAGCGAGCATGCGATATTGTTTGAAAACAACTGGTTCATTTATGACGACGCCAACCGCTGCTGCCGCTGGATTTTCAACAAGTTAACCAATATCCTCGGTGAAACCACTTTCAGAAACAATAAATTCGTCGGGCGGATCGACCCGAACAACCCCGCTGTCGATATGCGTCCTAACAAGGAGTATGCGGATCGTGATAAGGCCGGACTGCGTAAGTATGACGGCACGATCGATTCCATGCCAACACCCGGAAGCTGATTGCAGACGCAATATATCCTATGTACATACTGCGATTTCGTTGATGACGAACCGCCGTCAGCACTGAAAATTTTTGCACGGCATACTGCCGTACCAGTGCCGCTATTCGGTTTAGCGTGCGGTCAGAGGCGCCATGTTCAGATGCATTCCCGCGTCTGTGATCAGGGTTTCGCCCGTGATATGCTCGGCCCCTTCAGCGCAAAAGAACACAACGGAATCAGCGATGTCGTCGGGCGTCCCGGCGCGCTTCAGCGGCGTGATCTTGCGCTGCGTGTCCAGCATGCCCTGATACCCCTCCGCATCCAGACGATCAGAGAACCAGCGCGTGCCGATAAAGCCCGGACATACCGCATTGACGCGAATTTCCGGGGCCAAGGCCCGCGCCAGAGACAGGGTCATTGTGTTTAGCGCGCCTTTGGAAGCGGCGTAAGCAATCGAACTGCCAATGCCAACAACTGCGGCGATGGATGACACATTTACGATAGCGCCCTTGCCCGCAGCTTTCATGGCCGGCGCAACAGCGCGGGTCATCTGGTACGGGCCAACAACATTAAGTCCATAAATATAGTGAAAATCATCCCCCGAAAGGGCATCCAGGTTTCTGTGATCGGCAAACACCGAGGTGCCCGCATTATTCACCAGAATGTCGATACGACCCCATTTAGCCATCGTCTCGGCAGCAAGGCGCCGGCAATCCGCGTCATCGGCGATATTGGCCTTTACATTCAGCGTTTCCACGCCGTGCGCCGCGCATTCGGCCGCTACTTCGTTCGCTTCTTTTTCGCTTTTGGAATAGTTGATCACCACATTGACCCCGCGCGCCGCAAGCTTTACCGCAACCGCTGCGCCGAGTCCCATCGCCGATCCGGTAATGATCGCGACCTTACCTTTGATGTCCATTTTTCACACGGCCTCATACTGGATTATTATGAAGCGATGATGCGTCAATACGGGAACAAATTACAAGGGAACATCAAAATATTGCAGATGCCAGCGCATTTCTTCGGCATCCATCGGATAATCCACTCCGTTGCGGGCGAGCACTAAATCCGGGCGCGGTACGTGGCCCGTCGTTTTCTGCACCTCAAGCGCCGTTCGCATCGAAAGGCCTGCTTTCCAGACCAGCGCGGTAATGGCCTTGCCACTGCGCGCCTCGATAATCCGCCGGACCAATAATTCTGGAATTCCCGATTTCAGGGCCAGCGCTTGCATGACAAATTCGCTTCGATTTGCGGTTGCCGCGGCGGCAATATCAGCATCTTCCAGCTGGCCAGCGTCGAACGCTTCGCGCGCACTCAACCCGGTTGGCGGCCCATCTCGTTCCGACAGCGAATCCTCGGTATCAATGCGTTCACGAATCGATTTCTTCAAAATATCTTCTGTTTCCCGGTCAAGATTTAGATCATCGCGCTCCAGGAGAATACTTAACAGCGATGAGGCGACGAAGCCCGCGACGCGTCGCACCGCGCGCAATGGAAGTTCAGGCCGCATCACAATCGGCTTGTGCCAGCGGTGAATATCTTCCGCCTGGTCGATAATGGCGTCCAGAGTTTCTTCCCGGATCTGCGCATTCTTGTTCGCAAGCAACGACGCCACCGCAGATACATCAAGCGACGCAACGATGGCGTCCGCGACCGGTTCACTGACATGTACCCGTCGGGCTATTGGCGCCATCGCGCCATCGACAATGCCGCTGGCCATGATCTGCAACAAATCATCATCAGATAGAAGCGGCGAATACTCCAGAATAGGGGCGCGCACCACCTGCTCCAGATCTTT
>Ga0209024_1001894_pt1 | contig 14362 bp, 15 predicted proteins | sample AutmiccommunBRH5_FD_187380 | JGI IMG/M metagenome (GOLD analysis project Ga0209024, IMG submission 187380) | Deep subsurface microbial communities from Mt. Terri, Switzerland - Autotrophic microbial communities BRH/5 (SPAdes) (version 2) | ecosystem: Environmental > Aquatic > Deep subsurface >...
GGGCTCGTGTTCTTCGGGGTGTTCCTCTTCTCCGCGCAGTACCTGCAGCTCGTCCTCGGCCTCTCGCCGCTGCGAGCGGGGGCGTGGTCCATTCCGCCGACGATCGTGTTCATGTTCGTCTCGATGGTGCTCACCCCGATGATCACCGCGCGTTTCCGCCCCGCGCTCGTGATGAGCATCGGGCTCATGTTCGCCGTGGTCGGCTTCGCGATGATTACGAGGATCGGGACGGACTCCCTCGCCCTCGTGATCGTCGGCCAGGCTGTGATGATGGTCGGCATCGCCCCGGCGTTCACGCTGCTGACCGCCTTCGTGATCGGTAGCGCACCGCCCGAGCGCGCTGGCGCCGCGTCCGCGATCTCCGAGACCGGGGCCGAGTTGGGCGGCGCCCTCGGTATCGCCCTCCTCGGCAGCCTGGGCACCGCGGTCTACCGCAGCCAGATCGACACGACGATCCCTGCCGAGGTGCCCGCCGAGGCGTCCGAGGCAGCCCGCGACACCCTCGGCGCGGCAGTCGCAGCGAGCGGTGGCCTTCCGGTCGACGTGGGCGAGGCGCTCCGGAACGTGGCGAGCATCGCGTTCGTGGATGGCTTCCAGGTCGTCGCGGTGTTCAGCGCCGTGGTGCTGCTCATCGTCGCGGTCGTCATCGGCATCGTGCTGCGCGACGTCGAGGTAGGCGGCGGCATGTCCGGCCACGACGAGCCGGCATTCGAGAACCCCTCGGCAGTCGAGGTCGCCGAGGCGATGGATCCGCCTCCGTCTCCGCTCCCCGAGGCCATCAGCTAGGCGCCCTCGACAAGTTCGCTCGGGGAAGCCCCCTTCCGTTCGGAAGGGGGCTTCCTCGTGGGCCATGCGGAGGTGCCGTCGCTATCACGGGTTCGACACACGCATCCGGTACGCTGGCACGCAGGAGCACCCACCGTGACAGCCATCATCAAAGCCACGGCGCTGACGCGCCGCTACGGCAACTTCGCCGCCGTCGACGGACTCGACTTCGAGGTCGCCGAGGGCGAGTTCTTCGGGCTGCTCGGGCCGAACGGCGCCGGGAAGACCTCGACGATCAAGATGATCGCCTGCGTGCAGGATGTGACCGACGGCCTCCTGACCGTCGACGGCCTCGACGTGCGCACGAACGACCGCGCGGTGAAGTCGCTCGTCGGCGTGGTCCCGCAGGACGACAACCTCGATGAGGACCTGACGGTGCGCCGCAACCTCGAGGTCTATGCGCGCTACTTCGGCGTCCCGGGCGCCGTCGCCCGGCAGCGGATCGACGAGGGCCTCACGCTGATGCAACTCGACGAGAAGGCGAACGAGTCGATCAAGGCGCTCTCGGGTGGCATGAAGCGCCGCCTCGTGATCGCTCGCGCACTGGTGAACGAGCCACGCGTGCTCATCCTCGACGAGCCGACGACCGGCCTTGACCCGCAGGCGCGTCACCTCGTGTGGCGAAAGCTGCGGCTGCTTCGCGAGCGCGGCGTCACGATCCTGCTCACCACCCACTACATGGACGAGGCCGAGCAGCTCTGCGACCGCCTGATCATCATGGACAACGGCAAGGCGCTCTCCGAGGGCCGGCCGCGCGACCTCATCGCACAGCACGCCGGCCGCGAGGTCCTCGAGCTGCACCTTCCGCCGGAGGAGAGCGCGCGCGTGGTCGAGCGCCTGACGCCGATGCTCGGCGAGTCCGGTCGCATCGAGCAGGTGGAGGACGTCGCCTACGCCTACGGGATCGACGAGTCGCACTACCGGATGGTGGAGGCGATGGCTTCCGACCCGTACCGCGTGATCTTCCGTCGCGCCAACCTCGAGGATGTCTTCCTCACGCTGACCGGGAGAGGGCTCGTCGAGTGAGCGCGAGCACCGCTTCCCGAGCCGGCACGAAGCCCGGCCAGAAGCGAGGCCCCTCGGGCGGCGTCGTGCCGTGGCTCGGCATTGCGATCCCGGGGCGCCAGTTCATCCCGGTCTGGCAGCGCGACCGCGACGTCTTCCTCCGCCTCTGGAAGGCGGAGATCGCTGCGCCCACCATCGAACCGATCGTCACGCTGCTCGGCCTCGGTCTCGGCCTCGGCGCGTACGTCGAGCTCGGCGGGGACAACGACTACGTGCAGTTCCTCGCGCCGGGGATGCTGATGGTCTTCCCGATGTTCGGCGCGATGTTCGAGGCGCTCTTCGGCTCGTACTTCCGCATGGACCAGCACGGCACCTACGCCGCGATCCAGGCCACCCCCGTGCGGCCCGAGGAGATTGTGCTCGGTGACATCACCTGGGCGGCGAGCCGCATGGCGCTGAACACCGGCCTCGTCCTGCTCCTGCTACTCGTGATGACGCCCTGGCTCGGGTTCATCGAGTCGCCGCTCGTGATCCTCACGCTGCCGATCTCGTTCCTCACGGGCCTGCTCATCGCCGGCATCTCGATCGCGTTCACGAGCATCGCGAGGTCGATCAGCCAGCTTTCGTACTTCTTCAGCATCTACGTGCTGCCGATGTTCTGGTTGAGCGGCGCGTTCTTCCCAACGGACGACCTCCCGAGGTGGGCGGACATCGCGGCCAACCTGTTCCCGCTCTTCCACGCCGTCTCGCTCAGTCGCGCGCTCACGACGGGCGAACTGGAGTGGAGCCTCCTCGGGAACGTCGCGTTCCTGCTGGCCGGCCTGCTGCCCTCGCTCTGGATCGGGATCTGGGCCATGCGCCGCCGCATCGTGCGCGGGTAGCGCGCCCGCCGAGGGCGATCGGTCCCGCCGAGGGCTACCGCGCCCGCTGCCGCTCTCGGTAGGCGCGGGCCTTCGCGCGTGCGCCACAACCCCCCATGCTGCACCAGACCCGCGACCCGTTCTTGGAGCGGTCGTAGAACAGCCAGTGGCAGTCGTCGTTTCGGCAGAGGCGCAGCCGCGGCCATGCGCCGCTGATCGCGAGCCGCTGCGCCGCGAGCATCGCCGTGGCCGCCACGCCCAGCGGGCCGCCCTCCGCAGGCTCTGTTGCGACACCGCTCCCCACGCCGAGACGGAGCCGGACGGGCAGTGCTCGGATCAGCCCACCGAGGGCCTCCGGCGGCTCGCCGTCGAGCATCATCGCCATGAACCCATCGCGCAGGTCACGCGCGATCGTGACGCTCTCCGGCGTTGCCGGGCATTGCGAGGCGAGTTCGCGGATGTGCTTCGCGGCCGCAGCGGCGGCGGGAGCGGCGCAATCGTGCGCGCCCTGCGCCGGATACGGGCCAGTCGCCCATGCCTCGAACAGCTCGGGCTGATCGGGGATGAACCAGTCGGCATCGTCTACGTCGTGACTCGTGAGGAAGGCCTCGAGGAGGGCCAGGTCAAACTCGTCCATGGACTAAGGCTACCGGAATCACCAGTAAAATGCCATTGACCGGTAACTGCTTCTCCGGCTACCTTGTCACCATCAAAACGCGAATGACAGGTGACGGTGGTTGGCAGGCGAGGAGCATCTGATGCACGAACTGTGGAACGTCCGGGAGCGCGAGCGTCGGCTGAGGCAACGCCGACGAGAGCCCGAGGTCACGCCCGGTACGATCTGGCGGCGTGTCGTGCGAAGGGTGCAGCGATGACCGACTCAACCGCGAACGAAGTCGACGAGCTCGACGAAGTACTCGCCGCCGGCGAGGCGCGCTGGACGCGCCACGTCCAGCTGCTCGACTGGCAACCGGACTACCGCATCCGCGGCCCCGAGGATCCCTTCACCCCGACGCAGGAGTACGCGCACCAGGGCCACTGGCTCGAGGTCGCACTCGCTGGTCTGCGCGCCCGCCTCGATGGGACGGAACGGCCTCCGAGGATCACGGACTTCGACGCACAGAACGCGGCGTGGGCGGAGGCGGACGCCGCCCGAACGATCGAGGACGCGAAGGAGTACGCCACGGTCATGCGTGCCGCCTACCTCGACGCGGCGGTCGGGCCGGCGCGCACCGATGAGCGCGTGCTCACGGGGCTGCGCTTCATGCTCGTGGACCACTTCGACACGCACTTCGGCTACATGGTGAAGGGCATGCTCGAGCACGAGTCGATGCAGTGGGAGCGGATGACCGCCGCGCTCGACTCGCACAGCCGAGGCAAGCTCCACCAGGGCGACGACGGCGTGCCGTGGGACGCCACCGACATCTACTCGCACCTCTATCGCTGGATGTGGGTGCAGTTCCCGCGCGTGGAGGCGTTCCTCGCCACCGGCGAGGTGCCCGAACTCGACGCGACCGTCGATGAGCTGAACGCCCTCTGGCGCGCCGAGGACAAAAACGCGAAGTTCGAGGCGGCGCGCCTCCGCGCCTATCGCACGCGCGACCGCTTCAGGCAGATGATCGGCGAGGTCCCGATCGCGAAGTGGACGCCTCGCCTCGTGGGGTTGTGCGCGGGCAACTCATTCGGCCACTACCAGGAGCACCTCGGATGGATCATTCGCGACGCCTGATAGGCATGTCGGGAGCGGCCGAGCGCTAGGGGAAGATCCCTCGCAGTTCGGTCGCCTCGACGACGCGCTCGATGCCAATCCAGTTCGCCGCGTCCCGCAGCGTCGACCCGTCCTTCGCCGCGCTCTGCCGGGCCGCGACGGTCTGGTAGCCCGCGGAGATCAGTCTGCGGAGCTCCTCGTTCACCCGTTCTTCGCTCCAGCGGACGTACTGGCGGGCCTGCACCCACTCGAAGTACGAGACGGTTACGCCGCCGGCGTTCGCGATGATGTCCGGGATCACGGTGATCCCGCGCTCGGCGAAGATCGCGTCGGCGGCCTCGGTGGTGGGCCCGTTTGCCCCTTCGAGGACGACCGATGCCTTCACCTGCCCCGCGTTCGCCTCGGTCAGCACGTGCTCGACGGCGGCCGGCACGATGATGTCGACGTCGGCGGTCAGTACGTCGTCGAGGTCGACGTACTCGCAGCGGCCCTCGTGCTCCTCGTTCCACTGCGCGATGGTGACGCCCTGCGCGGCGCAGTTCGCCGCGGCGACGGCATCGATGCCATTCGGGCGATAGAGCGCCGTGTCCTTGTCCGAGATGTGGGTGATGATCGCGCCCTCCATCTGGAGCAACTTCGCGACGACGCCGCCCACGTTGCCGAAGCCCTGCACGGCGACCTTGCGTCCCTGGATGCCTCCGGAGTCGCGCAGGTATTCCTGCAGCACGTACACCAGTCCGCGCCCTGTAGCCTCCAGCCGGCCAGCGGACCCGCCGAGGGCGACCGGCTTTCCCGTCACGACGCCCGGAACGGTGTAGCCGCGGGACATGGAGTAGGTGTCCATCATCCAGGCCATCACCTGCGCGTTCGTCCCCATGTCCGGGGCCGGGATGTCCGAGTCGGGTCCGATGATTGGGACGAGTTCGGTCGTGAAGCGCCGCGTGAGGTTCTCGAGTTCGTTGAGGCTCATCTTCGTCGGGTCGACGATGACGCCGCCCTTCGCCCCGCCGAAGGGCACGTTCACCACGGCGCATTTCCACGTCATGAGCATGGCGAGCGCCTTCACCTCGTCCAGGCTCACCATCGGCGCGTAGCGGATGCCGCCCTTGGCGGGGCCACGGGCGATGTTGTGGTGGACGCGATAGCCCTCGTAGATGTCGAAGGTGCCGTCGTCCCGCTCGACGGGGAACTGGGTCTGGAGGACTCGCTTGAAGGCGGTCATCGTCTCGCGGTGATCGTCGGAGAGCCCGATCTGATCGGCTGCGTGGTTGAACTGCGACAGCACCGTGTCGAGCATCGAATCGCCCATGGACGCCCTCATCCCTCGCGCACGCCCTCATGATCCTCTGTCTGCCGACCGGGGCGCTGCTCCCATCCTACGGGAGCGACCCCACGCGGCGACTGCCACAGGCGGTGAGGAGGCGACTACGGACGATCGAGGCGAGGCGCGCTGGTCGAGGGCCAATCGGAGGGCAGGTGCTCCGGGAGCCAGCCGAGTTGGCGCTTCCGCGCATGCTCGCGGCTGTGCTCCAGCACGTCATAGAAGAAGTCGCCGCATTCGCGACAGCGGTTCAGTGCTCGACCGGCCTCGTCGTGGACGGGATGGAGGGTGCCGGCCCGTGGATCGGCTGCCGCCGCGCGATGCTCGCACTCCCAGTAACAGCCGAACGGACAGAGGTCGGGCGCATCCGTACCGCGCGACGCCTCGTGCGGTCGGCTGCTCGTATCGTCCTGTTCGCGCTCGTCCATCGTGCCGATTATCGCGTGAACGGCCCCGAACGGGCGCGTTGGAGGCGCACGCACCCGTCATAGATCCGGGAGATTCCGGAGAGTTGCGCCGTTCGCCAAATGCTATTCTTCATCACGCGAAATTCTCACCCCACGGGGTCGGCGCATCCGCCGTCATGAGACGCAGTAAGACAGAACAGTGATCCTCCTCGGATACGCCTCGATGCTGATGCTCGGCCTCCTGCCCCTGGCAGCGTTCGCACGCATGATGGGCGTCGCCGACGAGCGGACGTTCTTCCTGCCCACCACCTACGCGCTCGTAGTCGGCTTCGTCATCGGTGTCGCGGTCTGCGCCCTCGTCGGCCGCGCGCTCGGGCTCCTCGGGACGCAGGACATCGGCACGTATGCGGCGCGCCACCGGCAGGAGTCGGACGCTGCTGCCGCCGCCCGCCGTCGTCACCGGCCCTCACGTCCGTCGCGCATCCGCTCGACGGCCGCCGCGCCCTTCGCCCGCCTCGGCTAGCGCCCACCTCGGTAGCCTGCCCCGCCTACACTCCCGGCGACGAGACGCACCGGGACGGCCTCGGCGTGCCCGACCGGTCGAGGGCCAGAGTGTCGAGGGGGAGCGCAATGAAGATCGTCCGCAGCTACACCGGCGACGATGGCGAGTCACACGTCGAGGTCATGGAGCAGTCCAGCCTCCCGTTCACCGAACGCGATGGCACCCGGACACCACTCGTCGAGGCCGTCGGCGCCGAGATCGCGCTCCGCAAGCCCGGCTTCATCGACTTCCACCCCGCGCCGCGTCGCCAGTACATGGTCTACCTCACGGCCCGTGTCGAGATCGGGCTCGGCGACGGCTCATCCGTGGTGATGGAGCCCGGCGACATCCTCCAGGCCGAGGACACCACCGGCCGAGGTCACACCTCGAACGTGCTGCAGGAGGGCATCTGCATGGTCGTCCGCCTCGAGCCGTAGCGGGCACGATGGGCGGTGGAGCGACCGGCTCTGCCATCCGAACGCGATGGAATCACCCGTCCGCTTATGAGCCTGTGGTGCGTCCCGCCGGACGATGGTGTCCGTCGATGGGAGGGCGCATGCGCATCGGGTATCACGCGTCGCACGAGCAGCACCCGCCGAGGGCGCTCCTGGAGTACGCGCAGCAGGCCGAGGCGGCGGGCTTCGACGCCGGCATGTGCTCCGACCATTTCATGCCGTGGAGCACCCGCCAGGCGTCGAGCGGACTGAGCTGGTCATGGCTGGGAGCAGCGCTTGAGGCGACCAAGCTGTCGTACGCGACGGTCGCGGCACCCGGCGACCGCTACCATCCCGCAATCGTGGCGCAGGCCATCGCGACCCTCGATCAGATGTACCCCGGCCGGTTCTGGGTCGCCCTGGCCTCGGGCGAGCAACTGAACGAGCACATCACCGGAGCGCCGTGGCCGGACAAGGCGGAGCGGAACGCACGGCTACTCGAGTGCGTCGACGTCATCCGCAGGCTCCTCCGCGGCGAGGAGGTCTCGCACTCCGGCCTGGTCGAGGTCCAACGTGCGCGCCTCTACGTCCTCCCCGAGCAGCCGGTGCCCCTCTTCGGGGCCGCGCTCACGACGGAGACCGCGCAGTGGGCGGGCGAGTGGGCGGACGGGCTGATCACGGCGGCCGCAAGCCCCGAGGATGCCGCGCCGGTCATCGAGCACTTCCGCCGGGGAGGTGGGGCCGGGAAGCCGGTCGCGGTGCAGGCAGTCGTCTCGTGGGCGGAGAGCGACGAGGCAGCCCTCGACGCGGCGTACGACCAGTGGCGGCAGGCGGCGCTTCCCCCGGACGACCTCGCCAACCTCGTCACGCCTGAGGCGTTCGACGCGGCCGTCGCTGAGATCCCACGGGAGCAGACCGCCGAGCTGATCCCGTCGTCCGCCGACCCCGCGGAGCATGTGCGCCTCCTGCGGCGGTACGCCGAACTCGACGCCGACTCCGTGTACGTGCACAACGTCGCGCTGAATCAGCCCGCATTCATCGAGATGTACGGCCGCGAGGTGCTGCCGTCGCTGAGGAGAGTGGCACGATGACGGACGGCCCCATCGGCCGGCGCACGTGGGCGATCGCCGAGGGCTACATTCCCTCGCAGAGCACGGGCCCCGAGCCGCAGATGACGAGTCACGAGACGATCTCGATCCTCAATGCCGGCGACGAGGAAGCGAACATCGAACTCACCGTCTATTACAGCGATCGCGAGCCGGTGATCTACCACTTCAGCGTCCCCGCTCGGCGGACGCAGCACGTGCGGTTCAACGGCCTCGAGGACCCCGAACCGATTCCGCGCGACACGGACTACGCCTCCGTACTCGTATCGAGCGTGCCGGTCGTCGTGCAGCACACCCGCCTCGACTCGCGGCAGGCCGAGAACGCGCTGCTGACCACGATGGCGTTCCCCGGCGATGAGTAGCCCGCGAGCGCAGCGCTAGAGCAGGGTCTCCTGACCCCGCTGGATCAGCCGGAGCCAGCGGTAGCCGTAGGCTGACAGGCGCACCGAGGCGCCGTCTTCCGGCTCGTAGCGCCGGTCGCCCCAGATGTCCCGGCGCTCGACGACCGCTTCACTCAGGGCCTCGGAGATGTCTGCGGTGCACTCACGGTCGCTGAAGTTGTGCAGCACGAGGACCGTGCGGTCGTCCCACGCGATCCGGAGGGCGAGGATGCTCGGGTCGCCCGTGTCGCACTCGGCGGTCTCGCCCATGCCGATCTCCGGCGTCTCGCGCCGACGCCGGATCAGGCGATGCATCCAGTTCAGCATGGAACCTTCGTCTTGCTGCTGATCCCCCACGTTGACCTGCTGAGGTTCCCGTTCGCCCGTGGGCATCGGTCGGATGAACTGCTGATCTGGCTCGCAGGAGAACCCGCCGTGCTCAGCTGGCAGCCACTGCATCGGCGTCCGGACGGCGAGGCGCCCCTCGACGTCGAGGTTCTCGCCCATGCCAATCTCTTCGCCATAGAACAGCACGGGCGTGCCAGGGAGCGAGAACATCAGGCTGTAGGCGAGGCGGATGCGGCGTTCGTCCCCGCCGAGCATCGTCGGCACCCGGCGGCGGATGCCCCGGCCGAAGAGCTGCATGCCCGGCTCCGGGCCGAACGCCTCGAACACTTCTTCCCGCTCCGACGGCGACAACTGGTCGAGTGTGAGCTCGTCGTGATTCTTCAGGAAGTTCGCCCACTGCGCCGCTTCCGGGATCGGGGGGAGATCGGCCAGTGCCGTCCGAATTGGGCCGGGATCCTGGCGGGCGAGTCCCAGGAAGAGGTGCTGGTTCAGGTGGAAGTTGAAGGCCAGTTGTAGTTCGTCGTCGCTGCGGAGGTAGTCAGCCGCCTCGTCGGGCGGGAGGTTGGTCTCGCCCAGGAGGATCGAGTCGCCCTTGCGGCGTTGGAGGAACGAGCGGAGGTCCTGGAGCAGCGCGTGCGGTGCGATGGTCTGCTCACCCAGGTTGCCGTGGCCGTCGACCACGTAGGGGACTGCGTCCATGCGGAAACCTGCGATGCCCTGTTGGATCCAGAATCCAAGGATTTCATGAATCTCACCCCGAACCTTCGGCTCCTGCACATGGAGGTCTGGCTGGTGAGGGTAGAAGTGGTGCAGGTAGTACTGGCCCGCCTGCTCATCAAACGTCCAGTTCGTGTCCTGCTCGCCGGGAAAGAAGATCGTCGTTTCCCAGTCGTCGGGAGGTTCGTCTCGCCAGACGTAGTAGTTGCGCCGCGGCGAGTCCGGGCTGCTTCGTGACTCCTGGAACCACGGATGCTGGTCCGACGTGTGGTTCACGACGAGGTCCACCACGACCTTCAGTCCGTGCGCGTCCGCCGCTCGGACGAACTCGGTGAAGGAGCCGAGGTCGCCGAGGCGAGGGTCGACCGCGAAGTAGTCGGTGATGTCGTAGCCGTCGTCGTGCTGCTCTGAGGGGTAGAACGGCATCAGCCAGAGGCACGTCACGCCCAGCCCGGCGAGGTAGTCGAGGCGATCGATCAGTCCGCGAAAGTCGCCGACACCGTCAGCGTCCGAATCGTGAAACGTCTCTACGTCGAGGCAGTAGATGACCGCGTTCTTCCACCACAGATCGCCGACGCTACCTGACTTCATCGACAGTCCTTGCCACCTGCACGTCTCCGGCAACATTCAGACGCTAGCCGCGTCCTCGTCACGTTCCCGTTCTGGCCTCGCGGGGGCGGTGTCGGATTCATGACGAGGAGGGCGAGCTGAGGCGCACCCCCGTTTCCGGAAGCTGCAGACCTGCACGATGGAGCGGGATGGCCAACATGCCAGCGCTCGCCCGGTGCGCACTACGGGTCGTGGGGCTCACCGTCGATGCGGACATAGGCGCCGGAGTTGTCCTCGGGACGCTGCGTCCGGTTGCCGACGTGCGCCCATCCGTCGAGATTTCGTCCGTTGAACAGTCGCCGCCCATGGCGTGCTCCACTCGTCAGCTCAGGCACCGTTCGATCCGCGCCATCGTCTCTCGTTCTGCGCGCGAGACACGCCCGATGCCCAGCGTCCCACCGGCCGCCTCGGCGACCTGGTGCACGAGGTCCAGGATGTCGCCCCGGAAGCGCTCCTTCGTCGCGTCGTCCATCTGGTCCGCGAGCGCCCTCGCGTATCCATCCCACGCCTCGAAGAGCGACTTGTCTGGACGGTTGTCGAGCCAGTTCTCCAGCAGGCTCGTCGCAAGACCGTCCCCACCGACCTCCGGTCGCTCCCGCGCGGTCGCAAGGATCGCCTCACGTTCCTTGCGATCGAGCGTGTCGTCCGCCCACGCAACCTCGACCAGTGGGACGAGGGTGAGGGCCGCGACCGTCTCGGCGGAGAGCCCCATCTCGACAAAGCGGTCGAGCATCACCTCGTCGGAGATCCCGCTCGCCTCGCGTAGGGCCTCGCGTTGCTCCTGTTCACTCTGCCGCTCGCGCATCCGTCCGAGGAGTTCGCGGTTCTCACGCGCAAAGAACTCTTCTTCCAGCCCTCGCCGTCGATCCTGCAGTGGAGAGTCGCCCGTCATGCATCACCTCGTTCGTTCTGCGCGCTTCCCGCGTTGCGTGGTCGTTCGGCATCCATCCGTACTCCTGGGGGCACGGCCAACGAGTAAACGATGCCATCGAGGCGTGACGATGGCGTCACCCCGCCGGAAGTCCGGGGCGGCGTTCGGCCCCCGGCGGCGCCTTTGCGACGGGGACGCAACACCCGAGCGGAATGCGCAAAGGGGTTGTTGCTCGCCGAGTCGTAGGGTCGTCGGGCAGGAAGGGGGGCCTCACTGTGGCCGATCGCGACGGGATGCTGACCATCGATGCGGGCGGTGTGGAGATGCGAGCCGGGATGTCGCTACCGCGGGGCGATGCCGGCGTGGTGGTGATCCCGGAGATCACGGCCAACGGGGGCGACCCGTCCCTCGAAGGGGTGGCTGCACGGCTGCGCGACGCCGGGCTCGGCGTGCTCCGACTCAACCTGCTCACCGAGCAAGAGGAATCCGAGGGCAATATCGACGGCCTGGCGCCCGAGCCGGAACTCCTCGGGAACCGCCTGGGTCTCGTGCTGGACTGGCTGGACCAGGATGACCGCACGTCCACGCGTCCCATCGGGATCTACGGGACTGACCGAGCGGCTGCTGCGGCGCTGGTCGCCGCAGCTGGCCGTCCTCAGCGGATCGGGGCGGTGGTCTCCGCGGACGGCCGGGCAGACCTCGCCGGCGATTCGCTCGAAGGTGTGGCCGCCCCCACGTTGCTCATCGTCGGGACGGACGACGCCAGCATCATGGACGCGACCAACGAGGCCGCGCAACGCCTCGGCGCGGTGAGCCAGGTCGAGCGGCTGTCCCCGTCCGCGGGAGGCGCTGCCACCGACGCTCCCGACGCGCAGCAGCAGATCGGCGACCTCGCCGCTGACTGGTTCACCATCCACCTGGTCACGCTTGAGTCGCCCATGGACGTGCCGGACGCCGAGCACCCGAGCACGATGCGACCAGACCGATTCCCGCCGCGCGAGGGCCGCTCGGGACGTGGCATGAGCACGTAGGGCCGCGGAGGCGATCGATAGCGCGGCACAGACCGACGCCGCGGAGAAGCGAGGGCAGCCTCCCCGCTCCTGGAGCCGCGGGAGGGCGGGTCAGGACAACAGGCGTGGGTCGATCAGCTCGCGCCCGCTGCTGCGGCACCGGGTGAGCCGGTGCCACCGCGCGTGTCAGTCGGACAGGCGCCCGATCTGGATGTCGTGCCCGCCCGAGATGTTGATGTTTGTCCGACCCTGCTGCACGGTGTTGTGGTCACCCTCGACCACCAGCCGCACGGTCGTGCGTGCCTCCTCGAGGAGCCCAGGATCCTCCTGGAGCGCCGCGGCGAGACGGGACTCGACAACCGCGTCCGACGGGTGCGGATCGCTGCCGGTGATCCGTCCGCGCAGGCGTTCCCACAGGTCCGCGGCGGATCCCGCGGCCGCGTCGCCCACGCGTGACGCGAGTTGCGAGCGTGCCTCGGATCCCGCCCGCCTCAGAAACGGCATCAGCACGGGCGCGAGGATCGCGGCGACTTCAACTGGCCCCATCGCGGCCTCCTCTCGGTCAGCGCCAGCGCCGCTGGCGCTGATCCGTCAATGATCCGGGGTTGACGATCGCGCGCACCAGCGAGGCGCCCGCCATGACGGCGAACCCGGTGAGAAACATCGCGCCCGCCACGACCACGCCCTGCGGTACCTGCAGCCCAGCGCCGGGCTCCAGGTTCGGGCTGTCGGTGAAGAGCGTGTAGCCAAAGACGCCGAACGCCGCCAGGCAGATCAGGAACCCGAGCGCGACGATCGCGACGTACCAGCGCGAGGGTGGGGGCGGCGGCTCCCCCATCACCTGCCGGATCGCCTCGGCGATCGCCGCCGCGTCCGACCCCTGGTAGATGTGATCGCCGATGCGGATGTCGTGGCCCCCGCTGATGTCGACGTTGTGGCGGCCGACCTGGACGCGGTTGCCGTCGCCGCGCACCGCGACGAGCTCGCGCAGCCGCTCTTGGTCGCCGGGCCGCGCGCGTCCGGCACTGATTCGATCGAGGAGTGTCGTCACCTCGTCCGTGTCGTGGTCATGCATCACGGCACCTCCCGGCGCCACCCGGCGCCACCATAGCCGATGCGCACGCCGCCGATCGCCGCCGCCGCCGGGCCGCGTCACCGGGGCGCGCCGCTCAACCCCGTCACGCTTGCTGACGGCCTGGTCGCCGCCCCCCAGGGCGTGGGAGGCGCTCGTTGGTCTACTCGGCCTGGACGGCGGCCGGATCGAGGAGCGCGCCGGGGCGTGCGGCGTCGCGGACTGCGAGGACGGCGACCGGGATGATGAGGAGTGCCGCCAGGAGGTTGAGCAGGCCGTAGGAACCGAGCCCGACGACCAGGCCGGACAGGAGCCCGGCGCTCGCGCCCGCGACGCCCATCACCAGGTCGGCCGTGCCCTGGACGCTCGGCCGCTCCGCCAGCGGGACCGCCTCCGTCAGGAGGGTGGAGCCGGCGATCAGCGTGCAGGACCATCCGAGGCCGAGGAGGAAGAGTCCGGCGGCGAGCTGGGTGGACTCGTGCCCGGTCGCGGTCCCGGCGATGACCAGCGCGGTGAGCAACGTCAGGCAGCCGGCGAGGATCACGCGGTGACGCCCGAAGCGGTCGGAGAGCATCCCCACCAGCGGCGAGGCGATGTACATCCCGGCGATATGGCCGCTGATCACGAACCCGATGACGCGCAGCGAGGCATCGCCGTGGTGCAGGTGCACGGGGGTCATCGACATAACGCCCACCATCACCGCGTGCCCAGCGGCCATCGTCACGAGGCCGAGGAGGGCCGACGGGACCGTGGCGAGTCCGGCCAGGACCGCCGGCACCGACCGCCGGGATGGCGGCGGTGCGCTGGTCGCTGCGGCGATCCGAACGCTCGCGGCCCGGGCGGCAAGCAGCGGGTCGGGCCGGAGCCGCGTCTGGATCACGATGGCCGCGATGGCGAAGGCGACGGCGGCGAGCAGGTACGGCCCGGCCAGGCGCGGGAGGTGGATGGCTGCGGCGAGGTCGCCCATCGGCTGGATGAGGTTGGGGCCGAGGACTGAGCCGACCGTCGTCGCCCAGACGACGGTGGCGAGCGAGCGACCACGATGCTGGGGAGTGGCGAGGTCGGCGGCCGCATAGCGGGACTGGAGCCCCGCGGCCGTGCCCCCGCCCGACAGGACGAGGCCCACGAGGACGACCGGCAGGACGCGG
>Ga0209024_1001896_pt1 | contig 14348 bp, 13 predicted proteins | sample AutmiccommunBRH5_FD_187380 | JGI IMG/M metagenome (GOLD analysis project Ga0209024, IMG submission 187380) | Deep subsurface microbial communities from Mt. Terri, Switzerland - Autotrophic microbial communities BRH/5 (SPAdes) (version 2) | ecosystem: Environmental > Aquatic > Deep subsurface >...
CCGGCGATAGCGCCATTCCGTGCCGCTCGAAGATCGCGTTCGTCGTGCGGATGTAGAACGGCTCGGTGTCGAGCAGCGTCCCGTCGAGGTCGTAGATGACGTGGGTGATCCTCACGGAATCATCCTATCCCGATGTGACTGCTAGCCTAATCTCGTGGAAGCTCCCCAGCGCGCCCGTTCGCCGCTCCCGCCCGCTCCCTGGTCCGGTCGCGATCTTGGCACCGGTCTCGGGATGCTGTTGCTTGGCTACGCGGTCGTCGTAGTCATCGTCACGGTGGTCGCCCTCAACGTCGGGGACCCAGCGGTGGATCCCAACGCGGCGCTCGCGATCGCGGTCGCCACGCTCGGCTTCACGATCTGGCTCGGCACCGCCGTCCTGATCATCGCCGCGAAAAAGAACCTCACCATGGGGGACCTCGGTTTCCGTGGCCTTCGAGGTACCGCGATGCTCTGGCCGATCGGCACCTGGGCCGGCGGCCTCCTCATCGTCGTCGTCTACGGAATGCTCGTGCTCGCCGCGCAGGAACTGACCGGACAGGACCTCTCGCGCCTCGCCGAGGGTAATCCGCTGCCCGACACGGAGGCGATGACAGATACCGTCTGGTTTGTCCTCGGACTCTCCGTGGTGCTAGCCGCACCGATTGGGGAGGAGTTGTTCTTCCGCGGGCTCATCTTTCGAGCCATCGAGGCACGCTGGGGGCTGATCGTCGGAATGCTCATCAGCGGTCTACTGTTCTCGCTGGTGCACTTCGAGATCAGCGTGGTCATCCCGTTCTGGGGGATCGGGATGCTGTTCGCCTACGCCTACTACAAGTCGGGGTCGCTCTGGACGCCAGTGATTGCGCACGCCATCTTTAACGGCGTGTCCTTCATCGCAACCATCTCCGGGGTGGCCCAGTGAGGTCCGTACTGTGACCAGCGCTCGTACTGACACCAACCGTATCGCCGACGCTTTCGCCGCCGCGCGCGAGGCAGGGCGCACGCCGGTCGTGCCGTTCATCCCCGCCGGGTGGCCCGAGATCGATGCGACCGTCGAGATCGTCGAGGCCGCGGTGGCCGGCGGCGCTGCCGCCGTCGAGATCGGTCTGCCGTTCAGCGACCCGATGGGCGATGGCGTGACAAACCAGCGCGCCTACGAGCAGGCGATCGCGAACGGCGCCACCACAGACACGCTCTTCGAGGCGGTCCGCGAACTCCGTGCCCGCGGCGTTTCCGTCCCGCTGATCGTTATGGGATACTTCAACCCGCTGCTCGCGTATGGGATCAGCAGGTTCGTGCAGACGGCCGCCGAGGCCGGGGTGGACGGTCTCATCACCGTCGACCTCCCTCCGCAGGAAGCGGGGGATCTCGAACGGCCCGCCCGTGAAGCGGGTCTGCACATGATTTACCTGCTGGCTCCGACGTCGACCGAGGATCGCATCCAGCTGGTCGCCGAACACGGGAGTGGCTTTATCTACTGCGTTGGCGTCGTCGGGATCACCGGCGCGCGGACGGCGCTCTCGGACGAACTGCCCGAGTACATCGCCCGTGTCCGAGCCCAGACGGACCTCCCCCTCGCGGTCGGCTTCGGGATCTCATCCCGGGAGCACGTCCAACAGGTAGAGTCGTTCGCTGACGCAGCAGTCGTTGGGAGCGCCTTCGTCCAGTTGGTGGGCGAGACGCCTCGAGAGGAACGCCCTGCCCGAGTGCGGGCGTACCTGGAGGAGATCACCGGTCGTGACCCTGGATAGGCACCAGTCGCTCGCCCTGCGGTATCGCCGCGGCGGCCTCGCTCGCTCGTATCGCCGCGCCACCGCGCGGTATACATGGAGCCACGCGACGTCCGGTGTGCCCCAGGGTGCGGCCGGGTCGTTTGGCTCGTAACCCCCTCATGACCAATATCGGTCGGTGCTGACCCACCATCGTCAGTACCCGGCCATCGGCGACCGGTGATGCACCGGATGTTCCCCCGAGGGGGACAGGCCTGAGACGAGCGAACGGGAGACCTCCAGCATGCTGGTACGCGGCATCCGCGGCGCCACCACGGTGGACAACAACACCCGCGAGGAAATCCTCGGGGCGGCGCGTGAGCTGTTGGACGAGATCGTCCGCCAGAATGAGATCGACCCGGATCTCGTCGCCTCCATCCAGTTCAGCGCCACCCCGGATCTGAGCGCGGAGTTCCCCGCGGTCGCGGCCCGGGAAGCCGGGTACACCCAGGTGGCACTGGAATGCGTGATGGAGATGAACGTGCCGGGATCGCTGGCGAAGTGCCTGCGCATCCTGATGCACGTCAACACCGAGCGCTCGCTCGCCGACTTGAAGCACGTATATCTCCGCGGGGCGCGCGTACTGAGGCGCGACCTTGTGGGGGACGAGGAGTCCTAGCGTGATCGTTGTAATGAAGCTTGACCACACCAAGGAAGAGGCCGAGGGCGTCATGAACCGCATGACGGAGTTCGGACTCAAGGGCCAGCCGATCCACGGCGCGGTCCGTACCGTGATCGCCGGCCTGGGCCAGGTGGTCCAGGACCACCGAGACGAGATCTCCATGATGTCCGGCGTCGACGAAGTTATCCGCGTCTCGAAGCCGTACAAGCTCTCCAGCCGCGAGACCCACCCCGAGGACACCGTCATCGACCTCGCCTACGGCGTGAAGATCGGCGGCGGGAACCCGGTCTTCATGGCGGGCCCCTGCTCCATCGAGACCGAGGAGCAGCTGTGGGAGGCCTGCACGGGCGTGAAGGAGGGTGGCGCGCACATCCTGCGCGGTGGCGCCTTCAAGCCGCGCTCGTCGCCATACGCGTTCCAGGGCCTGGGCGTGCCGGGGCTGAAGCTCCTCGCCGCTGCTGGCAAGGAGCTCGGGATGCCAGTCATCACCGAGTGCCTCTCCGTCCGCGACGTCGAGGCGGTCGCGCAGTACTCGGACATCATCCAGATCGGCGCGCGCAACATGCAGAACTTCGTCCTCCTGGAGGAGGCGGGGAAGACCGGCAAGCCGGTCCTGCTGAAGCGCGGCATGTCCGGCACGATCGAGGAGTGGCTCCTCGCCTCCGAGTACATCCTGTCGCAGAACAACCCGAACGTGATGCTCTGCGAGCGGGGCATCCGCACCTTCGAGACTGCCACCCGCAACACGCTGGACCTGAACGCCGTTGCCCTGGTGAAGCGTCTGAGCCACCTTCCGGTGATCTCGGACCCCTCGCACGGCACGGGAAAGTGGTACCTCGTGAAGCCGATGACCATGGCGTCCGTCGCCGTGGGTGCTGACGGACTCATCATCGAGGTGCACCCGAACCCGGACCACGCCCTCTCGGACGGTGCGCAGTCGCTGACCCCCGCGAACTTCGCTGACCTCGCTAATGACGCTCGCGCCCTCGGTGCGGCAATCGGCCGTCCGTTCGCGGAGCGGCCGTCCTCGATGGCCACGGCCGCGACGGCGTGACGTCAGAGGAACAACCTCTCGGACACGACGAGGCGTCTGCTCCCCCTACGGAGGGGGAGCAGACGCCGCTCGCCCCAGACACGCACTCAGACGGTCTCGAGGACGCCTCGGAGTCCGCGCCCACCGAGGGCGAGGCGACCACCGAGGACGCTGAGGCCGAGGCCACCGGCGAGCCGGCGATCGAGCTCGACCTGCCGGTCTTCCACGGGCCCCTCGACCTACTCCTCCACCTGATCGAGCGCAACGAGCTCGACATCACCGAGGTCGCGCTCCTCGAGGTCACCGACCAGTACCTCCGCGCGCTCCGCTCGAAGGAGCAGATCGACATCGGTGCGATGGCCGAGTTCATCGGCATCGCCGCGCGGCTTCTGCTGCTGAAGTCGCGCGCGCTCCTGCCCCGCGACCCGGAGGAGGAACGCCGCGACGAGGAAGAGCAGGGGAGCGATGTCCGCGCGCTCATCGAGGCGCTCCGCGAGTACCGCCGCTTCAAGCACGCCGCGGAGTTCCTCCGCGAGCGCGAGGTCGGACACGGCACCTACCGCCGCGAGGTGCCTCCACCGGAAGTGCCGCTCCCGACGGGCCTCGACACCGTCACGCTCTCGTCGCTCGTCGACGTGATCCGCGAGGTGCTCGACCGCATGCCGGACGAGGAGCCGGAGGCCGAGATCGTCCGCGAGCCGGTGCGACTGCGCGACCGGATGGCCTCACTGGTCGAGAAACTCCAGGCGACCGGGCGCACCTCGTTCCGTGACCTGATTCAGTCGGCCACGTCGCGCACGATGGTGATCGTGGACTTTATGGCCGTGCTCGAGTTGATCAAGCAGCGCTACCTCGCCGCGCGCCAGTCAGACGCGTTCGGGGACATCGAGCTGGTGAAGCTGGACGGTGCGCTGACGCCCGAGTTCACGCACTCCGAGGAAGACTTCACCGGGGTCTGACGGCCCCGGATCGCGTCCGCTGACGGTGCTAGCATTCGCAGAACACCGTCCGAAAGGAACCGCTCCCGTTGCTACTCGTCCGTGACGAACTGCGTCGGAGCGCGACGCCCGGTGAACACGCCATCTCGATCGGCGTGTTCGATGGCGTCCACGGCGGGCACCGCATGCTCATCCGCCGCATGCTCGCCGAGGGCGAAGCGCGAGGGCTGACCGGCGGTGTCGTCACCTTCCACCCGCACCCGATCAGCGTCCTGCGGCCCGGCACTCCGGTGGCCTACCTCGAGTCGCTCGAGCGCCGCGTCGAGTTGATCAAAGACGTGGGCGCGGAGTTCGTCTCCGTCCTCCAGTTCACGTCCGAACTCCAGCAGGTCTCCGCCGCCGACTTCACCCGCCTCCTCGTCGAGGACGCCGGCCTGCGGCTCCTCGTGGTGGGCGCGGACTTCCGCCTCGGGCGCGGCGGCGAGGGCACCACGGAGGCCCTCGCAGCCATCGGCGAGGAGCAGGGCTTCGAGGTCATCCCCGTGTCGCTCATGCACGACGACCAAGCCGGCGAGCGCGTCTCCTCCACCCGCATCCGCAACGCCCTCGCGGCCGGCGAAATGGAGGAGGTCGCGCGCCTCCTCGGCCGTCCGTACGCGGTGCGCGGGCCCGTCCTGCACGGGGAGGAGCGAGGACGCACCATCGGCTTCCCCACGCTGAACATCGGCGTCTCCGCCGACCGCGCGCTGCCACCCAATGGCGTGTACGTCTCGCGAGCTCACCACGGCGACCGCACCTACCTCGCCGCGACCAACATCGGCACCAACCCCACGTTCACCGACCGGGACGAGCGCCACTTCGAGACCTACCTCCTCGACTTCGAGGGCGACCTGTACGGCCAGATCGTCTCGGTCGAGCTGCTGAGTCGGCTCCGCGACGAGCTGAAGTTCGACGGCGTCGATGCCCTCGTGGCGCAGATGAACCAGGACGTCGAGGCGACGCGAGCGTGGTTCCAGTGACCGCCTCCACACGCCGGATGGCGCCCGTTGACGAGCAGATGGCCGTCCTCATGGCCGGCACCGAGTTCGGGGACGCAGGCACGCGCCAGACGATGGAGCGCGAGCTCCGCACGCGCCTCGAGGAAGACCGTCCGCTCAGGGTCTATTGCGGCTTCGACCCCACGAAGGTGGACCTGCACCTGGGCCACACCGTCCCGATGCGCAAGCTCCGTCAGTTCCAGGAGTTCGGCCACGACGTGACGTTCCTCGTGGGGTCGTTCACGGCGCTCATCGGCGACCCGACGGGCAAGGACAAGACGCGTCCGATGCTGACGCCCGAGGAGATCGCCGAGAACGCGAAGACCTACACCGACCAGGCGTTCAAGATCCTCGACCGTGACGAGACGAAGATCGCGTTCAACGGCGACTGGCTCAGCGAGCTCACGTTCGCCGACGTCATCCGCCTGACCGCGAACTACACCGTCGCCCAGTTCCTGCGCCGGGAGAACTTCTCGAAGCGGTACGAGTCGGGCGATCCGATCCATGTGAGCGAGTTCCTCTACGCGATGATGCAGGCGTACGACGCCCTGCACATGGACACGGACGTTCAGATCGGTGGGACCGACCAGACGTTCAACCTCCTCGCGGGACGGCAGCTGCAGGAGGCGAACGACAAGCGTCCGCAGGTCTGCCTGACGACGCCGATCCTCGTGGGGACCGACGGGCACGAGAAGATGTCGAAGTCCCTCGGGAACTACGTCGGCATCACCGAGCCACCGAACGACATGTTCGGCAAGGTCATGTCGATTCCCGACGAGTGCATCGTCGACTACTTCACGCTCGTCACCTACCTGCGTCCCGATGAGATCGAGGGCATCCGCGCCGAGATCGAGGCAGGCACGCTCCGCCCGATCGACGCGAAGAAGCGGCTCGCCCGCACCATCACCGCGATCTTCCACGGCGAGTCCGAGGGCGACACCGCCCTCGAGTACTTCGAGTCGACGTTCCAGCGTCGTGAGACGCCGGACGAGATGCCGGAATACGCCATCGGAGGGCCCATGGCCCTCGTCGACCTTGCGGTCGAGGCAGGCCTCGCGGCCAGTAAGGGCGAGGTGCGGCGGCTCGTGCAGGGTGGTGGCGTCCAGCTCAACGGCGCGAAGGTCGAACAGGCCGCCATCGAGGTGGCACCGGGTGACGAACTTCGCGTGGGGCGTCACCGATTCCTGCGTATCGTGCAGAAGTAGGCGATATACGCGCTGCGATTGATCTCGCAAAGCAGTAGCATGGTGGACAGCGGTCGGGGGAAGGGCCAACGATGATCGACGGTGGCATTGAGATCGACCTCGGTGAGGTACTTCAGAACATCGCCGAGGCAGAGGTCGTCAGCCTCTTCTTCCCCACCCTCCGTCGCACCCTGCTGATCGACACCCGTACGAACGAGTACGCCGGGAGCCTGGTGAAGGTCGTCCCGATGGCGAAGAGCGGCGGGGATCGCCTGCGCTCACTCCGCAAGCTCCGCCCCCAGTTCGCCCGCCCCGACTCGATCACCCTCATCCCGTGGGACGCGCACGTCGCCTCACTGGTCACGATGGGCGTCTGGGACACGATCATCCGCCGCATCGACTGCCCGGAGCAGGCCGCCGAGTGCTTCGAGACGCTGTGCACGATCGAGCAGGCCGAGCACCGAGCCGCCATTACCGGCGAGCGCTACCACACGCTTTGGTCGCGCCACTCCTCGGAGCTGAACTAGCAGACCGACCGTCGGCTAGTCCGCCGTTGCCGGCCGCAGGTCGAGCACCTCGAGCTGTAGCGCGCCGTCTCCTCGAAAGTCGTCCCGCTTGAGGGCGTAGACGATGTCGGCACGTTGGCCCGCCGGCACCATCGCCTCGGCGTTCCCGAACGAGATCGCCTTCCACGAGGCGAGCCCTGACTTCACCGTCATCGACAGGTGCGAACCGTCCGCCCCCACCGCTCGCGCCTGCACGACCTCGACGTTCCGCGCGAGGAACTTCGGTGAGTCGTTGCCGACCCCGTGCGGCCCGAGGAGCTCCAGCCACTGCAGCGCGCGCCGGTCGACCTCCTCGAGCGGGAGTTCGCAGTCGATGTCGAACGTCGGTGCGAGGGTGGCGAGGTCCAGGTGCTCGTTGGCGTCAGCCACGAGGCGCGCCTTCATCTCGGGGATGCGTGACTCCTCGATGCTGAAGCCGGCCGCCGCGCGGTGGCCGCCGTAGCGCAGGAAGAGGTCGCCGTGCCGCCGCAGGAGGGCGGTGATGTCGAACTCGGGGATGGAGCGGCAGGAGCCGCGCCCCTCGCCATCGCGGATCTCCATCGCGATCGCCGGCCGCGAGTGCTCCTCGACGAGTCGCGCGGCGCACAGGCCCACGATGCCCGACGAGATCTCCGGGCTCCCGACCACGATGAGGGCGCCCGCGCGGTCAGCATCGGTGAGCGACTCACGCGCGAGGTCCACCGCGTTCGCGGTGTCGTCTCGACGCTGACGGTTGAGTTCCTCGAGGCGCTTCGCCAGCGGACGGGCGGTCGGGAGGTCGGGCGCGAGCAGCATCTCAAGCGCGATCTTCGCGTGCTCCATGCGACCGGCGGCGTTGATGCGAGGCCCCAGCACCCACCCGATCGTCTCGGCGTTGACCGTCGCGGGGTTCTTCACGCCGGCCACCTCGAAGAGTGCGAGCAGGCCCGGGCGCTGCGTCTGTCGGAGCGCGCCCAGCCCGAGGCGTACGAGGTCACGGTTCTCCGCGAGCATCGGCGCGAGGTCGCACACATTGCCGAGGGCGACCAGCGCGCGGTGCTCCTCGGGCACGTAGGGGCGCCCCATGCGGTCGTGGAGGTCGTGGATGACCTTGTAGGCCACGCCGACGGCAGCGGGCTCTGAGCCGTACGAGATGTCGTTGAGACGCGGGTTCACGATCGCGAGGGCGTCCGGCAGCTCGTCCGGGATCGTGTGGTGGTCGATGATCACCACGTCCATGCCCAGTGAGTTCGCCTCGGCGACCTCGGTCACCGCGGATGTGCCCGTATCCGCCGTGACGAGGAGCGTCGCGCCTCGGTCGGCGAGCTGGCGCACCGCGCGGACGTTCGGGCCGTAGCCTTCGCTGAAGCGGTCGGGGATGTACGGCATCGGCTGCGCGCCGAGGCAGCGCAGCCCCTCCACGAGCAGGGTCGTGGCCGTGACGCCATCGACGTCGTAGTCGCCGTAGACCGCGACGTTCTCGCCTTCCTCGCACGCCCGCACGAGGCGGTCCACGGCCGCTTCAAGGTTCGGCATGAGCGCGGGGTTGGTCAGTTCGCCCGGACTGCCGAGGTACCGCCGCGCCTCGACGGTCGTTCGCACCCCACGCTGCGCCAGCAGCGTGCGCATGAGCGGCGGCAGGCCGGGCCCGGCGTCCACGAACCCCTCGAGGTCGGGCGCAGGCAACAGCCGCCAGCGCCGGTTCCCGGAACCGGCGAGGATGGTGGCAGGTGAGTCGAAAAGCGCGGTCATGGCGGACCGATCAGGGGGGAGGCAGCCGAGATTAGCACTACTGGCTCGTACGCCCGAGGTGTCAGCGCCCGGTGTCCGATGCGCCCCGCGATCCCTCGACGCGCTTCGCCATGAAGATGTCCGGCTTCCCGTGTCCGTTCGCGTCCGGCAGCATCCCGGCCAGCACGAAGCCGCACCGCTGGTAGAACTCGTACGGATGCCCGCCGCGGTTCTGGATGGCCGCGAGCCGTGCGAGGGGATCCGGGAACGCGTCCTCCTCGCTGAGCGAGGTGCGCCCGTCCTCGTCGTCCGTGCCCAGCCAGAGCGTCAGGACGCCCGCGTCCGCCGCCAGCCGTTCGATGTCGGCGAGGAGCAGGCGTCCGATGCCGCGCCCCTGGTGCTCGGGAGAGACGGCGAGGGGGTGAACCTCCCACACGTGCCCGTCGTAGTCATCGAGCGCGCCGACCCAGCCCACGATGCGACCGCCCTCGTCGCGCGCGACGCGACAGGCGCCGCCGCCGTCGAGGACCTCGCGGACGGTCTCGAGGCCTCGTGGAACGTCCGGCCAGGAGTCAGTGTGCCCGCGGAAGGCGTCAACGAGGATCTGGGCACACGCCTCCATCGCCTCGGCGTCCGAGGCGTGGAGATCGTCGAGCATGATGCCAGCAGGGCCGGAAGCCAATCGGGCGGCCTCCTGAGGTGGTTAGCCCTCGTACTTGCCGAAGATGAGCGACGAGTTGTGGCCACCGAAGCCGAGCGAGTTCGACATCGCGTACTTGATCGGCAGGTCGCGAGGGCCGTCCGAGACGTAGTCGAGGTCGCAGTCCGGGTCGGGGGTCTGGAGGTGGATGGTGCCGTGGATCTTCTGGTTCACGATCGACAGGATCGTGATCGCGGACTCGATGCCGCCGGCCGCACCGAGCGTGTGCCCGATCATCGACTTCGAGGACGAGACGGGGACGGCATAGGCGCCCTCGCCGAAGACGGTCTTGATGGACATCGTCTCGTACTTGTCGTTGAGCGGCGTGCTGGTGCCGTGCGCGTTCACGTAGTCGATGTCGCTCGCGGCGATGTCGGCCTTGCGGAGCGCCATGTTCATCGCGCGCGCCGCGCCCTCACCGTTCTCGGACGGGGCGGTCACGTGGAACGCGTCCGCCGACTGGCCGTACGAGATGACCTCGGCGTAGATCTCCGCGCCGCGCGCCTCGGCGTGCTCGCGGTCCTCGAGGATGAGGATGCCCGCACCCTCGCCAATCACAAAGCCGTCACGGTCGAGGTCAAACGGGCGGCTGGCGGTGAGCGGGTCGTTGTTCTTGGAGAGGGCCTGGCTGTTGGCGAAGGCGGCGATCGACATGCGCGTCACGCACGCCTCGGAGCCCCCGGCGACCATCGCGACTGCGTCACCGCGGCGGATCACCTCGTACGCCGTGCCGATCGCGTCCGCGCCCGAGGCGCAGGCGGAGACGGTGTTGTAGTTCGGGCCGCGTAGCCCGAAGCGGATCGAGGTCTGACCGGCGGCCATGTCCGGGATGAACATCGGCACGAGGAGCGGGGAAACGCGGTTCGGGCCCTTGTGGAAGAAGACGTCGAACTCTGCCTCCAGCGTCCCAATGCCGCCGATGCCAGAGCCGATCATGCAGCCGATCTGGTCGCCCTCGGAGGCCACGTCGAGGCCAGAGTGGTCGAGCGCCTCGCCCGCCGCGCACACGGCGAGGTGGGTGAAGCGGTCCATGCGCCGGGCGCCCTTGCGGTCGATGTAGGTTGAGAGGTCGAAGTCGGGCACCTGCCCGGAGACGCGCGAGGGGAGGTCCTCCACCTCGACGAGGGTCGTGTTCACGATGCCGCTCTTGCCGGCGAGGAGGTTCGTCCACGTCAGATCGCGGCCAGCGCCGACCGCCGAGAGGATGCCGATCCCCGTCACGACCACGCGCCGTTCCTGGAGCTCTGGCATTAGGCGTCCTCCCACTTGCTGAAGATGATCGCGGAGTTGTGGCCACCGAGGCCGACCGAGGTGCTCATGGCCATCCGGACCTCTGCCTGGCGCGCCTCGTTCGGTACGTAGTCCAGGTCACAGTCAGGGTCGGGGTTTGTGTAGTTGATCGTCGGCGGCACGATGCCGTGGTGGCAGACGAGTGCGATGACCGCTGCCTCCACCGCTCCGGCCGCACCCATCATGTGCGCATGCATCGACTTGGTCGAGGAGACCATGAGGTCGTCCGCGGCCTCGCCGAAGACCTCGCGGATCGCGCGGGTCTCGACACGGTCGTTGAGCGGCGTGCTGGTGCCGTGCGCGTTGATGTACTGGATATCGGTGGGCTCGATGCCCCCGCGCGACATCGCGAGGCGCATCGCTTGCGCGATGCCGTGGCCATCCTCGGCCGCAGCGAACATGTCGTAGGCGTCGTTGCTCGTCCCGGCAGCCCGCCACTCGGCGTAGATCCGCGCGCCACGGGCCTTCGCGTGCTCGAGCTCTTCGAGGATCAGGACGCCGGCACCCTCACCGAGGATGAAGCCGTTGCGAGTCGAGTCGAACGGGCGGAGCGCCTTCGTCGGGTCCTCATGCTCGGCGAGGGCCTTCATGGCGTTGAACCCGGCGTAGTAGATCGGCTGGAGGGGCGCCTCGTAGCCGCCGGCGATCATCACGTCGGCGTCGCCGCGCGCGACCATCTCGGCGGCCTCACCGGTCGCCGCGCCGCCGGTGGCGCAGGCCGCGGTGACGGCGAAGTTCGGGCCGCGGGCGCCGGTCGCGATGGCGACAAGGCCCGTGGCGGTGTCAGGCAGCATGTGGGACACGAGGAACGGCGAGACGCGCCTCGGGCCCTTCTCGTCGAGGATCTGCTGCTGCTCGATGATCAGGTGGGCGGAGCCCATCCCCGTGCCGAGGAGCACGCCCACGCGTGAGGTGTCCTCCTGCGTCATGTCGAGGCGCGCGTCAGCCAGCGCCTGGTGCGACGCGGCGAGCGCGAAGCCGGACGACAGGTCGATCTTCCTCGCGAGCTTGGAGTCGACCACCTCGGCGATGTTGAAGTTCTTCACCTCGGCGGCGATCGGGTGGTCGTAGGCAGAAGCGTCGAAGCGGCTCACCAGCCCGAGGCCGGAGCGGCCCGCGATCAGCGACTCCCACGTCGACGCCACGTCGTTGCCGACGGGCGTGATCAACCCGAGTCCCGTAACGACAACGCGGCGCATGAGGCGTCCTAACTCGACGGACGTCGGGAGGGGAGGATGGAGACGGGGATCGGCGCCTCGCGCGCGTCGTCCAGCGACACGGCGGTGCTGTCGTCCTGGATGCGCTTGATCATGCGCGCCAGGGCGTGGCCCGGACCGACCTCCACGAAGGTGTCGACCCCTTCGCGAGTCATCCTGCGGACGTTCTCAGCCCACAGGACCGGCGACTTCAACTGAGCCTCGAACTCCGCGCGCATCTCAGCCGCGGTGTGGATCAGCTCGGACGTGATGTTGGACACGATCGGGATCTCCGGGTCGGCGAACGGCACCTCCCGGATGATCTCGGCGAACTCCTGCGCCTGCCCCTCGTGGAGCGGCGTGTGCGAGGAGACCTTGAGCTTGAGGCGGATCGCCTTGCCCTGGAGCTCCTTGGCGCGCGCCATCGCCCGTTCGAGGGCGGTCACGTCGCCGGAGATCACGGTCTGGACCGCCTCATTGTGGTTCGCGACGTCCACGCGGCTCAGGTCGCCCTCGGTCGCGTCGTCGCAGATGCCACGTACCGTGTCGACATCAAGGCCGACGATGGCGGCCATGCCGACGGGGCGGTTGTCGTTGAACGACCCCATGAGGCGCGAGCGCTCCATGATGATGAGCAGGGAGTCACGGAAGGAGAGCGCGCCCGAGGCCACGGCGGCGCTGAACAGGCCGAGCGAGTGACCGCCCATGAGGCGCGGCGCCACGTTCTCGCGGACCTCGGTCACCTTCTCGCGCATCGCGCGAAGCATGGCGATCGAGGTGGTGAGCACTGCGGGCTGCGTGTTCTCGGTCGATGCGAGGATGTCCGCTTCTGCCTCGAAGCAGATCTCGGCGATGTCGATGCCGGTGATCTCGCTGGCTTCCTCGAAGGTGCGGCGAGCCTCATCAGAGTTCTCGTAGATCAGGCGGCCCATGCCGGGCGCCTGCGAACCCTGACCCGGGAACACGAGTGCCAGCGTCTCCGTCTCCGAAGTCGCAACAGCGCTCTTCCCGAGGTGTGCCGCCTCAGGCGTTTCGTTCACGAGGGCAACCCTCCCGATCCGGGGGTAACCCGGTCGAATACTGCTACGAATTGTATCAGCGGGAGGGGCTAGATCGGCGACTGTCCACCCTCGAATCTCGACATAACCTCACCCCGAGGTGAGGGTGGTTCGAGCAGTTTGCGAGCCTCTGGGAGAGCCTTGAGGAGGTCGCTCGCCAGCGTCGAGGGCGCTCCGTAGACCTCGGAGACCTGCCTGGCGGCCTCGGTCTGCACCCACACCGCCGCCGAGGCCGCGTCGAAGGGTGTCATGCCCTGCGCGAGCAGTCCCACGATGAGCCCCGCGAGCACGTCGCCGGTGCCCGCGTGCGCCAGCGCCGAGTTCGCCACGTCCGAGATCCGCGCACGCCCGTCGGGGGCGGCGATGATCGCTCCCGCGCCCTTGAGCACCACGACCGACTGCGTCCGCTCCGCGTACTCGACGGCGACATCCAGCCGCCGCGACTGCACCTCGGCGACCGAGCGCCCGACGAGGCGGGCCATCTCGCCGGGGTGGGGCGTCAGCACGCGCGGCATCGGGGTGCGGGTCCACCACTCCGCCTCCTCGGCGAGCACGTTGAGCGCGTCGGCGTCGAGCACCAGCGCTTCGAGGCCCGCGACGGCGTCTACGCCGGCGAGGAGGTGCTGCACGAACGCCCTCGTCCCGTCGGTGAGCCCGAGGCCGGGCCCGACGAGCATCGTGCGGGCGTTGCCGGACTGGAGCGCGCGCAGCAGCGCGCGAGCACCCTCGGCGTCGAGGTGGCCGTCCGCTCCTGGGAGCGGCTCGTGCGTGGGGTCGGGAAGGCCCATGAGCAGCGGCTGGATCGCCTCGGGCGCGGCGAGCGTGACGATGCCGCAGCCGCTGCGCGCGGCTGCCTCGGCGGCGAGGCGCACCGCGCCGGGGTATCGCTTCGAGCCACCCGCGATGACCGCCCGCCCGAAGGTGCCCTTGTTGGCGTCGTGCGGGCGCTTCGGCGCCGCGGCGCGGACCTCGCGCAGCCGCAGTTCCTCGACGGGCAGGTCGCGCACGGCGTCGGTCGGGATACCGATGTCGATCACCTCGACGCGCCCGGCGAGGGCTCGCCCCTCGCCGAGGAACAGCCCGAGCTTGGCGCACTGAAACGTCACCGTCTGGTCGGCACGCACCGCCGAGGGGTCAGCGGCGCCCGAGTCGGCGTCCACGCCCGAGGGCACGTCCACCGCCATCACCTGCGGCGGCGAGATGCCGTCGCGCGCGGCCTGGACGCGGGTCAGCACCTCGTACGGGACGCCGTCGATCGGGCGTTCCGCCGGGTGGAGTCCGATGCCG
>Ga0209024_1001897_pt1 | contig 14347 bp, 14 predicted proteins | sample AutmiccommunBRH5_FD_187380 | JGI IMG/M metagenome (GOLD analysis project Ga0209024, IMG submission 187380) | Deep subsurface microbial communities from Mt. Terri, Switzerland - Autotrophic microbial communities BRH/5 (SPAdes) (version 2) | ecosystem: Environmental > Aquatic > Deep subsurface >...
CAAGCCGCTGAGCGCGCGGGCACTGGCATCGAGATCGACGTGCTCGCCGTGCCGCGGCGGCAGCAGGGGATGACGCCGTACCAGGTGATGCTGTCCGAGTCGCAGGAGCGCATGGTCGTCATCCCGAAGGCCGAGCACCTCGAGGATGTCCTCGCGCACTTCCGGAAGTGGGAGATCCGCGCCGACGTGATCGGCGTCGTGACCGACGACAGCATGGCGACGATCCGCGAGGGCGACCAGGTCGTCGCGCGCATCCCGATCGGCATCCTCACCGACCCGCCGCAGTACCCGCCGGAGGGCGTGCGCCCGGCCGGCCTCGACGCGCTGCAGGGCGAGGACCTCGCCGCGCGTCCAGATGTCGAGGATGCCTCGGCGATGCTGTTGCAGATGCTGGCGTCCGAGAACATCGCAAGCCGCCGGTGGATCTACCGGCAGTACGACCACCAGGTGCAGAACAACACGGTGGTGAAGCCCGGCGGCGATGCTGCGCTGATCCGCCTCAAGGGCTCGACGAAGGGCGTCGCGGTCTCCACCGACTGCAACGCGCGGATGCTGGCTCTCGACCCCCGCACGGGTGCCGCGATGGCGGTCGCCGAGGCGTGCCGCAACGTGGTCGCCACCGGTGCGCGTCCGGCCGCGCTCACGGACTGCCTCAACTTCGGCAACCCGGAGAAGCCGGATGTCGCGTGGCAGCTCGAGGAGGCGATCCTCGGACTGTCCGAGGCCGCGCGCGTCCTCGACACGCCGGTGATCTCCGGCAACGCCTCGCTCTACAACGAAGCGCCCGGCGGTGCGATCATCCCGACGCCCGGTGTCGGCGTGGTCGGCGTGATCCAGGACGTGTCGAAGCACCTCACGATCGGTTCCTCAGAGGGAGACTCGATCGTGTTGCTCGGCGCGGAGGTCGCGCAGGCCGCGAGTACGCTCGCCGGGTCTGAGTACCAGGCGCTGACGCTCGGACGGCAGGCGGGCCTCCCGGTCATCGACCTCGCCCACGAGCTCAAGGTTCAGAACCTCGTCCTCGACCTGCACGAACGAGGGCTGCTCACCGCCGCCCACGACCTCGCCGACGGCGGCCTTGCGGTCGCGCTCGCCGAGATGTGCATCGCCTCGGGCGCGGGTATCGACGCATCAGCCGCCGAGGTGGGCGACCGCATCGACGCTGCGCTGTTCGGCGAAGCCCCCTCGCGCTTCCTCGTCGCGACGAGGAACGCCGACACCCTCGTCGAGTTCGCGCGCGGCCACGGCATCCCCGCGACCATCCTCGGCGTCGTCGGTGGCGACCGGCTCCGCCTCGGCCCCGTCGACGTCGCACTCGCCGAGGCAACGACCGAGTGGTCCGAGGGCCTCGACCGGGCGCTGGCGCCGGTCTGACATGCAACTCGCACGCGAGCGTGTGGCCTTGGAGGCTTCGTCAGGACTGTTTCTCGGAGAACTCTCCGTCTGGTTGGTACCCAAAGACGATGAGTTCGCACTAGCGGGCGCGGGCTACGTCGGCGAGTCGTGGCCGACGAAAGTGATGAAGCACTCTTCCGGGGCGGACTGGGGAGGGTTCTTTGTGGCAGACGGTGAAGTTCCTCCGGGCGGGGATGCCGTTTGGCGGTTCATGGATCCATCGTCGCCGGACTATCCGGTGGTGCTTGGGGAGGGCTCCCCTGGCCAGTGGGGTGACGGCACGCACACCATCATCCCGGTGCGTGGGGTCGGAGCGGCCCCGAGCTTCCTGACGGAAGCCCATCCGTCAACTGCTCAGGGTGGGTCGAACGAGTGGGAGAATGCGCGGCGCGACCTCGCCGTTGTCGGTAGCACCCGGCTCGTTCGCGATGCAGCTCGAGCCGAACGAATCCGAACCTTAGCGGACGAGATTCTGGATGAGATCGCCTCACTGGAGGCACTACCCGGAACGACCGATCGGGCTGTGGTTGACCTGCTCGTTCGCGAGCAGGTGACTCGCATCGCCGCAGTAGCGGATGAGAGTGTCACCTCGATCACCCAGCTCCGGGAGGTTCTCGACGACATGGCGGACGCCGGGGCCCGCCTTGAGGCCGGTCGCTCTGTGGTGCGTCAAGCGTGGGGCCTCGCAGACGTGGCTGGACGAATCAGCGCGCTGCTGACGTTGGTGAATGCTGTGCTGGCACTGTTCGGCCTGCCGGAGATTCGAATCCTCTAGCCCTATACCGGGCACGCACCCTCCGCGCAGCGGTGAGTAGCAGGCATCGTGCGTGTAGAGCCTCGACTTCGTCCGGCGACGGGCGCTGGCGCCGGTTTAGGCGTCGAGCACTTCGAGGTGGACGTCCACCTCGTCGCCGACCGTGATGCCCTCGGCGGTGCGGACCTGCTTCTTCAGCGGCAGCACGTACGTACCGTCCGACTTCTGCGGGAATACCGAGGTCTGCCAGCGCGTGGAGCCGATCATGGCGGCCACCCGGACGGAGCCGAAGCCACGGGCGAGGGGCTCGCCGATGCTACGGATGACCTCGGACTCTTCGGCCGGCACGGTGATGAAGTGCCACGCATCTCGCGCGTCCCAGAGCCAGACCTCAGCGGTGAAGTCGAAGTCCACGACGGCTCCCTAACCCTCGTACCGGGCGCGCAGCTTCTTGGGCGCGGTGAGGAGCCAGGCGTCGCGCACAAATGACTCGATCTCGTCCCAGCCGGGCTCTTCGAGGTCGAGGCGGATCCCGATCCAGCCGTGGCGCCCGACGAACGCGGGTACCCAGAAACGCTCCGGGTCCTCCTCGACGAGCATCTCTTGCACGCCCTTCGCGGCCTTCGGGACGGCGCCGCTGCGGTTGTCGTCGCCGAAGTGCCGTTCGAGGTAGTAGCCGAACCGCTTGCCGGCGACCTCCAGCGAGCGGTGCTCATTGTCGTAGCGGTTGGTCGCCTCGGTCTCGGGGTAGGTCGTGCAGATCTTGATCAGGCGGTCGCGGCGCTTGTGCAGCGTGGCGTCGCTGGCGGTGGCGGCCCGGGTGGAGGGGGTGCGCGGGGCGGGCATCGGTCGTCTCCTCGCGAGGGGTAGCCCTCGGGATCCTCGGGCGGGCGCGAGTCTAGTCCAGCCGCTCGCGCATGAGGTCGGCGATGGCTCGGGCCTGGGAGTCCTCCGACGCGCCGAGGGCGTCCACCACCCCGCGGCGGGCCTCGGCGTTGCGGTTCTGGTTGAGCTTGAACGCGGCGTCCACGTGGTCGACCGGGATCCGGAACGCGACGGTCGCGCCGACCATCGCCTGCAGGTAGTCCTCGGGCAGAGCGTCCATCGAGTACTCACCCGACGCCTCGAAGCGCTCGGTCAGCAGGCGGAGGGCGGCGCGGTGCTCCTCGGGGTCGTCGATGACGACTGGGGTGCCGCGCAGCTGCACCGAGACGTAGTTCCACGTCGGCACGTAGCGACCCTCGCCGTACCAGCGTGGCGAGACGTAGGCGTGCGGTCCCCAGTCGAAGATCGCGAGGGCGCTCAACTGCCCGTCGAAGTCGTGCCACTGTGGGTTCGCCTTCGCGACGTGCCCGATGATGTGGGTGCCCTCGATCGCCGCACCGTCCTCGGACCGATCGAGGAGCAACGGGAGGTGGGTCGCGCGCGGCTCGCCGCCCGGCGCCGTGACGAGGGTGGCGAACGGGTGCGCGTCGACGAAGGCGCGGATTGCCTCGCTGTCGGTCTCGCGGTAGCGGTCAGGGACGTACATCGGTCTCTCCGGGCTGTCTCCGGTCTGCGTGCGCAGACTAGTCGAACTCCCAGCGTCCGACGGAATTCTGGAAGTCCTTCTCGAGCCACGTATGCGCCACCGACGGGACGAGGTGATACCAGACGCCGCTGTCCTCCTGCGTCTCCTCGCCCTCGCGTGGGTCGAAGCCGTACTTGTCGGCGTATGCCTGCAGGATGACGTCGCCGACCTCGGACTGAGGGAACGGCTTCACGTCACCCTCGAGGATGACGACGTCGTCGCCGCTCTCGAGGTGGACGGTGACGCGCCGGTCGCGGGCGAGGTTGCGGCCGGTGACGGCCTTCGAGCCAGTGCTGAACCAAAGGCCGTCGTCCCAGATGCCCCAGACGGGCTTGCCGTGCGGCGCGCCGTCTTTGCGGGTGGTGCCGATCCAGTAGTTCCTCGAAGCCTTCAACTTCTCTTCGATCGAGGGCCACGTGACGCCCTCGGCGGCGGCGGTGATGCCGTAAGACTTGTCGAGACGGGGTGCGGTGAGTCGTGCGTTGAGGGTGATGGTGGTGCTCCTTCTGGTCGTCGTCGAGTCCGCTCGGTGCGGCGCGGAGGACAGAGAACGCGGGTAGGCTCCGAGAGTTAACCAGAACAAGTGTTTGACATGCAAGAACGGACGTTCTACCGTTGTCGATGTCGCCAACCTGTCCTGCAGGCTGCGACACCGGTTCGGAACTTGTTCCTACAAGACGGTGACGGGTACGCTCTTACGTCGCGGGGGTCTCGACCTGTCGAACCCATCCACGGAAAGCGTGGCCACTTCGGACAAGTTGTCCCGTTTGTGGTTCATCCGTTCAAAGCAGTCTTGATAAGTCCGGTCCGGTGACGCCGTCTGCAGGCAAGATGGCTTCAGTCCCGGCTCCGGCACGCCGAAGGGTCATCTGACGTGAAGGTCGTGTTCCTGGAGACCGTTGAGGGATCCGGCTACATGGGTGAGGTCAAAGACGTCACTCGTGGTTATGCCCGGAATTACCTGTTGCCACGTGGCTTTGCTGCGCCGGCAACACCGCAACTACTCGCCCGATCCGAAAGGCTTCGGGAGATCGAGGAGGAGCGGCAACGGGCTGAGGACGAGAAGGCACAAGGACTTGTCGGCAAGTTCGCGAGCCCTCTCGTTATTACGGCCCGCGTCGGAGAGCAGGGACGACTGTACGGGTCTGTCACAAATGCTGACGTCGCCGAGAAGGCTGGGGAGATTCTCGGCGAAGACCTGGACCGTCGTCGCATACTGCTGCCCGAGGCGATCCGCCGTGTGGGGGTCTACACCGTTGGGGTTCGGCTGTCACGTAACGTGAACGCTGAAGTCCAGTTGGTGGTCGTCGCTGAAGATGCGCCGGAAGGCGTGGACGCAGCGGTCGAGGCACTTCTGAATCCACCCGTGGAGGAAGAAGTTGTCCGGACTCCTCAAGCCGAGGTGGCTGACTCTTCGGAGGAGGCCGCTGAGACCGACGACGCCGATGGCGAGTCGGAGCCGGGCTCAGACAACACCGAGGAGGAGAGCGACTAGCCAGTCGTTGCTCCAGGGCATTCGCTCTACTCCCCGGTACCGCTTGGTACCGGGGTTTTTCTTGTCCTCGCGGTTGTCAGGTTGAGTTGGTCAGTTCGCCGTCTCCCCTGCCTGCGGGTGTGTAGTGGTCAGCAGCGGTCCTCGGTCATTCGGCTCCTTCGTCGGTGACAACAACCGCGATCGCTTCGGCGATCAGCGCCGGCGCCCGCAGACCGGCCTGCCGCCGCACGATGTCTCCGCCGAGGAGGCCGTCATCGCGGCGCTGCTGCTGGACGACGACTCCTACGCGCGCGTCCTCCCGATCGTCCAGCCCGAAGACTTCTTCCGCGAACAGAACGGCTGGATCTACGAGGCCTGCCTCAGCGTCGCGGAGCGCGGCGAGGAGGTCACCATCCCGACCGTCGCGCACGAGCTCGACCGGGCGGGCCACCTCGACGAGGCCGGCGGCGAGCCGTACCTGGTCGAGGTCACCGGCAAGTACTTCACCGCCGTCGGCGTCGAGACGCACGCGCGCATCGTCGCGCGCGACGCGCTCTACCGGCGGCTGATCCAGGCCGCCGGCCAGATCGCAGGACTCGCGTACGAGGGCGGCCCGGACGTGAAGCACGTTCTCTCGCAGGCCGAGGGGCTCCTTCTCGCGCTGCGCACCGCCGAGGCGGCCGGCGACTTCAAGGTGCTCCGCGACCTCCTCGACGAGTTCCTCGAAGCGCCCGCCGAGGACGAGGACGGCGAGCTCGCCTCCGCCGTCCGCACCGGGTTCATGGACCTCGATGAGTTGCTCGCCGGCGGCTACAAGCGCGGCGACCTCGTGATCCTCGCGGCCCGCACCGGTGGGGGTAAGACGTCGCTGATGCTGAACCTCGCGCGCAACTGCGCGGTGGGGCAGCAGGGCACCGTGGCGCTGTTCTCGCTCGAGATGGGTGGCGAGCAACTCGCGATGCGCATGCTCTCCTCGGAGGCCGGGGTCGAGATGTCGCGCCTCCGCCTCGGACGTCACACCGAGGCCGAAGAGGCGAAGGTGATGCGCGCGCACGGCCACCTCGGCACCGCGCCGATCTTCATCGACGACTCCGCGGTGCTCTCCGTCCCCGAGATCCGCGCGAAGTGCCGCCGGCTGCAGGCGGACCACGGCCTCGACCTCGTGGTGGTGGACTACCTCCAGCTCCTCCACGGCGCTGGCCGCGCCGACACGAGGGCGAACGAGATCAGTTCGATCTCGCGCTCACTCAAGGAACTCGCGCGCGAGTTGCGGGTGCCGGTGATCGCCGGCGCGCAACTCTCGCGTGCGGTGGAGACGCGCAACCCGCACATCCCGATGCTCTCCGACCTCCGCGAGTCCGGATCGATCGAGCAGGACGCGGACATCGTCATGTTCATCTACCGCGAGGATATGTATCAGAAGCCACAGGACTGGCAGGACCAGCACCCGGAGGACTCGGGCAACGCGCACCCCACCGGCCTCGCGAACATCATCATCGCCAAGCACCGCAACGGCCCGACCGGATCGGTCACCGTGCGGTGGGTGGACAAGACCGCGTCGTTCCAGGACCTGCTGCTCCGTCCCGAGCCGGGCTTCTAGCGTCGTGCCTGATCCCGCCCTACCGGACGCCACCAATGCCCGCACCTTCGAGGGCTTTCGCGCCGGACAGCGCGCGACCACGCTCCCGGTGCAGTTCTTCACCGACCTGCTCGAGGCGATCGACGACCCGGACGAGCTGCGCGTCACGCTCTACGCGCTGTACGCGATCCCTCGGCCCGGTCGTGCGCACGCGATGCGCGTCTCGGCGCTCGCGGCGGAGGCGCCCCTCGCCCGGCACTACGAGCGTGTCGCGACGGGTGTTGCAGGCGGTGCGTTCGAGGTCGTGCGTCGCGCGGTGGGGCTCGCGGCCGGACGTGGGACGCTACTCACGCTCGACCTCGACGATGGGGACGCGGACGGCGATGACGCGCTGGTGTTCGTGAACAACGAGTCGGGGCGCAGACTGAGAGACCGGATCGCGAGTGGCCTCGAAGCGCCGCCGTCCGGTGGACGCGTCGTCGCCCGCAGCGTCGCGAAGCCCGAGGGCGCCGTCGCGGTGTACGAGGCGGAGATCGGGATGCTGTCGCCCTCGGTGGCCGCGGCGCTGGGTGAGGCGGAGCAGACGTACCCGGCCGCATGGGTCGCGGACGCACTCCGCGAGGCGGCCCGGCAGAACAAGCGGTCGTGGTCCTACGCGGAGGCGATCCTCCGGCGATGGAAGGCGGAAGGGAGGCAAGATGAAGCAGTTGAAGGACATCCTGGGCGACGCGGCCCAGGTCGCGCAGACCCCTACGAGCACCTCTACCGCCGCGACTGACTTCACGGAGATCCCCGAGGACCTCTGCCCCCTCTGCGAGGGCGCGCGCTTCGTGCGGGTCACGAACGACCCGATGGACCCGCGCTTCGGCCGCCCGCAGCCGTGCGAGTGCGCCCGCTACGAGGAGCCCGCGGAGCGCCGTTCGCGGCTCTTGCGCTACTCGCGCCTGGGCCCGTTCCAGCGGCTCACCTTCAGCACACTGATCGATCAGGGCCGCTCCAACGATCCGCTCCTGCAGGGCGCGTACTCCGAGGCCGTGCGTGTCGTGCGCCGCTTCGCGGACGCGCCTGAGGGCTGGCTCGTCCTCGTCGGGCCGCACGGTGCCGGCAAGACGCACCTCGCCGCCGCCATTGCCAATGAGGCGATCGAGCACGGCCGGCCCGCGCTCTTCATCAGCGTCGCCGACCTCCTCGACGAGCTCCGCGCGGGCTACGCCGAAGACGCCGAGATGGACTACGACGCGCAGATCGAGCAGCTCAAGACCGCGCCGCTGCTGATCCTCGATGACCTCGACGCGTACGCGCAGACACCGTGGGCACGGGAGAAGTTCTTCCAGGTCGTCTCGTACCGTTTCAGCGCGGCGCTGCCGACGGTCTTTACCGCCGTGAAGCCGCCGACCGAGATCGACGAGCGCCTCTCGAGCCGCCTCGTCGACCCCGCGATGTCACAGGTGGTGGAGCTGGCGCATGGCGACGCCGCACCGCGCTTCGTCCAGATCGGCGCGATGAGCCGCGAACGGCTGGCGCGCTTCACCTTCGACGACTTCATCCCCGACGGCATCGGCCTCAAAGGGGACGCGAGGAAGTCGCTGGAGAGCGCCTACCGCGAGGCGCTCCGCTGGGCGCGTGACCCGCAGGGGTGGATGGTCTTCGTCGGCGGCAACGGCTGCGGCAAGACGCACCTCGCCGCCGCGATTGCGAACGTCTGCCTCGAGCGCGGCGAGCGCGTCGCCTTCGCCACGGTGCCGGACCTCCTCGACGAGCTGCGCGCGACCTACGCCCCCGACGCGCCGAGGCGGTACGACCAGCTCTTCAAGTCGCTGCTGGAGGCGGAAGTCCTGATCCTCGACGACCTCGGCGCGCAGAAGTCGAGCCCGTGGGCGGAGGAGAAGCTGTACCAACTCCTGAACCACCGCCACGTCGCGCGTGCGTTCACGGTGGTGACGACCAACAAGCGCCTCGGCGACCTCGAACCGCGCATTGCCTCAAGGCTGGCGGACCGCGAGGTGTCGCTGCTCCGTGAGATCACGGCGCCGGACTACCGGACGCTGAAGCCGTAGGGCGGGGCGCCTCGTCTTCGGCGTGTGCGAGGGCGTCTTCTCGCTCGCGGCTCCCGTCACCCCAACCCTCTCCCCCACGGGGAGAGGGGGCCCAGAGTCGGAGCGACTCGCCCCGGATATCTCGCGACGGCACTGAACCACCCGCTCACCCTGAGCCTGTCGAAGGGGGAGCCTTCGGGACGCTCGTTCGCAGGACAGAGGTGGTCCCCCACCCCAACCCTCCCCCGCGAGGGGGGAGGGGGTCAGAGGTCGGAGGTCAAGAGGCCCAGCCGCCTGTGTACCTCGAACAGCGCGCAACCACCCGCTCACCCTGAGCCTGTCGAAGGGGGAGCCGTCGGGACGCTGTCTTGCAGCACTGGGGTAGTCCCCCACCCCAACCCTCCCCCGCGAGGGGAGAGGGGGCCGGAGGCGGAGGGGGAGCTGGCTGATCGCGGCTAGTCCAACAACCCCTCGCGGCGGGCCCAGGCGATGAGGTCGGGGGTGCCGTGGTGGGTGTCGAGGGCGGATGCCTCGGGGCCGGTGAACCAGCGGAGCTCGGCGAACTCGCCGGAAGGCGTGCCGGAGGTGTCGAGGACCTCGCCGGTGTAGACGGGTTCGCTGTGGTCGCCGCTGGCGAACATGCCGATGAAGCGCTCGGCCCGGGCGGTGATGCCTGACTCTTCGAGGAGTTCGCGCACCGCGGTTTCCTCGGGCGTCTCGCCTGGCTCCATGTGGCCTGAGGGGCAGGCCCAGCGGCCTGCGCCGTCGCGGCCCTGGCGTCGCATGCCGAGGAGGACGCGGCGGTCGTAGATGGCGAGGAAGCCGGCGGTCGGGCTCGGGTTGTCCCAGCGGCCCCAGCCGCAGTTCGGACAGCGGACGGCGCCATCCTCGCCCGGTGCGCCGAGGGGTGACTGGCAGCGGATGCAGAAGCGGAACGGCGCGCGGCTGCGGCCGGGCGTCGTCACTTCGCGGAAGGTCGTGGTGCCGGCTGCGTGCGGCGGGTCGTGCTCAACGATGCCGCGGAGTGCCTGGACGGTGCTCGAGAACGGGATCTCGTCCCACGGGATCTCGTCGAGGGCGAACCAGCGCACCTCGGCGCTCTCCGGGCCGGGACGCGGCTCCTCGGACGGGTCGAGTTCGGCGAGGAACGGCATCACGATGTGGTGTGGGTCGACGACCGTGCGAGGCGGGAGCGCCCGCAGGATGCGCGGCGTGACGAGAGCCTCCTCCTGCGTCTCACGCACGGCACCCTGCCACGGCGTCTCGCCGCGCTCGACGAAGCCGCCGGGGAACACCCAGCCGCCCGCGCCGCGCTCCATGTGGTCGGCGCGCCGCACGAGGAGCACCTGTGTCCCACGATTCGCGTCGTCGCGGAGGATAAACGTGCCGGCGACGGGGAGTGGGTTCTTCCAGTCGGTCACGCCGCAGTCCGCGCACTGCCAGTGGTGGACGAGGCGCGACGTGATGCGGTCGGAGCCGCAGGTCGGGCAGTAGTGGCGGTTGAGGGAGGTGGTCATCGACGCGCTCGGATCAGCTACGGGGCGTCGGGACGACGCCTTCCTGCCAGTGGGAACCGTCTGGCCCCCACTCCTTCTTCCACACCGGCACTGTCTCCTTCACGCGGTCGACCGCGCGGAGCGCTGCCTCGAAGGCGTCGCGACGGTGCGCGGCACTGACGGCGACGAGCAACGAGGTCTCGCCCACGACGAGGCCGCCGACGCGATGGTGGATGCCGATCGCGTACACCTCGCGGTCGCGGTACTCCTCGGCGACCTCGGCGGCGACGTCCTCCATCTGGCGGAGCGCCATCTCCTCGTACGCCTCGTACTCCAGGCGCTCGACCGCGCGGCCCTCGTGGTGGTCGCGCACGACACCCTCGAAGACGACGCACGCACCACTGGCCGGCGTCATCACCGCATTGCGGAGCGCGCCCGGTTCGAGGATGCCCGAGGTCACGAGGAACAGCGGCGTGCTGCCCTCGGCGGGGTCGACGTTGAACGGGGTGTCGGCGCCGCCGGAGATCGGGGGGATGAGCGCGACGGTGTCGCCCTCGCGGAGGCGGGTCTGAGGGTCGGTCACGTACTCCTCGTTCACCGCGACGGCGACGCGCGCGATGTGGGGGCCGAGGCCGGCGCGCTCGGAGAGACGGGCGCGGATCTCCTCGACGGTGATGCTGTCGCCCTCGAACGACTCGATGAGGCATTCGGCGCCGGCGGCGTCGCGGAGGACGGCGAAGAGGCGGACGGTGATCTGCAAGGGGCGACTCCGGAGGAAGGGCTGCCTCCAGTATAGGTCGCGCACTCGGCGCACCTCGGACGGCGGTTGTCAGTCGAGGGCGCGGAGTTCGCGCTGCGTGGCGATGACGGCGACCGTCGCCACGAGGATCGAGACGCCCGCCGCGACGTAGACGACCTCGATGCCCGCGAACCTCGCGAGGATGCCGATGGCGAGGGCCATCACCTGCATCAGTCCCTGCCCCAGCATGAGCAGTCCGGTGACGCGCCCGAGGTACCGGTTCGGCACGAGCGCCTGCACGATCGCCAGGCTCGATATGTTCGCGCCCATGAACGCGAACCCCGCGAGGCCATTGAACGCGAACACGAAGGGTAGCCACCGGCTGAGGCTGAATCCGAGCACTGCGACACCGAAGAGCAGCGTCAGGCCGAGAAACATGCGCCCTCGATGCCGGTCGAGGCCCCCGAAGGTCAGGTAGACCGACGAGAGGATCGAGCCGGCACCCCAGCAGAGCGCGAGTTGGCCCCAACCCGCCGCGCCCAGCAGCAGCACCTCGCTCACCCACGCCGCGACGAGGATGCCGAGGACGCTGATGCCGGCCGTCGTCGACATCCAGGTGAGGAACACGGTCCAGCGCACGGCCGGCTGCTCTCGCATGACGCGGAGGCCATCGCGGATGTTCGCGATCACGGACATCGAGGATGCCTCGGGATCCGCGGCCGTGACCGAGCGGGGGAGGAAGAACGTCAGCACGATCACGCTCACGGGGCCGAAGGCAGCGAGGAGGTAGGTCGTCGGGATGCCGAGATGCTCGATCGCCCATCCGGCGAACGGTGCGGAGAACAGGAGCATCCCGGCCATGGCGAGTTGGAAGAGGGCGATGCCGCCGCGTGCGAGGTGGTCCGGCAGTGCTTCGCGCGCCATCGACGCTCGCGTCGGCAGGTCCTGCGCGGTGATCAGGCCGAACGACGCGAAGAGCGCGATCATGAATGGCAGCGCGCCGCCCTCGCCGTCTCCGATCGCCGGAATCCACAGCAGTGCGTCGATGAGGAGGATCATTCCGAGCGCGAGGAAATGGGACGCGCGCAGGACGCCGAGGCGGGGATAGCGGTCCGCTACGGCACCGCCGACCATCACGTAGAGCAGGAAGATGATGCCGCGAGAGGCGCCGAGCAGTCCGAGGTAGACGACCCGGTCGTCCTCGGGCGCGGCGGAGTTCACGTACCAGCCCTGCGTGAAGAACAGCAGCGGCTGGGCGAGCCCCATGACCATCTGCGTGGCGATGAGCACGCGAAAGCCCGGCTGGTGCCAGGCCCCGGCTGCAGCGCTCCAACGGGACGGCACGGGCGTCGGTGCGACGCTCATTCGTGGGATGCTCTCTTGGCTGCGGAGGTCTCTCGCGTGCAGGAACCGACCATCAAGCACACGCGCCCCGGGCCGAGGTCGCCCGGGTTCCGCATCCGCGCGCAGATTAGCGATCTTTTGTTACCGCAACAGTGCCTCGTCTGCGGGAAGTTCGGCGCCTCGCTTCATGCGGACTGCCTCGACGCGCTCCCGCCCGCCGAGGGCACCCGCTGCGCCCGTTGCTGGCGTCCGGTCACGACGACCTGGTGCGAGGTGTGCGCCGAAGGCGGGCCAGACGCGCCGGCGTTCGATGCGCTGCGAACGCCGTTCCGCTTCGAGGGCCATGCACGCCGCGCGATCCTCGAAGCGAAGTTCCGCGGCATCACCGCGCACCTGCCCGTGCTTGCCCGAGCAGCCGCCGAGGTCGTCCCGGCGGAGTGGCGCTTCGACGTCGTCGTGCCTGTCCCGCTTGCGCCGATGCGGCAGCGCCGGCGCGGCTACAACCAGGCGGGGATCCTCGCGCGGGAGGTGGCGAGGGCGACCGGCCGGGGTGAGCGCAAGCGGCTCGTCGTGCGGGCGAAGTCAGGGCCGGCGCAGGCGTCGCTCTCCGCCGAACGCCGCGTCACAAACGTCCTCGGCGCGTTCGCCGTCCGAGGCGTGCCGCCGCCCGGCGTCCTCGTCGTCGACGACGTCACGACCACGGGTTCGACGCTGTCGGCGATCGCCAGCGGGCTGAGGGCGGCCGGGGCGGAGCGCGTCTACGCGCTCGCCATGGCGCGAGAGGACTGAAGCATGAACAAGACGCAGCCTTCCCTCGCGATCTTCCTCGGCGGAGTCGGCGGCTCCCCCGTCGAGGAGTGGATGCGCGGCGTGCTGGAGGCGGCCGCGCTCGACACTGCCGAGGTCGCGCTGGCCTCGGGGGTCCTCGCGCGCGTCATCCTCGCCGCTGACCGAGCGCCCGAGGGCGAGACACCCGCCGGCCTGGAGTTGCGCCTCGATGAGCCGGGGGGCGAGGCGTTCCGCTTCGGTCCGGCGTTCGTCGCGCTCGCGGAAGATCTCGGGCCGGGCGGGCTCGCGTACGTCGGCGCGGGGAGCGGCCCCCTCCTGCGAGCCGCAGACTTCGAGGCACTTGTCGCGCCGCTTTCCAACGGAAGTGCCGGACAGGACGTGATCGTTACCAACAACCGCTTCTCGTCCGACCTCTTCGCGCTCGCCGCTCCTCGACGCGTCGCTGACCTCGACCCAACCGCCGAGAACGACAACGCGATCCCGAGGCGACTGAGGGACGAGCACGGGTTCGAGGTCATCGAGCTGCCTCGGACATTGGAGACGCAGTTCAACATCGACACGCCGAGCGACGCGATCGCCCTCGCGCTCTCGGGGCGAGCGGGGCCGCGGCTCACCGCTGCGCTCGCCGACGTGCCGGCGGCTGAGCGGATGCAGCGCGCGGCGCGCGAGTTCATCGAACGGACGTCCGAGGTGCTCGTCGCGGGGCGTGTCTCCTCGCGGACGTGGCAGTACCTGGAGTCCGAGACCGCGTGCCGCATCCGGCTGCTCTCCGAGGAGCGCGGGATGCAGGCGGCTGGGACGGACGCGAGCGGGACGGCGCGGTCGCTCCTCGGTCAGTTGATCCGCGAGGCGGGGCCGATCCGCACGTTCGGCGTCCTGCTCCCCGAGCTGTGCCGCGCCGCCTTCATCGACATCCGCCCCGCCCTCGTGCAGTTGGGCATCCGCCCCAGCCGTGCCGGCCGGTTCGCCGCCGACCTCGGACGCCCCGACGAGATCGAGGACATCGAGCTGCGCGCCATCGTGGAGGCTGTCGAGGTGTCGCCGATCCCGATCGTCCTCGGCGGGCACTCACTGGTGGGCGGTTCGCTGGAACTGCTCAACCAGTGGGCGTGGGACGAACGTGATGCCCAGGCGGGTCCTGGGGTCTGAGGCATGTCCCCACCCCAACCCT
>Ga0209024_1001901_pt1 | contig 14293 bp, 12 predicted proteins | sample AutmiccommunBRH5_FD_187380 | JGI IMG/M metagenome (GOLD analysis project Ga0209024, IMG submission 187380) | Deep subsurface microbial communities from Mt. Terri, Switzerland - Autotrophic microbial communities BRH/5 (SPAdes) (version 2) | ecosystem: Environmental > Aquatic > Deep subsurface >...
CGATCTCGGCGGCTCGCCTGCCGACATTCAGCCGCTCTCCAAATGGAAACCGGACCAGCCCGTCCCGATGGGCGACGGTATCCTCTTCGTCACCTACGCCACGCTGCGGTCCGCGGGCAAATGCGGCACCACGCGACTGAGCCAGATCCTCGCTTGGATCGGTGAAGACTTTGACGGCGTTCTTGCCTTCGATGAGGCCCATGCCATGCAGAACGCGGCAGGGTCTGAGCAGGGCAGGGGGGGCAAACCCTCCCAGCAGGGCCTTGCTGGCCTACGGCTGCAACTGGCAGCACCCCGCGCCCGCGTCTTCTACATCTCGGCCACGGGTGCCACGAGCGTGCACAACCTCGCCTATGCCGCGCGGCTGGGGCTCTGGGGACAAGGCCCCGAATATCCCTTTCCAAGCCGCGAGAGCTTCGTTTCTGCGATGGAAGCCGGCGGTGTCGCCGCCATGGAGGTGGTTGCCCGCGATCTCAAGACGCTCGGCCTCTACACGGCCCGCGCCCTCAGCTTTGATGGCGTGGAATATGACGTGCTGGAACACGCGCTCACCCCGGCCCAGATCGAGATCTACGACGCCTACGCAGGCGCGTTTCGGACGATCCATCACAATCTCGAAGCGGCGCTGACTGCAACCGGCGTCAACGATGCCTCGGGGGAGACCAATGCCTCGGCCGCACGCGCCTCGGCCAAGTCCCGCTTCGAGAGCACGAAGCAGCGCTTCTTCAACCATCTCCTGATGGGCATGAAAGCCCCGACCATAATCCGCGCGATCGAGGACGACCTGGGAGCGGGCAAGGCTTGCGTCATCCAGGTTGTCTCTACAGGCGAAAGCCTGCTGAAACGTCGGCTTGAAACGATGGACCCCGAGGATGAGCTCGTCGAGGGTGCCTTGACGCCGCGTGACTATGTGCTTGGCTACCTCGAACAGGCCTTCCCAATCCATGCGCAAAAGCTGGTCGAGATCGACGGCAATATGGTGGCCGAGCCGCTCCGCGATGAGACCGGCGCGCTGGTCGTCTCGCGCGAGGCGCTCGCTCTGCGTGACGCGGCCATGATGGAGCTGATGACGCTGGCCCCGATCCCTTCGGCGCTGGATCAGATCCTCTGGGCCTTTGGCGACGAGGCCGTCGCCGAGGTCACGGGGCGATCGATCCGGCCCCTCAGGTCCGAGGACGGCCATCTTTTCATCGAAAAGCGCGCCGCCAGCAGCAATTCCTCCGAAACCCAAGCCTTCATGGACGGCGAAAAGGATATCCTTATCTTCTCCGATGCAGGCGGCACGGGCCGGTCCTATCACGCGGCGCAAACGGCGAAGAACCAGAAACGGCGGCGGCACTACCTGCTGGAGCCCGGCTGGCGCGCCGATGCGGCCATCCAGGGGCTGGGCCGCACGCATCGCTCTGCCCAGGTCAGCGCGCCCTACTTCCGAGTCTGCACCTCCGATGTGCACGGCGAGAAGCGCTTCACCTCGACGATTGCCAAACGCCTCGACCAGCTGGGGGCCCTGACCAAGGGTCAGCGCGAGACCGGCTCGCAGGGCATGTTCCGGGAGGAGGACAATCTCGAAAGCCCGATCGCGCGAGCGGCGCTGCGTGGGTATTTCGCCGATCTTGCCGCCGAGCGCGCTGAGGCGATGAGCTACGAGAGCTTCACCGACTGGACAGCCCTGCGACTGATCGACAAGGACGGGGTGCTTCTCGAGGAGCTTCCCCCGATCCAGCGGTTTCTCAACCGGGTTCTGGCCCTTCCCATCCACATGCAGAACGCGCTCTTTGCCGAGTTCATGCGCCGGATCGCTGATCAGACCGAACGCGCGCGGGCGGCGGGCACGCTCGATCTCGGCGTCGAAACCCTACGCGGCGAAAAGATCGAACATGTCTCCACCGAGGATCTCTGGACCTGCCCGAAATCCGGCGCCGTGACGCGGATCATCGGGCTCAAAGTGACCGACCCGGTCCACGTCCTTGGGGCCGAAGAGGCCATATCGCGCAATCCGGACAAGACCACGATGGTCAATCGTGCTTCCGGCCGCGCGGCGCTCTTCTCGGCGCGCCCCATGCAGATGTATGACGAGGATATCGTGACGCTGATGCGCAAGGCGGTGCGGCCAAACGGGTCGAGCTATCTCGAAGATGCGCGGTTCGAGTCCTCGGCCTGGGAAGACATCGGCAGACCCGAGTTCACCCGGCTTTGGGATACCGAGGCTGCGTCCCTGCCAAAAACCACCACGACCAAGCTCTACCTGCTGACCGGGCTGCTGCTGCCGATCTGGAAGGATATTCCGACCACGAATGAGCGCATCTACCGGGTCACGCCCGACGGGGCGACCGCGATGATCGGGCGTACGCTCAGTGAGGAAGGGGCGGCCGCGCTACGCGCCCGCTTCCTCGTCTCCAACCCGCAAACGCCGGAGGAGATGCTGACCGCTGCGCTCGGCACCACGGCGCCGGTCGATCTCGGCCGGGGTCTCACCCTGACCCGTCGCCGTGTCGCAGGCGAGATGCGCCTCGAGCTGTCCGGTGCGGATCGGGGCATGATTGAATGTCTCAAGGCCATGGGGTGTTTCACCGAAATCATCGCCTTCCAGCTGAGGGTGTTCCTGCCGCATGGGGACGGGGTCGACACGGTCAGCATTTTGGCCCGGATCGTGGGGCAGGGACCTGCCAGGGCGGCGGAACAAGCCGCCTGAAAAGCCAAAGCGGGCTTTGGGTCGGGCGTCGCGGATCGGGATTAGCCCGGTCTGCGCGTTCCGGGCGCGCGCTGACCAATGTCACGCCCGGCCCCCCAACATCTGACAAGAGGACAGACCCATGACCAATCCCCAGATCGACTATGCCGCACTGGCGGCTCAGTGGCGCGCGGAGCGCGAAACCACCCTGAAGGCAACCCGAGCGGAGCTGATCGCGCAATTGCGCGCGCTTGGCATCAGCGAGGTCACTGCCGAATACGAAGGCTATGGCGACTCCGGCAATGTCGAAGATGTGACGGTGCAGCCTGCAGAGGTCCAACTGCTGGAACCGCTTATCACCGCGGTGGGCGATTTCGCCTGGTCGCTCGCCTATCACCATCACCCGGGGTTCGAGAACAACGAAGGCGGCTATGGCACGCTGACCTGGGACATCACGGGCGATAGCATCACGCTCGATCACGCGGATCGTTACGTCGAATGCTCGCACAGCTATGACGAGGGGCTGTGAGATGGCGCATCCGCTTCATCATGCCGAAAGCTCCGCCCGGAAATTCGGCGGGGTGCCGTCTGACTATCAGGCTGTGCACGATTGGTTCGATGTTATCCCGACAATCAAGCTGTTTTTGTTCTCCTGGCCGCGGTTTGTCGTGGTTGTCCATAGGAGGGCCCCCGCCGCCCGCGTAGCGCGGATACGCGCGCAGCGGAGCGGGCGGCGGGGAGGTACCTGTGGGCTACCGCGACATTTTCCGTGCCGCTTCGACTTTCTGTCCAACTTCCTGTGCCGCGTCTGCGACTGGCTCGCCCAGTTCGACGAGAAGCTGTTCGATGCGGGAGGCTATTCCTGAATGCCGCTCGATCTCACGTGTCCAACCCCGGCAACGCGCATCCTCTGTCAGATTAAGTTCGAGGCGATGGCGCGATCGCAGTCTCGGTGCATAGGAGCGGGTGGTGACGAATTTGGCGCAGTTCAGGTAAAGGTCGCATTCACAGGGTCCCTCTTCCGGCAGCCGCAGACAATGGCCGAGTTCGAGCTCGGTCTTCAGAAAGTTGCACTTCAGCCAATCGACCGTGCTCTGTGGAAGGCGTTGATTGCGGATGATCTCTGCCGCAGGTCCGGCGATCGGCGCATCGGGTTTCAACACGGCCTGATAGTCAGCGAGCACCGCTTCATCGCTGACACGGATATAGACCATCGACATATGCGGGCTTTGATGCCCGAGGACATCCATGATTGTCTGCAACCGTGCACCCCCTTCGGCGAGTTCCGTGCCGACCGTATGGCGGAAGCGATGTGCCGAGATGAGATTCTGCCCTTTTCCATCGACGAGGCCCAGTCGGTGGGAGATGTCCGTGAGGGGATAATTGAACAGGTAGTCTGGCGAGATCGCGACGCCGCGGCGGTAGAAGAGAAACTTGACGTGTTGTCCAGTTCGGGCATCTGGCACCGGGCGCTCGTTCGATTTTGCGCGCAGGGCAATCACCCTGCGAAGAGCGTCGGCGGCCTCAGGATGAAGCGGCACGAGCCGTTCTCTGTAAGTTTTTCCCGCTGGAATGCGTAGCCGTGGTGTTCCGTCAGGATAGGCGTCCAAACAGTCGACAGGCAATCTCGTAATCTCAGTCCGACGGGCGCCGGACCAACGCGCGGTTAGAATTGCGGCACGCTGGAAATCGCAGGAAAGCTTACGAACCTCCTCCATGAGCGGGCCGAGCTGTTCGGCGGGGATATACCGAGGCAGGCGTTGCGGAAGCCGGGGCAGATCGCGGGTGTTCAGAACTGGTCGCGTCGGAAAATCCGGCCATTCCCAGGCGGCACCTTCGCTGAGGAATTGCGCGACATGGAGAGCACGGGATCTCTGGGCGGTAATCGACAATGTACGTTTGGTTTTGGCACCAATTTGGGTCCTAAGATCGATCTGGAAGGCGGTCATCACCTCGGACACGATATCCGCGAACCTTTCGATCTTTGGATCGTGGCGAACCAGGAAGTCGACAAAGCGGCGGAGCGATACAGCGCAATGGTCGACCGTCACTCTGGAAAGGCTGGTGCGCTTGATCTCCAGCCAGCGTTCAATGAAAACACCCATGTCTGGCCTCGGATAGACATAAGGCCTTCGCTTGTCGGCGGTCATGCGTGGACGCGCGATGCCGTTGCCAATGTGGTGCAGAACAAGCTGTGTCTGCCGGACATAGCGGTGCCAGAAATGGGCGATTGTCTTGGCCTTTTGCGGGTTGTGGCCATGGAAGTGCTTCATCAGTGAAGACGTCGCATATGCAGAAATCGCATCGTTCAGCGCTTCAAGGTTGTCGGGGCTGATAAGCTCGGGCGAGCGTATGCCGGCATGAAGCGCAATGCGGGAAACCACCCAATTGGTTGACCCCTGCGGCGCCGTCTGGTGATATCCCATCGCTTTCTGGCGCGTGCGGAGATCTGGAATACCCAGATCGATGCCCAAGGAATTTGCGAGTAGGGCGGCATACATGGGCGAAATCGACAGGAGGAACCCATAATCGAGACGGAGCCGGTCTGTGAATGCGAGGTAGTAGAGGTATTGCTGCGCCCAGAACGAGGCAGGATGTTCGGGTTTAAAGGCGGATGCTCCGTGAAGTCGGCCGACCCGAACCTCAAGTGGTTGTTCGCACCAAAGAGCGAGGTCGGGAAAGGCAGTCACGAAATCTCGGCGTTGACGAAGATAACGGTTCTTCATCGTGCGGGTCATGTCGAGGCCCCCGATGAATGTGCAGTATTCCTCGTCCTCGCAATGCGACGGCACGATGTCGGTCGGAAAGTTCCGCAGGGCACTCGGCAATGAAGTTGTCATGGCTTCAGCCCCATCGCATGGCGGTACTCGGCAAGTACCGTGGCGTCGGACACGCGTGTATAGATGCGTGTCGATTCCGGAGATGCATGCCCGAGCCGGCGCTGCAGCGTCAGCTCTCGCATGCCTGCTTCCCACATGCGAGTGGCGTGGGTATGCCGCAGCGCATGCGGTGAAACGCCGGGAAATTTGACCCCGGCACGTTTTGCCGCACGCGCAAAAGCTTTCGCGAGCGCGGCGTAGGACAAGGGCTCGGATCGCGTCGTGCCGTTTCCGCCGACCAAGAAGATGAACGGAGAGTCTGTATCCCGTGGACGGTCGCGCATTACGTAGACGCTGATGGTATCAAGCGTCTGTCCGTCATGCAGGTCGACAACACGTTCAACGCGTGACTTTCCGCGTGCCCCTTTCGGGTGATCATCGCGACATCGAACAGTCACGCGCCGCCGTCCATAGGCTATATCCTCGAGATGCAGGCTGAGCGCCTCTCCTGGTCGCAGACCACCGTGAAGCATCAGGAGCACAAGGGCGCGATCGCGCATGCAAGTCACTTCAGTGAGGAGACGCACGATTTGGTCGTCGCTCATCGGACGAGGCAGGCGGCGAACGCTGCGGACACGGATAACGCGCACACTCGCTGAGCGCCGGGAAATGCCTTCAAAGAACGGCCGGTGCCGATCGGTGACTGAAGGCTTGTTGATACTCTTGCTGACCCGCATCGGGTTCGGCGGGGCCAGCGTTCCCGCGATGATCGCCCAGTCGCAGAACGACGACATTGCGGCCAGCGCTCGATTGACCGTTGCCGGTGACAGCCGATCCGGGCCAGGCGACGTTGCGGACCGGCCGGGGCGCATATCGATCCGGTCGTGCAGGCGTCAGCGTCGTCCAGTCCAATGAATGCTCAACAAGGAAGGAACGAAGATGAGTAAGATCATGCCCATAGGCACGCGCCGTGTTCGGCGAGCAGCCCGACGCGTCAAGATAGGCCACAAACCGTGTGCGGACTTCGTCGAAGTCAGCCACAGATGTGTCGTTGGCTACCGCAGAACTGTCTCCCATGATCGATCTCCCATCGACTCGCATCCCGCCGCAATTCTAAGCCGAAAGTGCTGCCTGACACAGTTTGTCTATATAAAGGCCGAACGTGTCTTCGGCCTGTCCCTGACCAATAGCGCAGGTCGAGAGATCCCCGTGCGCTGGATCGGCGAGCAGCATATCCGTGAAGACTGCCAGGGCCGCATTCCGAGCATGGCGGACTGGCTGCGACGGATCCAGCCCGAGCCATGGATGGCCAATGGCCATATCGACCGGCATTTTGGCGATGAGCCCTGCGGCGACCCAAGGGTTGCCTGGGCATCTGAAGTCGCCGCCGGCAGAACGGTTCTTGGTCTGAAGGATTGGATGGCGGCGCACGCGACGCAAGCCACGCAAGGTGCCTGACAGCTCTCGGCCGTTTGCCAAACGAATACTGCATGGAGCCCGGTTGGAAAATCGGACTTCTTGCGTCGTTTCCCCACCATTCTTCTTGAGGAGGATCGCATGACACTCAATGATATCAAGGCGGCCGTCGATGCCGGCCAGACCGTGCATTGGGCCAATACCGGCTACGTTGTCCACAAGGACCGGCTCGGTCAGTACCTCATCACCTATCTGCCGAATGATAGCTGCATCGGTCTGACCGACCGGGGCGGGCAAAGGTTGAACGGAAAAGAGGCGGAGTTCTTTATCGCGCGATCGAAGGACAGCGCGGAAAATCCTGGCAGCCAATCTAAACCAGACGGGCAGGGGAGGGGCGTAGCACCCGGAGGCGCGGGGGCATGCTCACTCGGACGGCAGCTCTGACCCTTGGGCGCGGCTGAAAGGAAAGCAAGCTTTCTGATTTGTGACCCCTCAAGGGGTCGAGAAAGCAATCCCGGATGCTTTGGCAAGAACGTCAGGCACCGACCAATCCAAAAGGAACCATCCCATGTTCGCAGGAACCCTCAGCCGCAATGTCGAGACCGCAGCCGCCGAGTACACCGGCATGATCCACGGGACGCGCTTTGACATCGCTATCCAGTTGGAGGCACGGGCCAAGATGTCCGAACGCAGCCCGGATTTTGACGTTACGGCAGTCAACAAATCAGGCCGCAAGGTGCGCATCGGCACAGCCTGGAACGAGACCGGCAATACCAGCGGCAACCCCTACATCTCGATGCAGATTGATGTCGGCTTGGGCCCGTTCCGGGTCAACGCGGTGCAGACGAAAGAGGCGCGCGCCGCCCAGAGCGGTGCATTCGAGATCATCCCGCTGGTCTCGAACGGCCTGATGAAATCCGGCTCGATCTCGGGCGAGCTCACCGCCATGGACGCTGACAACGCCTTCACGGGCTACATCGCCAACATGATGTTCGATCTGGAGTTCATGCTGATCGAGAACAGCTACAAATCCGAGGAGACCCACCCCGATTACCGCATCGAGGTCAGCTCGCCCCGGGGCGCACCGATCCGCGTCGGCTCGGCCTGGATGGCCAAAAGCAGCCGCACGGGCAACGACTACCTGTCGCTGCTGATCAACACGCCCGATGGCGATCTGCGCGTCAACGCCGTGCAGAACGAAGAACAGCGCGGCGGGCAGACTTTCTCGATCATCCCGTTCATCGACAGCGGTGAGCAGCCGCAGGATGCAGGCACGGGGCTGTCGCTGGTTGCCTGATCAGCGCGAGAGGTGAGACGATCTGAACCGAAAGGGGAGCCGTGGGATCACGGTTCCCCTTTTTCCATGTCCGTTTGCGTGAAGGACGCCACCCGCTTGCGATCTGGTGCAAATGCGATACAATAATATATTAACGTAATATCGAGGGCGGGCGCGTGGCGGCGAGATCAGGGACGGTTCCATGGTTTGACAACTTTGATGTTGAGGCAGAGGTTGCAGACCTCCTTGCTCATGTCGAGCGCTGCACCGGATTCGCGATACCCGCCCGAAAGCGCGGTGTTATCATGTCATTTGCCAAGTCGAAGTTCGACAAGACCAGGCAGGGATATCTGGACGCCAAGGCAGCAGGAAAGCCAGTGTCCACATCGCGCCGCGCCTATCTGACCGACCTGCAGGACACGATCTTCATGGCGATCCCGGAAGAGAACCTCGCACAGATGCCGCTAAGCGAGCAGGTTCTCAACGACCCATCATTTTACGCGGACGCCATGCACCGTGCCGCTGCGATCAGCGAGGATGAGCTATTCATGGCGCTGTCCTCTTCACTGAAAGACATGACAGTCCAAGACGCCCGCGCGTTCGTCTCCAAACTTTGGCACGGCACGATTGACGACAATGCCCGCAAATACGCCGAAGCCCTGAAGCGCCCCGAGCGTGAAATCATGCCCCTACGGCTTGGGAACTCACTGTAGAATGGACGCTGCTATCTTGGGTTGGGCTGTGGTCACGTTGGCCGCCCTGACCTCCGGTCCCGCAGCCGCATCCCCGGTAGCGCGCGAAAGCCGTTGAAGACATTGCCGAGTTGTCTACTGTCGTCGCCATGACGAACAGGTATCACATGCGCGCTTTCTTGGGGCGCACCGCGGCGCTTTTCGCCTTTATTGCTCTGCTCTGGGCAGTGCAGGTCGTCAACTGGATCACCGGCTACGGCCTGAACCCGACGTTCGGGCTGATCCCGCGGTATCTCGGTGGGTTGGATGGTGTCATCGCCATGCGCCTCCTGCATGGAAGCTTCGGGCACCTGATGGCCAATACGCCGCCGCTGCTGGTGATGGGTGGACTGCTGGTGGCAACAACCACGCGGGCCTTGCTGCCGGTGAACGCCGTGGTGATCGGCCTCGGGGGAGGCCTCGTCTGGGTGTTCGGCAGCTCCGCCATCCATATAGGTGCGTCAGGGCTGGTCTTCGGCTGGTTCGGCTTCCTCGTTGTGCGCGGTCTTGTGGATCGCTCCCCGATCACACTGGGCGCGGCACTGGTGGTCGGTGTCCTCTATGGCTCCCTTCTCTGGAGCGTTCTTCCGGGCCAACCCGGCGTGTCGTGGGAAGCGCACCTCTTCGGTGCCATCGCCGGCGCGGTCGCTGCGTTCCTGATCCGAACGCATGTCCATGCGCCGCGCTTTGGCGGTGTCGATCTGGACTGAAGCCGTACACTTGGCCTAAAGCGGTCGGTCGTGTCTGATCAATGTCGCGCAACGGCATCCCCGAAGCGACCGTTCGACACTAAGCGCAGTATCTAGAGCAGCATATCATCTCCTGTTAGTCTCGCGTTTCAGTCGCGACCCAGATTGCGCCAAGTCGTCCGGCTGAAGTTGGTAGCGTCATACAAAAGGGGGGCCGCCCATGCTCAGACCTGCCAAGTCTTATAAAGTATTGAAAAGAAATAGATAAATTTGGAACCCTGCTCGGTCGAAAGCCTCCCGAGAGATTTACATGAAACCTGCACATAATCGCCTTCAGCGCGTCGGCGACCTTGCCACGACAGATAATGCGGTCTATCTTGTTGTGAACAACAAGATAGTGATCAACTTCATGACATTGCTTTACACTCCAGGCCAATTGCGAACTGCGGTATCCATCGGCCCTGAAACCTTTCGCCATTGGAAGAAGGCGCTGGAACCGTTGCGGCGGGCCCGTGGTCACAGCCCCTGTTTCAGGTCCGGAGACCTTGTTGCTCTAGCTGTTGTCAGACTGCTCACGCTGGATATGGGAATTCGAGTGGGTGCGCTGACGTCAATTGGGGAGGCTCTTTTTGATCTCTGCAATCGATCTCCTTGGCCGGTGATGGAGCGTGCCAAATTGATTATTGATTTGCCGAACTCCGTGTTGCTGCTTCGCAGTGAACTTGCGGAGACACCGACCGACAAACCCTATGTCACGATCCCGTTGTCACCCGTCATCACTCAGCTTCGCGAGCAATTGTTAGCCGCAGGTAACGAAGATGAGCAGTCTTCTCTTCGCTTCCCGCCGGTTGAGATCGCCCCCGCTGTCGCCTCTCGTGGAGGTCGGCCGTGAACGCAGTCGATCATATCGCCAAAGCGGCTCGAGACACCGGGTACCGTTCCGAAGCTGTCGTCACCGACTACTCTTTCGCTGATGTTCTGGCCGAGAACAACCCGACCCGAACCGTCCAGCTTGCAGCCTTTACCCGTACGCCCCCCTCTTATCGGTCCGCAGCGCTCGCGGTCGTGCACGGCGAGGGACGCAAAGCGATCGACGTGGTCAATGAGCATCGCGCTCTTGGCGCTCCCCTTCTGTTCGTTATTAATCAGGATGACGTCACGGTATGGGAGGTTAGAAGCAAGGTTCCCCCACGCGCGATCGAAACCGTTGATCACGCGGGTATCGAAGACCTGTTCAATCGCCATCGTGCGACTTGGCATCCAGATGCAATCCATCGTGCAAAATCCGTTGGCTCCTCCGAAGATGGTCACCAGCTGGACTTCGTCGATTTGGGCCTACTACCCACGATCGAAGGTGAAATTCACGTCAAGCTGGGCTGTCTCCTAGTCGAGACGCTTGATCTGTCGCAAAAAGCATCTGAAGGTGAAACACTGGATGCGCGCACGCTTTTCCGTGTCGTCTTCCGGCTTCTCGCTGCCAAAGTTCTGGAAGACCGTCGCCATCCCTACGCGGCCGGCTGGAACGCCGATGACCTCTCGTCGGTCCTTGCAGGAATCGAGACCTATTATTCGCTGGGACATATCGAAGGCCGCTGGGCAAATGAATTGCCTGCGATTTTTGACGCGGCATGGCGCCATTTGCGGGCCGGTATCAACTTCTCTAATATTTCATCTGATGACCTTGCATTCGTCTACGAGAACACGCTCATCACACCCGAGACCCGCAAGGTTTTCGGGACCCATAGTACACCGCGGCAGGTTGCCGAGTACGTCGTCCAGAAGCTCCAGCTTCACGACCACAAGCCCGAAGATCTGAAAATCTACGAGCCTTTCGCTGGTGCCGGCGTTTTCCTCGTCTCGGCCTTGCGACATCTGCGCGACTTACTTCCGGTTGAATGGTCGGACCAGCAGCGTCATGACTTTTTGATCAAGCACATTTCAGGGGACGAGGTCGACGCATTCGCCTGCGAAGTTGCCACGCTTTCCCTTATCCTTGCCGACTACCCCAATCACAACGGTTGGCATGTCAAAGAGGCTGACTTGTTCGCTGGCACGACGCTCGCAGATCGGATCGGCGCAAATAACATCATCCTCTGTAATCCCCCCTTCGAAGCGTTTACCGATGCGGACAAGAGCCGATATGAAATTGCAGGAACGACGCATTCGAAGGCCATTGCAGCACTGAGCGCAGCCTTGGACGCCAAGCCTCTCGCTTTAGGATTTGTCCTGCCCCGTTCATTTATCCTCGAACGACAATTCGCAGAGCAAAGGCGACGGATCGAAAGTCTATATAGCTCAGTGGAGGTGCTCAAGCTTCCTGACGGTATCTTTGGCGCATCTGATGTCGAAACGTCCGCAGTCATTGCCCGTGACCTGCGCCTCACCCCGGCTGTGTCCATCACCTTGCGCTCTACGGAGGTCGCGGAAAGGGACCGTTCGGCGTTCCTCAAAACCGGCCAGACAACGGTGCACCGCGACCTCACCCGAGGGATTGCTGAAAAGCCTGACGGGTGCCTCTGGATTCCTCCCCTTAATGCCCTCTGGAATTATCTAAGCGATAACCCAAGGCTTGGAGCAGTGTTAAACCCAAGACAGGGCCTACAATGGTATGATCAAGAACAGGGGCGTAGCGAAAACCAGAAGCCCGGATTTGAGCTGGGCTTTTCCAACGCCCGCAATCTCCAGCAATATCAACCTCCCAAACCCATGTGGTTGGACTTCAGAGAAGACCATATTCGTCGCGCTTTCAATCATGACTGGTCCAAGCCGAAACTGATTGCCAGCGCAACGCGCCTGAGCCGGGGCGCTTGGTGCATTGGCGCTTTCGTCGATCTCGAAGGCGTTCTTTGTTCGCAGCAGTTTTTCGGACTCTGGCCGGTCGAACATCTTAGCAACAGCGAGTTATTTGCGCTCTCAGCCGTCCTCAACGGGCCGGTTGCGAACGCATTCCTGGCTATGAACTCACCGAAGGACCGGTTCCGGGTGTCAGTCGTCCGGGATGTCCCAATTCCTGGCTCACTCCCTAAAACGCTCACGGAACTGGCTGAAGAGTACATCACGAGAGTAAACGCCGCCTCCATCTTCGATCACACCGATGGCGACTTAGCGGTGCTGCTTGCGCAAATCGATGCTGAAGTTATGAGGGCCTATGATCTGCCACTAAAGCTGGAGCGGCAGCTTCTGGCCTACTTTGAGGGATCTGACCGCCCCGTCGCGCATGCGTGGAAGCACTGGAATGATAGCTATCCAGTTCCCGGCTTGAGTTTGGCGGAACGCCTGTCTGGACGCTTCAATGCCGGGGGTGACTGGGTCAAGAAGGTATTCCAGCCGTTACCCCAAAGTGAGATCGACTTGCTTCGCGATTATGTGGCGTAATCGAGATGGACGCATATCTCTTTGATACGACGGTTTTATCGATTTATCTCGATCCCAACCATCCGCTTCATGTCGCGAAAAGCCCGTCATTGGCTGCGTTACCGACGGATAGCCCTCGGTTCGTCTCTGCGGTCGCTTTAGCGGAACTCGGCTTCGGAACAAACTTGGCAGCGCTGCTTGGAAAAGGCAGTTTGGCGACACTGGAGGCCATGCTCGTTCAGGCGCGGGCGTATGCGGTTCTTGACATCACGCACCATACTGCGTCGGTGTATGCCGAAGTGAAGTCGAAAGTTGCTCACAAGTATTTGGCCAAAACACTGCGTAAAGATCGGCCAAAATATATCCAGGAGTGGGTTGATAGAGCCACTGACCAAAAGCTTGCCATCGATGAAAATGACCTTTGGATGTGCGCGCAGGCAAAGGAACGCGATCTGGTGTTCGTTACCGCAGACGCACGCATGAAACGAATCCCAGATGCCGATCCGGATGTACGGATCCTCATTATTTGATATTGCCTGCATCGAATGTCGCAGCGAGCGTGGCTGGCTCTGAGCGCATTTTTTGTAAGAGGCTTAGGAACGGCCGCTATTCCAAAGTTACTTTGCCTACCTTGCCGCGCTGCCGCCAAATCGCTTCGTCCTCTTCCCGCCCATCACGTCGAATGCTTGGACAAGTAATCCGTATAGTCGGCAGCGGAGTCGCCTGGACATCAACCTTGGTCGTTGCCTTGCGGCCTCCCCTGCTCGGCTTCGCGTGTCGCAGGGGAGAACGGCCCTTCGGTCCGTCGCGCATTCGGCCATGCGGCCTCACCGCGGCGTTGCGCTTGGCATCCCGGTTTGCCCGCCTCGCGAGCACGTCCCTCCCCGGCCGCTCCGCCGGATTGCGCTCTGGTCTGTTTTGACCTGAGGCCAAAACGATCCCGCCGCTCCATCCGTCTCCCGCGTCCGGTTGGTCCGTTTGCCTGCTCGGGTCGGGCAAACCTACCGTCAAAACACACACACATGAGCGCGGAAGCATATCCTCCGGATGGCCCCCAAATCAGCCCGCGTCAAGGATCGCAAAACTTTTCGGCGAGGGTGGGGCCTGGGGCGCGGGGCGGTCCTGTGCGTGAGCGCGTGTGTCGGGTGCTGCGTGCAGAAAACTTTTGCGCCCGTCAAGCCGGCGGCTGCGCCGTCCCTGACCCGGGCAGATTCGGAAACCAGGCATTCGGCCATGCCCCCACACTCACGTGGTGGCCTTGGAACCGAACACTGGAGACCAGACATGGCTTACGACACTGCAAACACCTACGAGACCATCGAGCTTTTCGGGCTGAC
>Ga0209024_1001902_pt1 | contig 14283 bp, 12 predicted proteins | sample AutmiccommunBRH5_FD_187380 | JGI IMG/M metagenome (GOLD analysis project Ga0209024, IMG submission 187380) | Deep subsurface microbial communities from Mt. Terri, Switzerland - Autotrophic microbial communities BRH/5 (SPAdes) (version 2) | ecosystem: Environmental > Aquatic > Deep subsurface >...
GCCGCTTGTTCGTGAAGACAAACAACGCGCCTTCACGGGGATTTTCGCCGAGGCGATGCTGGGCCAGCGCCCACAACCCGTCAAACTGCTTGCGCATGTCACACGGTTCGACCGCCAGATACACCTTCAGATTTGAAGCAAGATTGAGCATCGCTTCAGCTCCGCAGCGCCTTGACCAAAGCCGCCAGTTCCCCGGCGTCGCCGCCCCGCACAACCGTCCCATCACTCAGGCACACTTCGAGCGACCCGCACGAACGCACCGGCGCCTCAAGGCGAAACTCAGTGAAGTCCATGCGAGCCGGTGAGCCGCCGTGCTTCGAGCCGCGCCGCCGGCCCAGCCATGCGACAAAGGTGTGATAATTAATGCCTTCCCGCTCGGCGAACGCCTTCTGTGTCAATCCGCTGCGATCATAAAGTTCCAGCAGTCGCTCCTTCTCCTCCTGCCTTTCCAGGCGACGTCCGCGTCCATCACGCTTCCCCCCGGAATCGACCACTTCAAAATCAACTTTTTCATCCTCCATCCCGACAGTCTACCGGAGCTCCGCGCGCGGCGAAAGAGGGTCGTTGCCCGGACGCTTACGGCAGATGCGCATCTGCTTACAAAAGTCAGACGCAGCGGAAAATGAGGGAGTGTGAAACGCCGGGAGGGATATGCCGTTCCCGTTGACGAATCTGCTCACAGGAAAGCTTTCCGCACCGTTTGATGAACATCTTTAAGGTGAGCCCCGGTTGGCTCGATTGAGAGAGTAGAGAGCCATTACCGGATCCTCCAGGCTCGGCAAGAAGCGCCTTACTGGAGATGCCGAATGACCGCTTCCGTGAATTCCTGCGTGTTGGCCTTGCCGCCGAGGTCGCCGGTCCGGGTGGCGGGATCCGCCAATGTTTTGCTGATTGCTCTGCGGAGACGGTCACCTGTTTCAGATTGTTCGACATGATCCAATAGCATGGCAGCGGAGAGCAGAAGGGAGGTGGGATTGGCTATGCCCTTGCCGGCAATGTCGGGTGCCGAACCGTGCACCGCTTCAAACACGGCGGCCTCTTTCCCAAGGTTTGCGGCGGGTGCCACTCCCAATCCGCCTACCAAGCCCGCCATCAGATCGGAGAGAATGTCACCAAACATGTTTTCCATCACCAACACGTCGAATCGGTACGGATCTGCGACTAGTTGCATTGCCGTGGCATCGATAATCCGGTCTTCAAATTCGATTTCTCCGGCATATTCCCGTGCAATTTCCCGGCCAACATCCAAAAAGAGACCTTGGGTGCATTTCAGGATATTCGCTTTGTGAGCAAGCGTTACTTTTTTGCGATTGTGAGCACGGGCGTATTCGAAAGCATGCCGTACAATGCGTTCGGAACCGTGCCGGGTTATGATCATAACGGATTCGGCGGCAGCGCGGGGATCACTACCCAAGCCGATGAAGTGTTCCACGCCGACGTAGAGCCCTTCAGTGTTTTCGCGAATCAAGACCAAGTCTATGTCTTCATAACGGCCACCGGGGAGAAGGGTGAGGGCCGGTCGGACATTGGCGTAGAGGTCAAACTCTTTGCGGATGGCGACATTGATCGAGCGAAAGCCTACCCCCGAGGGAGTCGTGAGGGGCCCTTTCAGGCAGACGCGATTGCGCCGGATCGATTCGAGCGTGGCATCGGGCAGCGGGTTGTCAAATCGCTCCATGGCGGTCATTCCTGCGAATTGTTCTTCGTAGGCGAGATCGGCACCGGCGGCGTGAAGGATGGTTAATGTTGCCTCGGTCACTTCGGGACCGATTCCGTCTCCGGGAATCACGGTGATCGTTTGTGTCATGGAATGGAGGTGTGGAAGAATCGTCTGCGGTTCAATGATCAATTGCTCCGGTTGGCCCTTCAGAGGCAGGAGGCGATCAGTTCAAATGAATGAAGCCGCGCCTCATGATCGTAAATATCTGAGACAATGATCAATTCGTCGGCTCCGGTTTCTTCGACCAAAGCGTCCATTCCGGCCTGAACCATTCGTTGTGAGCCCACAATTGTCCGCTCGAGCATGAGGGAGACACGTGCCTTCTCCAGAGGCGTCCAATAACTGTCGATATCGTCAATGGGAGGCCGGCTGAGGCCGTGGCTTCCGCGAAAAAGTTCAGTGAACGACATTTGCTGCGTGGTCGCCAAACGCCGTGCTGCAGCATCGGTATCGGCGGCAATAATGTTCACGCCGACCATGACATAAGGTTGGTCCAGCTGCGCCGATGGTTTGAAGCGGCTGCGATAGACTTGAAGTGCCTGCATCAATTGCTGTGGCGCAAAATGCGAAGCGAAGCCGTAAGGCAATCCGAGTTCCCCTGCGAGTGAGGCACCGAAGGTGCTCGATCCGAGAATCCAGAGCGGGACTTCTGTTCCCGCTGCAGGAACAGCCCGCACGGGTTGACCAGGTTCTGCGGGAGCAAAGTAGTCTTGGAGCTCAAGCACGTCCTGAGGAAAGCGCTCGGCCGCATTACTTGGCCGGCGCAACGCACGAATGGTGGCCGGATCGGTACCCGGTGCCCTGCCGAGCCCAAGGTCGATGCGGCCGGGGAAGAGTCGGGCCAAGGTTCCAAATTGTTCAGCAATGATCAGGGGCGCGTGATTGGGCAGCATGATGCCGCCGGCACCGACGCGGATTTTTTCGGTCCCGGCGGCGATGTGGCTGATGACCAATGAGGTCGCAGCGCTGGCAATCCCGGGAAAATTATGGTGTTCCGCCACCCAGATGCGTTCGTAACCCCACTTTTCGGCATGCCGTGCAAGGTCGCGGGCGTTATCCAGTGCTGTGCGGGCATCGGTAGCTTCCGTTATCCGGACCAGATCGAGGATCGAGTGCTTGATCATCAGTGCTTGGGTTGAGGTTCGCGGACCTACGATTATTCCGCAGGACGAAGCCGATAGATGATTCCACTCCGTTGCCCCCTGCGGTCCGGACCTTCGATCGCGAGGTATAGATACCCCTCTGGTCCTGTAGCCGCATCCCGAATACGTCCCCGGTCTCGCAGGACAATTTCCTCGTGAACGATCTCGCCGTTTTCAATGACCAGACGGTGTAACTGTTGTGCCACCAGACTGGTCACGAAGAGATTGTTTTTCCACGGTTGAAAGCGCTCCCCGGCATAAAAGGTGATTCCGCAGGGGGCAATGGAGGGCGTCCAGTGCAGTTCCGGGCTGCGCATCCCGGGAGCTTCGGTGCGGGAAGTGATGGGTGTTCCATCGTAATTCATTCCATGGGTCACTTCCGGCCAACCGTAGTTTTCCCCGGGCTGGATGAGGTTCACTTCATCTCCCCCGCGGGCACCATGTTCGGTCACCCAGAGCCCACCGGTTTCCGGATGGATCGCCATGCCTTGAATGTTGCGATGGCCGTAGCTCCAGATCTCGGGGAGAGCATCTTGTTTACTCACAAAGGGATTATCCTCCGGGATGCGCCCATCGTCGTGGAGTCGCATAACCTTGCCGTTCGGTCGGCTGAGGTCCTGTGCAAGGTGCTGGCGGCCACGGTCGCCGATGCTGAAAAAGACGTATCCGTCGCGAAAGACAATCCGGCTGCCAAAATGATGCTGAGTAGAGTGATGGAAGTCCTGCGGCGCATTCCAGATCGTCTCTTCGTCAACCCATGCTTCCCCATGGATACGCCCGCGAACGATTTTGGTCATTCCCGTTCGCCCGTTGGTGCTGTGACTGAAGCTGAGGTATATCCAGCCGTTTTCTTCGTAATCAGGATGGGGAGCCACATCGAGAAGCCCGCCTTGGCTCCCCCGCCAGACTTCAGGAGTACCCTTGATCGGGCCATGCAGGCTGTCATCCATCAGCCGCCAGAGCCGCCCATTGCGTTCCGTGACCAAAGCGCTTGCGTCGGGAAGGAAGGAGATGGCCCAGAGGATGTTCTCGGTTTCCGCGACCTTTTCCAAGCGAAACGTCGCTTCTTCAGTGGTGACAACGGCATCACTATCGGGTTCTGCTCCGGCTGCTTCTTCCTGGTCTGCTTTGCGCTCTCCTTCACGGATGTAGATGATCAATGCGCGGATCTGATCCTGGCTTAGCGCGTCCCCGAAGGCCGGCATGCCGAGGTCGGGAAGTCCAGCGCGGATCGCTTCGGCAAGGTCCGTGTCTTCACCGCCAAAGCGCCATTGGCGATTTACCAGAGAACTGCTCATCCCACCGCGCAGGTCGGCTCCGTGACAGGATGCACAAAATTGCTGGTAAAGATGGTCTGCGCTGGGAGGGCGCTCCTGAGCGCTGACCTCCACCAGGCTCAGTGCTATCCACGGGACGAAAAGGCGAAAGGTGCTTTTTCCGGCAAACATCTGGTTAACTTAAAAGGCTGCGACGAGGGCGCGAATCGCCGCGTATTGTTTCATCGATTGAAACGTACAAAAAAAAGCCGCCGCATGGAATGGTTTCCATACGGCGGCGAAAGCAAATGAAGGTCTATTGCGCGCCGAAGGCTGCGATGAAGTAACCTGCAACCAAGGCTGTCCCGATCACACCGGCGACATTCGGTCCCATCGCATGCATGAGAAGGAAGTTGGACGGGTCTGCCTTTTGTCCTTCAACATGACTGACACGCGCTGCCATCGGTACTGCGCTAACACCAGCAGAACCGATCAGCGGGTTGATCTTGTTCTTGGACACCAGGTTCATGCCTTTGGCCATGAGGATGCCGGCGGCGGTCGAGAACCCAAATGCCACGATACCAAGAGCCATGATGCCCATCGTCTGTGACGAGAGGAAACGTTCGCCGCTCATGGTCACGCCGACGGCGGTGCCGAGGAAGATGGTGATGATGTTGATCAGCTCGTTCTGCGCCGTCTTGCTCAAGCGATCGACCACACCGCATTCCCGGAAAAAGTTCCCGAGGAAAAGCATGAAGATCAGGGGAGACGCGCTGGGAACCAGCAGGATGCAGAAGACCATCACCATCGTGGCGAAGATCAGCTTTTCCGTTTTTCCAACTTTCCGCAGCGACTGCATCCGAATCCGGCGTTCAGCCGGCGTCGTCAGCAAACGCATGATCGGCGGCTGGATGATCGGAACAAGCGCCATATAGGAATAGGCGGCAACCGCGATCGGCGCGAGGAGCTCAGGGGCGAGTTTGTTGGCAAGGAAGATCGAGGTGGGGCCGTCTGCTCCACCGATGATCCCGATAGAGGCCGCTTCCGGCAAGGTGAAGTTGATCGCGACGGCGGCAAACATCGTCGCAAAAACGCCGAACTGCGCGGCTGCCCCGAGAAGCAGCGTTCGGGGATTCGCGATGAGCGGACCGAAGTCGGTCAATGCACCGACGCCGAGAAAGATGATCGGCGGGAAGAGCTCGAGGGAAATCCCTTGATAGATGTAGAAAAAGAGGCCTCCACTGCCGTCCGGGCGAAGGGGGATGCCTTTCATTCCTTCAAGAATTCCTTCGGTCGGAAGATTGGCAAGCAAGGCACCGAAAGCGATCGGCACCAGCAGGAGCGGCTCGAATTGTTTTGCTACCGCAAGGTAGAGGAGCACGGCGACGATTGCCCACATGGCGAGCATCTGCCATGTGAGGTCGACGAAGCCGGTGGTCTCCCAAATGCGTTCAAGTAATGATATCATGACGATGCAGCTCAGCCGAGGGTGAGCAGAAGTTGCCCTTCTTCAACCGCGTCCCCCGGATTGACGTGAACGGCTTTGACCGTGCCGTCGGCGGGGGCTGTTACCGCTGTATTCATCTTCATCGCCTCGAGCGTGAGGATATTCTGGCCTGCCTTGACCGCAGTGCCGACCGGCGCATCGATCGAGACGACTTTCCCGGCGAGCGGGCTGGGGACATCTCCGGCACCACCAGCGGCGGTCGGAGCTTTAGGCGCACTGGCCGCAGCGGCGGGTGCGGCAGCGGCAGCTGCGACGGGGGCGGGGCGGCTGGCAGCGGCGGGTGCGGCTGGTGCACCGGATTCGTCCAGCAATTCGGCGACCACCTCGTAGGTTTTGCCATTAACGGAAATGCGGAGGGTTTTCTTCATGACCTGAAAAGGATGGATAAAAGTAGAGAGTGGAGGATGGATAGCCGTCGAGAGGGGCTACCTGCTTAGCGCAGACGGTGCGATGCGTGAATATCGCTTTTACCTTGGATGCCCCAGCGCGATGGTGCGGCCCGGACCGAAACGATCTGATGCCGCTGATCCAACATGAAGGTGACAGCTGAAGCGATCACCGCGATGATGTCTTCCGGGATGTCGCTTGCTGGCACCGTAGCCGGTTCTGCTGGTGCCACGGTCGTGGGTTCAGCGCGTGCGGGCACCGGGAGTGCGGAGGCCGTGGAAGGCGTCCTGGCGATAAAATACCGCCCGACCAGTGCAGTGATGCCCCAGAGCGCGAGCAGCGCGATGAGCACGATGGCAAAGCCGGCCAGATGTTCGGCCGCTTGGAGGAGATTTTCCAACATGGGATTGTTCTCGCGGATCGGTGTTAAGATTTAAAGCGGAATATTCCCGTGCTTCTTCGGTGGGCGTGTTTCACGCTTCGACAAGAGCGTGCGGAGACCGAGTGAAACCTTGCAGCGTGTTTCCGCCGGATCAATCACGTCGGTGATCAATGCGTTGGCCGCAGCCTGATACGGGCTGGCAAATTCTTCCCGGTATTCGGAAATCAATTCTGCCAAGCGTGCTTTCGGATCGGCATGCTCTTTCAGGTCTTTTCCAAAAATGACTGAAACGGCCCCTTCCGCCCCCATCACCGCAATCTCAGCTGTGGGCCATGCATAAACCAGATCGGCACCGAGGTCGCTCGAGCACATCGCGAGGTAGGCTCCACCGTAGGCTTTGCGCAAAATGATGGTGATCTTTGGCACAGTGGCCGATGCATAAGCGAAGAGCATTTTGGCTCCGTGACGGATGATGCCGCCACGCTCTTGAGCAAGGCCGGGCATGTAGCCAGGCACATCAACCAGGGTTACCACCGGGATGCCATAAACGTTACAAGTACGGATGAAGCGCGCACCTTTGTCGGAAGCATCAATATCGAGGCAGCCTGCCTTGACTTGTGGTTGATTGGCAATGATGCCGACCACCACGCCGTCGATCCGGGCGAAACCGGTGACGATATTCGGGGCAAAGGTCGCCATGATTTCGAAGAAGGTCCCCGCATCGGCCAGCGCTTCGATCACGAGTTTTACATCAAAACTCTGTTTGGCGCTTTCTGGAATCAATTCGCGGAATTTATCGACGTTCTGAAGGCTGAGCACCTCGGTTGGCTCGTGCGGAGCGTCGTCGAGATTGTTGGCCGGCAGGTAGCTGAGCAGTGCTTGCGCGAGCTGCATCGCATGCGCGTCGTCATTGGCAATCAGGTGCACATTTCCGCTGACGCCGGCATGGGCACCAGCGGTGGCGAACTGCGCGAGTTGTGCGTTTTCGCCCGTCGCTGCCTTGATCACCTGCGGACCGCAAATGAACATGTTGGTGCTGTCGTTTTGCACCATGATGATGAAATCGGTGAGGGCGGGGGAGTAGGCTGCGCCGCCGGCACATGGTCCTGCAATCACGGCGATCTGCGGAATCAGACCGCTCGCTTGGACATTACGGAAAAAGATCTGTCCGTAGCCGCTGAGTGAATCGACCCCTTCTTGAATCCGAGCGCCGCCGCTGTCATTGACGCCGACCAGCGGAATTCCGGCCTTCATCGCATAATCCATCAGCGTGCAGACCTTCTTGGCGTGGATCCGCCCAAGCGCACCGCCACCGACCGTGAAGTCGTGAGAATAGGCCGCTACGGGTCGCCCGCTGACATAGCCGATCCCGGTAACGACACCATCGGCCGGCATTTCCTTCGTTTCCATCCCAAAGGCATGGCAGGAGTGCTGGGCATGCATGCCGAACTCGGTGAAAGTGCCTTCATCGAAGAAGGTTTCCAATCGCTCGCGAGCAGTCAGTTGGCCGCCAGCATGTCGCTTGGCTATCTTGTCGGCACCACCGCCTTGGCCGATGTGTTTACGGCGCGCGCGGAGGTCTTGCATGAGGTGGGGTTCAATGGTCATGGACGCAAAAAATAAAAAGGTTGAAAGGTATTAACGGATCAGTGGCTGGCTGTCGCACCGGGCTTGACGGCGCAAAACTCGGTCAACACGCCGTGGGTGGACTTTGGGTGAAGAAAGGCGACGAGTTTGTCGGCCGCTCCTTCAAAAGGCACCTCGTGGATCAGTCGCGCTCCCGCTTCGCGGGCTTGACTGAGTTGACCTTCGATATTGTCGGTGCGGAAGGCGACGTGGTGAATGCCTTCCCCGCGTTTCGCAATAAACTGCGCGATGGGGCTTTCAGGCGAAGTGGCTTCAAGCAGCTCGACGTGCACCTGGCCGCATTCAAAGAAGGCGGTGCGCACCTTTTGCGAGGCAACTTCCTCAATGCCCAGGCAGGTCAGCCCGAGGGTGCGTTCGTAGTAAGGAATGGCTGCTTCGAGCGATTCAACCGCGATTCCCAGATGGTCGATTTGCGTAATCATGTTCTCTCCTTTGATTTCGTTCAGGGTTCAACGGAGTTTGAGGATGTGCTGCAAGCGAAAAATTAGAAACCCTTATCAAAAAATACTTGCAGGATAAGAATGTGTAATCCAAAAGGAGGCATCATTGGCGGGGCTCTTCCCGAGCCCTTCAATCCATTTGTCAATTCCCCACAACCATGAGTGAGACCGAATCACCACGCCACCAAGCCGGCTCCCGGCTCTTGCAGGAATTTTCACCGCACGGTTATGCCGAGTGGAAAGAAGCGGCCGAAGCCCTGCTCAAGGGGGCACCGTTCGAAAAGCGTCTGCGCACGCCCACTTGGGAAGGCTTTACGCTCGAGCCGATTTACAACGCCTCCGACGTCAAGGATCTGCCGCACCTTCAAAGCGCGTTTCCTGGTTTGGGAAATCGGGCGCGCGGCAATAACCCTGATGGCTATCGCACCACCTCATGGGCCATTTCCCAAGAGCTGATTGCCGGCACACCGCAGGCTCTGAATCAGATTGCACTCGAGGCCCTGACCACCGGGCAAAACGAGCTGAATCTGTGGTTTGACGCTGCAACCCGGGGAGGCATCGACGCCGACGATCCCTCCGCGCGGGGCGTTGGTATGTGCGGCGTTTCACTCAATGCATTAAGTGATGCTGAAGCCATCCTCGACGGTGTGCATCTGGAAGCGATCAGCAGCTACCTCCGGACTGGAGCATTCCCGCTGGCGGTTGCTGTGCTCTACCTCGCAGCCGCCCGGACGAAAGGTATTCCGATCAACCAAGTCCATGGTTGCATTGAAGCGGATCCGGCGGGGTACCTCGTAAGCGAAGGCTCTTTACCGCGCAGTTGGCAGAGCGCCTTTGACGAAATGGCCGCGCTCACCCGGTTTGCCCAAGACAACGCGCCCGGCCTGCAAACTGTCGCGGTCCAAGGTCATCCTTATCACGATGGCGGTGCTTCCTCGGCAGAAGAACTCGGAGCGGTTCTTGCCACGGGGGTGGAGTATTTACGCGCGTTGACAGAGCGGGGAATCACCCCGGAAGCCGCTGCTCCACATTTCCGCCTGTCGGTGTCGATCGGTTCACAATCATTCCTTGAAATTGCCAAACTGCGCGCGCTCCGTCTGCTCTGGTCGCGGGTGCTCGAAGCTTTTGGGGTTGCGCCGGAAAAACGGCGGGTGCACGTCCATGCGCGCACCGGGCTCTGGAACAAAACACGCCTCGATCCCTACGTAAACATGCTTCGCACCACCACCGAAGCTTTCAGTGCGGTGGTCGGCGGGGTTGATTCGCTTCACGTGGGTCCGTTCGATGAAGTCATCCGCGAGCCCAACACCTTTTCCCGCCGGATCGCCCGCAATACCCACCACATCCTCGCGGAAGAGTGTGACCTGACCAAGGTTGCCGATCCTGCCGGTGGCTCTTGGGCTGTCGAACGGCTCACCCACGAATTGGCCGAGCAGGCATGGAAACAATTTCAACAAATCGAAGAGCTGGGCGGAATCAAAGCTGCCCTCGAATCGGGTGCTGTCCAAAAACGCATTGCCAAGACGCTCGCCGATCGCCGGATGGCCATTGCCCAGCGGCGTGAGGTCATCGTTGGAACTAATAATTATCCCAACTCCATCGAAACGCCCCTTGAACCAGCACCGGTCGATGTTGCCGGACGGCGTGATCAACTTGCCAAGGCGGTGCAGGCTCATCGGGGCGCGCGCAACGAGGCAAGCGTGACGCAGGCGTTGAAAGCATTTGGCTCCGCTGAGCAAACGTCTGCTGATCGTGTGCTGACGGGAATCGAAGCGGCTGCTGCCGGGGCAACCCTTGCCGATCTGGCCGGAGCCCGCCCGTCTGTGAACGAATTGCCACGCGCCACCGCCATTCCCTTTAGTCGGGCGGCTGCCGAATATGAAAAGTTGGTCGACGACATTAAAGCACTCGGCACCGAAGGACGCATTCGTCAGGTCAATCTCGGGCCGAGCCGTCGCTATCGGCTGCGGGCGGATTGGACCAGCGCCTTTTTCCGGGTCGGAGGTTTTAATGTGCTTTCCGACGACGACTATGAATCCATCGACGCGGCCGTCGAAGCGCTGCAAGCCGACCCCACGCCGGTCGCAGTGATCACCTCGGACGACGAAACCTACGCTGCTGAGGCCACTCAGCTCGCTTCGCGCCTCAAGGCAGCTCAACCAAGTTTGCGCCTGTTTCTCGCCGGCGCTCCCGGAGAGAAAGAATCTGAATGGCGGGCGGCCGGAATCGAGGATTTCGTCAATGTCCGCGTGAACAACTACGCCTTTAATTCCGCTTTGGCCAAGAGCCTTGCTGAGTAACCTTTTGCATCGGAAAGACCGCATATGAGCGCCACCATGAAAAACCCGAAGTTCACCGAACTGCCGCTGCACTCCGAGCGCACACCAACCGTTTCTTATGAGGAATGGAAACAGCAGCTCGAAGCCACCACCGGTCGCCGGGCTGAAGACCACGTTTGGGAAACGATGGAGCAAATCCCTGTCGCGCCGCTCTACACCGAAGCGGACTACAAGGGGATGGAGCACCTAGGCTACACCGCCGGCCTTGCGCCATTCCTGCGCGGCCCTTACGCCACCATGTATGTCACGCGCCCGTGGACGGTGCGCCAATACGCCGGATTCTCCACCGCTGAGGAGTCCAATGCCTTTTACCGTCGCAACCTCGCGGCAGGTCAGACCGGGCTCTCGGTTGCCTTCGACCTCGCAACCCACCGGGGCTACGACAGCGACCACGAGCGCGTCGTCGGCGACGTGGGCAAAGCCGGAGTAGCGATCGACTCGATCCTCGACATGAAGATCCTGTTTGACCGCATCCCGCTGAATAAGGTGTCCGTTTCGATGACCATGAACGGTGCCGTCTTGCCCGTGCTGGCATTCTACATCGTGGCAGCCCTTGAGCAGGGTGCGAAAATCGAGGAACTCGCAGGCACGATCCAGAATGACATTCTCAAGGAATACATGGTGCGGAACACCTACATCTATCCGCCCCTGCCTTCCATGAAGATCATCGCCGACATCTTTGAGTTCACCTCACAAAAGATGCCGAAGTTCAATTCCATCTCGATTTCCGGTTACCACATGCAGGAAGCCGGAGCGACCGCCGACCTGGAGATGGCCTACACCTTGGCGGACGGATTGGAATACCTCCGCGCCGGGATCGCGGCCGGAATTCCTATCGATTCGTTCGCCCCCCGCCTCTCGTTCTTCTGGGCGCAGGGCAAGAACTACTTCATGGAAGTCGCCAAGATGCGCGCCGCTCGTCTCCTCTGGTCCAAGCTGGTCAACCGCTTCGATCCGAAGAGCTCAAAAAGCCTCGCCCTGCGCACGCACTCGCAGACTTCCGGCTGGAGCCTGACTGCGCAGGATCCCTTCAATAATGTTACCCGGACCTGTATCGAAGCGATGGCTGCGGCGATGGGACACACCCAAAGCCTGCACACCAATGCGCTCGACGAAGCCATTGCGTTGCCGACCGATTTTTCGGCCCGCATTGCCCGGAATACCCAACTCTACCTGCAGGAAGAAACCGGGATCTGCAAAATCATCGATCCGTGGGGTGGTTCCTACTACGTTGAAGCGCTCACCCATGCGCTCAAAGAACGGGCTTGGGCCCACATCGAAGAGGTCGAGGAATTGGGCGGGATGGCAAAAGCCATTGAGACCGGACTTCCCAAAATGCGGATCGAAGAAGCGGCCGCTCGTCGTCAGGCACGGATCGACAGCGGCGCGGAAACGATTGTTGGTGTCAACAAATACCGCCTCGAACAAGAGGATCCGCTTGAAATTCTCGACGTGGACAACACCGCGGTCCGTGAAGCTCAAATTAAACGTCTCGCCAAGCTTCGGGCGGAGCGGGACGAATCCGCCTGCCGCCAAGCGCTTGAAAAGCTGACCAAGGCCGCGGCTGGAGAGATCAAGGAAAACCTTCTCGCGTTGGCCATCGAAGCGACTCATGCACGCGCCTCCCTCGGCGAAATTTCCGATGCACTTGAAAAAGTGTATGGACGTCACCAAGCTGTTATCCGTTCCATCAGCGGCGTGTACCGTAAAGAATTCCGCGATCAGTCAGCCATCGAATCATTGCGCGCCCGGACGGATGCGTTTGCCGAACGTGAAGGCCGCCGCCCCCGTATCATGGTGGCAAAAATGGGGCAGGACGGGCACGACCGCGGAGCCAAAGTTGTTGCGACCGCCTTTGCCGATATGGGCTTCGATGTGGACATCGGGCCGCTCTTCCAGACGCCCGCCGAAACGGCTCAACAAGCAGTGGAGAACGATGTGCACATCGTCGCCATGTCTTCGCTGGCCGCCGGTCACAAAACATTGCTTCCTCAGCTCGCCGCAGAACTGAAGAGCCGTGGACGCGATGACATCCTGCTGGTGGCAGGAGGCGTCATTCCAGCCCAGGATTACGACGCACTCTACGCCGCCGGCGCGTCAGCCATCTTTGGTCCGGGAACGGTTGTTACCGACAGCGCCCGGCAAGTGATGGACCTCCTGGAGGCGTGAATTCATTGAGCGAGTGTGACATCAAGGGTTTGAGCGACCCTGAGGAGCAGAGATCGGCGGAAAGTTCCAACCTTTTGCCGCCGCGTCCACGGCGTTCCCTCCTGTCGAAGGAAGAGTATTGCGGTGGTATTCTTGGGGGTAATCTCGGTGTGCTTGCTCGCGCCTTGACGCTGATCGAAAGCAATGCTCCAGCCCACCAGCCGCTGGCTCAAGCGGTGTTGGCGGAGCTGCTTCCCCAGACCGGAAAAGCGTTGAGAGTCGGGATCACCGGCGTGCCGGGTGCCGGAAAAAGCACTTTGATTGAATCTCTGGGGTTGCACTTGGTGGAGCGCGGCCATCGCGTCGCTGTGCTTGCCGTCGATCCGAGCAGCACGGTGAGTAAGGGCAGTATTCTTGGGGATAAAACACGGATGGAAAAGCTCGCGCATCATCCACAAGCGTTTATCCGCCCGTCGCCCAGTGGGGGAACACTGGGGGGCGTCGCCCGCAAATCTCGTGAATCGATTCTCTTGTGCGAGGCCGCCGGATTTGACGTCATTCTCGTGGAAACAGTCGGAGTGGGGCAAAGCGAGGTCACCATCCGTGCCATGACCGATTTTTTCCTCTTTCTCGCTATCGCCGGAGCAGGAGATGAACTCCAGGGAATCAAAAAGGGTGTCCTTGAACTGGCTGATGTGGTTGTCGTCAATAAAGCCGACGGTGACAATCTTCGCCGCGCCCGTCTCGCCAAAGGAGAGTACAACCGCGTCCTCAGCTTTTTAGCACCAGCGACTGAGGGATGGGAAACCAAAGCCCGTCTCGTCTCAGCGCTCACCGGAGCAGGGATTGCCGAACTATGGGAACACGTGGAGACGTTTCGCTCCGCAACAACGCATTCGGGTGTATTTGGAAAGCGGAGACAGTCGCAGCAAATAGAATGGTTTCGCTCCGCGATCGAAGCTGCTGCGCTGGAGGCGTTTTATGCCGCGCCCGGACGACGTGAACAGCTCAAGGCACTGGAAGGTGCCGTCTCGGCGGGGCAGCTGCCGGTGACTGCCGCGGTGCGTCAAGTGATTGGAGCCGAAGGAAATCAACCTTCGAAGTAAGCGATGTAAGGTCAGAGATCTGACCTTATTCTCCTACTGGCCGAACCTGTAGGCGCCGCCAAGTTCTGTGCGGATCGGGGGCTTGGACCGGAAGTTTGCCGAGTGATTTGGGGTGGGGTGGCGCTGAGGATTGCGGCTGGATCTGTTTACCGAGGGAGCGGACAAAGGCTTCGGAGCCGAAAACGAGCCCATCGCTGAAGTAGCGGACC
>Ga0209024_1001908_pt1 | contig 14259 bp, 14 predicted proteins | sample AutmiccommunBRH5_FD_187380 | JGI IMG/M metagenome (GOLD analysis project Ga0209024, IMG submission 187380) | Deep subsurface microbial communities from Mt. Terri, Switzerland - Autotrophic microbial communities BRH/5 (SPAdes) (version 2) | ecosystem: Environmental > Aquatic > Deep subsurface >...
CCTTCTTGCGCGCCAGTTTACGGGCACGCCGGACGGCTTCGGCTTTCTCGCGGGCTTTCTTCACGGACGGCTTCTCGAAATGTTGCTTGAGCTTCATTTCACGAAACACACCCTCGCGCTGAAGTTTTTTCTTCAGAGCACGAAGCGCCTGTTCGACATTGTTGTCGCGAACGCTGACCTGCATGTGGTTGTCACCACCTTCCTAAGTTAGAGTTGCAAGTATTTGCAGGAGCCGGTCCTATATCAGGGGCGGGGCATCTTGTCCACCATGCGGAAGGAAAGGGAGAGCGCGATGGAAAACAACGGCTTGAACCCCGGGGCGGTGCAAGAATCGCTGCTGGAGGCGGCTTTGGCGCATGTGCCCTTCGATGGCTGGTCGGAGGCGACCTTCGAGGCGGCGGCGCGGGATGCGGGGGTGGACCTGCCGCTGGCGCGGGTGATCTGCCCGCGCGGGGCGGTGGATCTGGCGGCGGCGTACCACCGGCGCGGCGATGCCGAGATGCGGCTGCGGCTGGCGCAGCAGGATCTGTCGGCGCTGCGCTTCCGCGACCGGGTGGCGCTGGCGGTGCGGCTGCGGCTGGAGGTGGCGGACCGCGAGCTGGTGCGGCGCGGGGCGGCGCTGTCGGCGCTGCCGCAGAATGCCGGCATGGGGTCGAAGCTGATCTGGGGCACGGCGGATGCGATCTGGGAGGCGCTTGGCGACAGCTCGGATGACCTCAACTGGTATTCCAAGCGCACGACGCTGGCGGCGGTCTATTCCGCCACGGTGCTGTACTGGCTGGGCGACACCAGCGAGGGCAATGGCGCGACCTGGGAGTTCCTGGACCGGCGCATCGACAATGTGATGCAGGTCGAGAAGCTGAAGGCGCAGGTGCGCGAGAACAAGGTGCTGCGGACGGTATTTGCCGGGCCGATGTGGCTGGCGGGCAAGGTGAAGGCGCCGGGGGCGCGGGCCGAGGATCTGCCGGGGCAGACCAAGGACCCGGTGGTATGAGCGGAGCTGTCCCTGAGATGATGCGCGCGGTGGAGATTTCGGCGCCGGGCGGGCCGGAGGTGTTGCTGCCCTGCGAGCGGCCGGTGCCGGTGCCGGGGCATGGCCAGATCCTGATGCGCGTGGCCTATGCCGGGGTAAACCGGCCCGATGCGCTGCAACGCGCCGGGAGTTACGCGCCGCCGGCGGGCGCCTCGCCGCTGCCGGGGCTGGAGGCTTCGGGGCATGTTGCGGCCCTTGGGCCGGGCGTGACCGGCTGGCGGGTTGGCGATGCCGTCTGCGCGCTGCTGCCGGGCGGGGGCTATGCCGAGTATGTGGTCACCCCGGCCGCCCATGCGCTGCCGGTGCCCGAGGGCATGGCGCTGCGCGAGGCGGCCTGCCTGCCGGAGACCTTCTTCACCGTCTGGTCCAATGTCTTCATGCGCGGCGGGTTGAAGGCCGGGGAGCGGGTCCTGGTGCAGGGCGGCTCGTCCGGCATCGGGACCACCGCGATCCAGCTGGCGCGGGCCTTTGGCGCGCGGGTGTTTGCCACCGCCGGGTCGGCGGAGAAATGCGCGGCCTGCGAGGGGCTCGGGGCCACCGCGATCAACTACCGCGAGGCGGATTTCGTGAAGGTGCTGGCGGCGGAGGGCGGCGCGAACCTGATCCTCGACATGGTCGGCGGCAGCTACATTCCGCGCAACATCAAGGCTTTGGCGGATGAGGGCCGGCTGGTGATGATCGCCTTTCTGGAGGGCCCGAAGGCAGAGCTGAATTTTGCGCAGATCATGGCGCGGCGGCTGGTGGTGACGGGGTCGACCCTGCGCCCCCAATCCGATCTGGCGAAGGCGCGGATCGCGGGGGAGCTGCGCGAGAAGGTGTGGCCGCTGCTGGCGGCGGGCACCGTGGCGCCGGTGATGGACTCGGAGTTCGCGCTGGAAGAGGCGGCCAAGGCCCATGCGCGGATGGAAGGCTCGGGCCATATCGGCAAGATCGTGCTGCGGGTGGCGGGTTAGCGGACCGCTTCCATTAGCGCCTTTGGCAGGGTGCAGTCGCGGGACACGTCGGCCCCGCAGGCGCGGAACTCCAGATCCCTGGTCAGGCAGATCCGCGCCTCGCGGATCATGCCGGCCTCGCAGGTGATGGTGATGGCTTGGGCGGTCAGGCCGGGGTTGGCGTCGAGGAACGCTTCCTCGACCACCGTGGCGGGCAAGGCCACGTCGCGGTTCAGGCGGGCCAGCACCGGGGGAATCGTCACCGCCTCATAAGCCTCCCGCGAGACCTCGAGATACTCCGCCGCGGGCAGGCCCGAGCAGCGGCCATGCTTCTTCCACTGGTGCCAGGCCAGTCCGCCCGAGCCCATGATGTCGGCCATCGCCGCCGTCTCGCGGCGCGAGGGGTCGCGGGCGGTGCTGGGGCAATAGCTTGGCCAGCCACGTTCATTCTGCGGCCAAAGCCCGTGCAGGGTGAAGGAATGCTCATGCCGCGGATCGCACTGATCCTCGCCGCGCGCATCGCCTTCCAGCGTGCAGAAGCTGGGCGACCAGCTGAGCGCGAGGACGTAATAGTCGAACGCGCCGGGCCGCTCGCCCTCGGGCGCCGCGGGCGTTGCGGCAAGAACCAGCGCCAGCAGCGCGGCGGAGAGGGATAATTGGCGCATTTTCTCTTTCCTCCGGCCGATATCGGCACTATATCGGCCGATGACTTCCCCGAAAACGTGGAAAGGCGGACCTCCGGGCCGCAGCCGTTTTCCCGGCGCGGGAGAGATTTGTAAAGGAGTGATCCGATGACGAAACCTCTGATGGCCAAGGCAACTGCCGTCTGGCTCGTCGATAACACCACGCTCAGCTTCAAGCAGATCGCCGATTTCTGCGGGATGCACGAGCTTGAGGTGCAGGGGATCGCGGATGGCGACGTGGCCACCGGCGTGAAGGGCTTCGACCCCGTCGCGTCCAGCCAGCTTGATCCCGTCGAGATCGAGAAGGGCCAGAAGGATCCGGGCTACAAGCTGAAGCTGAAGTTCAACGCCGCCGCCACCGGCGAGGAAAAACGCCGCGGTCCGCGCTATACCCCGCTGTCCAAGCGCCAGGACCGGCCCGCCGCGATCCTGTGGCTGGTGCGGTTCCATCCGGAACTCGCCGATGCGCAGATCGCCAAGCTGGTCGGCACCACCAAGCCGACCATCGCCACGATCCGCGAGCGCACGCACTGGAACATCCAGAACATCCAGCCGATCGATCCGGTTGCGTTGGGCCTCTGCCGGCAGACCGAGCTGGATGCGGCCGTGCAGAAGGCTGCCAAGAAGAAGGCCGCCGAGGGTGGGCTGATGACCGATGACGAGCGGCGCAAGCTGGTCTCGACCGAGCAGTCGCTGGGGATGGGCACCGAGCCGCGGATGCCGTCTTCCATCGCCGGCCTCGAGAACTTCTCGCTGTCGCAGAGCGACGCGGATGAGCGGCCGGCCAAGGACTTCTCGGATGCCGAGAGCTTCTTCAACCTGCCCGATGCGGATGATGAGGACGACGAGGACGAAGACGACAAGCGCTGATCTCGGCGCGAGGCGGATGAGGGGGCTCCGGTCGGAAGACCGGGGCCCTCTTTTGTTTGGGGGCTGCGACCGGGGCGGCGCCCGCGCCCAAAGCACCGCTTCGATCAGGGCCGGGCACAGCCAGGGCCGCGCGCAGGGCTTCGTCCAGCCCGGCCGCATCGGTCACGCGCTGTGCCGTCGCGCCATGCCCCTCGGCCAGCTTCACCCGGTCGGGCGCAGGGTCCTCAAGGCTGATCGGCGGAATCGTCGCGGGGCTCGGGTCACCGGCGCCGGGGCAGGGGGTCACGCTGATGATCCGCCCCGAGAACATGAAGCTGTCGCGCGCACCGCTGGAGGGGCGGATGAACGCGCCGCTGCGGATCGAGACCATCGTGAACTCTGGCGACAACGCGCTGGTCATTGGCCGCGCGGGCGAGACGTTGCTGCGCGTCCGGGTGCTTGGCGCCGATGTCGTGATCCTGAAGGAAGGCGATGACTGCCTGCTCAGCTGGCTGCCAGAGGCGGTGCGGCTGGTCACCCACTAAATCTATTCCCGACCCCGCCGCCACAGGAATATCCCCTGACCGACCTTACCGACCTGGCGGGCCTGACCGCCCGCGGACGCAAGGGTGAGCCCGGCGGCAAAGCGGCGGGTGTAGCCCTGCTTTTCCGTCTCGCACACCTGCACGCCGCCAAGCGCGCCGATATCGGTCAGCGCCGCGCCCGACATGCCGGCAAAGACCAGCGACAGCAGCACGTTCACATGCGCCATGCCGCCGCGCAGGCGCCCGACGATCATCCGCACCAGATCCAACATGTAGGTGGTGACGCCGGTCGCGCTCAGCAGTGCCGCCGCCATGATGAACATCGGCACCGCCAGCAGCGGCGAGGGGTCGAGGCCCGAGGCTTCATCCACCACCGTCATGCCACGGCCCCGCAGCGCCTCGAGATCGGTCGCCTCCGCCGCCAGCTTCTCCTCGGAGGCGCGGGCGCGGGTTTCAGACGCGGCAGCGGCAACGGCCTCCTTGTGGGCATCGGACAGGCCGTTCCACACATCATCCTCATCATCACCACCTGCGCGGCGGTGATATGGCCGGTCAGCACCTCATACAGCTTGGCCGAGACCAGCACGTTCATCGGGTTCTCCTGCCCGTTGACCACGCCCGTCGCCAGCGCCGTCGGCACCTCGGACCAGTCGACCGGCGCCGGCACGCCGCCAAGGCCTTCGACCGTCGCCATGTAGATCGGGAACGGGATCGAGCGGATCTTGACGCCTGCCAGATCGCCGGCGCCATCGCCGCGCGGTCCAGCGTCAGGTTGCGGGTGCCGAAGTAGAAGGCATAAAGCGCCAGGGTGCCCGAGGCGTCGATGAGCCGGGCGCTCAGCTCTTCCATCACCGGGCTGGCCGGGTCCATCACGATCATCAGATGCGGGATGTCGCGGTAGAGGTAGGGCGTGTCGAAGGCCGCGAAGGGCGCATAAAGAGGGCACCTGCGCCATGGTCTCACTGAATTGGGTCGGGCTGTCGGCGGTGCAGACGCTGCGGCGGCACACCGGCCTCGCGATCCACGGCCATCGCAACGGCTTTGGCGGCATGGGGCGGCATCCGCTGCTGGGGATGGGGGTGCGGGCCTATCAGGTGCTCTACCGGCTGGCGGGGATCGACCACATGCATGTGCATGGCATGGGCGGGAAATTCTCGGACCTCGACGAGGACGTGACCGAGGCGGCGCTGCACTGCCTGGAGCCGATGGGCGAGGGCGATGACCGGGTGATGCCGATCTTCTCCTCGGGCCAATGTGCGGGGACGTTGCCGCATACGCTGGTGCAGGTCGGGTCCGATGACCTGATGTTCCTGTCGGGCGGCGGGATCATGGCGCATCCGGGCGGGCCAGCGGCGGGGTTGGTATCTTTGCGGCAGGCGCATGAGGCGGTGGGGACGGGGGCTTCGCTCGCCGATCAGGCCCGCGCGCGCCCCGAGCTGGCGCAGGCGCTGGCCACCTTCGGCCCCCAGGGCTCAGGGATGGGCTACGTCTTCGTTGCGGACGGTTTCACCGGCGCATCGGACACGCTGGCAACGCTGGCGCGGGGGGGGCTGCGCGTGCGGCTGTTCCGCGACCTGCCAGGCGCGGAGGCGCTGGCGGGGATCGAGGCCTGGGGGATTGCCACCCTCGCGCGGTCACTGGGGCGGGAGGACATGGCAGCGCTGGCGGGCCGCATCGGCGCGGGGCTGGCGGCCTTGGCGCCCGACTTCGTGCATGTGAAGATCTGCTCCACCTTCGACAGCAGCGCCAGCACCGGCAATGTGGCGCTGCTGGCGCAGGGGCTGGCGGGGGCGCTTGGCATTGCCGATATCGCGGTGCTGGCCGGGCAGCCCTCACTGGGGCGCTATGCCGTCTTCGGCACCCTGTTCGCGCGCGGGGCGACGGGCGGACCCACCGCATCGACCGGCATCCGGTGATGGCGGTGCATTCCGTCACCCCGATGCACGAGGCGGATCTGGCACGGCATCTGGCATCGCTTGGGCTGCACCTCGTCGGTCGCGGGCCTCGCCGCCACCCGCCCCTTGCTGGTGATGGGTGCCTCCTCGGTCGCCGAGGCCTGGCTGGCCGCGCAGCCCAACCGCCCGCAAGCCCCGCTGCCGCCGCCCGCCACGGCGGGCCCGATCTTCGCCTTCGCCGGCTCGCGCTCGTCCCTCACCACGGCGCAGGTCGGCGCGGCCGAGGGGCTGGCGCGCCTGCCGATTGCGCCGGGCGCGATGATGGAGGGCGGGGCGAGCCTGCAGGCCGCGCGGGATTGGGCGCTGCAGCGGCTTTCGCGGCTGCAGGATTGCCGGATCTCCCTGACCGGCGATGACCAGCGCGCCATCCCCCCGCCGATCTGGCACAGAAGGCGGCAGGCTTCGTGATGGCGCTGAAGGGCGGCGGATGGGCGGCGTGGACTTCTTCCCCCGCGCCGTGGCGGCCTTGCGGGGTGCCTGAGGTGCCCGCCCTGGCACGCACTCCCCCGGTCATGTTCGGCGAAGGTTACATGGCCGGTGACTCTGCGCCCTGGGGCAACCCCCAGGCCGGAATGGGAGGGAGAGCGGCTCTTCCGCGTCGAGACAAATTGGTATACTAAAACTTCAGATCGGCGCGCGCCCCGCGCCGCTGTCGAGGAGCGATGCGAGTGCCATCTCGGACAAACGGGCGCGCCGCGCTGATCGCGGCGGCGCTGATGGGGGTCGCGGCGGTGCTGAACGGGGCCGATGCGGTGATCGTGCGGCTGCTGGCGGGCGAGGTGCATCCGCTGATCATCGGCTTCACCCGCGCCGCCTTTGGTCTGGTGGTGGTGCTGCCCTGGATCCTGGCGCGGGTGGATCTGGCCGCCTCGCCCTATCGCTGGCTGCATGTGCTGCGGGCGGGGCTGAAGCTGGCCTCGCTGGTGGCGTTCTTCGTGGCCTTTGCCCATGCGCCGCTGTCGGATGTGGTGGCGATCAACTTCACCATGCCGATCTTCCTGACGCTGGGGGCCTGGGCGGTGCTGGGAGAGCGGATGACCCTGCCCAAGCTGCTGGCCGTGGTCGCCGGCTTTGCCGGGATGCTGATCGTGATCCGGCCCGGGGAGGGCGGGGTGAACCCGGCGCTGGCCTTTGCGCTGGCGGGGGCGATGCTGACGGCGGTGATCCAGCTGATGCTGCGGCGCATGGCGCTGCGCGACACGACCGACCGGCTGGTGGCCTGGAACCTTTTGACGATGGCGCCGCTTGGCCTGCTGGCGGCACTGTTCGTGTGGCAGACGCCGACGCCGGCGCAGTTCGGGCTGCTGGCGCTGCAAGGCGCGCTCGGGGCGCTGAACATGACGCTGCTGACGCGGGCCTTTGCGCTGGCCGAGGCTTCGTTCCTGGCGCCGCTGGACTTTCTGCGGCTGCCGGTGGTGGCGGTGATGGCCTTCGTGTTCTTCGGCGAGGTTGCCGGCGCCTCCACCTGGATCGGGGCCGCGGTGATCTTCGGGGCCACGCTGATCGCCGCGGGCGGAGCGCGCTATGGCCGCCGCCGGATGCCGCCGGACGGGCCTTGATCCGCTGAAAGCGGCGGCGTTGCAAATAAGCGGGTTCACAAAAATCGCAGATACACTAATATTTCAATTGGGCCCAGAGAGACGATTCGTCTTTCCGGTCCGCCTGCGTGCCCGGGCGAGGGGGCAGGCCGGCATTCACCGGAAGTTTGGGGAGGAGACATTCCATGACACAGAGACTGACATGCACCACTGGCCTGCTGCTGGGGGCGCTGCTGGGAACGGCCGCCTTCGCACAGGACGAGAACGCCGTGACCATCGTGCTGAGCGAAGAGTTGGAGCTGATCGACCCCTGCATGGCGTCGCAGTCCAATATCGGCCGCGTCCTGCTACAGAACATCTCGGAAACTCTGACCGTGTTCCAGCCGAGCACGGCCGAACTGCTGCCCAAGCTGGCCGAAAGCTGGGAAGAGACCGAGGCCGGCACCTGGCGCTTCAAGCTGCGCAGCGGTGTCACGTTCTCGGACGGCACCCCGTTCGGGGCCAGCGATGTCGTGCACTCGCTGGAACGCTCGATCAGCGACCAGATCAGCTGCGAGATCGGCGGCAAGTATTTCGGCGGCTTCGAGATCGAGGCCGTTGCGGTGGATGACACGACCGTCGACATCACCTCGGACCCGGCCCAGCCGATCCTGCCGCTGCTGATGTCCTCGCTGACCATCGTGCCGGAAGAGACGCCGCTGGAATATGTGCAGACCCCGATCGGCACCGGCCCCTACGAGATGACAGAGCGCAACATGGGCACCAATATCGTGCTGGAACGGCGCGATGACTATTGGGGCGAGATGCCGGCGGTCACCAAGGCGACCTATATCTTCCGCAGCGACAGTTCCGTGCGCGCCGCGATGGTCGAGGTCGGCGAGGCGGATATCGCCCCGGTGATCAGCGAGCTGGATGCGACCAACCCCGAGACCGACTTCGCCTATCCGAACTCGGAAACCACCTACATGCGGCTCGACCATGCCACCGCGCCGCTGGATGACCGCCGGGTGCGCGAGGCGCTGAACCTTGCCGTGGACCGTGAGGCCTTCATCGGCACGCTGATGGCGCAAGAAGCGATCCTGGCCACCGCCGTGGTGCCGCCCTCGACCTCTGGCTACAACGCCGACCTCAAGCCTTATGCCTTCGATCCGGACCGCGCCCGCGAACTGCTGGCCGAGGCCAAGGCCGACGGGGTGCCGGTGGAGGAAGAGATCCGCATCATCGGCCGTATCGGCCTCTTTCCGAACGATGCCGAGGTGCTGGAGGCGCTGATGGCGATGTTCCAGGACGTGGGCTTCAACGTAACGCTCGAGATGCTGGAAGTGGGCGAGTACAACACCTACTACAACCGCCCCTTCGCCGAGGGCCGTGGCCCGCAGATGGTCAGCGCGCAGCATGACAATGCCAAGGGCGACCCGGTCTTCTCGATGTACTTCAAGTATGGCACCGAGGGGCAGCAGTCCGGCCTCGTCTATCCCGAGCTGGACGAGATGATCGCCAAGGCCACCGCCGCGACGGGCGCAGAGCGCGCGGCCCTGTGGTCCGAGGTGATGACCAGCATCCATGAGGAGCATATCGGCGACGTGCTGCTGTTCCACATGGTCGGCTTCAGCCGCGTCAGCCCGCGTCTGGACTTCAAGCCCACCATCGCCACCAACTCCGAGCTGCAACTGTCGCAGATCGGCTTCAAGTAAGAGACCCAGACGGGGCGGCATGTTTGCCGCCCCGTTGCTATTCAGGGAGGAGCGGGCGTGAAAAAATTCATCGGAAAACGGGCCATCGCCAGCGCCATCTCGCTGGTCGGGCTGGTGATCCTGGTCTTCTTCCTGTCGCGGCTGACGGGCGATCCGACCGACCTTTACCTGCCCGTCGATGCCTCGATGCAGGCGCGCGAGCAGTTCCGCGAGATCAACGGGCTGAACGATCCCTTGATGGTGCAGTTCGGCCGCTATGTCGCCGATCTGGCGGTGCTGGACTTCGGCAACTCCATCCGCCGGTCGCGCCCCGCCATCGACGTGGTGCTGGAAGGCTTTGCCTGGACGCTGTGGCTGGCCTGCGTGACCATGCTTCTGGTGACCTTCGCCGCCATCGTCATCGGCTCGCTGGCGGCGTTCCGGGTGGGCGGCGTCTTCGACCGCATCGCCACCTTCTTCTCGCTGATCGGCGCCTCGGCCCCCGATTTCTGGATCGCCATCGTCGCCATCGTCGTCTTTGCGGTGAACCTGCGCTGGCTGCCGACCTCGGGCACCGGGACCATCTGGCACTGGGTGCTGCCGGTCTCGGTGCTGTTCATCCGGCCGTTCGGGCTGATCTTGCAGGTGGTGCGCGGCTCGATGATCGGCGTTTTGTCCTCGGCCTATGTCAAGACCGCCCGCGCCAAGGGCGTCCGCAACCGCCCGATCATCTTCGTGCACGGGCTGCGCAACGGCATGTTGCCGGTGATCACCGTGATCGGCGATCAGGCGGCGGGCATCCTCAACGGCGCGGTGGTGGTCGAGACGATCTTCGGCTTTCCCGGCATCGGCAAGCTGATGATCGACAGCATCCTGCAACGCGACTTCAACGTGGTGCTGGCCGCGATCATGGTCTCGGCGCTGGCAATCTTCCTCATGAACCTGCTGATCGACCTGGCCTATGCGCTGCTCGATCCGCGCATCCGGTATTGAGCAATGACCATGACCCATACCGGCGCCCGGCCCAAGAGCGGCCTTGCCACCGTCATCGGCCTGCTGTGGCGCGACAAGTTCGCCTTCTGCGCCGCGCTGTTCCTGCTGGTGGTGATTGGCTGCGCCCTGATCGGCCCGCTGCTGCTGGAGGATGCCGCGACCAAGCAGAACCTGCGCGGCCGCAATGCCCCGCCCTTCGACATGGAACGCGACTGGGAGTTCTTCTTTGGCGCCGACGCCCTAGGCCGGCCGCTGCTGGTGCGGATCATCGTCGCCGCCCAGAACACCATGATGATCGCGGCGGGGGCGGTGTTCTTCTCGGCCCTGATCGGGTCCACCCTCGGCCTTGCCGCCGGCTGGCTGAAGGGCCGGGCCAGCCAGGTGATCCTGCGGCTGGGGGACGTGATCATGTCCTTCCCCTCGCTGCTGCTGGCGGTGATTGTGCTCTACATGCTCGATCCGTCGGTGTTCAACATCATCATCGTGCTGGCGATCACCCGCATCCCCGTCTACCTGCGCACCGCCCGCGCCGAGGTGCTGGAGGTGCGCGAGCGGATGTTCGTGCAGGCCGCAAGGGTGATGGGCGCATCCGACCTGCGCATCGTGTTCCGCCATATCCTGCCGGTGGTGCTGCCGACGCTGCTGACCATCGCCACGCTGGATTTCGCCTTCGTGATGCTGGCCGAAAGCTCGCTGTCCTTCCTCGGCATCGGCATCCAGCCCCCCGAGATTACCTGGGGCCTGATGGTCGCGCAGGGGCGGCCGTATCTGACCAATGCGTGGTGGCTGTCGTTCTGGCCCGGCCTCGCAATCATCCTGACGACGCTGTCGCTGAACCTGCTGTCGAACTGGATGCGGATCGCGCTGGACCCGGTGCAGCGCTGGCGGCTGGAAATGGGGGGGCGCAAGAATGACTGACCATCTGCTGGAGGTTTGCGACCTGTCGGTGGAGTTTCACACCGCGGGCGGCACCGTGAAGGCGGTGCAGGATGTCAGCTGGCATCTCGACCGCGGCGAGACGCTGGCGATCCTGGGCGAGAGCGGCTCGGGCAAGTCCGTCTCCGCCGCGGCGATCATGAACCTGATCGACATGCCGCCGGGCAAGATCACCAGCGGGCGCATCCTGCTGAACGGCAAGGACATGCTGAAGATGACGGCCGAGGAACGCCGGGGCATCAATGGCGCGAAGATCGCGATGATCTTTCAGGATCCGCTGGCGCATCTCAACCCGGTCTATACCGTCGGCTGGCAGATCGCCGAGATGATGACCACCCACGGCACCCCCGGGCCCGAGGCGCGGGAGCGGGCACTGGCGCTGCTGGAACGGGTGGGCATTCCGCAACCGGCCGAGGCGATGGCGAAATACCCGCACCAGTTCTCCGGCGGGCAACGGCAGCGGCTGATGATCGCCATGGCACTGGCCTTCAAGCCCGACATCCTGATTGCCGATGAGCCCACGACCGCGCTCGACGTGACCGTGCAGGCGCAGGTTCTGGCGCTGCTGGAAGAGCTGCAGGCCGAAACCGGGATGGGGCTGCTGCTGATCACCCACGATCTTGGCGTGGTGGCAGAGATTGCCGACCGCGTGGTGGTGATGAACAGCGGCCGCATCGTGGAAACCGGCAACGCGGCCGAGGTCTATCGCAATCCGCAGCACCCCTATACGAAGAAGCTGATAGGCGCCGCGCCCGGCAAGGGCGCGATGCCGGCCGAACGCGACCGGGGCGGCGAGCCGCTGCTGCGGGTCGAGCGCCTCTCCAAGCACTACGGCGCCTTCCATGCGCTGAAGGGCGTCAGCTTCACCATCATGCCGGGCGAGACGGTGGCGGTGGTCGGCGAAAGCGGCTCGGGCAAGTCCACGCTGGCCCGCGCGCTGCTGCGGCTGGAGGAGCCCTCGGGCGGGCAGGCCTTCTACAAGGGCCGCGATCTGGTGACGATGGCGCCGAGGGACCTGTTCGGCCTGCGGCGCGAGATCCAGATGGTGTTCCAGGACCCCACCCAGTCGCTGAACCCGCGGATGTCGGTCTATCAGCTGATCTCCGAGGCTTGGGCGATCCACCCCGAGATCTTGCCGCGGGGCCAGTGGCGCGAGCGGGTGGCAGAGCTGCTGACCAAGGTCGGCCTGTCGCCCGACATGGCGCAGCGCTATCCGCACCAGTTTTCCGGCGGGCAGCGCCAGCGCATCGCCATCGCCCGCGCGCTGGCGCTGGAGCCGCGGCTGATCGTCTGCGACGAGGCGGTTTCGGCGCTGGACGTGTCGATCCAGGCGCAGGTGATCGCGCTGCTGGAGGGCCTGCGCCGCGAATTCGGCCTGTCTTACCTGTTCATCGCCCATGACCTGCCGGTGGTGCGCGATTTCGCGGACCGCGTGATCGTGATGAAAGAGGGCGAGATCGTCGAAAAGGGCACCGTCCGGCAGATCTTCGAAGCGCCCCGAAAACCTTACACCCGCGCGCTGCTGGCCGCGAGCCTGGACCCCGATCCCGAGGTGCAGGCCCGTCGCCGCGAGGCCCGCCTTGCCGAAGGATTGCTGACCGCATGAAACCAGATCTGCTTGTCGCCTACCCGACCCGCCCGCGCCAGATGGCACAGCTCGAGGCGGCCTATACGCTGCACCGGCTCGATCTTGCGACCGACAAGGCCGCGATGCTGGCCGAGGTGGGGCCGCGCTGCACGGCGATGCTCTGCAATGGCCATGTGACGGTGGACGAGGCGTTCCTGGCGCAGGTGCCGAACCTGAAGATCGCGGTGTCCTCCTCGGTCGGCTACGACACCATGGATGTGCCGGCGATGACCCGCGCCGGGGTGCGGCTGACCAACACGCCCGATGTGCTGACCGATGACGTGGCCGATACCGCGCTGATGCTGCTGCTGGCGGCGCGGCGACGGCTGGTGGCGGGGGATGCGCATGTGCGCAGCGGCGAGTGGGGGCGCTCTGGGCCGATCCCGCTGACCCAAAGCACGGCGGGCAAGCATGTCGGCATCGTCGGGCTGGGGCGGATCGGCAGCGCGACTGCGAAGCGCTGCGAAGCGCTCGGGCTGGTGGTCGGCTATTTCGGGCGCAGCGAGAAGCCGGGGATCGGCTATCGCTATTTCTCCGACGTCGTCGCGCTGGCGGAGTGGTCCGACATCCTGATCACCGCCACCTCGGGCGGGGCAGGGACCCGCGCCATTGTCTCGGCGGCGGCGCTGGAGGCTCTGGGGCCGGAGGGCAGCTTCATCAACATCGCCCGCGGCTCGGTGGTCGATGAACCGGCTCTGATCGCGGCGCTGACGGAGGGGCGGCTGGGGACCGCGGGGCTCGACGTGTTCGAGAACGAGCCGCATCCCGACCAGGCCTTCCGCGATCTGGAGAATGTCGTGCTCTATCCGCACCACGCCAGTGGCACGGAAGAAACGCGGGACAAGATGGCGCAGCTGGTGGTGGACAATCTGGCGGCGCATTTCGCCGGGCGGGCCTTGCTGACTCCGGTGAACTGAGCCTTGGGGCGCGGCTTGAGGGCCGCGCCCGCTCAGGCAGAGCTGGTCAGGCGAAGTAGTCGGGATATTCCCGGCGCAGGTCTTCCACGCGGGCGACGGTGCGGCTGAGGTGATCGCCTCGGTGATGCGGCGGTGGCCTTCGAGGATGGTTACGATCTTGCCCTTCTCCGGCAGATGCAGGCGCCGCACCCGCTCCAGATGCCCCGAGCGTTCGCGCACCGGCCGGTGCCGTCCCTTTTCCGCAAAACCCGGGGCCTGCGTCCTTGCCGCACAATATGACAAACATGGCTGTTGATGTAGCTGAGATACTGAAATATTAGTATAGATGAAATGCCCGAGCCGATTCCGCGCCGGACGGCCAGAAGGATGCGGGCGGAGCGCCGATGCATCTCGGAACGAGAAGGAATGCCCGATGACAGATGAAAAGCTCTCTGGGGACTTCACCCCCCATGGCAAGCACCTGATCGCTGGCGAGTGGGTCGCCGGCGCGGCGACCTTTGCGTCGGAGCCTGCCTCCGGCCCGGCCCATGACTTTGCCATCGGCACGCCGGATCTGGTCGATCAGGCCTGCGAGGCGG
>Ga0209024_1001911_pt1 | contig 14248 bp, 12 predicted proteins | sample AutmiccommunBRH5_FD_187380 | JGI IMG/M metagenome (GOLD analysis project Ga0209024, IMG submission 187380) | Deep subsurface microbial communities from Mt. Terri, Switzerland - Autotrophic microbial communities BRH/5 (SPAdes) (version 2) | ecosystem: Environmental > Aquatic > Deep subsurface >...
GATGGGCTGGGCCTCGCCGAGATCGCGACCGCGCTGACCGAGATCGGCAGGCACGGGACCGTGAGCCCGGCGCTGGCCACGCTCGGCGCCACGGCGGTGCTTCTCGATCTGGCGTCCGACGCCCAGCAGGATCGCTACCTCGGTGGTGTCGCGAAGGGCTCCGTCCTGGCGCTGGCGCTGAGTGAGCCGGGCGCTCCGCTGCCGGATCGGCCGTCGGCTTCGCTGGCAGGAAACAAGCTCAACGGCACCAAGGTCGGCGTGGGCTATGCGGGACAAGCGGATTGGATCGTCGTCACCACCGACGGTGGCGTGGTGGTCGTGCCCGGTGACGCCGACGGGCTGACGGTCACCAAGACGCCGACGTCGAACGGGTCCGACGAGTTCGTGGTGTCGTTCGTCGATGTGGCGGTCGACGACGCCGACGTGCTGGAGGCGGCCACCGCGCGCCGGGTCAACCAACTGGCGCTGGCCGTGGTCGGCGCGCTGACCGCGGGCCTGGTCGCCGGAGCGTTGCGGCTCACCGCCGACTACGTCGCCACCCGGGAACAGTTCGGCAGGCCGCTGTCGACGTTCCAGACTGTGGCAGCGCAACTCTCGGAGGTCTACATCGCCTCCCGCACCATCTCCCTGATCGCCAACTCGGTCGTGTGGCGACTGTCGGAAGGCCTCGACGCCGATGACGACCTGGCCATCCTCGGGTACTGGCTGACCTCGCAGGCGCCGCCTGCGATGCGCACGTGCCATCACCTGCACGGCGGCATGGGTATGGACATCACCTACCCGATGGACCGCTACTACTCGTCGATCAAGGACCTGAACCGCCTGCTGGGCGGTCCGACTCACCGTCTCGACCTGGTGGGAGCGTAATGGGGCGAGCGAAGCGACGGGAGAGCCTAATGGGGCGAGCGAAGCGACGGGAGAGCGTAATGGGGCGAGCGAAGCGACGGGAGAGCGTAATGGGGCGAGCGAAGCGACGGGAGAGCCTAATGGGGCGAGCGAAGCGACGGGAGAGCCTAATGGGGCGAGCGAAGCGACGGGGGAGCCTAATGGGGCGAGCGAAGCGACGGGGGAGCCTAATGGGGCGAGCGAAGCGACGGGAGAAACAATGTACATCGAACTGACGCCGGAGCAGCGGCAACTGCAAGCCGAACTGCGGCAGTACTTCTCGACGCTCATCACGCCCGAAGAGGCCGAGGCGATGGAGTCCAACCGCCACAACGAGGCCTACCGCGCGGTCATCAAGCGGATGGGCTCCGACGGCAAACTCGGGGTCGGTTGGCCCAAGGAGTACGGCGGTCTCGGTTTCGGCCCGATCGAGCAGCAGATCTTCGTCAACGAGGCCAACCGCGCCGACGTCCCGCTGCCGTTGGTGACGTTGCAGACCGTGGGCCCGACGCTGCAGGTGTACGGCACCGAGGAGCAGAAGAAGAAGTTCCTCCCCGGAATCCTCTCCGGTGACATCCATTTCGCGATCGGCTACTCCGAACCCGACGCCGGAACCGATCTGGCGTCGCTGCGCACGACGGCAGTGCGGCGTAGGGATGAGTCCGGCGAATATTATGAGGTCAACGGCCAGAAGATGTGGACCACCGGCGCCCATGACGCCGACTACATCTGGTTGGCCTGCCGCACCGACCCGGAGGCCGCCAAGCACAAGGGCATCTCGATCCTGATCGTCGACACCAAGGATCCGGGCTACTCGTGGACCCCGATCATCCTGTCCGACGGCGCCCACCACACCAATGCGTCCTACTACAACGATGTCCGGGTTCCCGCCGACATGGTCGTGGGGGAGGTGAACGGCGGCTGGAAGCTCATCACGACCCAGCTCAATCACGAGCGGGTCGGCCTCGGTCCCGCCGGGCGCGTCGCGGGCATCTACGACCAGGTCCGTGAGTGGGCCTCCAAGCCGGGCACGGACGGTGTCACGCCGATCGACCACGTCGACGTGCAGCGGTTGCTGGCGCAGATCAAGGCGATCTGGCGTGTCAACGAACTGCTGAACTGGCAGGTGGCGGCGTCGGGAGAGACGATCGCGGTGGCCGACGCCGCGGCCACGAAAGTCTTTTCCACCGAACGTATTCAGGATGTGGGCCGGTTGGCCGAGGAGATCGTCGGCAAGTACGGCAACCCGGCCGATCCGGAGACCGGTGAGCTGCTCGACTGGCTGGACAAGATGACCAAGCGCAACCTGGTGATCACGTTCGGCGGAGGTGTCAACGAGGTGATGCGCGAGATGATCGCTGCGGCCGGGCTGAAGGTTCCGAGGGTTCCGCGGTAATGGGTGCCGTCGAGGACATCAAGGCCGCGGCGGACCGCGTCAAGGCCGAAGGTAAGAGCAAGCCGCGCACCGGTCGCCACCCGGTCAACCAGCCGATGGTCGACCACTGGCTCGACGCGATGGGCGACAAGAACCCGATCTACGTCGACGAAGAGGCCGCGAAGGCCGCGGGCCATCCCGGTATCGTCGCCCCGCCCGCGATGATCCAGGTGTGGACCATGATGGGGCTCGGCGGTGTCCGCCCCGACGACGACCCACTCGGCAAGATCCTCGAATTGTTGGACGACGCAGGCTATGTCGGTGTGGTCGCCACCAACTGTGAGCAGACCTATCACCGGTATCTGCGCCCCGGCGAGGAGGTGAGCGTCGCCGCCGAACTGACCGACGTCGTCGGCCCCAAGCGGACCGCGCTCGGTGAGGGGTTCTTCATCACGCAGAAGATCACCTGGCACTGCGGCGATGACGAAGACAACCCAGTGGCCGAGATGCTCTGGCGGATCATGAAGTTCCGGCCGGCAGATCAAGATGCGCCCGCTTCGGCGGTGCCCGAGGACCTCGACGCGGCCTCGATGATGCGGCCGGCGTCCTCGAAGGACACCAAGTTCTTCTGGGACGGCGTCAACGCGCACGAACTGCGCATCCAGAAGCGACCCGACGGCAGCCTGCAGCACCCGCCGGTGCCTGCCCTGTGGGCCGACGCTGGGAAAGATGCGGAGCCGTCCGATTATCTGGTCGCCAGCGGGAACGGCACGGTGTTCAGCTTCGTCGTGCACCACGCGCCGAAGGTGCCGGGCCGCACGCTGCCGTTCGTCATCGCGCTCGTCGAACTCGAGGAAGGGGTGCGGATGCTCGGCGAACTTCGCAACGCCGACCCGGCCAGCGTGGAGATCGGAATGCCGGTTCGCGCAACGTACATCGACTTCCCCGACGGTGACTCCGGCCCGGCGTGGACGCTCTACGCGTGGGAGCCTGCGAAGTGAGCGCCCCGGTGGCAGAGGTCGGGACCAAGCTTCCCGAGCTCAAGCTCTACGGCGACCCGACGTTCATCGTCTCGACGGCGATCGCGACGCGCGACTACCAGGACGTGCATCACGACCGGGACAAGGCGCAGGCCAAGGGGTCCAAGGACATCTTCGTCAACATCCTCACCGACACCGGTCTGGTGCAGCGCTTCATCACCGACTGGGCCGGCCCGACCGCCGTCATCAATTCGATCGGTCTGCGGCTCGGCGTGCCGTGGTACGCCTATGACACCGTGACGTTCACCGGCGAGGTGACCGCCGTCGACGGCAACCTCGTCACTCTGAGGGTAACCGGCAGCAACAGCCTCGGCGATCACGTGATCGCCAACGCGACACTGACCCTCGGAGGTGCCGCATGAGCGACGGCCTGTCCGGCAAGGCGGCGATCGTCGGTATCGGCGCCACCGACTTCTCGAAGAACTCCGGCCGAAGCGAACTGCGGCTGGCCGCCGAGGCGGTGCTCGACGCACTCGACGATGCGGGTCTGACACCGGCAGACGTCGACGGCATGGTCACGTTCACGATGGATTCCAACACCGAGGTCGCCGTCGCACGGGCCACCGGGATCGGGGAGCTGAAGTTCTTCTCCAAGATCCACCACGGCGGCGGGGCCGCCTGCGCGACGATCCAGCAGGCCGCGATCGCGGTCGCGACCGGCGTCGCGGAATGCGTTGTGGCATACCGAGCCTTCAACGAGCGGTCGGGGATGCGGTTCGGCCAGGTGCAGATGCGGCTGGTCGAGAACGCCGACTCCACCGGCGTCGACAACTCGTTCTCCTACCCGCACGGGCTGTCCACCCCTGCCGCCCAGGTGGCGATGATCGCGCAACGGTACATGCACCTGTCGGGGGCGACCAGCAAGGACTTCGGGGCCGTTTCGGTGGCCGACCGTAGGCACGCGGCCAACAATCCGAAGGCGTATTTCTACGGCAAGCCGATCACGATCGAGGATCACCAGAACTCGCGGTGGATCGCCGAGCCGCTGCGGCTGCTCGACTGCTGTCAGGAGACCGACGGCGGCGTCGCGATCGTCGTGACGAAACCCGAGCGGGCCAAGGACCTCAAACACCGGCCCGCGGTCATCAAGGCGGCCTCGCAAGGGTCCAGCCCCGACCAGTACTCGATGGTCAGCTACTACCGGCCTGAGCTGGGTTTGCCCGAGATGGGGCTGGTGGGCAGGCAGCTGTGGCAGCAGTCCGGGCTGACACCCGCCGACATCCAGACCGCGATCCTCTACGACCACTTCACGCCGTTCACGTTGATCCAGCTCGAAGAGCTCGGATTCTGTGGGCAGGGCGAGGCCAAGGACTTCGTCGCCGACGGCGCGATCGAGATCGGTGGCCGGCTGCCGATCAACACGCACGGCGGCCAGTTGGGGGAGGCCTACATCCACGGCATGAACGGCATCGCCGAAGGGGTGCGCCAGCTACGCGGCACTTCCGTCAACCCCGTGCCCGACGTCGAGCACGTGCTGGTGACCGCCGGTACCGGCGTGCCGACATCGGGGCTCATCCTGGGCTGAGAACCTTGCCGAAGACGCGCCCCTCGAGCAGGCGCTGTCGTACAGGTTGTCTGACGTGACGACAGACCCCCGACAGCGTTCGGTGGGTCATCGAACGATTTCATCGCTGGCGGGGGTGATCAGGGGGCGGGGATTGCCCACCCCCTGATCAGGGGCTGCCGGTTAGACGTCGCCGCTCCCGTCCGAGCCGGGGGACCCACCGCTGCCGTCGGTGCCGCCGGTGCCGTTCGCGTCACCGCCGTCACCGCCGTCACCGCCGAGACCGCCGGTGCCGGTATCGCCGGTGCCACCGCTGTCACTGTCGGTGCCGTCGGTGCCGGTGCTGCCGCCGGACAATGGGCCGCTGCCGCCTGTACCGCCGTCAGCGCCGGCCCCACCGGTGCCGCCGTCACCGCCGTCACCTCCATCACCGCCGTCACCGCCGTCACCACCGAAACCGCCAGCGCCGTTCGCGTTACCGCCGTCACCGCCGTCACCGCCGTCGGTGGCGTCTCCGCCGGCCCCGCCGTCACCGGCCTCACCTGCAGGCCCGCCGTCTCCGCCGGTGCCGCCAAACAATCCACTGCCGCCGCCGGCCCCGCCGGCCCCGGCGTCACCACCGGTCCCGCCGCCACCGCCGTCACCGCCGGTGCCACCTGTACCGCCGTCACCGCCTATGTCCGGGGTGGTTGGGATGCCGTTGGCGTTCCCGCCGTCACCGCCGTCACCGCCGTCGTTGAGGGCGTCACTGCCGTCGCCGCCGTCACCTCCGCTACCGCCGGCGCCGCCGTCACCGCCGTCACCATCGAACCAACCGCCGTGACCGCCGGCGCCGCCGTCACCACCGCTACCGCCGCTTTCTGCGTCTAGGCCGTCGACGCCCGCACCACCGGTTCCGCCGGCACCGGCTACATTGGGTGCCGTTGTGCCGTTCGAGTTGCCGCCGTCGCCGCCGTCACCGCCGTCGGTACCGGCCCCGCCGTCAGTGATCGCGTCTGCGGGGGGGACACTGTCGCCGTCCTCTCCATCAACAGGCTCGCCAGTCGGAACGCCGGCGTCTGCACCGGCATAGCCGTCACCGCCGTTGCCGCCATTGCCGCCGGCGCCACACGACAGCCATCCAGCGTCGCCGCCGCTACCGCCGTTACTGCCGTCGATAATCGTGGCGTTTCCATCCGCCCCGTCGCCGCCGTCGCCGCCGTTACCACCGAACAACCCGGCCTTGCCGCCGTCACCACCATCCACCCCCGCCACGGTCGAATCCCAGCCGTCGCCGCCGTCGCCCCACAGCAGCCCGCCCCTTTGGCCGTCGGGGTCTCCCTCGATGCCGTCGACGCCGTTACAGACCAGCCCGCACGAGTTGAACACGGTCGCGAAGAAACCCGCGCCGCCGCCGATACCGACGGACGAAGCCGTCGACCCGGATCCGGAATCCGATCCGCCATCGGTCCACCACCAGAGGGCGTCACCCTCCGGTGTCAGCGGAGGCGGAGCCGACACTGAGCCTAAGGACGCCAGTTGAACATCCAGGCTTTCGATTTTCGACATTTGGGCACCCGGCGGGGCGGCCAGCAGGACCCCGACCCCGACCATCGCCGCTCCCCCGACTCCCGACGTGAGACATTGGCGAGCCGAGAGCCCCGGCCCGCGCGTCTTCTGATGCCTTGCTTTGCAATTTTGCTGCTTCTTTTTCATTTCCGTACCCCGTTCTTGTTGTGCGATTGGGGCGCTCAAGAACATCAGTCTTTGAGGCGCTCCGAATAGTTGGGAACCGGGCCACGCAGCGGATGATTTGGACCACCGCTCGGCGGAGGGTCCGGTGCGATCGCATCGCCCGAACATGGTTGAGCGACGGTCCAGCATGGACGCATAAGGCGGTTCGCTGGCGGCGGGGGCGCGCGAGAAGCGTGACCTCGTCGCCGATGAAGACTTGCGAATGGAACGGATGCGGGATCCATCTGGGATCGGCTAGCCCCCCGACCTCGACGGTTACTCGTCCGAACCATCGGCCTCTACCTTCCCCGACGCTCACTCCGCGCTGGGGTAGAGCGAGCAGACAAATTCTAGGTGTTTGCTGAAATCACTGTCAACCGCAAAGAATCGACTTCTAGCAAATCGCAGGCTGCGGCAACGGTGCATCGCGAGGTGGCCCTCCCTCTATGCGAGCCGGTCGTGCAATGCAGGCACGGCTTCCTGTGGTGGCGGTGCAACAAAAGTGCAGTTCAAGATAGTTGACCATGCAACATATCAAGCGTTGAGACGTCACATTTGATCTCTTTGCTGTGATCGACCCTCCGAGGGTGCTATCTCTGAAGCGCACCCACTGGTACATTTCTGGCAAGGACAATCCAGAGCTTGGTCGTCTCCTATATAATCTTGCTAAAGCAATAGTTAGCGAATCTCGACAGTGTATGAACTGGCAGTCGGCAAGCTCCTGCCGAGAACCCCACGGCGCTCTACGTCCGTGAGTCGCGAACCATCACGGCTGCTGAACTGCCACCGGACACTGCGGGGTGGCAATCTCGTGGATTGCCGCACAATAAGGACCCAGCAGCGACCCGCCCATCATCGACGCGATCGAGGCGCTCAACAGAATTCGAGTGGTCAGCCATCGGATTCCGAGGTGCAAGCCGGAAAGCCGGTGATGACGCGGGACCCGCCTAAAGACGGACGTGAAACCACCGCCAGCGTTGTGGGCGCGAGCAGCCGTCCCTTGGGTAAATTGCCCCAACGCGCGTGGTCTACCGGGGAGGCCTTCACTGGAAAGTGGTTCAACAGCGGGGATCTGGTCATTCGCGGTGAGGTCGAGGCGCAATTGAACACCCACTCTGCGGAGCCGGCGCCACCGGCGAACGGCTCTGGCGCCGCGCACCGATTACCCTTGGCAGGATGAGCTTTACCCTTGGCAGGATGAGCTCCCACGAGTTCGACCCCGATGACGACACCGGGCCGCTGCGCGCCGACGGCGAACGGGAACAGTCGGTGGGAACCTGGGAGCGGCGATTCGACGCGCCGCTGTCGGTGAATCCGCGCCCGGTGCACAACGACCGCAGACCCGTCGTGCTGCTCGTGGTGGCGACGGTGGCGGTCGTGGCTCTCGGCGTGCTCGCCTGGCTGTTCTGGCCGTCGTCGGATGACTCCGCGGCGTCGTCGGAGGGCGTCACCACCACGACCACGCAGACGGAGTCGCCGCAGGAGGCGGAAGCCCGGTTGATGGGCATGCTCCCGAAGGGTTACGCACCCGACGCGTGTGAAGGTGTCGTGCCGCCGAAAGACGCCCTGGCACAAGTCAGTTGCACCCGGAACGCGGACGCGGGCGGCCCGCTGTCGGCCACCTACACCCTGGTGAAGGACGACGAGTCGCTACGCGCGATGTTCGACGGTGTGGTTAGCGCCTCCTCGGTGGTGAACTGCCCGGGCAACATCCAGTCACCGGTTCTCTGCCCGACAGGCGTGTCGAAGACGTTTTGGGAAGAGCGTCGGTGATGATGGGCCAATGGTCGTGAGGTAGGAGGGGGGCGGGGATGGCTGGTGCTTCGGCTGATGGTTGGACTCTTCATTTCTACGACTTCCAGCAGCCGTTTGTATCGGTGGACGACGTGGTTCCAGGGCTGGGTGATGTCAAGGCCTGGGCGAAGCGAAATGGTGCGCGTGATGGCACTCCGTTCTTCCTTTGATCCATGGGGCCGGGCGGATGCGTTGGTGAACGCCTACTGGCGAGATCCGCTGGTGCGGGGACGAGCGACGGGGACGTTGCGTCGTTACGCGTTGTCATTGAGGGTTTGGCTGGATTTTCTGCACGCGATGGGCGTCCGATGGGATCGGGCGTCGCGATCGGAATTGGCTGCGTTCAAGGAGTGGCGGCTGTCGGCTGAGAACAACCCTCAGCATGTGAGCGCCAACAGTTTCTGCGTCGATCGCGCGGCGATCCGCAATTTCTACTCATGGGCGGCCGAGCAGCACGGAATCGACAACCCCGTCCGAGCCCGTGCGATTGCCACGTCGTGGATGGGCGGTGGCCACGTCGTGTTGGAGAGCACTCCGTCGGGGATGCGCAGGGCCGACGTGAAGTGGCTTACCCCACAGGCATTTCGGTTGTGGCGGAACCTGGGATTGCGCGGCTTCACGATGGAGGGCGTGCCGCGCCAGGATTGGCGGGGAGCGACTGAGGAACGCGACATCGCCTTCGTGGAGGGGTTGTTCGGGACGGGTTTACGAATCGGCGAATGGGCCAGCATGTTAACCATCGAGGTGCCCTCGCCGGGCTCTGAGGGGCTCGTGCGTTCGCGCGTCGCGTCTCATTGCGCAAAGGGTGGTAGTGGGCGAGCGTTCTGGATGCGGCGCCGCGTCGCCCAACAAGTCCACTTCTATCTGCAGGAAGGTAGTCGCACCGGTGCCATCACCCGCGCGCAACGTGCCGGTCGCTATGAGCAGGTCGCCGATCGGTGGGTCGTTGAACGGGTTCGCCGGGATGGGCAACTGGATGTCGTCGATGCGACGGGATCGCACCGTACGGTTCGACTTGATGCACTCGGACCGCCGACGCGAATGGAATTGTTCCGCCAGGGACGTGATGGCCTGGAACCGATGTGGCTGTGGCTGAATCACGACGGTACGCCACGCCCGAAACACTCCTGGTACAAGACATTCGACCGCGCGAACACCAGGGTCGCGAAAGCGCTTGAACAAGAGGGAGGTACGCCGCTGTGGTGCCGTCCCCACATGCTGAGGCATTCCTTTGCGCTGCGGTGGTATTGCATTGCCACGTTCGTCGCCTGGCGCCGTACCGACATGTTGACCAAGCAGGAGCAGCGCGACTTCCGCAATCAGCTCGGCGACGTCTGGTTCCTGCTGGCGACACTCCTTGGACATCGCAGTGCCGAGGTGACACGCAGCGTCTATCTCGAGCCGTTTCAGGTGTTGCAGGTGGAGGAGCTCATCGCGCTGATGGATGCCGATGATCGGCAATCCCTTGAGCGTCTCGTCTCAACACTGGGCATCGGTGAGCCGCGTGTGCTGACGGCGCAGACATGACAGGTCACCGCGCGGCGCAGCCGGATCCGACGTGGCGACCGGTAGCGCGGCGACGCGGGCTGATCGTGACGTTCGTCAGCGAGGATGGCACTCAGTCGAAGGACTTCGACTTCGGTTCTCTGCCGGGCACTGACGGAATCCGCCACGATTTCGCGGTCGCGTTCGAGGATGCCACTGGTGTGCTGGGTGTATCCAAGCGATTGAGGGGTGCCGGGGCGCTGTGGCAGTCCGCCCGGCATGCCTGCTGCTGGCTCGCCGAGAACCGCCCAGGAATAAGGGGACTGGCAGATCTGTCAGTCCCGGATGCCCGGCTGCTCGCCTTGTCGTGTCGGGTACCCAGCGGCCCTGGCCCGGCGGCGAGCCTCAAGACGCTGCTGCGCTGTAGTCCCGTCGTCTCCGACGAGGCACGTCAGGCGTTCGCGCAGGTGCGTCACCAGAAGAACGCGACGGCGCGACAACCGTACTCCGACGGCGAGATTCGCCAAATCACCGTCGTGGCACGGGGAATCGTTCGGCGAGCGCGTACCCGACTGCGGACTCATTGGGCGATGGTCGCCGACTATCGTGCGGGACGGTTCGATCACCTCCCCCGTGCAGACCCCGATCGCAGTCTGGCCGAAGTACTCGATCACTGCGCCCGTCAGGGAGATTTCCCTCGCACCGCTTCGGGTGCACGGGCGTACGTGACCCGGCACGCGGTGACCGCAGCCGGAGGATGTCGACTTCAATCGCTGCTGCATGTGAGCCCGGGCGAGGCGTGGGCATTTGGTGTTCTGCTCGCCGCACTGACCGGCCTGAACCTGTCGACGCTGGACTCGCTGCCCGCGCCGTACCGACACGCCAGCAGCCCAGATGAACACGGCATCGTGTTCGTCAGCGCCGACAAGCCCCGTCGCGGGAAACGGTCGACCATGACGGTGCCGGTGACCGCGATGCGCCCCGAACTGCGGTCGCTTGGTGGGGAGAACCGGCGCGCCGCAGTGGCCAACACGTCGCTGACGACCGCGTACGGGGTCTTCATGTTGCTGCTGGAGCTGACCGAACCGGCCCGCGCGCTGACCGGGTCCCAGCGCGCCTTCATCTACTACAGCGCCCAGCCCGACAATGTCGAACAGAAACTCTTCGGATACGGAATCAGCAGCACGGCTTCTGGAGTGACTGCGCGGCGACGCTGGATGGCGCCGTGGCTGACCGGTGATGCCGAGCATGACGAGTTGCTCCTCGGGATCAGTATGGATCGGCTGCGCAAGACCTACCTGGAGCAGGTCCGAAAACCCACATCCCACACCCCGGCCACGTTGGCTCGTTATCTGAGTCGCATGGACCCCGTGCGCAACGAGGGATTCCAGATCGTCGCCGAGGCCCTCGATGAGCAGGTCGCACTAGCACTGGCCCGACGCTCGATGACGGTGCAACCGGACACCCACGACAACGGATCCGGCCAGGACGCCGTGCTGGGTACGTGCGCCGATTTCGAGCACTCGCCGATCGACGGCAAACGGTGTCGCCAGTCGTTCATGGCATGCCTTGACTGCAGCAACGCCCGCGCCTTCCCTCGCCACTTGCCTGTTCAATTGGTCGTGGCTGACCGGCTTCGCGGCCTGCGCCAAGAGATGCCCATCGAGCGGTGGATCGCCGATCACGCGGGTCCTCTCGCGCAACTGGACGACATCTTCGCCGAGTACGAGCAGGCCCAGCTGACCGCGGCGCGGTCTGACATCACCGACAGCGATCACCGCACGGTCAACCTTCTGCTGACGGGAAACCTCGAAGCATCATGACGCACACAGCTCAAGCACTCGACGTCGTGGCAGGTGTCGAAGTCGCTCCCGAAACAGAGGTCGTGATTAACCGCATGCTTCACGTTTCAGGGATCAGATGCCGATTCGGCGACCCGGTGTGGGATCTGTCCGCGGCGGTCGAGGACCGCCACAGCGCAGGACAAGCCGTGCACTGGGAGGGGTTCCCGACGCGATTTCGCCACGCCTGCAAGATCTACCTGTTCGCCCTGCTCAACATCGTCGACGACGCACCCCGCCTTGACAGTGCCCGATCGCTCCATCCGCACATCAAGACGATCTTGGGCGAGCTGGTACCGCTGCGAAGGTTCACGACGTGGCTGCTGGAGCGCGGTGTCACATCCTTCGACCGGGTCAGCGCCGAAAACCTCGACCACTACCTGCGCCACGTCACCGAGACCAGCGGTGTCAGCGCTCAATCCAAACGCTCGGCGTTGCAGGCGATCAAACGTCTGCACGTGTACCGCGATGCCCTGCCTCCGCATTGCCGGCTCCCCCCGGGTCCGTTGTGGGGCGGTGCGAGCGCACGCGGGCTCGCCAACTACGAGTCATCCTGACCTGGGGCAAACCGAACACGACCCCACGCATTCATCCCGATGTCATGGAGCCGCTGCTCTCAGCAGCGTTGATGGTCACCCACACGGTCGCAGCCGATCTCCTTCCCGCAGCGCGCAACCTTCTCGCGATGCGGCACCTCGCCCACCAGATCGCACCGGGCATTCGTCGGGCTCCGACTCGTACGGTGTCGGTGTTCGAGACCACCAAGGCCCAACTCGAATGCCTGCTTGCGGCACTGGGCCGCAACGACGCCTCACTTCCGGGTATCCGGACCGGCGACACGACCAGTGTCGATCTGATGGGGTTGGCCGTGGGTGGGTGGCTCAACCACGGCGAACTGAAACGCATGAAGGAGACGTCGGTTCTGCTGGCCAAGTATGGATTGCCGATCGACGTGGACATGTTGCGCGCCAACACGTTCAGCACGATCGGCACGCACTGCTGGCGTGAAGCCCCCGTCGGCGCGAGTGAACTCGTCGAACTGCTTCGCCACGTCACGACTGCCTGTTTCCTCGTGATCGCCTACCTCTCTGGGGTTCGGACCGGCGAGAAACGGGCGGAATTGCGTTTGATGCAACATTCGGCCACCAAGACTATGAGTTGAACACGTAGGTCGGAGAGGGTTCCGTCGCGCGTTATCTGGCTTAATATTAGGGCTTACGCCTGAACCGATAGGGCAACGCTGTCTCACGGCTGGCCGCGTGGCCTCCGCTGGGCGCCGACTACGAACGCTTTTCACGCCAGTGATCACATGTGAAGCGATGCTGAACTTGCTCACCGGACCCCGCGGGGCTGTCGGTTAGCTGTTATCGCCACCGCTTCCTGAGCTGCCGCCGGGACCGTCAGCAGCCCCCTTTCACCGCACCCGAAAACCGCACGCATTACGTGAGGAGTTAAAATTATGACCGTGCCGTCCCAAATTTACCGAATTCAGTTTCCGCCGACCAATTCAGAACAACTCGGTCAAGACGAGGTTTCATTTAAACTGATCGAGAATGGCGAGCAGCGTCGGCTGCGGTTTCATGATTACGCCGCGATCTACAAACGGCCGGGACTGTACGAGGAACTCTTCTACGGTCGGCTTCGGTGCAATTCTCCGGGCAAGGTGATGGACCTGTTGCAGCGGGCTATGCAAACCGCCCGCGAGCCTCTTACGGAGTTGCGGGTCCTCGATCTGGGGGCCGGCAACGGAATGATGGGCGAAGTTCTGAAGCGTGAAGGCGTCGCCCGACTCGTCGGCGTGGACATCGTTCCGGAGGCGCGCGATGCCGCGTATCGGGACCGCCCTACGGCGTACGACGCCTACTACGTCGCGGACCTCGGGAAACCTGACCCCGGCTTGCGCGAGGAACTCCGCGAGTGGAGCTTCGACTGCCTGACGTGTGTCGCAGCGCTGGGTTTCGGAGACATCCCGCCGCGCGCATTTTTCAACGCGATAAAGCTTATCCGGACCGGTGGTTGGTTAGCATTCAATATCAAACAGTCGTTTCTTGATACGGCGGAACAGACCGGATTCTCTCGACTGGTACGGGCTCTGATCTTCTCGAAATATCTCGATATTTACCACCTCGAGTTGTACCGTCATCGCCTTTCCATGGAAGGTACACAGCTGTTTTATTACGCGTTGGTCGGCCGCTTGACAGCGCCGATCCCGGACGACTTCCTGCAAACGCAGGGCATCGAAGAATAGGTCGCCGCGGGCTCAGCGCGCCCAGATCACCGCAGCCGCAGGTTGTTGCCAACCACCGGCACCGACGATGCGGCCATGATTCGATCGTCACCATAGGGACAGTCCGTGCGTGCGATGGACGTGGGTTCCGCGCATCTGCGGCTCGCGGTCCCGAACGTCGTGGAGGTCGCGCCGGGACAAGTGTTGGCGATGATTGCACGCGTCACGTCGCGCGCTGACACCAGGACTCCGGACATCAGGACTCCGGACATCAGGACTCCGGACATGGCTCAAGAATTGGTGTGCGGTCGTCGGTGGGATTTGATGCTGTAGCGCAGGGTCAGATCGGTGCCGGGGTAGACGGTGTTGGTGTCGTTGAGGGCT
>Ga0209024_1001912_pt1 | contig 14222 bp, 13 predicted proteins | sample AutmiccommunBRH5_FD_187380 | JGI IMG/M metagenome (GOLD analysis project Ga0209024, IMG submission 187380) | Deep subsurface microbial communities from Mt. Terri, Switzerland - Autotrophic microbial communities BRH/5 (SPAdes) (version 2) | ecosystem: Environmental > Aquatic > Deep subsurface >...
ACCGTCCCTACACCATGGCGCAATATGCCGATGATGCGGCGGCGCTGATGGATGTGCTTGGCTGGGAGCGCGCCCATGTGATGGGGGTTTCGTTTGGCGGCATGGTGGCGCAGCATCTGGCCCTGCATCACCCGGACAAGGTTGAACGGCTGGTGCTGGCATGTACGTCCTCTGGTGGAACGGGTGGGGCGTCCTATCCGCTGCATGAATTGAGTGGAATGGATGTTGAGGCCCGCGCGCGTTTCATTATTTCCGTCAGCGACACCCGCCATGATGCAGCCTGGCAGGCAAGCCATGCCGACGCCTTTGCCGCAATGATCGAACAGCAGGTGGCCAGTGCGGCCATTGGCAATGACGATCCCAACAAGGCGATGGGCGCACGGCGGCAGCTAGAGGCGCGCATCGATCACGACACCTTTGCGCGTCTGAGTGAAATCAGATCGCCAACCCTGTTATGCGGGGGCAAGTATGACGGCATTGCGCCGCTGGCCAACATGCAGGCGATGCAACAACATATTCCCAATGCCCGGCTGGAGGTTTTTGAAGGCGGGCATTTATTTTTAATTCAGGACAAGCGCGCCTATGCGGAAATCGTGCAGTTCCTGCAACAAGGCTGAACATGTCACCCCCTTTCAAACTTGCCATGATCGACCATGTGGTGCTGCGCGTAAGCGATATGCAGCGCGCACTTGATTTCTACTGCGGTGTCATGGGCTGCACCGAGGAGCGCCGGGTTCCAAAATTCGGGCTGGTGCAATTGCGCGCGGGCGGCTCGCTGATCGACTTGCTGGATGTTTCCCAACAGGCGGACAAAAATTCCGGCCGGAACATGGACCATTTCGCGCTCACGATTACCCCCTTTGAGGAGGGCGCCATTCACGCACATCTGGCAGCCAATGGCGTTGAGCCGGGGCGCGTTGAGCAACGTTATGGCGCGCAAGGCGTGGGGCCGTCAATTTACATACATGACCCGGACGGAAATCAGGTGGAACTGAAAGGCCCGCCCGGCGAAAATTTGAACTAAATCAATCAAATCTCCCGGCAAGCGCGGACCGCACGAAAAAATAGCCGATTCCCGTTTTCGTACGCTTATGCGCGGCGTTCCATCACACAGATAAAAAAGCCATCGGTCCCGGAGCGGGCGGGTGTCAAAATTACGTGCGGCGCATCCGGCGCAATAAAATCTGGCAACTGCGTACCCACACCTTCGGCCCAGACGGCGGCGGCGGGCAATATATTGAAACGATCATCTTCCACCAGAAACGCCGCTACCCTGTCCGCATTTTCACATTGCAACAGTGAACAGGTGATATAAATCAGCCGCCCGCCCGGCGCCACCAGATCCGCACCCTGGCGCAACACAGAATCCTGCGCCGCCATATGCCGCGCCAGCGCCTCTGGCGTGAGCCGCCATTTGGCGTCCGGATTTCGCCGCCATGCGCCGGTGCCGCTGCAAGGCACATCCAGCACGACACGGTGTGCGCGGCCCTTCAGCGCTGCCAAAGCAGGTTCGGGATTTCCGGCGATCTGCACATTGTGGGCACCGGCGCGCTGCATGCGCTCCGGCATCGCCTTCAGGCGGCCCGCAATGGCGTCGAACGCATGAATTTGCCCGCGGTTCTGCATGACTGCGGCGATCGCCAGACTTTTGCCGCCACCACCCGCACATAAATCCACCACCTGGCTCCCCGGCTGCGCACACACCATCAGCGCCGCCAGTTGCGAACCTTCGTCCTGCACCTCAACCAGACCACGGGTGAATGCCGCAGCCCCGGTAATACGGGCGCGCCCCGTGACGCGAATACCGTCGGGCGACAGGGGCGACGCACAGGCCGCAATATTTTCTTCCGCCAGCGCCGCCAGCGCCTGTTCGCGCGTTGCCTTCAGCCGGTTAACCCGCAGGTCCAGCGGCGCACGCACGGAAAGTGCACGCATCTCGCCCAGTAAATCCGGCAGGCTTTCGCGCAAAGCGCCTTCCAGCCATTGCGGGAAATTCCCACGCACCCACTCGGGCGCCGTATCCTGACTGACACCCCGCGAAAAGGCCCCGCGTTCATCCTCACTCAGCGCTGCGGCGGAATATTTGCCACCCGCAAACAGCGCTTCCACCTGCTCAAGCGCGTGCGCGTCTTCCAGCTTCAGCGCCCCAAGCACCAGGCTGCGCGCATCGTCCTGACCGCCATCGGACCCCATGGCAAAGGCAAATTCCGCGCGCCGCCGCAGCACGGCGTAGACAAGTTCGAATATCGCATGGCGGTCTTTTGATCCGGCATAGCGGTTGCTGCGCGCCCATTCATTCAAAAAGCGATCCGCCGGCTTGGCCGACGGCATCAGTGCTTCCAGAATATCAATGGCTGATTTAACCCGTGCGGCGGGGGTCATCGATTCCCGATCGGGTAATTGGGCGGCTCACGGGTAATGGCCACATCATGCACATGCCCTTCGGCCAGGCCCGCGCCGCTGATGCGGATAAAACTGGTTTTGCTGTGCATGTCCGCGATAGTAGCGGAACCCGTATAGCCCATGGCCGCGCGCAGGCCGCCCACCAGCTGATGGGTGATATTATGCAGCGGGCCTTTATAGGGCACCTGCCCTTCCACGCCTTCTGGCACCAACTTCAATGTGTCCTTTATGTCTTCCTGAAAATAGCGGTCCGCCGATCCACGGGCCATCGCGCCCAATGATCCCATACCGCGATAAGCTTTATAACTGCGCCCCTGAAACAGGAATACTTCACCGGGGCTCTCATCCGTGCCTGCGAACAGCGACCCGATCATGGCGCAATCTGCACCTGCCGCAATGGCCTTGGCCAGATCACCCGACAGCTTGATGCCGCCATCGGCGATCACCGGAATACCATGTTTGCGCGCAGCGGCCGCCACATCCATGATCGCGGTCAGTTGCGGAACCCCAACCCCCGCCACCATGCGCGTCGTGCAGATGGAACCCGGCCCGATGCCGACCTTCAGCGCATCGGCGCCCGCATCAATCAGCGCCAGTGCAGCATCGCCCGTCGCAATATTGCCCGCCACCACCTGAATGCGATTGCTCAGCCGCTTGATGCGCCGTACCTGTTCCAGCACCCGGTCGTTATGCCCATGCGCCGTATCCACCACAATAAGATCGGCCTGCGCATCAACCAGCGCCTCGGCGCGGGCAAAGCCGTCATCGCCCGTGGTAGTGGCGGCGGCGACCCGCAGACGGCCCTTATCATCCTTGCAGGCATTGGGATGCAGACGCGCCTTTTCCATATCCTTGACGGTAATCAGCCCGATACAGCGAAAATCACTATCAACCACCAGCAGCTTTTCCAGACGATGCTGATGCAACAGGCGCTTGGCGCTCTCAATATCGACGTCTTCATTGACGGTGACCAGATCGGATCTGGTCATCAGCTCACTGACCGGCTGGGATGGATCTACCGCAAAGCGCACGTCACGGTTGGTCAGAATACCCAGCAGCTTGCCGGATTTCTCTTCTACCACCGGAAATCCGGAAAAATGATGCACCTGCATCAGATGATGCGCATCGGCCAGTGTCGCCGTCGGCGGCAGGGTCAGCGGATTAACCACCATGCCGGATTCGAATTTCTTGACCTGCCGGACATGTTCGGCCTGTTCATGCGGGGTGAGGTTGCGGTGTAGGACCCCGATACCGCCTTCCTGCGCCATGGCGATGGCCAGACGCGCTTCGGTTACCGTGTCCATCGCGGCGGAAATCAGCGGAATATTGAGGGAAATCTCTTTAGTCAGCCGTGTTCTGAGATCAGCCTGCCCCGGAAGCACATTCGATGCGGCAGGCTTCAGGAGTACATCGTCGAAGGTAAGGGCTTCTTTGATCTCCAAAATACTGTCTCCACCGCTAAAGGAGGCGGAATATGGCGAGACCGGGCGGTAAAGTCAAGGGAATGTGGGGGCGGCATCGGCCCCCTATTCGCCTTATTTGGTTTTCCAGACCAGGCCGGACTGCTTGGCTGCCTTGAGATGTTCGTTGTTCTTCGCCCAGGCGAACCCCAGCTTGAGGCGGTCGAACAGACGTTCGATCTGGCGTTCCATGCCGGGATCCGTGAAGATATAGAACTGGTTTTCGAGTATGGCGGACAGCACCAGTTCGCCAACCACGTCAGGATCCAGCCCATGTTGCAGCGTATCGCCAATCGGGTTCAGCGCTATCGGGCGGTCATCGGATTTCCCGAAATGGTCGGGCCGATGTTTGGCGGCTTCCAGAATATTTGTGCTGACGGCGCCGGGGCACAGCAGCGATACGCCGATAGGTGTGTCTTTCAATTCGCTGTACAGCACTTCCATCATGCCAACGACTGCATGCTTGCTGGCATTATAGGCGCCCCACCCTGCCCCGGCATTAATCAGCCCGGCCATGGAGGACGTGCTCATCACATGGCCGCTTTCGCCATTGCCTTTCATCAGCGGCAGGAAGGCGCGCATGGCATAGACAACTGCGGTCTGGTTGACGGCGATCACCCAATCCCAGTCCTTTTGTGAAAGCTCTTCGCTTAGGCCCCCCACACTGACGCCCGCGTTGTTGCACAGCACATTCACTTTGCCAAAACGCTTGACGGTGGCCGCGGCTGCGGCGAAGACCTGGGCTTCAATCGTTATGTCACAGCGATGAGTTTCGACATCCGCGCCCCCCGCTTTCAGGTCGGCTGCCGCCGCCTGCAGGCGCTTCTCGTCAATATCGGCCATCATGACTTTCATGCCAGCCCTGGTGAAGGCTTTGGTCATGCCAAGCCCCATGCCACTGGCCGCGCCTGTAATAAAGGCTACTTTTCCCGCGACGTCGCGCATTGTCCGTATCTCCCTGTTGTTCGTTGTTGTTTACTTCAGCCGTTCATTGAAAAAGCCGATGACCCGATCCAGCGCCTGGCGTGTCGGTTGTCCTGCTTCGTCCACAAGATCGGTCGTCACCACACTATGGGCGGTGGCGTTTCCATCCGGATTTCCGAATTTGCTGTCAATCTCTATACCCTCGAAGCCGTCGCCAAGCTCGCGCCGCAAAGTTTCAAACCGCGCCGGCGGGCAGGCCGGATCCTTGCTGAAGCGTAGGCCCAGGACCTTATCCCCCGCCGCCACCCGGCGTTTGATATTCGCCAACTCTTCCGGGCTGACATGCAATGCCGCCGCGCGCGCCTTGCCGACGGGAAACGGCAGCGACGGCTGGCTGAGCACCGGCGCCATGAGGCACGGCTCCATCATCAGGCTAAGCGCGAAATTACCGGTCAGGCACATGCCGATGGCGCCAACGCCCTTTCCCCCCAGTTCAGAATGCACGCTGCGGCACAAAGCGCGCAGCCAATCCGTGATCGGGCTGGATTTATGTGCGGCAAGAACTGTAAATTCATGGGAAATACAGGCGCGGGCCCCTTCTTTCAGAATATAGCCGGTGCTGATTGCCTTGCCCGGCTCGCCAAACAGGTTTGGCAGTACGGCGCTAAAACCGGCGTCGGACACCCGTTCTGCAAATCGGATAACTTGTGGCGTAATGCCCGGAATTTCATGCATGATCACGACGCCGGGACCTGTTCCGCGCCAAAAGACCGGCTTCGTCTTGCCGTCATGGGTGAAACTGCGCTCAGTAAAGTCCGATAGGGACATTGTATTTCTCCACTTATTCCAGCCGTTCCTTAAAAAATGCAATTACCCGATCCAGCGCGACGCGCGTCGGATGACCTGCTTCGTCCACCAGATCAGTGGTCACCACACTATGGGCCAGCGGATTGCCATCGGGGTTGCCGAATTTGCTGTCAATCTCTATTCCCTCAAAGCCATCACCAAGTTCGCGCCGCAGGGTTTCAAAGCGCGCGCCGGGGCTGGTGAAATCTCCGGTAAAGCGCAGCCCCAGTACCTTTTCGCCCTGCGCCACCCGGCGTTTGACGGTATCAAGTTCCTGCGGGCTGACATGCAGTGCGGCGCAGCGGGTTTTACCGATGGCTAAGGGCAGAAAGGGCTGGCTCAGCACCGGGGCCATCATGCAGGGCTCCATCATCAGGCTAAGCGCGAAATTTCCGGTCACGCACATGCCGATGGCCCCCACACCGCGCCCGCCCAGTTCCGTATGCACCGATCGGCACAAAGCGCGCAGCCAGTCGGTCACCGGGCTGGATTTGCTCGACGCAAGCACCGAAAATTCACGGGAAATGCACACCTGGGCCATGGATTTAGCCATATAGCCGTAACTGTTGTCCCGCCCCGGTTCACCGAAAAGATGCGGGACAATCGCCGTGAAACCCGCATCTGTTACCCATTGCGCGAAGCGTAGCAGGGACGGCGTAATGCCCGGAATTTCGTGCATAACGATCACGCCGGGACCGCTGCCACGCCAATAAACCGGCTTGGCCTTGCCATCATGACTAAAACTGCGTTCGGTAAAGCCGGCTAGCGCCACCATATTTCCTGTCCCCTGCCACTTTTTTCCCATCGTTGCGCAAAGTGGGACTTACCACAAGGACTCGATGAAAAATTCCGCAAAACAGGCTAAAGTGCCGCCATGGCGCAACAGAACTTACATGGTGAGACGGTGGACTGGCTGAATGATGCCAAAAAGCATCTTTGGCTACCCTATACCCAAATGCAAACCGCGGCGGAACCACTGGCGGCGGTGGCGACGGAAGGCGCATACATTCACCTCGCGGATGGGCGGCAACTGGTTGACGGCATCGCATCCTGGTGGACGGCCTGTCATGGCTATAATCATGCGCATATCCGCGCCGCCATTATCGATCAGGCAACGCGCATGCCGCATGTCATGCTGGGAGGATTGGTGAATGAACCCGCCAGCCGTCTCGCGGCACGGCTGGCGGCAATGGCGCCGGGCAACCTCAATCATGTGTTCTTTTCGGAGTCCGGGTCCGTAGCGGTAGAAATCGCCATGAAAATGGCGCTGCAATACTGGATCAATCGTGCACACAAAGGCCGCACGAAATTCGTCTGCTTCCGGGACGGCTATCACGGCGACACGCTGGGCGCGATGTCTGTATGCGATCCCGATGAAGGCATGCACAGCCTGTTCAAGGGTGCACTGCTGGAACAGTATATGGTTGATCTGCCGCGCACCCGCGAACAGCGTGACGCGCTGGATGGGTTCCTGCGTTCGCATCACCGCGAAATCGCCGGCGTGATTGTCGAACCGCTGGTGCAGGGCGCGGGCGGTATGAAATTTCATACACCCGAAGTGCTGCGTGAGCTTCGTAGACTGTGCGACCGGCATGGGCTGCTGCTGATCCTGGATGAAATCATGACCGGCTTTGGCCGCACAGGATCGATGTTCGCCTGCTCACAGGCGGACGTCACGCCTGACATCATGACCCTGTCAAAGGCCCTAACCGGTGGCGCGGTGGCGCTCGCGGCAACGCTCGCAAACGAGGACGTGTATCAGGCTTTTCTGGGTGACGAAGATGCCAAAGCGCTGATGCACGGGCCAACTTTCATGGGCAATGCGCTGGCCTGCGCGGCGGCGAACGCCTCGCTCGACCTGTTCGAAACGGAGCCGCGACTGGCGCAGGTGGCCGGGATTGAGGCGCATCTGCGCGACGCGCTGGCCCCATGCGCGAAACTTCGCGGTGTGCACGAAGTGCGGGTAAAGGGCGCCATTGGCGTGGTGCAGTTGCAGGGCATGGACAAGCAGGCGCGCGCCTGGTTCAAGCGCCGCTTTATCGAGGAAGGCGTTTGGCTGCGCCCGTTCGGCGATATTGTCTATACGACGCCGCCCTTCACTATTTCGCCCGATGAACTTTCGCAATTGACCCGGACGATGGTGAAAATTATCGGCGAGTGGGCGGCGCAGCGCTAGAATGAACAGCCTGGAAAAATTTGCAACCGCAAAACTGGCAGAACTGGAAGCACAGAATTTGCGCCGCTGGCTGGCGGAAACTGACCGTACGGATGGCGCCATAGCCATACGCAATGGGCAGCGGCTGATTTCTTTTTGTTGCAACGATTATCTGAATCTCAGCCAGCATCCGGAAGTCAAGCAGGCCGCGATTGCGGCGACGGGACGCTTTGGGGCGGGTGCTGGCGCATCACGGCTGGTTTCGGGAAATCATTCGCTGTATCGCGAACTGGAAACCGCGCTCGCGCGGCTGAAGGGAACAGAAGACGCCTGCGTATTCGGTAGCGGCTATCTGGCCAATCTCGGCATTATACCGGCCCTTGCCGGTCCCGGTGATCTGATCGTGGCCGATGCGCTAAGCCATGCCTGCCTGATGGCGGGCGGGAAACTCAGCGGCGCTGAAACTCTGGTATTCAGGCACAATGATTTGGACCACGCCGCGGAACTGCTCCGTACACACCGCAGTCAATACCGGCATTGTCTAATCCTCACAGACGGCGTGTTCAGCATGGATGGCGATCTGGCCCCCGTGATGGCGCTGGCGCAAGTAGCGCGCGATTTTGAAGCCTGGCTGATGACCGATGACGCCCACGGCATCGGGGTTCTGGCGGAGGGACGGGGCAGCAGTTTCGTGGACGGCAAAAAAGCGGATGTGCCACTGCAAATGGGAACCCTGTCCAAGGCGGTGGGGACTTATGGCGGGTATCTGTGCGCGTCGCGCGCGGTCGTCGATCTGATCCGCACCCGCGCGCGCACGCTGATTTATTCCACCGGTCTGCCCCCGGGTGTGGTGGCGTCGGCCATCGCGTCGCTCGCGATCATTTTGCGCGAACCTGAACTGCGCGCCGCGCCGCTGCAAAAAGCGCGACGCTTTACCCGCGCCATGAACCTGCCGGACGCGCAAAGCCCTATCGTACCGCTGATTGTTGGCGATGCCGCGCGCGCGCTTGCATTATCGGCCATGCTGGAAAAAAAGGGGTTTCTGGTTACCGCCATCCGCCCGCCCACGGTGCCCCAAGGAACGGCGCGCCTGCGCTTTACCTTTACCGCGGCCCATCGGGACGCGGACATTGACCGGCTGGCGGCGCTGCTGCGTGACGCGGAGTTGACATGAAAAGTCTTTTTATCACGGCCTCAGGAACCGAAGTCGGCAAGACCTTTGTTACAAGCCTGTTGATCCGGCAATTACGGGCGAAAGGCTATGGTGTTTGCGCTCTCAAACCACTGGTGACGGGCTTTACGAACAAAACCGCCGATGACAGCGATACACGGCATCTGCTGGATGCACTGGGCCAGGCCATGAGTGCTGAAAATATTGAGTCTGTTTCGCCCTGGCGGTTTGCAGCCCCATTGGCGCCAAACATGGCGGCGGTGCGTGAACAACGGTCAATTGACCTGGCAGAACTGGTTGCCTTTTGTAATGCGGCGCGGGGTGGCGCAGAAAATTATCTGCTGATCGAAGGCGTGGGGGGTGTGCTGGTGCCACTAAGCGCCCGGCACACGGTGCGTGACTGGATCATGGAGCTAAATATGCCAGCGCTGCTGGTCACTGGCAGCTATCTGGGCAGCATCAGCCATACCCTTAGCGCGCTCGAGGCGCTGCAAACCAAAGGCGTTCCCGTCGCCGGAATGGTGGTCAGCGAAAGCCCCGCATCGTCCGTGCCGCTTGCAGAGACCGTGGAAACGCTCGCGTGTTTTTCAAGTGGCATTAGCGTGCAGGGCTTGCTACGTGATGCGGACATCGGAAATGCTCCCGATCTTACGTATCTGCTAAATGAAGCCTTTTAGGGGACACGCGCTATGCCGCCGCAAGTGATATTGTTTGATATGGATGATACGCTGATTTCATCCTTTAAGGGTCATCCGCGCGATGTCTGGCGGCGCACACTGGAGGAGTTTCACGCCGAGTTGGGCTATTCCGGGCTCGATTCTACTGCTGACGCGCTATATGCGGCGGCTCTCGAATTCTGGTCAGACGCGTCGCGCCATCGTGAGGCGCGGCTGGATCTGGCGCGGACGCGCCGCGAAATTACCGGACTGGGGTTACGGCAGGTTGGCATTGTTGATGACGGACTAACCCATCAGATTGCGGACGCCTTGCATGCCCTGCGCGATCGGGAAATGACATTATTTCCAAATGCCCATGAAACGCTGGACCGGCTGCGCGCGGCAGGTGTGCGGTTGGCGCTGATCACCAATGGCGCGCATGACCCGCAATGGGAAAAAATTCGCCGGTTTGATTTTCAGCACCGCTTTGACCATATTCAGGTGGAAGGCGAAATAGGCTTTGGAAAACCCGAGCCGCAGGCTTATCTACATGCTTTACGCGCCCTGAACACGGATCCGCAATCGGCATGGATGGTTGGCGATAATCTAGAATGGGAGGTTGCCGCGCCTAAGCGGCTCGGTATTCATACTGTCTGGCACGATCATACGGGCAATGGGTTGCCGGAAAACCCACCGGCACTTCCCGACCGCATCATTCGCGGCCTTGTGGAATTGACCGAGGGACTTGAAGATTTGGAGCAAAACGGATGAGCAGCGCCTTTGAAATCAGTAGCAAACATGTGCAGGCGGCGCTGGACGAGGCCGCAGCAAGCAAAATACCCCCCGACGTGATCGCGCGCGCGATTCTGGAGCGGGTACTTGAAATATACCGGTCCGAACGAAGTCTTGCGGATATAGCCAGTGAATTAAATTTTCATATCGATAATCTCGACCCCGAAGGGGATCACGCGTTTATGAGGCCTTAACAGAATTTTTACACGCATAAGTGGTATGTGATAAAATATCCGAATAGTGGAATTAGTTTTCAAACAGTTCGTTGAATCGCCTATAATCCGGGCATATAGAAATGAGCGGGCAGTGTGTCAATCTGGTGACATGCGCCCTTGGGAGGTATAAAAGGGGTCTGCGCGTGTCCGGGCTGTGACCGGCGTGCCTGACATGCCCTTAATTTGCAGGATCAATAGTCACATGGTGGGATCTGTTGCCGATGCCGCGTCACAAGGACGCCGCAAAAAAGTTGAGTCGGTCGTGGTGCGGTTTGCCGGGGATTCCGGCGACGGCATGCAAATCACCGGCAGTCAGTTTTCATCATCAACCGCGCTGGCGGGGAATGACCTGGCGACATTCCCGGATTTTCCGGCGGAAATTCGGGCGCCGATTGGCACGACGTTTGGCGTGTCCGCGTTCCAGATCAATTTTGGTTCGCGCACCATCAAAACATCCGGCGACAAGTCGGACGTTCTGGTCGCGATGAATGCAGCGGCGCTCAAGGTCAGTCTGTCCAATTTACGCGAAGGCGGCCTGATCATTCTGGATACCGGCAGCTTCAACGAACGCAACTTTATCAAGGCCGGGTACAAAGTGGACCCGCGTACCGATGGCTCCCTGGCCCAGTATCAGGTGATGGAAATCGACATTTCCAAGATGTCGCTTGATGTAGCGAAACCGCTTGGCCTTTCCCAGAAGGAAGCGCTGCGTTGCAAGAACATGTGGACGCTGGGTCTGGTTTACTGGATGTACGACCGCGATTTGCAGCCGACCCTCGACTGGTTGCAGGGCAAATTTGGAACCAAGGCGCCTGAAGTGGCCGCCGCCAATATCGCCGCCCTGAAGGCAGGCCATGCGTTCGGCGAAACCGTGGAAATCAGCGGCGATTACACCGGCTATTCGATCGGTCAGGCCAACATCGAAAAGGGCCTGTACCGTCTCGTGCAAGGCAGCGAAGCCTTATCGTGGGGTCTGCTTGCGGGCAGTCAGCTTGCCGGTCTGGATATGCTGCTGGCGTCCTATCCGATCACACCGTCGTCACCGGTGCTGCACTCGCTTTCCGATTTGAAGGCGTTTGGCGTGGTAACGTTTCAGGCGGAAGATGAAATTGCCGCCGCCTGCGCGGCCATCGGCGCCTCTTATGCGGGTAAGCTCGGGGTTACGGCAAGCTCCGGTCCTGGTATTGCACTGAAAACCGAAGCCATCGGTTTGGCGATCGGAACCGAACTGCCGTTAGTTGTTGTAAACACCCAGCGCGCAGGACCATCAACAGGGCTGCCTACCAAGACCGAGCAATCAGATCTGTATCTTGCCGTTTACGGACGAAATGCCGATGCGCCCATGCCGGTGATATCGGTTAGCTCGCCGGGTGACGCGTTTGAAGCCGCGATTGAAGCCGTGCGCATTGCGGTTAAATATATGACGCCGGTAATGTTGCTATCCGATGGCTATATCGCCAATGCGGCAGAGCCATGGCTGGTGCCGGATATGGCCGATTATAAGCCGTTCCCGGTGAAGTTCCGGACCGACCCCGAAGGATTTCACCCGTTCGTACGCGATCCACAAACCCTGGCGCGCGCCTGGGCGATACCAGGCACACCGGGGCTGGCGCATCGTATCGGCGGCATTGAGCGCGATTATGACAGCGGCAATATTTCCTATGAGCCGGAAAACCATCAGCGCATGACCGATGTGCGCGCCAACAAAATTCGCGGCATCGCCAATGACATTCCCGAACAGCAGGTTGAAGTAGGCACTGCGAGCGGCAAGATGGTTGTCGTTGGCTGGGGTTCGACCTATGGCCCGATCAACCGCGCGGTTTCCAATATGCGCGATGACGGTTACGACGTTTCGCATATTCATCTGCGCTATATCTGGCCGCTGCCACGCAATCTTGGTGATCTGCTGCGTTCCTATGATCAGGTGCTGATCGCGGAGATGAACACGGGACAGTTAAAGACATTGCTGCGCTCTGAATATCTGGTGCCGGCCGAAGGCCTGAACAAGGTGTCTGGCCAGCCGCTGATGATCAGCGAAGTGGAAGACGCCATTCGTACGCGTCTGGCCACTGCAAAAGCCGCTGAGTAAATAACGATATAATTTGGATTAAGGGACAAGTGATATGAACGCCCCCACAAAACTGACGCCCGATGATTTCGCCACCGACCAGGAAGTGCGCTGGTGCCCGGGTTGTGGTGACTACGCCATCCTGAAGGCTGTGCACAAGACCTTGCCCGAGCTGGGCGCGACCCGGGAAAACACGGTGTTCGTATCGGGCATCGGCTGCGCGGCGCGCTTTCCCTATTACATCAACACTTATGGCTTTCACACTATTCACGGGCGCGCGGCGGCCGTCGCCACGGGCGTCAAGCTGGCCAACCCGGAATTGAATGTATGGGTGGTCGGTGGCGACGGGGATTCGCTGAGCATTGGCGGCAATCATCTGTTCCATCTGCTGCGCCGCAATGTCAATGTGCAGTATCTGATGTTCAACAATGAAATCTATGGTCTGACCAAGGGACAGTTTTCGCCCACCTCACGCATTGGCACTCGCTCGCCCTCAACGCCGCAAGGCTCGGTTGATCGGCCTGCCAACGGGCTGCGTTTTGCACTTGGTGCGGGCGCGCGTTTTGTTGGCCGCGCCATCGACATTCAGCAGGTTAATCTGGGCGCGCTGCTGAAACGTGCTCATGCGCACAAGGGCGCATCGTTTGTTGAAATTCTGCAAAATTGCATCGTCTATAATGATGATGTGTTCGCCCATATCACCGACAAGAAAGTGGCTGCCGACGCGCAAATCCTGGTTGAAGACGGTAAACCCCTGCTGTTTGGCAAAGACAAGAGCAAAGGCTTGGTGCTTAACACCAAAACGCTGGCGGTAGAAGTCGTGACACTTGGCGAAAATGGCGTTGGCCTGGATGACATTCTGGTGCATGACGAAAAGAACCGGGTGCTGGGCGGACTCCTCGCGGATATGGAGCCGCCCTTTCCGGTTGCTCTTGGCGTGATTTACTGCGATCCTGCCGAAAGCTATGAGGCGTCGGCTTACGCGCAAATCGCGATTGAGAAATCCAAAAACCCGAAGCCCGATATTAACAAGCTGCTGCGCTCTGGCAATGTGTGGACGGTTGAGTAAAGCAGTCCCACAAGCATAATTTGTGTGATCTAGATCACGCCCTGATCTTTCAGGCTTGCGACCTCGGCCTCTGACAGGCCGAGCATTTCGGCATACACTTCCACATTGTGCTCGCCCAGGCTGGGATGTGGGCCACCCATCATCTGCGGCGTGCCGTGAAAACGCAGCGGGCTGTTTGGAATAACGATGCGCCCCATGGTGGGATGATCGATCCATTGCAGCATGCCGCGCTCGTGCATGCCCACATCATTGACCACTTCGTTCAAATCGCGGACCGGGGCGGATGGAATGCGGTGGCGCTTGGTAATCTCGAAAATGTCCGCCTTGGGCAGCGTCTGCGACCAGCCGATAACCACCTCATCCGTCGCCACCAGATTACGCACCCGCGCTGCATTTTTCTCAAACCGTTCGTCGCCGCGCAGATCTTCGCGCCCCATGGCGGTCAGCAGATTCTGCCAATGCT
>Ga0209024_1001915_pt1 | contig 14176 bp, 13 predicted proteins | sample AutmiccommunBRH5_FD_187380 | JGI IMG/M metagenome (GOLD analysis project Ga0209024, IMG submission 187380) | Deep subsurface microbial communities from Mt. Terri, Switzerland - Autotrophic microbial communities BRH/5 (SPAdes) (version 2) | ecosystem: Environmental > Aquatic > Deep subsurface >...
GAGTCCCAAGGTGCCGGTTTGCGCTGGATTGCTCGCGAGCCGGGTGACTGACGGTTCTGGCGCCGCCGTCCGAGGTCTTCCGGAGAGCGAATGCCACGTACCCGAGGGAATCGCCGCAGCCCGCGTTTACTTTCGCCCTCGCGTCGCGTTCTCCTGAATGCACACGCGCGTGCAAGATTTCACAAGGAGTCTCGATAGCACCCGACCGAGGGGACAGCCCTCGTGCGGCGTGGAAGGAGCTAGGGAATGCGACTGAGGGACTATTACAGTCAGATCGTGCGGGACGGCCGTCGTGGCCGACCGAGCATCGACGAGGTGCGGGCGGACTACCGGCGTGACCTCAAGCGCCAGGTCGACGCCAACTTCAGCCGGTAACCGGCGATGTGTACGCGGACTGAGACGACTGGTTAGAGGCCCGGGGACGCCCGGGCCTCTTCCGTTCTGGGGCTTCCGTTGTGGGGCCGCTGGCACGACGATGGCGGCGTGATGCCCTCGACCTCCCGGATCGTGTCCTACCTCGCGGTCGCCGTGCTCGTGCTGGCGGTCGTCGTGGTGCTGCCGGCGACCGGCGCGCTCGATGTGCCCCGGCTGCCGGTGAACCTCGGCGAGATCGAAGAGGCGACCGTTGTCGAGGTGGTGCAGGACGAGTTGCAGGAGACGCAGCGCGGCGACGTGCGCTCGCAGTTCGCGCTCGTGAACGTGGGTGGCGAGGTCGTGCAAATTGAGCACGTCTTCGTCCCGGGCTCGGCGGGCGCGTTCGCGATGCAGGCAGGCGACGACATCCTCGTCACGCGGACCGAGGTGAACGGCGAGGAGCGCTACTTCGTGCAGGAGCGGCAGCGGCGTGCCTCCGTGTGGGTGCTGTCGCTGGCGTTCGCGTTGCTCGTGGTGCTCGTGGGCGGACGGCAGGGGGCGATGTCGCTCCTCGCCCTCGGGATATCGTTCCTGGTGATCGTGCGGTTCATTGTGCCAGCAATCTACTCCGGATGGGATCCGGTGATCGCAGCGATCGTCGGCGCGCTGGTGATCATGTCGGCTGCGCTGATCATCGGGCATGGGCCTAGTACCAAGACCTGGATCGCCCTCGGGGGGACCGCCGCCGCCCTCGCGCTGACCGGCGCCCTCGCGGTGTTCGCTGTCGACTTCACGCAGCTCACGGGACTCGGCGACGAGGACAGCGCGACGCTGCAGACGCTGGTGGCCGGCGTCAGCGCCCGAGGGCTGCTGCTCGGCGGGATCATCATCGGCGCGCTCGGTGTCCTCGACGATGTGACGACGACGCAGGCGTCGACGGTGATGGAGATCCACCGCGCGAACCGGTCGCTGGGGCCGATGCAGTTGTTCCTCCGGGCGATGAACGTGGGGCGCGATCACATTGCCTCGACGACGAACACGCTGGTGCTGGCCTACGCGGGGGCATCGCTGCCGCTCTTGATGATCCTCGCGGGGCAGGGGGAGCCGCTTGGGATCCTCGTGTCGTACGAGCAGTTGGCCGCCGAGGTGGTGCGGACGCTCGTTGGGAGCATGGGGATCGTGGCGGCGGTGCCGATCACGACGGGGCTGGCGGCGTTCCTCGTGGGAGGTGGGCTCGTAAAGGACGATGAGGTTGAGGTTCCGCTGCCGGCTGTGATCGAGGGGTAGCGTCCTCGGCTGGCGGTTTCGGCGTCGGACTCTTGGGCGGATGTGATGCCCACTACCGTGCGGCTCCCCTCACCCCAACCCTCTCCCCCAGGGGGAGAGGGGGTCAGAACTCAGCACTCAGAGGCTAGGGCAGCCTGGGGCGCTAGCGGTTGGCGAGGGCGTCGGTGGCGGCCCAGATGCGGTCGAGGATGGCGGCGCCTTCGCCCTCGGTGGGGTCGAGGAGCTCGACGAGGTGCTGTTGGCGGATCGCGGTGGGGCGAATGCGGACGCCGAGGATGCGGTCGCGGGTGAAGCCGACCTCGAGGATCGCGCCCTGCGAGGTCTCGACTGACCAGTCCTGGTCGAAGACAAAGTTCCCGAGTCCGTAGGCGACGAAGGCGTCGCCGATCCACTCTGTGGCCTGCACCCAGTGGGGATGGTTGCCAACGACGAGGCTCGCGCCGGCCTCCACGGCTGCGTGCGCGAGGTCGCGCTGGCGCTGCGTCGGTGAGGTGACGTACTCGACGCCCCATGAGAAGCCGACGATGACGTGGTCGGCGCGCTCCGCGGCGGCGCGTACGTCGGAGGCGACGCCCTCGAGGTCTGCGTGCGCGGTGCCGGCGGTCGTCGCCGTCGCGCCGTAGTGCTGGTACGCGATGTCGTCGTAGCCGAGGAAGGCGAAGGTGACGCCATCGCGTTCGACGATGGCGGGCTCCCGCGCCGCCTCGAGGTTCTCGCCAGCACCGAGCGTCACCATCCCCGCGGCTTCGAGGTGGCGGACGGTCTCGAGGACAGCGTCCTGGTAGCCGCAGCCGGACCAGCAGTCGCCCATGTGGTTCCCGATCGCGAGAGCGACATCGATGCCCGCGTCAGCGGCCGCCTGAGCCGCCGCGGGGCGCGTGGAGAGGTTGAACGTGGGTGTGCAGGGGGTCGGGCCACCCTCGATGACCGCAGGCTCCCAGTGCGACATGGCGAGGTCGGCGGAGGCGATCAGGTCGCGTGTGCCGTCGTAGCTGGCGCCGTAGCCGCCCTCGATGTTCGCGACGCGGTCCGAGACGCAGCGGGCGGGGATGAGCTCGCCGGTGGCGACGAAGCGGACGGGGTCCTCGCGCGGCTCAGTGGGCCAGCCGAGGGCGTCTGCGACCTGCTCGGCATCCGGGCCAACGATCCAGAGGACATGGCCAACGTTCCGATCCCATGACGTGCCGTAGGGGTCGACGCCCGGGGTGGTGAGGGCACGTACACGTGGGCCGAGGCTTTCCACCGGGAGGATGCCGACGGCCGTGGGGTCTGCGGCGACGATGTCCATGACCTCTTTGGGCGTGTCGACTTCGATGAGGCGCTCCTCGCGTCCATCCTGGTACGTGAACCACGGGGGGGCGTCGCGCACCGCAACGATCGGGCCGCTGAGGCCTGCGCCTTCCTCGAGCGCTTGGATGGCTACCGCCTGCGGGATGGTGAGGTCGTAGAGAGGCGCGCGGGGGTGGACGACGTAGGTGTAGGCGGTGATGTGCACCTCCAGCTCGTCGGGATCGCCGGCCCGTAGTTCTGTGATCCGGGTCGGGGCGTCAGGAGACACGACATAACCGGCCGCTTCGAGCTGACGCGCCAGCTCGGCCGGGTACTCGTCGCCGTGGACCTCGATCGCGACTTCGCGGGGCGGCGATCCGGTTGTGGCGGAGGTCGGGGAGGTGGCCTGCGTGGTCTCGGTCGCGAGGGCGGCGGGGCGCACTTCGGTCGGCGTCTCGGGCGGTGGGTCGTCGAATGTGGCCATGGCGACGGGGAGCCCGACGGCGAGGGCCAGCAGGACGCCGAAGATGGGGACGAGGGCTCGGCGGCGTGGCATCCTCGGACGTTACTCGAACAGCCAGCGTCGGCGGCGGCGTGGGGGCGTTGACGAAGGTCGGATGCCGAAGCGGTCGATCGCGGCGCGGACCATGAGTTCGACGGCCTCGTCGGGGGAGTCGGTGACGGTGAAGCGCTCGATGTCGCGCTCCTCGATCTTGCCGCTGGCGACGAGGCGGGAGCGGAAGAAGCCCATGAGGTCGCCCCAGAAGGCGGCGTTCATGAGGACGATCGGGAAGTCCTTGATCTTCTCGGTCTGCACGAGCGTCGCCGTCTCGAACGCCTCGTCGAGGGTGCCGAAGCCGCCGGGCATGACGATGAAGCCGTAGGAGTACTTCACGAGCATGACCTTCCGCACGAAGAAGTAGTGGAAGGTCACGAACCGGTCGAGGTAGGGGTTCGGGTCCTGCTCGTGCGGCAGGATGATGTTGCACCCTACGGAGCGCCCGCCGGCCTCGCGCGCACCGCGGTTGGCGGCCTCCATGATGCCGGGGCCGCCTCCAGTCATGACGGTGAAGCCGGCCCGCGCCAGCCTCGCGCCGACCTCGCGCGCCATCTCGTACTCGGGCTCGCCCTCGGCGACGCGCGCGGAGCCGAAGACGGTCACGCACGGCCCGAGGAAGTGGAACGTGCGAAAGCCGCGCAGGAACTCCAGCATGATCCGCCCGAGGCGGAGCAACTCCGAGCCACGATCGTCCGGGCCGAGGAGGAACTGCTGCTCGGAGGTGTTGGGCTCGCGGGGCCCCTCGACGCGGGGGTCGTCCGAGAGGTCGACGCCGGACTCGTCAGGCCGATCGGGCTGGCCGGGCTGGGGCATGCTCGCTCCTTCGTCCCGAGGGTAGAGGGCGGATGGCTCATCCGCCTGCGGGTGCCAACTCGTAGGTGCTGAGGGTGTCCTCAATCCAGTCGAGGGCAGGACGGGCTGCCCAGAAGCGGGCACGCCCGTCCTCATCGCGGACGCGGTAGCCGACGTGGCCGCCGCGGTCGGTGAGGATGACCTGCACGCGGCCTTCGGCGGCTCCGTGGTGGCGAGCGATGAGCGGTGCGGGGATGAAGGGGTCGTTGCGGGCGGTGAGGATGAGCGTGGGCACGCGGAGACGGTCGATGACGCTGCCCGCGCCGGCGGCGCGGTAGTAGGCGTCGACGTCGGGGAAGCCGGCGGCGGGCGCAGTGAAGCGGTGGTCGAACTCGCGGATCGAGCGGATGTGCCGCAGGTCCGCAGGCGGACCAGGCACCGGGCGGATCTCGCGGATCGCGTTCAGCACGCGACAGAGCCCGAGGACAAAGTTCAGCCGGTAGACGAAGTTCGACGGGCGGTGGATCTGCCGCTCGATGACGAAGAAGTCGAGCGCGGGGTTCATCGCGACGACCGCGTCGGCCAGGCTGTCGGAGCCGGCGAGGGCAGCGTAGCGCAGGGCCATGTTCGCGCCGAGCGACGCGCCGGTGACCACGTACGGACGCGGGAGACCTCGTGCCTCCATCGCCTCGAGGACCACGCCGATGTCATCGCTCTGGGCGGCGCTGAACAAGGTGGAGGCGAGGTGTTCTGTGCCGCCGTGGTTGCGGAGGTTCACGCGGACCGCGTGCCAGCCGCGTCGGAGTGCCTCGTCGGTCATCGCGAGAACGTGCGGCCGTCGCGCGGAACCGCCGAGGCCGTGGACGATCAGCAGCGAGCCGCGCCGGGCCTCGGCGGGCTTCGACCACCAGGTCTCGACACGGGTGTCCTGGGCGACCTCGACGAGATGGCGTTCGGCGTCGAACGGCGGGATCGGCAGCGTGAGCGCCGAGGCGAGGATGGTCTCGAGGTGGCCGCCGCGCATCCACCAGGGGAACGGGCCGACCTCAAGCTCGCGGGGCGCGGGCGTCCTGGGGTCGGTGGCGGGTTCGGCATCCATCGTTCGAGTAGACCACCGGGGCAGGATGACGGCCATCGCCGGGACGCCTCCCTCGCCGGGGGCGGTACGCTCCCCTCGATGAGAGGGGGGTGCATGAGCACCGTCGAGGAGCGCTGGGGCGACGAGCGGTACTGCTACCTGACCACGACCGGGCGGAAGTCCGGGCGGCCGCATGAGATCGGGATCTGGTTCGGCGCCGAGGGCGACACGATCTACCTGATGAACGGCTCCGGCGAAGGCGTCACGGCGGGGCAGGCCGACTGGGTGAAGAACATCCAGGCGGACCCGGCGGTGCGCGTCCGGATCGGCGATGAGGAGTTCGAGGGCGTCGCGCGCATCCTCGAGTTCGGCGGGCCCGAGCACGAGCGCGCCCGCGACCTGATGGTGCCGAAGTACCGGACGGCGGAGGACGACCTGGTGACGTGGCGCGCGACTGGCTTCCCGGTCGCCATCGACCTGCAGGGGTAACCAGCGGCCCGGGAGATTCGGGACGTTGGTCGTACCGGACCGGTGGCGGGTGAGTCTCCCGAGTAAGAATCTACAGACATGACTGCACGCACCGTCGCCGCTGCTCCGCCTCGTTCCGCCGCGCAGTCACGAGTGCGGCTCATGGCATGGATCACGCTCGGGATCACCATCGTGACGATCGTGATGGGCGCGGTGGTCCGCGCGACGCACTCGGGCGACGGGTGTGGCCCCAACTGGCCGACGTGCGAGGGCACGCTCGTGCTGCCCGGGACGGGCGAGCGCGCCCAGCTCATCGAGTTCTCACATCGAGCGATCTCGGGCGTGAGCCTGATCGCGGTGGTCGTGTTGGCAGTGATGGTGTTCCGCGCCTATGTCTCCGGCCATCCGGCGCGCAGGGCCGTGCTCTGGAGCGTTGGGCTGCTGGTCGTCGAAGCGCTCATCGGCGCGATGATCGTCCTCTACGGGTGGGTCGCCGAGGACCGCTCTGCCGCGCGGCAGATCTCGGTCCCGATCCACCTCGTGAACACGTTCCTACTGACGGCGGCGCTGACGTACACGATCTGGGTGATCGAGGGCCGTCCGAGGCCACAGCTCAGCGCCGTGCCGCGCCGGACGCGCGCCCTCCTCGGCCTGTCGTTCGCCCTCCTGCTGGTCGCGGCGACGGGCGCGACGACATCACTCGCGGACACGCTGTTCGCGGCGGAGACGCTGGGCGAGGGCATCCGGCAGGACTTCGACCGACAGTCAGAGCTGATCGTGCAGCTGCGCGTCCTCCACCCGATCGTCGCGATCTCCGCGGGCACGCTCATCGCGTGGTTCACGTGGCGTCACCTCGATGAGCTCGAGGACGGCGGGCACGCCTGGGCGGCGCGGGTGCTGGTCTTTGGGATCGCGATCCAGGCGATGCTCGGCTTCGTCCACATCGCGCTGCTGACGCCGATCGTGACCGGCCTCGTGCACCTGTTCATCGCGCAGGCGCTCTGGATCGCCCTCGTGTGGGTCGCCCTCGCGCTGCTGGAGTCGCCGAGGGACGCCGAGGCGGTTCGGGACGCTGCCCCCGCCGCCCGAGGCACCTGAACCCGGATCTGACAGCCTCGGCGCTGCTGCACGTCTCCTGCGGAGTCCCCGCGGAGGCGCTATCCGCGCGCGGCGATTGCCTGCTGGACGGCCTGCGCGATGAGCGCGGCGTACGCGTCGCGGCCCTCGGGGGTGAGGTGCACGCCGTCCGCTCCGAAGTACTCGGCGACACCGGATGAGGCCGCGTGCCAGTCGACGATCCCGAAGCCACGAGCGGCCGCTTGCTGGACGAGGGCGCTGTTCACCTCGCCCTCCCAACGGCGCGGGACGGTGACCGTGACGAAGAGGATCGTCCGGTCGCCGAGGGCTGCCATCAGCTCCTCGAACTGCGTGCTGGTGAACGTGCCGTTTGCGCCGAGGCTGACCACGACGACCTCGCCGAGGGCGCCCTGCGCGTCCAGGCCGGCGATGACGTCGGTGGAGGTCCAGAACTGACGGCCCACCTCGGCGTCCACGACAGCACCGGGGAGGGCCGCCTGCAGCGTCGTGAGCGCGCCGAGCGCGACCGAGTCGCCGATGATCGTGACCGACGCGCCGAGGGCTCCGGCGTCGGGCGTCGTGCTGGGTGTGGCAGCCGTGACGCCGTCCACCGTGCCACCCGAGGATGCGGAGGCGCTGGACGACGGCACCTCGGCGGGGGGCGCCTCCGGCTCGGGCTCGTCGCTGCCCTCGGTCAGTTCGTCCGTGCCCGGAGGCGGCGCCGTGTCGGGGACGGTGGCGGCGAGGGGCGCGCCGGCGGTGGGCGCGCTGGTCGGAGCACTGGTTGGGGCTTCGGTGGTCGCGGTCGTGGCAGCGCTGGTGGTGGTGGTGGCCGACGTCGTGGTCGTGGCAGCCCCAGTGGGTGAGGCGGTCGCAGCAGAGACGGTGCTGACCGGCCTCGGCTGGCTAACGCTCGCGACCGGCTCAGTGCCGGACGGGGTTGCGGTGTTGTTCTCGGCTACCTGCTGCTCGATCGCGGCGAGGTCGTCGGCGAGGCCGATGCGGAGCGGCATGCCTCCCGCAGCGACGATCGCGATGAGGCCGACGGCCACGACCCCTGCGGGCCGGGCCCACGGGCGCTGGAGGTAGGGGCCGCTGCCGAGGTCGAACTCGGGCAGCCGCCAGCCCGAGCGGCCTCGGAAGGCGTTCTCGACGAGGCGGTAGGAGAGCTCGGCGAGGATCATCGTGAGGCCGAGGCGCGCCGCGAGCAGAGACCACGAGCGGAGGTCGGCGCTCATCTGCGGCTGGGTGAGGACGAAGACCGGCCAGTGCCACAGGTAGATCGAGTACGAGCGCTCGCCGAGCCAACGGAGCGCCGGCCGCGAGAGCATCCAGGCGACCGAGTTGCCCTCGTGCAGCGCGGCCAGCATGACGGCGACCGTGGCGCACGAGGCGACAAAGAATCCGCCGCGGTAGATGAACGAGTCGAACTCGCTGACCTGGGTGGTGAGGACGACGAGGGCAGCGAGGCCGCCCCAGCCGACCGCCTCGATCGGTGCGCGAGGGACGCGGGCCGCGAGTGCCGGCTTCACGACGATCGCGAGGGCGGCGCCGAGCAGGAGGCCGGCGACGCGGGCGTCTGTGCCGTAGTAGGCGCGGGACGGGTCGGCCTCTGGGCTGTAGAGGCTGGCCACCATCAGCGTGGAGATCGCGGCGAGTGAGACGGCGAGGGCGAACGCGGCCAGGCGGCCACCGAACTTCAGCGCGCCGATCAGGAGCAGTGGCCACACGAGGTAGAACTGCGCCTCGACGGCGAGCGACCAGAAGTGCAGGAAGGGGGACGGCGACGTAATCGTCTCGAAGTAGGAGTGATCGCCGAACAAGAAGAACCAGTTGCCGATATAGCCGACGGCGGCAAACGCCTCGGCGGTGAGTGCGTCGAGGCTCCGGACGCCGAGGGCGGCGAAGACGAGCCAGGTCAGGAGGGCGGTCGCGAGGGTGGCGGGGACGAGGCGTCGGGCACGGCGGCGCCAGAAGTCGGCGGTGTCGGCTACCTCGGGGATGGCGAGGCCATCGGCGGGCGTGGAGGCGCGGGCGAGGAAGAGGACCGTGACGAGGTAGCCGGAGATGACGAAGAAGACGTCCACGCCAAAGAAGCCGCCGGGAACCTCGGCCAGGGACGCGTGATACGCGACCACTGCGAGGACGGCGAGCGCACGGAGACCATCAATCGCTGCGACGTGTGGCAGCGCCGTCCGACCCCTTATTTGGGTCAACAGGGAACCCCTTCGAGCCGTCTCGTCCCGCCCGTAGTCAGAATGCGCCCAATGGCACGATCACTTCAACACCTGACGGCCGTTTTTCCGAAGAAAGTTGCGAGTGAAGTATCAACGTCACCTCATCCAGTCCGGTTCCCGAACGTGTACGCTCGTCAGGCATTACGAGTGTGATTGGCGCACGCAGGGAGGTATGCCGTGCCGGCAGGGGTGTTGTCAGGAATCCGTGTCCTCGAGTTCTCGCAGATCGTGGCCGCACCAGTCGCCGGGGTGAACCTTGCGGACTTCGGGGCGGACGTCGTGAAGGTGGAGCCGCCCGGTGGCGAGCAGACGCGGCGCATGGGATCGGTGGTGCCCTCCGAGAGCAAGGGCTTCCAGGCGCTGAACCGAGGCAAACGCTCGCTGGTGATCGACCTGCACGACGAGCGAGGCCAGGCGGTGATGCGCCGGCTGATCGCCCAGACGGACGTGGTGCTGATCAACTACCGCTATGGCGTCGCCGAGCGGATGGGGATCGACTACGAGACCCTCTGCAAGATCCGCCCGGACCTCATCTACTGGCAGAACACCGGCTTCGGCGAACAGGGTCCCGAGGTGTCTCGCGCCGGCTCGGACATCGTGGCGCAGGCGTACTCCGGACTGATGGTGACGGATGCGAAGGTGGACGATGACGGCGCGCCGGACCTCATCTCGGTGCCCATCTCGGACATCGTGTCGGGGTTCGCGGCGGCCATGGCCGTGGGGATGGCGCTGTTCCATCGCGAGAAGACGGGTGAGGGGCAGTACCTGAGCACGTCGTTGCTGCGGACGGCGCTCTTCCTCCAGGCTGCCTCGGTGATGCGCGAGCCAGTGTCCGACGCGGTGCTCCGCGATCCGATGATGGAGCGGGCGCGGGCCGCCATCGAGGGAGGCGCGTCCTACCCGGAGGTGCTGCAGGCGCGGCAGTCCGGGCAGGCGGCCCGGCTCGCGTTCCGGCTCTACTACGGCGGCTACCGAGCGCAGGGCGGGGCGGTGGTGCTCGGCGCACTGACGAAGACGAACCGCAACAGCATGCGCGAGGTGCTCGGCTTCACCGACGAGGACAGCGATAGCCCGGACTACGACGCGCTCGACCCCGAGAACCAGCGGCGCGCGATCGAGTGGAAGCGGCGCTTCCGCGAGCGGTTCATGGAGCGCTCCGTAGAGGAGTGGGTGCACGACTTCGACGCGGCCGGCGTGCCCGTCTCGGCGGTGCGTCAGCCCGAGGAGCTCGCGGACGATCCGCAGGTGGTGGCCGACGGCATGATGTGGGACGTCGAGCACACCGTGACCGGCCCGCAGCGCGTGGTCGGGCCGGCGGTGGTGATGTCGAAGACCCCCACGGCCGTCCAGCGCTCGGCGCCAGCGCTCGGGGAGCACTCGGCGCAACTGCTCGTCGAGGGCGGGTTCTCGCCGGAGGAGATCGCGCGACTCTGCGAGGAGGGCGTGCTCGTCCAGCGACTGGCCTGACTTCACCCCCGGCTCCCCTCTCCAGGAGCGGGAGAGGGGAGTCGGGGGTGAGATGGGAACCGGACTACGCCAGGGACATCTCGCGGATGTCGTCCGCGACGACGAGGCGTGCGCCGGTGACGGCCTGAACCTCCGCGGGTGTCCAGCCGGGGGCGACCTCGCGCAGGACGATGCGTCCACCGACGAGATCCATGACGGCGATGTCCGTGACGATGCGGTTCACGCACCTCGGCGCCGTGAGCGGCAACGTGCAATGGTCGACGACCTTCGGCGAACCGTCCGAGGCTGTGTGATACATCATGATGATGGTGCGCTTCGCGCACGTCGCGAGGTCCGGCGCCCCCCCGAGGTTCGCCGCCGGCTTCCCAGGAGCGTGTGCGTTAGCCAGGTTGCCCGCCGCGTCGACCTGCATCCCGCCCATGACCGTGATGTCGATGTGTCCGCCCCGGATGATCGAGAACGACTCGTCGTGGCTCAGGAAGACCATGCCCGGCCTCGGCAGCACGGGGCGGTTCCCCACGATGAAGACATACGGGTCGACGCCCTCGGAGGTCTGCGCCAGTGGGCCGAAGCCGAGGAGGCCGTGCTCGGAGTGCAGGAGCACCTCCCGGTCGGGCGGGATGACGTCGGCGCAGTGCATGGGGATGCCGATGCCGAGGTTCACGACGGCGCCGTCGAAGAACTCGCGGACGACGATCATCGCCATGACGACGGGATCGAGGCGGGGAGCGGGGTCGGCCATCAGCAGGGCTCCTGCCACGATGTCGCGGGTGTCGAGGGGCGCACGACGAGGCGCTGCACGTAGACGCCGGGCGTGTGGATCGCGTCAGGTGCGAGGTCGCCAAGCGGGACGATCTCGTCCACCTCGGCGATGGTGACGCGGGCGGCACCCGCCATCGTCTCGTTGAACGTCTTCGGCCCACGGAACACGAGGTTGCCGTAGCGATCCGCCTTCCACGCACGGACCAGCGCGAAGTCGGCGTGGAGCGCCTGCTCGAGGACGTGCGGGACGCCCTCGAAGTCGCGGATCTCCTTGCCCTCGGCGACGACGGTGCCGGGGCCGACCGGGGTGTAGAAGGCGGCGATCCCGGCACGAGCGGCGCGGATGCGCTCCGCGAGGGAGCCCTGGCCGGTGACCTCGACCTCGGCCTCGCCGGCGTTCAGGCGCTCCTCGAACGGCCAGACAACCTTCCCGGTGCCAACGGGGAACGAGGTGATGAGCTTCCGGATCTGCCCCTGTCGCGCGATGAGGCCCATCTCCCAGTAGTCGGACGGCCAGCTGACGATCTCCGACAGGGTGTTGGCGATGTTCCTCGCGTTCTCGGGGCCGGTGCTGGCGGAGGTCGTCGCAATCGTGAGGTCGCGCGCGCCGTTCCGGGCGAGCGCGGCGATGAGGTAGGACGGCGTGTTGAAGGGCGACGCGAACCCACCCATGTGGATCCTCGCACCCTCCGAGATATCCGCGACCGCTTCGTCGAAGGTCGCGACAGATTTGTCGATCAAGGATTGGCCTCCCGCGAAGGCCGCACTCTATCGCACCACGGCACCCAATCGCAGGGGCTAGGCTGCGCGAGCAGGCGCGGCTGCCCGACTGGGCGCCCCCGCCGAGAGGGGAGCAACGACATGGCTGAGATGACACGCGACGAGGTCTTCGAGTGGCTGCAGGAGGGCGCGGGGTACGCGCGGCTCGCGACGAACGGGCGGGACGGGTATCCGCACGTGGTGCCGCTGGGCTACTTCATGCTCGACGACGACGTGATCCTGAACATGCGCGGTCAGCGCGAGGTAAACGTGCGGCGCGACCCGAAGGTGAGCATCTGCTGGGACGCCGGTTCGCAGATGAGCGACCTCAAGGGCGTTGTGATCCGCGGCTCCGCGACGATGGTGGACGACCCGGAGGGGTGCCTGGAGCTGACTCGCGCGGGTGCTCGCGCGCGTGGGGTGCCCGAGGCGGAGCTGCCGACCGAGGCGCGTCCCGGGCGGAACTTTGCGCGCGTGAAGGTGGAGCACATCGTCTCGTGGGACAACGCGAAGCGGTAGCTGCTGCCTCGAGTTGTTGAGGGCGGCCTCGACGGTTGGTTGTGCCCTCCCCCCGGGCCCCCTCCCTAGGAGGGAGGGGGAGTCAGAATTCTGGCTTCACCCATCCCCCAGCCCCCTTCCCCAAGGGAAGGGGGCTTTCGCATCCCCGAGACCCCGAGCAGTACTGGGTAGTTACGCACGAGGACGAAGAAGGCCGGGGGCATCGCCCCCGGCCTTCCTGGTTCGCTGAGCTCGAGGGCTACTCGTCAGCGACGAGGACCAGCGTGCCGGTGGCGGACAGCGAGCCGCCCGTGCCGTTCACGACCAGGCTCTTCGCGTCGGTCTGCTTGCCCTTCAGGCCGTTGACGCCATCCTCGGCGGTGCCGGAGAGCTGGCGGTAGGACTCGACGAGCAGCTGCATGCCGTACATACCGGAGTGGTTGAACGACAGGCCACCACCGTTGGTGTTGATCGGGAACGATCCGCCCGGGTTCGACTTGCCGGGGTCGAACAGGGTGTGGCCCTCGCCGGGCTTGGCGAGGCCGAGGACCTCCGCGGTGATGGCGACGGTGATCGTGAACGAGTCGTAGATCATCGCCATCTCCATGTCCTCTGGGCCCATGTTCGCCATGGAGTAGGCGAGCTTGGAGGACTGGGCAGCGGAGGTCTTGGTGAAGTCTCGCATCTCCAGCATCGTGGCGTGGCCGATGGCCTCGCCGGCGCCGGCGATCCACACCGGGGGTGTCGGGAAGGACTTCGCGACACGCTCCGAGGCGATGATCACGGCGCCGCCGTGGTCAGTGACCAGGCAGACGTCGAGGAGGTTCAGCGGCCACGAGATCAGCCGGGAGTTCGTCACGTCCTCGATGGTCAGCGGACCACCGGCGGGGTGCGTCTCCTTGGAGTGCATGACGGCACGCGGATTCAGCGTGGCCCACTCGCGGGTGGACACGGCGATCTTCGCGTAGTCCTCCTTGGTGGTGCCGTACTGGTACATGTGCCGCGTCATGGCGTGCGAGTAGTTCGAGGGCGCCCCGGCGATGCCGTACGGCGTCATGAACTGCGCGTCTGGGCCCAACGGGTCCCCGCCACGCTGCGGTGCAGCGCCGCGCGGGTAGTTGCGCCGCGAGTAGCCAGCCTCACCGTGGACGACCACGCCGATGTCGAACATGCCGGCGTTGATGGCGGCGAGCATGTGCGCGACGTGGATCTGGTAGGAGCAGCCGCCGACGGCGGTGGTGTCCACCCACTTCGGGACGATGCCGAGGTACTCGGCGTACGAGTTGGCATTGCCGGGGTTGGCGATGCCCTCGATGTCCTTGGGGCTGATGCCGGCCATCTTGCAGACGTTCGAGATGGCCTCGACGCCGAGCATGAAGTCGGTCTTGGGGTTCTCCAGGTAGCCGATCTGGTCGGCCTCAGCGGCCGCGACGATGGCTGCGCGCTTCGAAGGATTCGGCATTCGTTCGCTCCTTATCCGACCAGGCGCCAGTAGGGGATGCTGACTTCGTCGCTGGCCTCTTGAAACTCGACTTTGCAGAGCGAGCCGATCTTTTTGAAGATGTCCTC
>Ga0209024_1001916_pt1 | contig 14171 bp, 12 predicted proteins | sample AutmiccommunBRH5_FD_187380 | JGI IMG/M metagenome (GOLD analysis project Ga0209024, IMG submission 187380) | Deep subsurface microbial communities from Mt. Terri, Switzerland - Autotrophic microbial communities BRH/5 (SPAdes) (version 2) | ecosystem: Environmental > Aquatic > Deep subsurface >...
TTAGCCAGTTAACATCTTACGTCCATGTCGCTTTATTGATGGAGCAGAACAAGGGATTAACCACTAATCAACCTCAACTAAGTACCAATCCTGCATTCGACCCTGCTGATTTAAATGCCATGAAAGAATTTTTGAAAAGCGGGAAGCCTATTCCCCACCAAACCATGCAGTTAATGCTAAAAAACATGGAGCGCTTTGGGGTTGATGCAACGAAGTCTTTCGCACACTCAATAGCGCCCATCGATCTAGAAAAACAATTAAACCCCGCAGATAAACCTGCCAATAAACCTGCGGAAAGCCCTGCATTCAATCCAACCCCTTCACCTTTCAAAACCAGGCGCTAAACATAACAGGACTAAAAACAGGTTTTTTGTCCTGCATACACATATACCCATTGGACATGAAAATCCAGTCTTTTCATGTCCAATGGGTAATCACCGACTCAAACGAGGATCAAAGGCATCTCGTACTGCATCTGCAAAGAGGTTGCTGGCAAGAACCAAAATAAACATAAAAACAAATGCCGCCATCATCGGCCACCAGACAATCGGTTCACGCGCCAGTTCTAATCGTGCTGCATTAATCATATTACCCCAGCTAATAGTAAGCGGTGATACCCCGACACCTACATAAGATAATACTGCCTCTGCAAGCACTAGAAAACTAAAATCCAGTACCAATGTAATAATCACGATGTGCATGACATTCGGCAACAAATGTTTGAAAATAATTTTAAACGAACTGCTACCTAATGCCTGCGCTGCCAGCACGAAATCAATTTCCCGCAGTTTCATGGCTTCTGCCCGCAACAACCGACATAGGCTCGTCCAACTGGTCACCCCAAGAATCAGGCATAAAGCCAACAATCGCGCATCGGCTGTTTGAGCCAGTGTCGTGAATTGATCAGGATGAGAGGAAATGTAGGTTTGCATGGATAATATGGATGCCGTAATGAGCAATACCCCTGGAATAGAACTGAGGGTGGTATAAATATACTGGATTACATCATCAATAAGACCACCAAAATAGCCGGCAGATATGCCTAACAATAACGCCAGCGGCATCATGAAAAGCGTGGTCAAAATGCCTATTACAAGTCCTGTACGTATACTTTTAACGGCATAATAGAAAATATCCTGACCAATTTTGCCCGTGCCAAACAGATGCAGCTCTCGCGATAACCAATAGCTCGCCAACAAAGCAGTAAAACAAAAAAATAATGTAATCAAAGCGCTTGCTCTTGCAGACGTAAGAATAGACTGAAGGCCTCGTTGATAACGCCGTCTTATCAAAACCAACCCAAGCCATAACACGATGACAGCCAACAAACTAACCAATGCCGCCAACAATAAAACATGCCTCACCAACTGCCTTACATCAGCGTTATTTTTCAAATCGTCTGGAGGGTATTGTAAACGTGGGTAAACTTGCCTGGCATCACCATCAACTATCATGGTTTCAGTGGTGTAAAGTGTTAATGCCAGCGGTGCTGAATAGGTTTTTTCATACTCAGCACCTAGCGGTGCCAGAATACGATCCAGCAGGGACTGCACTTGGTGTTCTGTGGCAGTCTTATAATGGATGGAGTCCAATACACCAATAATCAAAAAAAACAGCAGGATCAGTGAGGCACTTACTGCAATCGGCTTATTAAAAATTTGTTGAAACGCACGCCTGACATGAGCCCTGCGAGCGCTTCTTATGAATACCGCAAAACTAATAACCAACACCAAAAGAAAACATTGATCAGTCCAGAGTAGCTCAATACTCATTTTAACCTCACTCGAGGGTCAACCAATGTATAGGAGATATCTGTTAAAATTAAACCAACAATGTAAAGCACTGATCCTAAAAATACCATGGCTCTGACAATTGCAAAATCTTGTTGTTGAATTGCATCAATAATATAGCTGCCCAAGCCTGGAACACCAAAAAAAGATTCCAATACCAAGCTACCCATAAACAAGGAAGGAATAATAACCACCACACCGGTTAAAATGGGTAACATGGCGTTTTTCAACACATGGCGAAACAGCACCCGCACTTCCGACAAACCTTTCGCTCGGGCAGTTTTAACATAATCCTTACCCATTTCTTCCAAAAATAACGTTCGATACCAGCGACTTCCTGCACCCAATCCGCCAATGACGGCGACCATCACCGGCAATATAATAAATTTAATGCTGTTTAAACCAGTGTCATAACCCGATATTGGTACCAGACGTAACACTTTACCAAACAAATACTGTCCACCAATAATATAAAACATCGTCGAGATAGACATTAAAATAATGCACGCAATCACACCGGTGAGATCAAGATAGCTTGAGCGAAAAAAAGCCATCATCATCGCAAACAAAATATTCGCCGCCATCCCCAGCAGCAATACAGGCACAGCAATTGCAAGGCTTGGATACATCCGTTGTGACACATCATGACTGATATCACGCCCTGCATCCGACACACCAAAATCAAAAACAAATAATCGCAAAGACTTTTGAAAAAATAATGTCTGGCTAAATTGTGCTATACCGTTTGCCTTATCATTATAAAAAAGTGGTAAATCATAGCCACGTTGTGCCTTCCAGTGCTCAATGGCTGCCGGTTTAATATGCTTCTCACCCAGTTGCATTCTCGCCATATCATTTGGCGAATTCACCATAAAAAACAACGAAAAGGTGAGGAGATTGATTCCTAGCAAAATGGGTAACGCGTATAAAATTCGCCTTAGCAAATAATTGGTCATGATTTAATCCTCACTGCACGTCGTTGCTGTTTTTTGTGATAGGCAAATAAAAACGGCAAAAGTAATATCGTCAGCAACAAGATAAACAAAGCTACCGGCCATAACACAGGTGTATTCCAGGCGTTACGTAACTCATTTCTCAATGGCACGTCAATTGCCATGTACTTCAAGGTATTTTGTGAAATGCTGTTGGTTTTAACCGGTGCCACCCATTGTTGACTCAATATAAAGCTTTGGCTATTAATGCCCCAGAGCCAGGGCGCGTCATCACGCAGCATGGCAACCATTTTATCAATCAACTGCTGACGGCCTTCATCATTATTTCTGTTTTTCATCAAGTCAAATAATCGGTCATATGACGGGTTATGGTAATTGGCTGCATTTTCACCCCCATGTTTTGCTTTTCCGTTTGGCCCATAGAGAAGAAATAAAAAATTTTCCGGATCAGGGTAATCAGCATTCCAACCCCAGGTGAATAATTGCGCGTTACCATGGCGCATTTTTTCCTGAAATCGATTGTACTGAGTAGAGCGAATATTCAACGCGATACCAATACGGGCAAATTGCTTGCGCATCCAATTCAACTGCGCCTTATCATCAGGCCCACCTGTAGCTGCAACATCATAATGCAGGATTAATGGCTTTTTGGTAGCCGGATCTAGGCCATTAGGGTATCCAGCCTCTATCATTAACTGTTTTGCATCATCAATAAGACGACGTTTTGGCGCTGCACCGTCCCAAGTGTATACATAGGGGTTAATTCCTTGCTCGCCCTCACGAAACCCGAAAATTCCAGGTGGAATTGGGCCTTGCGCAGCGTTACCACGACCATTAAAGAAAATCCCAATGAATTCATCATAATTAACGGCAATAGAAATAGCTTGTCGTAATTTTTTAGCCCGTTTTGTTTTGCCGCCTACCACTGGATCTAACATGTTAAAACCAAGATAATAAATATTTGGCTCCGTCACTTGTTCAAGGCGCATGCCTTTTTTCTGCATGTCATGACTTAAAACAGCTTCTCCCCCTCGTGTTATTTGGATTGCTTGTTCAAAACTATCAGCGCTGATCCCTGATAAGTCATAGTAACCTTGTAAAAATTTATTCCAACGAGGAATCGTCTCTTTTTCAAGAATAAAGACCGCTTTTTCAATCAACGGCAAACGCATGCCAGGGTGATGCAAATAGCCTTTTTGCTTATCTTCCTCACTGCCTGTGGCAGGAAAACGGGTATCACGATAATTTGGATTTTTATTCAAAACCATCTGGCTGTTGGGATTATTTTCACGCATAAGAAAGGGGCCGGTTCCAATCGGATACCAACCAAAACTGATATTTTTATCATCCATGTCAGGCTGTGCATAAAAACGATCAGCCTCCCATGGAACCGGGGAAAAAAAAGGCATCGCCAGCCAAAATAAAAATTGCTGATATTGCCCTTTCAGGCTAATTTCAAAGGTGTAGTCATCTATTTTTCTAACCCCACGCAAAGGGTATTGACGTAAATCAAGCAATCCATTCCCGATATTATGCGGTAACGTGGCGGCGTATTCCTGAAATCCTTCAATGTATTCCGACATTAAACCATAAACAGGCGAGCTAATCGCTGGATTTGCCAGGCGTTTGATTTCGTAAATATAATCATCAGCTATCAACTCCCGTGTGCCAGAATATTTAAAGTCACTAAGCCGCGAGATATGCTGGTCAGACAGGAAATCCGAGGATAAATTATGGTAACGGAAGTTACCATGCTCATCTTTTGAAAACGCAGGATGTGGTTGGTATAAAATGCCAGGCGTAATATGGATGGTATAAACGCTACGTGCAATTTTACCAGTATGTGGGGGGACTATCTCCTCTCCAATACTATCATAATAGTGAACCTCAGGCATTGCCGCCGCTGTTAAAGGAACTAGTTTATAAGGCCTGGTCAGGTAATCATATTGCAGCACGGGTTCATAAATTTGCATAATGAACTGGTATTCATTGCTGGAATAGGATTTTGCTGGATCAAGTGTTTTAGGTTGTTCGCTAAAAGAGGTGTAATAGATAGCTTGCAACGACTGACTGGCTGGGTAGGGATTATTAAAAACCCAGCCACCAGCATGTGATATGTTCTGCACCATGAGCAGCAAGGCAAATAGCATCCGATGCCAGTTAGCTAAAAACAAGTGTATCTCCCTTATCAATCGGCCGCGAAAACCTATACTGCGCGCAGTATAGCAAGAAATTCCTCTTCGCTTAAAACACGCACACCCAGTTCAACGGCCTTCGTGTACTTGGAACCAGGATCATTTCCTGCCACAACATAATCCGTTTTTGCAGACACACTACCCGTTACTTTAGCACCCACTGCCAAAAGCGTCGCTTTAGCGTCTTCTCGGCTCATGCTGGCCAAAGAGCCTGTTAATACAATGGTTTTTCCATAAAAACAATGCTGTTTATCAACCGATTGTGCTTCTATCACCGGCCAATACACACCGTAACTCAAAAGTTTGTTAATCACCTCAAGGTTATGTGCTTGCGCAAAAAAATGCACGATATGAGCTGCCACAACAGGGCCGATATCTTTCAGTGCCATAAGCTCCTCTTGCGAGGCCTGTTTAAGTGAATCAATACTTGAAAAATTGGCAGCCAAGGTATGGGCGCTGCTCTCCCCCACTTCACGTATACCCAGTGCATAAATAAACCGTTGCAAGGTGGTTTTTTTGCTTTGCTCAATAGCACCCAACAAATTGTCGGCAGATTTTTTGCCCATACGCGGCAGGCTTACCAAATCATCCTGCGTTAGGCCATACAAATCAGACACATCATTAAGCAAATGCACATCCACCAGCTGGTCAATCAAAACCTCACCCAAACCATCAATTGCCATCGCTTTACGCGAGGCAAAATGCCAGACCATGCGTTTAAGCTGTGCTTTACAAAAAAGCCCGCCGATACAACGAGCAACAGCCTCACCCTCCTCTTTCACGACATCAGCACCACAAACAGGGCAATGCTGAGGCATGTGAATAGGTTGCGTCTGTTCAGGGCGTTTTTCAGCAACAACGGATACCACCTCAGGGATAACATCCCCTGCGCGGCGGATTATAACCACATCACCAATACGAATGTCTTTACGCTCAATTTCGTCCATATTATGCAGCGTGGCATTACTGACTGTCACACCACCAACGCTGACCGGTTGCAAGCGAGCCACAGGAGTAAGCGCGCCGGTGCGACCTACTTGAAAATCGACTGCTAACAAAGTGGTCAACTCCTCACTTGCAGGAAACTTATGTGCACAGGCAAAACGCGGCGCACGGGATACATAACCTAATTTTTTTTGCAACACCGAGCTATTGATTTTATAAACAACACCATCAATTTCAAAAGGTAAACTCTGGCGCCGTGCCTGCATGGACTCATAATAAGCCATGCAGCCCTCTAAACCCTGTGCGGGCCTGGTTTCTGAAGAAACCCTAAACCCCATGGTACGCAACAAATCCAATTGCTCCAAATGGCTGTCTGGTAAATTAAAACCTTCACAAGCACCTACACCATAGCAATAAATGGCCAATGGCCTGCGTGCGGTAATGGCTGGATTAAGTTGCCGCAAACTGCCAGCAGCAGCATTACGTGGGTTGGCAAAGGTTTTCTCGCCATGTTTGCGTGCTTGCTCATTAAATGCTTCAAATTCGGCCTTCGGAATATACACCTCTCCACGCACTTCAATCAGGTCAGGCACTTGCTTGGTTAATAATTTTAAAGGAACTGCAGCTATTGTTTTAATATTGTTAATTATGTTTTCACCAACCGCGCCATCCCCGCGCGTGGCTGCCTGGGTTAAAAAACCTGCTTCATAAGTTAAATTAACCGCCAAGCCATCAAGTTTTGGCTCGCAGGCAAATAACAAACCTTGCTCATCACAACCGAGCTTATCAGCGACTCGCTTGATAAATGCCTGTAATTCCTGGCTGGAAAATACATTGGCAAGTGATAGCATCGGTTGGCGATGTGCAATGGGTTCTAAAGCCGTAGCTGGTGTAACCCCTACGCGCTGGGTGGGCGAATCATCGCTTAAAAATTGCGGGTATTTATTTTCTAACGCTTGCAGTGTTTTAAAGCATCGATCATATTCGGCGTCAGGAACTAAAGGGTCATCTAAGACATAATAATGATAGTCATACACTCTAATCTGATCCTGCAAGTTCCTTATCTGTTCCAGTGCTGCATTGTCATTCATGAATAATAAGCCAGTAAAAATCAAACTATTAAATAAAGGATCGGGAAGATCTTTCACTCGACGATCAAGTTTTTAAATTTGACAAATATAAATGCCGATGCCTCGCGGCAAAATGCCGACGCCCCGCGGCTTGTCCGCGGGGTCCATGGGTGTACCGAGATCTCTGGATCCCGCGGACAAGCCGCGGGACGTCGACGTTCTAGAAAGTCAATCATAAAAAACTTGATCCTCGAGATTAAGTCTTCCCAATATTTACATTTTTACACAACGCAGTATAGGGGTATACTGCATTCAACTTATATAAAATTGAGCTCAACATGTTTGAATTGCCTAGTCTTTCCATTTTTTTCGGCATTGGTATTGTACTGCAAGTAGCCTTATTAATTATGCTGCTTAGGCGTTATGAAAAGTTACAACAAACCCAAACCAGCAATACCCATCAACTACACCTCGATTTACAACAAATGTCCCAGGCAGGACAACACAGCATCCATGAAAAAATAACCCAAGGTCAATTATCAAATCAACAATTGATAACAGACACTGTACAACGACAAATGACTGACGTGCGCGAGCAAATGAACCACAGTTTTAAACAACACGCAGGCTCACTAACCTCCAACCTGCATTCGTTAACCGAAGAAATACGTAACCATTTACATGCGCTGACCCAACAAGTAAATCATCGCCTGACAGAAGGATTTGAAAAAACATCATCAACATTCACTGATGTGGTTCAGCGATTAACGATTATCGATGAAGCACAAAAAAAAATCACGGAACTATCCAGTCACGTAATGAGCTTGAATGATATTTTAGTGGATAAGCGCGCTCGCGGAGCCTTTGGAGAAGTGCAGTTAGCAACGCTGATAGCTAACATGATTCCAAGCACCCATTACAGCTTACAACACACATTAAGCAATCAGAAACGGGCTGATTGTGTTTTATTTTTACCAGAACCTACCGGTAATCTAGTGATTGATGCTAAATTCCCTTTAGAAACCTATCAAAGGCTGATGAATACTGATCCTACCTCAGCCGAAAAAAAATCGTTACAGCAACAGTTTCGCCAGGATTTGCAAAAACATATTAAAGACATCGCTGAAAAGTACATTATTCCAAATGAAACCACTGATAGTGCAATCATGTTTATCCCAGCTGAAGCAATTTTTGCCGAAGTTCATGCCAACTACCCTGAAATCATTTCCCTCTCACAACGCTCAAAAGTCTGGCTGGTATCACCGAGTACGTTAATGGCGGTACTTACCACTGCAAAAGCCGTGCTTAAAGATGACGCGACCCGTAAGCAAGTGCATATTATTCAAAAGCATTTACACGCATTGTCTGATGATTTCCAGCGCTTTGAAAAACGGATGGATAAATTATCAAAACACATCGATCTCGCTCATCAAGATGTGAACGAAGTAAACACCTCTGCTAAAAAAATCACGCAACGTTTTCAAAAAATTGAATCTGTCGAATTAGAGCCAAAAGACATTGCATTGATTGAGGAATCGTAACTTCTCATTCTTCACAACAGGGACGTCTCGCAACTTGTCCATGAGACGTCGCAAGAGAGTACGCAGTTACGAAGAAACAATTAATTGACTACTAGCTTGGATCCCTAATAGGGTGTGATTAAAACTACGGTCAACTCACAGATGCCGTCATTGCGAGGAGCGCAGCGACGAAGCAATCTAGGAGTTACGAAGCAAGGAGTTTAAATTTCATACTTTTTTTATAAAACAATTCAATTGTTTAATGCATGAGGCGCGCATAATTTTATGGATGATGAAGCATTATTAAATTTACTATCAAGGAATCCAGCGCTAAGAAGCCGGATAGAAAACATATTAAATGTAGCGAGCAATCTTGATGATAGTATTGAGTTGGCCGATTCAGCAGAAGAAAAGCTAGTCGAGCCAATCATTTATGGGATGACTATTGGAAAAAAACTGCTTAAGATCGATTGAATCTGGCGAATGGAAAAAGCGCCAGTAATAACCAACCTCTGAACAATTGTTTATCATGAAAAAATGGAATCCAGCAATTTACATTATGACTAATCGGCGTAACGGCACGATCTATACTGGTGTTACCAGTAATCTGCCTGCCCGAGTATATCAACATAAACAAGGCCTACAAGCTGGATTTACCAAGAAATATGAGTGTACTCAATTGGTTTATTACGAGTTACATGCTGATATGATTGCGGCTATTGCTCGTGAAAAACAGATTAAGGCCGGCTCAAGAAAGAAAAAACTGGCTTTGATTGAAAGCATAAATCCAGGATGGTTGGATCTTTTCGAGACTTTATTTTAATCAGATTTCTTGCTTCGTAACCCCTGGGTTGCTTCGTCGCTGCGCTCCTCGCAATGACGGCATCTGTGAGTTGACCGCAGTTTTAATCACACTCTCCCTAATAAAGAGTCTTCATTTCTAAATGATATCTATGCTATTCTTATTTTATAAACTTTTAATGGAATAAGTAATGCGTTCATTACGCCATTTGTTTTTTGCCATCCTCTTCCTCACAGGTCTTCCTGTCACCGTTACACATAGCGCCTGCGCTGATTGTTGCAGTGCCATGGGCGGTATTCATTATTGCGATTCATCAGCTGGGCGTTTTGTTTGCAAAAATGGGTATTACTCTTCTTGCTATTGCACACGTCATGCCGTGATGGATTTACAAAAAATTCAAGGCTGCTGTTTATGGCAAGGTGGTGTCATGGCCTCCGATGAGGTAGGGCTTGTTGTTTGTAACAATGGTGGGATATCGGAGATATGCAGTCTACAGGAACCTGGGACTCACCAGACCTACCCCCATAGAAGCAAATAGATTGACTATTATACTATCTTATACCTGAAGTCTCAGTGCTCGACAAAAAATAACATGCTCAAAATTTGTCTTCCCCGCGAAAGCGGGGATCCAGGCTGGTAGTAGCATTGTACAAAGACCTAACGTATTCATTGGCAATATTATACCTGGCGGGCTGGACAATTAATGTCCTTGCCCTCATAATTCCCCACTTTTTGCGATGCGAACATGCCAATCCCATTGATTGAAATGAAACAGGTTTGTAAATCATATGGAACGGTGGCGATATTAAATAATATATCCCTTACCGTGCATCCTGGTGAGTTTCTAACATTACTTGGTCCATCCGGGTGTGGTAAAACCACACTGTTACGCATGATATCGGGGTTTGAGCAACCGTCGGCTGGTGAAATTTATATCAATGGCCAATGTGTAAATCACCTTCCACCGCAAAAACGGGATGTGCACACCGTTTTTCAAAGCTATGCCTTATTTCCTCATTTATCTGTGTTTGAAAATGTCGCTTTTGCCTTACGTTGTCAACGAATTAATAATGAAGAGATCGATGCCCGAGTTGATGACGCACTTCGACTGGTTCAATTAGAAGCCTTTGCCACACGCAGTATCAGGCAATTAAGTGGTGGGCAGCAGCAACGTGTTGCCATCGCGCGAGCAATTATTAATCGGCCTAAAGTATTACTTCTTGATGAGCCACTAAGCTCACTTGACTATCGTCTGCGTAAAGCGATGCAATATGAACTTAAACAGCTTCAGAAAACCCTCAGCATGACATTTGTCTTTGTCACACATGATCAAGAGGAAGCACTATCAATGTCTGACCGAATTGTAATCTTCAATCATGGTCATATAGAGCAAGTAGGCACGCCCCGAGAAGTTTATGAGACACCCGCTAACCTTCATGTTGCCAAGTTCATTGGCGAAGCCAATATTTTTGATATTGATATTCATGGAGTTGATAAACAAAATCTACTAACCACAATCGAATCTACCCCATTACAGTGTAAAAATACCGGTAATTATCAAGCTGGAGATAAAGTACACCTGATAGTCCGCCCGGAAGACATCCGAGTCTGGGGGGAAACTGAAGTCACGGATACAGAAGGCATGTTACCAGGAAAAATAATTGACATTGTATATAAAGGATCAACTGTTGATCTCAAGGTAAAATTACCATCCGGAAAAATAATCAATGCCTCTGAATTTTTTGATGAGGACGATGATAAACTTGAGTACTCACCTAATGAAACGGTCTGGGTGCATTGGGTAACTGGCTGGGAAGTATTATTGCCTTATGAAAATTAAACCATTTTCTATCCATTTTATTTTTGCCTGGGTTTTCTTGTTTGGCTTCATCCCATTATGTCTTGTTGTGATTGCAAGCTTTCTAACCAAAGACCATGTGAACCTAGTCTCCTTGCCCCTGACATTCAGTAATTATAAAGAATTATTTTCACCCCTGTTTGCCAAAGTATTTTTTCGTTCATTGATTATTGCGCTGATGACAACGGTTTGTTGCCTTCTGCTTGCCTACCCTTTTAGCTATTTATTAGCTAAGTCAAAACACAAATCTGTATTGCTGGTGTTAATCATTATTCCATTTTGGACTAGCTCTCTGATTCGTACTTACTCATTAATTGCCATTCTTAAATTCAATGGGATACTTAATGTCATCCTGTTAAAAGCGCATCTCATTAATCAGCCTCTCTCGTTACTCTATACAAATTTTGCCGTCATCACAGGCCTTGTATATAACCTGTTTCCTTTTATGGTATTACCCATTTTCACGAACATGGAACGTTTTGATTTCAGGTTAATTGAGGCGGCAAAAGACTTAGGTGCGAATAAATGGGCGATCTTTTTTAGGGTTTTTTTACCCAACACGTCTGGCGGCATCATTTCAGGCTGTCTTTTAGTATTATTGCCAGCCATGACTTTATTTTATATTCCTAATGTACTCGGGGGGGCTCGTTCCGTTTTGCTTGGCAACATGATTCAAAATCAGTTTCTGGTGTTGGAAAATTGGCCTCAAGGTGCTGCCACCAGTGTCATACTGACGGTATTGTTATTGCTGCTGCTTTTCCTCTATCGCCACCATGGCAAAGGAGTGATTCATTGAAACCATTAGCATTGAAATCATTGGCAAAAAAATCCTACCTTGGACTTATTTATTGCCTGCTCTATTTTCCTATTCTGGTATTGATCCTTTATTCTGTGAATAATGCACGATTTTCTCTGCAGTGGCATGGCTTCTCACCACGTTGGTATGGTGAACTTTTCCATGATCGCGCACTTTGGTCTGCATTTTTTCATTCAGTCATGCTAGGCTTAAACGCATCTATCATTTCAACTGCAGTAGGCCTACTTGCCTGCGTGCATTTATTTTTAAACCGAAGCTACAAAAGACGCTCTTTGTTCGCTATGCTCTTGCTGCTCATTATTATCCCAGATTTGGTATTAGGCGTTGCCTTGTTGATTTTTTTCAATGTGTTCCTGATCCCATTGGGCTTTTTCAGTTTACTGATAGCGCATGTCACTTTTAGCATTCCTTTTGTCGTATTAACCATCAACAGCCAAATACATACACTTGATCCTAATATTTATTTCAGCGCACTGGATTTAGGCGCGAGCCGTCATAAAGCACTCAGCAAAATTTTATTACCCATGCTATGGCCGGCCGTATTAAGTGCCTTTTTACTGTGCTTTACCCTGTCATTTGATGATGTCATCATCAGCTATTTTGTTGCAGGCCCGGATTTTAGTATTTTACCCCTTACCATCTACTCTCTGGTCAAGGCAGGCGTGACGCCCGAGTTAAATGCTCTATGCTCAATTACTTTTCTAATTTCAATGATACTGGTCATTATTGCACATCGTTTAACACGGAAATCTTCATGAAATTAATGTCTGGATTACTCATTTCATGCTTACTGATTAACCCGGTTTTAGCCAGTAAAATAGTGAATATTTATGCTTGGGGTGGTGAAATACCCAAGAAAGTCTTGCAACAATTTGAACATGAAACAGGCATCAGGGTGAATTTCTCAACTTATGATAGCAATGAAACCATGTATGCCAAATTAAAAGCCAGTAGGCACAATGTGTATGATGTGATACTGCCTTCAGCCTATTACGTTGAGCGAATGAAAAAACAAGGGATGCTATCCAAACTTAAACAATCGAAATTATCCAATCTATCCAATTTGGATCCGCTCTTTACTCAAAATGAATATGACAAAGGCAACCATTACAGTATTCCCATAATCTGGGGTGCTACCGGTATTTTTTACAATGCCAACTGGGTAAAAAATCCACCTGATAGCTGGCAGGCGCTCTGGCAAAATCACTGGCGTTCCCAATTACTATTATTAGATGACGCACGTGAAGTATTTTCAATTGCACTCATGAGCCTAGGCTATCAACCAAATGATAACAATCCTAACCATATTCAAGCAGCGTATCAAAAGCTGCTAAAACTCATCCCCAATATCAAATTATTTTCCAGTGATAGTATTCAAGCAGTGATAATTGATGAAGATGCAATCGCTGGATCTGCATGGAATGGGGATATCTACAAAGCACAATTAGAAAATAAGCAAATTAACTTTGTCTATCCCCAGGAAGGCTATGTGATATGGATTGATTGCCTGGCAATTCCCGCCCATCCGCCTCACCCGGAGGAAGCTTACCAGTTTATTAATTTCATGCTCAAGCCGAGCACTGCCGCACAGATTGCGCTCCAGGAAGGCCATGCCATTACTAACAAAAAAGGTAAGGCGCTTTTGCCGCGATCAATCCGTAACAACCCCTTAGTCTACCCAACGCCCGAAGTATTAAAACGAGGCTATTTCCAGCGTGATATTGATGACGAGACTATTGCGTTATACAACCGATACTGGGAACAATTCAAACTTGCGTTTTAAGGCAACTGGGGGAATATTATCCGCCAGCCCCCTCATCTGAAAAATCACGATACACCTGCTTAAGGGTTCGATAAAATGTACCTTGAGCGTTTAGTAAGGCAAACACTAACCCTTCCCTGCCATCCATAAAACCACGTTGTAAAATATAGCAACGGAAAAACATCCAGGTTGTTCCCATCATCGCCTTGGTGAGACTCGCATGCTTGTTATTTTTTATACGTGTTTTCGCAGTATAAGAAGAATAGCGATTAATTTTGTACAGCGCATGCGTGATATCACGGAAAGAATGATGCATGATTGGCGTTTTAATTCTGCCTATTTTAGCGCGTTCAGGAAGAACAATTTTCTCATGAACAATATCATCACTAAAACGCGCCTCTAAGCGCTTAAATAAGCGCACATGACGTTTTGGGCTAGAGGAATAGTGCAACGGCTTGT
>Ga0209024_1001917_pt1 | contig 14165 bp, 12 predicted proteins | sample AutmiccommunBRH5_FD_187380 | JGI IMG/M metagenome (GOLD analysis project Ga0209024, IMG submission 187380) | Deep subsurface microbial communities from Mt. Terri, Switzerland - Autotrophic microbial communities BRH/5 (SPAdes) (version 2) | ecosystem: Environmental > Aquatic > Deep subsurface >...
CTCGGTCGGCCTCGCCGGGGCGTACTACCTGGTCGGGCGATTCCGGCACAGCCGAGGCGACGACGCGGACGACGGCGGACTCTAACCGCGTGTCCTTCCCCAGCGGGGTGACGGGCTAGCCGTGTCCACCGCCACGTTCTCCTCCACCACTTCCGCGGAGTCCACCACCGGCCTCATGCGGCGCCACTGGCGCCTGCTCGCGCTGATCGTCGTCGGCTTCGGGCCGTTCACGCCCTCGATCATTGCGATGCAGGACTTCCTGCTCGCGGACAATGCGCTTGGCTTCACGCCGTTCGCGTTCCTCGGCGCCCTCTATCTCTTCTGGCTCCGCTCGCACAGCAGTGAGCCACCGGTTTCGCGGGACCTCTTCACCGACCTGTTCGTCGGGCTCCCGCTGATCTTCGTCGCGCTGTTCATCCTGTATGTCACTCCGGCCCAGCTCTCCTGGTACTTCTGGTTGAACCGAGTCGACCTGGCCGCGCTCGCTCCCTGGACGATCGCCACGGCCCTCGTGTTCATCGGCTACCAGCAGGTCCTGCGGACGTGGCCGGCGTGGGTGATGCTGTTCCTCACGTGGCCCTATTTTTTCGTCCGGGGCCAGGACCTGCTCGGTGGTCCGTTCGTCTGGATCACCGCCCGCGTAGGGGGACTCGCGGTCGACTTTGCCCGTCTGCCGTACAACGTCGATCCCGCCGACTACCAGATCTTCACGTCCACGAACCTGCCTGAGGGCGAGAACTTCACGCTGATCGTCGCGCAGTTGTGTTCGGGTACGGCCGCGACGCTCGGGTTCTTCATCGTCGGGTGGGCCCTTGCATGGATGTCGCGAGGCACCGCCTGGAAGCGCACGCGCTGGGTAGTCCTCGGCGTGACGCTGGCGTTCGTCTCGAACCTCGTGAGGGTCGTGGTGATGCTCGCGCTCGCGACGTCCGTCTCGCGCGACTTCGCCGTCGATGTTGTGCATCCGATCCTCGGCCTGGTGCTGTTCCTGATCGTGACGCTTGTCATGCTGCTGCTCATGCGCCCGATGGGACTGAGGTTCGACCCGATCCCACGAGGCAGGACGCTCGCATGGGAGCCGCCTCGTGGCATGGGACGCGGGTACTGGCTCTTTGGGGGCGTGCTCGTCCTGGCGTCATTCGCCGTGACGACCAGCATCGTGCAGGCGCAGCAGTACAACTTCATCGGTATCGGCGAGGGCGTCCCGGCCGTGGCGATCGAGTCACAGCGCGGTGTGCTGCCGGAGATCCCGGGCTGGGACCTGGAGCACCAGTCGCAGATCAGCTGGACCGATCTCTTCGGCGGTACCTCGCGAGGTGACGTGTTCGCCTACCGCGCGCCCGGCTGGTCGGCCGACACCGATCCCGCGATGACGGCCCAGGCCGTCGTCACCGAGGATCTCCGGACGCTGGAGCGCTACACGATCGAGCAGTGCATCGATTTCCACAACCGCGACCTGGAGGCGCGTGAGGCGGTCGACCTCGGCTACGGCATCACCGGCTTCATCCTGCACCACGAGGAGGAGGGCGTCGCCTCGTCGATCCTCTACTGGGTCATGCCAGTGGACGTGGACGACGAGGTCTTCCACGCCCGCATCGCGCTCTTCGGCTTCGAGGGCGCCCCGACCTACCTCGACGAGTCCGACCTCGACGTGCTCGAGGGGACGAACAGCGGTGCGGTGACTCGCATCGGGCGGGCGCTGGAGTCGGCTGGCGATGGGCTGCCGGGGACTGACGGCGATCCCATCCGCGCGGAGATCGACCGCGGGCTGCTGGCGATGGGGATCCGCATCGTCGACACAATGATCGAGACGGGCGGGCCGGCCGACGCGGCGCGCGACCTCGACGACCTTGAGGGCACCGAGACGCCCTCGACGCCCGCTACGTCCGAGGCGACACCGCTGCCGTAGGGCTACATCGACTCGGGAGCGGAGATCCCCATCAGGCCGAGCGTGCGGGCGAGGACGACGCGCGTCGACTCCAGCAGGTGCAGCCGGGCCTTCGTGAGCTCGGGCTCGTCGGCCTGGATCACGCGGCACTGCGTGTAGAACGAGTGGAATGCCGTCGCCAGTTCCTGCGCGTAGTGGGGGACGTGGTGCGGCGCGAGTTCCAGTACCACCTTCTCGACCACCTCGGGCAGCAGGAGCAGCTTCCGCAGCAGCGCCTGTTCAGCCTCGTGCGTCAGCAGGTCCGTGTTCGCGCCGTCCGAGGAGAGCGACTCCTCCCGCGCCTTCGCCAGGATGCTGGAGATGCGGGCATGCGCGTACTGCACGTAGTAGACCGGGTTCTCGTCTGACTGCTTCTTCGCGAGGTCCAGGTCGAAGTCCATCGTCTGGTTCGCGCCCGTGAGCAGGAAGAAGAAGCGAGTGGCGTCAGCGCCGACCTCGTCGACGATGTCGCGCAGGGTCACGATCTCGCCGGCGCGCTTCGAGAGCGGTACGACCATGTCGCCGCGCTTCAGCGTGACCAGCTGGTAGAGCAGCACGTCGAGGGCTTCCGGATCGCCGCCGACGGCCGCGACAGCCGCCTTCACGCGGGAGACGTGGCCCTGGTGGTCGGCGCCCCAGATGTCGATCACGCGGTCGAATCCGCGCGTGACGAACTTGTCGTAGTGGTACGCGATGTCCGTGGCGTAGTACGTCGGCTGCCCGTCTGAGCGGATGAGGACGTTGTCCTTCGACTCGCCGACCTCCGTCGAGGTGAACCACACGGCGCCTTCGCGCCGCGCCACGTAGCCCTGCTTCTCCAGCAGCGCCATCACCTCGGAGTAGGGGCCGCCCTCGGACATCAGGGAGCGCTCGGAGTACCAGCGGGAGTACTCGACCCGCATCGCGGCGAGGTCTTCGCGGATGCCCTCGATCATCAGGTCGAGGCCGGCCTGTCCGATCTCGGGGCCGCCCTCCTCGCCCTCGGGGCGGAGGTAGCGGTCGCCGTCGCGCTCCTTCAGGGAGCGTGCGATCTCCACGACGTACTCGCCGGGGTAGCCGTTCTCGGGGATCGTCACTTCGCGGTCGAAGAGTTGCTGATACCTCGCGTAGAGCGTGCGGCCAAAGATAGCCACCTGCGTCCCCGCATCGTTGATGTAGTACTCCTGCTCGACCTCGTACCCGGCGGCCTCCATCACGAGCGCGAGCGACGAGCCGATGGCGGCGCCACGGCCGTTCCCGACGTGGATCGGGCCCGTGGGGTTCGCGCTGACGTACTCGATCTGGACGCGCTTGCCCGCCCCGAGGTCGCTCGACGCGTAGGCGTCGCCAGCCTCGAGGATCTCCGTGGAGCGCGCGGCCAGCCAGGAGGGTGCGAGGTAGAAGTTCAGGAATCCCGGCGGCGCGACCGCGACGCGGTCGACAGCCTCGTGGGCCGGAACGTGGGCGCGGAGGGCCTCGGCGACCTCGATCGCCTTCATCCGCGCGAGGCCCTGGATGCGTAGCGGCAGGTTCGCGGAGAAGTCCCCGTGCTCTACGCGTGCAGGGTGCTCCACGGTGACCTCTTGGCCCGCGAACTGCGGGAGGTCGCCGGCGGCCTGGGCCGCCTCCAGTGCACGCTCAACCAGCTGGATGATCTCGTCGCGAATCAACAGTCGAGGCCTTCCACCGGGAGCCGGCGCATTCCTCGGACGGCAGAGATCGGACGAGGGCGCGGCGAGCCGCCAGTGTATCGCGCGCCCTCCGTCGGGGCGATTCCGAGCACGGCTGGCGGCAACGCCGGCCTGCTCGGCGAGGGTGGCTGGCCCCGTGGATCGCCCTCAGCGCCGCGGTCGTCGGCCTGACCGCCCTGGGCGACGCCCGCGCGGTGGCGGCTCGCACCTGCAACTGGCGACACAACTTTCGAGGAGTCCAGTGGCCCATGGGGTGGTGCCCGCCCGGCCGTCGGTTCCAGGAAGACCCAGAGCGGCCCCTCCCCGGGCGCCGCTTTTCGTGTCAGTACCCAGAGACCCAGCACTCCTACACTCGGCGAATGCCTGCCACCCCACGCGACCGCACGACCGTACTCACCGCCCTCGAAGGCGTCGCCTCGCTGATCGCGGCACACGCGTCCGAGGCCGATCGGTCGGGACGGTTTCCGCACGAGGTGATGGATGCGATCGCGGATGCTGGCCTCTTCCGACTCTGGATCCCACACGCCTACGGAGGTGACGAGCTGGCAGTCCCGGACGCCCTCGAGGTGTTCGAGGCGGCGTCGCGGATCGATGGCGCGGCCGGGTGGCTCATCACCATCGGGACGGGCGGCGGCCCGTTCGCCGCGCACATGGAGGACGAGGCCGCCCGCGAGGTGTTCAGTCCTCGGCGGGCGCTGATCGCCGGCTCCGGCCGCCCGAGCGGTACCGCGATGCCCGAGGGCGACGGCTTCCGCGTCACGGGAACGTGGCAGTTCGCCAGCGGCGCGCATCACGCGACCTGGTTCACGGCGAACTGCACCATCGATGACGGCTCCGATCCGCCACTCGTGCGCGCGATGGCCTTCCCCGCGTCAGCCGTCGAGGTGCTCGACACGTGGCTTGTCTCCGGTATGAGGGCGACGGGCAGCCACGACATCCGCGTCTCTGACGTCTTTGTCCCTGCCACGCACCGCTTCGACGTGTTCGGCGTCCCGCGCGAGCAAGGGGTGCTGTTCCGGTTCCCGTTCGTCCCCATCGCCCAACTCTCGTTCGCTGCCGTCGCGCTCGGCATCGCCCGCCACGCGCTCGATGCGTTCGCCATCGAAGTCGACGAGGCGAAGCGGGAACGCAGTGCGAGCCTCCTCGCGGAGCTCGGGGCAGACCTCGACGCGGCGCGATCCTCTTACTTCGAGCAGGCGCAGGTTGGCTGGGCCACCGTCTGCGAGGGTGACTCGCTGGACGACTCCCGGACCGAGGCGATCCGTCTTGCCTCGGTGCATGCCACTCGTGCCTCCGTGGCGATCGTGGAGTCGCTCTACCTCGAGGCTGGACTGCGCCCGCTGTTCCTGGAGTCGGAGCTCGGCCGCTGCTGGCGCGATATGCACGCGGTGTCGCAGCATGTCTCCCTGTCGCCCCACTCCAGGCACTGACCTACTTCTTGAGCTGCTACCGAACGCATACAGCCGAGGCCAATGCTGCCGATGATTAGAGAGACCGCGGCGACGTCCGGGTCTTGAAGGCGGTGCCATGGCCCTCGGTTGGGACGACGCACGTTCTGGCGCCGGTCCGACGGATAGTGCGCTCGGGGATCCCTGGATTCCCGCGCTGGAGCGTGTCTTGCGCGGGGAGGGCTTCGCCCTCGCGTTCCAACCGATCGTGGACCTGAAGCACGGTGCGGCCGTCGGCTACGAGGCCCTCAGTCGCTTCGACGCGCCCGAGGGGCTCGAGAGCGTCGCGCCGCCCGAGTGGTTCGAGGCGGCGCAGCGCCTCGGCGTGGGCGCGGAGCTCGAGGCGCGCGTCGTCGCGACGGCCCTCGACGCGCGCGACCGGCTGCCACCGAACACATTCCTCACCATCAACCTGTCGCCGTGGGTGGTCGACACGCCGCCGGTGCGCCGGATCCTCGAGGGACCGCGCGGCCTCCATCGCGTCGTCCTCGAGATCACGGAGAACGCGGCCGTCGATGACTACACGGCGCTTGAGGAGGCGTTCACCGCTCTGCGGGGGCGGGGCGCCTACCTCGCCGTGGACGATGCCGGAGCCGGGTACGCCAGCCTCTCGCACATCCTGCGGCTGCGTCCGGACTTCGTGAAGTTGGACCGCGAATTGATCACCGGCATCGACCACGACGAGGCAAAACTCGCGCTCGTCGAGATGTTTGGGCACTTCGCGGGCCGTGTCGACGCCTGGCTCCTCGCCGAGGGCGTCGAGACGGTCGCGGAACTCGCGTCCCTCACCCGCCTGAGCGTGCCGCTCGCGCAGGGGTACTTCCTCGGACGCCCCGCGAACAACTGGACGGAACTAGCGCCCGAGGTCCGGCAACTCCTGTTGCGCTCGGCCGCGGTCGCCGAGGAGCGACACACCGTCGAGCCGTTCGTCGAACCGTGGCCGTTCCTCGAGGAAGGCCGCGAGCTTGAGGGGCTGGAACTGGTGCGCGAGGCGCTCGAACCGGGGTCGCAGATGCTCTCGGCGCTGCCGGTGTTGGACCGGTACCGGCGGCCGGTCGCGATCTACTCGGTGGCGGAGTCCCTCCCCGCCCGCGCGATCGCGCAGGTGAAGGCCACGACGCGGATCTCGGACGCCGCTCGTCGCGCGATGACGCGCCCGTACCAGCGCCGCTTCGATCCGATGGCATGCGTGGACGACGCCGGCACGTACATCGGCGTGGTCCGCGTCGAACGGCTGATCGAGGCCCTCACGAACGCCCTCGACGGCGATCCGTCGCAGCACCGGGCCGCTGCGTAGCGCGCACGAGACGAGCACCCGAGGTGACTCCGGGACTCTGACGAGCGTCTGGCATCGCTTCTGATCGCTCCAGAGCAACCGTCAACCTGCCGACGATCAGGGTGAGAACGACGCGGCCTGGCGTTCACGTCCCAGCGAATCCCGGCGTGAGCGGAAGGGAGTCCGAATGAAGGAGTTTTCTTGCGGTGATGTTGTGCCGGGATGTGCGCGACATTTCACCGGCGACTCGGATGACGATATTCTGGCGCAGGTCGCGCTCCACGCGGCAGAAGACCACGGAATCACCTCGCCGGGCGCCGACCTCGTCGAGGCGGTGCGTTCGAAGATTCGCGTCACGGCGTAGCCCAGGGGCGCTGATTCCCGCGGCGTCCCGGCACGACTGAACGCTCGAACAGCCCCGCTTCGGCGGGGCTGTTTGCTGGTGTCTGAAACATCGCTCTGGAGTGGCGTTACGGATCGTTCGCACTCCTCAGAGCAATCGCCATACACCTGTGCGCCGCCACGGAGGATGCTGTGCATAGCGGGCGTCGGAATCACGCGCAGAGAGCGCGTAGACGGGATCGTTTGCCCATGAGCTTTCGACGAATCACGTTGGCGTTCGCCGCCACAGCGGTAGTCGGCCTGCTGGCTGCCGGCTCGGTGGCCGCCGCAGGAGTGGACTTTGCGCCCGCGATCGACTCGGTCGTGCAGCAAGCCTCTCCAACTGGCACGCCGTCACCGGGTGCTACCGGTAACGCCGGCCTCATCGGGCAGGACAGCTCGAGCACTCCGCTCGTCCTGGGTGCATTCCTGGTCGTGGGCGCCGCCGTCCTGGCCGGCACTGGCCGCTGGATGGTGGCCCGCCGCAACTAGCGGTACGCCACAACGCACGGGCTCACGCCCGTCTCCAGCCCCCCGCGCAAGCGGGGGGCTGGTTCGTGTCCGGCGTCCCTCCCTCCGAGGCATTGCCCCCAGCAAAGTGGTCCCGATCGCTTCACTCCGGACTCCCGTGAACTCGCTGTTCGTCCGCCTTGCTCGCCGAGAGTCTCCCATATCAGACGCGCTGCAACCCTCGATTCAGGCACGGATCGTTCACTCGTTCACGTCTGCTGCGAGCGTGCTGTTGTTGTCCCCGGCTGATGCTTCGCTCGTTCCAAGGAGCGGGAGTCGGTCCGCACTCGGATGGCCGAAGGCGGAAGACAAGGAGAAAGCCGTGACCGCGAACAAGATGTTCACGATCCGAACGGTTGGACTGACAGCGATTCTTCTCACGACCCTAGCAGCGCTCGCGCTGCTCGCGGCGCAGCCGGCGTCGGCGGCCGGCCTGGACACGACCGACCGCGCACAAGTGGTCGACCAGCAGACCGTCCCGGAGCCAGCACCGCCCGAGGACGGACAGCCCGGCGAGGGCCCGGTGGGTGACGGGGCGGCCGCCGACGGCGGTAGCGCGACCCCGTGGGTGGCCATCGGCATCGGCGTGCTGCTCGTCCTGGCACTCTTCGCCGCGTACTGGGCGTCGAGGAAGCCTTCGGCGGTGGATATGGATTCCACGGTGAGGAACCAGGATCACCGCTACATCCCGCCAGGGATGTAGTAGCCCCACAGCATCCCGCCAGGGATGTAGTAGCCACACAGCATCCCGCCAGGGATGTAGTAGCGAGACCGCATCCCCATGGGTGTAGTGACCTCTCGAAACAGCCCGAGTGTTCTTGCAGCAGGGAACCTCGGGGACTGGCCCCGCCGCAAGGCGGGGCCAGTTCTCTGTCCGCGGTGTGTCTCGTTGCTTGCTGAGCAGGACTACTCTCGAAGTGGAGGAGGGGAGAACGGGACGTGGATCGTGTCGATCGAACGGGGTGTGCTTTCTTCCAACACCGGTAGCACTGCTAGCGCTGCTGCCACGAACTCACCGGACTCCTGGAGCGAGGCGCTGCGTGCGCGCGGCGGCGGACTCCGGCCCCCGGCGTCGCCCGCCCTCGGCGGCGACCCGCGCGACGAGGCCTCCCCACCGGACGCGTCGAGGACCTCGCGGCGCTCCTTCATCCGGATGTCGTTCTGGGCCGGCCTGGGTGTGAGTCTCCTCGGCGCCGCCGGTACGGCCGTCGACTTCCTCTATCCCCGCAACGTTGCCGGCTTCGGAGGCCCAGTACCCGTCGGCGAGACGTCCGCCTTCGTGCGCGGCGGCGCGCCGGTGCTGATGCGGGAGGCCCAGGCGTGGGTCGTGCACCTCGACCCGTCCGAGGATCGCCTCGGTGGGGCGGGCGGAGGCGCGGGCCTGCTCGCGCTGTGGCAGCGGTGCCCGCACCTCGGTTGCGCGGTGCCATGGCAGCCGCAGTTCTCGTTCCAGGGCGACGACGGCGGCTGGTTCCGCTGCCCGTGCCACCGCTCCACCTACACCAAGGCCGGTGTCCGCGTCGACGGCCCCGCGCCGCGCTCGATGGACACGATGCTCATCGAGGTGGACGCGAACGGCCTCGTGACTGTGCAGACGGGCGTGATCACCAACGGCGGCCCCGACAACCCGTCGAGGGCGCTCCCGGTCTAGATCTCTCGCTCGCCCAGGCCCCCTCCCCCACGTGGGGGGAGGGGGCCGGAGGCAGAGGGCGAGGGGGCGGGAGGCTACTCGATCGTCGCGAGGAACGAGGCGAGGCGGTCGTAGGTGAACTCCATGCCGTCGACCATGCCGGTCTCCGCGGCCGTCTTGAGCGCCTCCTCGGACTCGAAGCGCGAGGTGACGGTGAGCGTCGTCTGCGCGCCGTCGCTCGACTCCGCGAACTCCCCAGCATCTGCAAACTCGGAGGTGTTCACGCACTCGCCGGGGTACCAGGGATCGTCGAACCGCTCGTTCGCGACCATCCGCTCGATGGGGGAGAACTGGAGGATCGTGCCGCTCATCCCCATGCGCTCGCCGGTCTCGTCCTTGAGCCACTCGTAGCGGTACGAGCCGCCCTCGCGGGCGTCGAACTCGCAGACGGGCATGCTCCAGCCGTCGTAGCCGAGGAGCCACTGGCGGAGGTACTCGGGACGGGTGTGGGCCTCCCAGACGAGGCGTCGAGGCGCGTCGAAGGTCCGCTCGATGCGGAGCTCGCTGGGGGAGGGGTAGGTGATGGTCAGGGTGCGGGAGGTGGTCATCGTCGGGGTCCTCGTGCCTGCTCGTCGCTACTCGAAGGTGTCGATGACGCGCTCGAGGCGGTCGTACGAGGTGGCGACCCCGTCGGCCATGCCGGTCGCGATCGCGCCGTCGCGCGCCTCCTTCGAGGGGAAACGCATGGTCATGGTCATCGTCGTGCGGCCGTTGGCCTCCTCGAAGGTGATCGTGTCGATCGACTCGCCCTCGAAGCCTTCCATCCGCTCGGTGTTCACGATGCGCGAGGTGGGGGTGACCTCGGTGAACTCGCCCTGCGTGCCGAAGGAGCCCTCGGTCGGGTGGGACCACTGGTAGTGGAACGAGCCGCCGACGCGCAGGTCGATCTCGCAGACGGGCATGTCCCAGCCGTCCGGGCCCAGCAGCCACTGCCGGACGTACTCGGGCTTCGTGTACGCGTCCCACACGAGGCGGGCGGTCGCGTCGAACTCGCGGGTGAGCTGCACCTCGGTGTCCGAGGGCTGCGTGACGGTGAAGGTAGATGCGAGGGTCATCGGGTGCTCCATGCTCCGGCGAGGGCGTCGCCGGTCGTGCTGTGCTTACTGGCTGTCTTCGTCGGTGCCGGCTGGCGTATCCGTCGAGGGTGACGCGGAGGCCTCCTCGGCCTTCATGCGCTCCAGGAGGTCGTCCAGGCGGGCGTAGTTGGCCTCCCAGAAGCGCCGGTAGCCCTCGAGCCACGCGACCGCCTGCGCCATCGGGGCCGCCTCCAGGCGGCACATGCGCCGCTGGGCGTCCCGGTGACGCGAGACAAGGCCCGCGCGTTCGAGGTACTTCAGGTGCTTGGAGATGGCCGGCTGGCTCATGTCGAAGGGCTCAGTCAGCTCCGCGACCGACGCTTCCCCCTCCATCAGCCGCTCGAGGATGGCCCTACGCGTCGGGTCAGCCAGCGCAGCGAACGTGTCGTCGAGGAGTGGGGTAGCAGTGGCCACGGCGTCCATAACCCTTCGGTATTGAGAACCTACTGGTTATATACTGGCCAGCGTCACGGGATGTCAAGAGGTAGACTGCGTTTGCGTCTACCGAATCTAGACTTCGCGGATTGCATCAGGAGCCGCTGTGAGACTGGTTTGGCTAGGTCAGGAAGTAGTATTCGACGGGCGACACGTCGCATCGGCCGAGATCCTCGACGCGGCCCTTGGGCTTGAAGATGCGTCGCTTGAGGAACTCGACGACGTATGGCAGCTAGAGTCTGCCGCCGCCGATGTCCATATCTACTCTCACGGGACCGAGACGACGATCGAGGTGTTTGCGCCCAAGGGGGCACCGAAACTCCTCTCGAAACTTGCGAAGGCGGTCTTGCCGCTTGCGCAGCCTTCTATGATTCGACGTAGGGCTTCGCTTGTTCTCGAGGACGACGAAGATCAAGGCTTCAGTTTCATGTTTGCGATGACTCCGAAGGCGCCTTTTCACGGCGCGCTGTTCGGCGAGGATTCGGAACGTGTGAATCCACGGGGAGTGACATTCGTTCGATCGGGCGAGACCGATCCTCCGCGTCTATACCGTTTCGACGCGGTACATAGGCATGCAGAGTTGGGAATGACTCACGGCCTGCGTGTGGAGTTGAGCGAGTCACTGGTCTTCGAGACCCAAGCGCAGACCGCACTTCTAAAGCCGCTCTCGGTGAGAGCTCTTCAGACTTTCATGAACGAATGCTCGTCGCTTGGCGAAGGAGCGGTTAACTGGTACACGAGGAACCGAGATGAGTCGTAAAGTCTTTCACAAGAGCGCGACCCGGAAAGCAATGACCTGGGATGGCTTCGGTGCCCGCGCTCCCTTGTTGCACCATTGCGATTTCGAGCAGGTTTGGATCGAGCAACCGCACGTCGCGCGCTCGACTCGATTCGCGATCGCTTTCTTGACAGAGGTCGGCGAACCCGTTGGTCAGGCATCTCGAGTGTCGGGACTACTGTCTCGTGCCGGACGTGCCTGGCACGAAGGTGCCACGCCACCACCCGCGAGCGCACCCGCGGTCGAATGGATTACGACGCCCGAGGAGCTCGATTCCTTGGGTGGTGCTATCTCTGAACTTGCATACCGGTTCGTCGCGGCCCTGCAGCACAAGGAATCTGTAAGCAGGGTGCGTGTCTCGTTCCTCGGGTCCTACGACGAGGACTCCGAAGAAGGGCTTCTCTTCGACATCTGGCTGACCCTCGGAGACGTTGACGAGTACTTTTCGGCATTCGATGAACTTTGCGAAACCCTCGAACGGCTTGAGGGCAAGTTGGGTGTGCATTCAGGTCGTTCGGCGATTGTCCCGCATCGAGCTGAGCATGCGGGCGAATGAGCTGTTCACGGTTGCCGGTTCCCTCAGCGGGAGTGAGCCCTACGAGCGCTCAGCCGTCAGCCGCTACTACTACGGCTGTCACCATGAGGCTCGAGAGGTGTTTGCGCTGAACCCGCCTAAGGGGCGGAGCACGCACCGGTTCGTGATCGATCAACTGCGAGGGACGCGCAATCAAGCGGGCCACAACCGGGCTGCTGGCCATCTGCTTAACTCGCTCAGGGCGATGCGCAATCGAGCGGACTACGAGATTGATCAACCCTGGCCCGCTAGCGAGGTCGCTGACGCTCAGCGACTGATTGCGCGGTTCCGAAAGCTGATCGGGACGGTGCCGTAGCCTAACGAGCTAGCTTCCTTCTAGTGCGCCTCGCCGGTGACTGAGGCCACGCGCTCCGCGATCGCGTAGCGGAGGGCGCGGTTCTCCTCCGACTTCAGCTCCGGGTCGGCGTCGAGGAGGGCTTCCGCTTCCTTGCGGGCGGCGTCGATGAGCGGGGCGTCGAGGAGGGACGCGACGCGGAGGGTGGGCATGCCGGACTGGGCGGTGCCGAAGAGGTCGCCCGGGCCGCGGAGCTGCAAGTCCGCCTCGGCGAGTTCGAAGCCGTCGCGGGTGCGCTCCATGATGCTCAGGCGCTCCTCGGCGTCGGGCGTGGGGTCGTCGGCGAGGAGGTAGCACCTCGAGGGGTGTTCGCCGCGGCCGACGCGGCCGCGGAACTGGTGGAGCTGCGCGAGGCCGAAGCGGTCCGCGCCCTCGATGATCATGACCGTCGCGTTGGGCACGTCGATGCCCACCTCCACCACGGCGGTGGAGACCAGGATGTCCGCCTCGTGGTCGGCGAAGGCGCGCATCACGCGGTCCTTCTCCTTGCTCGCCATGCGCCCGTGCAGCAGCAGGATGCGCCCGCGCGCGCCGAGGTCCGGGAACTCCTCCGTGCGCAGCCGCTCGTACTCCTCGGTCGCCGCGCGCGACTCGACGGTCTGGGAGCCCTCGACGAGGGGGCAGATGACGAACACCTGGCGGCCCGCGTCGATCTCCTCGCGCGCGTGGCGGAAGGCGGCGGTGCGCTCGATGGGCGTGAGGAAGCGCGTGTCGATGGGCGTCCGGCCCGGGGGCAACTCGTCGATGATCGACAAGTCGAGGTCGCCGTAGAGCGTCAGCGCGAGCGAGCGCGGGATCGGCGTCGCGGACATCGCGAGCAGGTGCGGGGTGAGCGTGCCCCCGCGCGAGGCGGCGCTTTCCGCGCCCTTACGTCGTAAGTCGCCTCGCTGCTTCACGCCGAAGCGATGCTGCTCGTCGACGACGGCGAGGCCGAGGCGGTGGTAGTCGACGCCCTCCTGGATGAGGGCGTGCGTCCCCACGATCAGGTGAGCGCCCCCGTGCCGGATCGCCTCGGCGGCCGCGCGTCGCTCCTTCGCGAGCGTCGAGCCAGTGAGCAGGACGACCCGGATCTGCCCGCCGTTCACCTCGATCCCCGGGACCCGCACGAGGCCGGTGATCGGCGGCTCCGGCTCGCCTGAGAGGAGGCGGCAGACGGTGCGGTAGTGCTGCTCCGCGAGCACCTCGGTCGGCGCCATCAGCACCGCCTGGTACCCCGCCGCGACGAGGTCGAGCATCGCCGCGAGCGCGACGGCGGTCTTCCCCGACCCCACGTCGCCCTCGAGCAGCCGCGACATCGGCACCGAGCGTTGGAGGTCCGCGCGCACCTCGGCGAGCACCTTGTGCTGCGAGGCGGTGAGCTCGAACGGCAGCGTCGCGAGGAACGCCTCGGCGGCGGCATGGTCCTCGATGGCGGGGGCCGAGCCCTCGGCCTGCCACTCTCGCTTCCGCGCGACCGCGCCAATCTGCACCGCGAGCAGCTCGTCGAAGGCGAGCCGCCGGTTCGCCTCGGCGAGCGCGGCCTCCGAGGTCGGGTAGTGGACCTCGCGCACCGCCTCCTTGAGGCCCATGAGGTCGTGGCGCTTCCGCATCGCCTCCGGCACGTGGTCCTCGAGCCGGTCGAGGAAGCGGTCGATGACCTTCTCGATCGCGCCTCGGAGGGTGCGCTGCGCGAGCCCCTCGGTGGAGTGGTAGACCGGGATCATCCGCCCGGACTCACCACGGTCGAGGCGCTCCCAGTCCGGGTTGTTGAAGCCCATGCGCCCCCGGAAGGTGCTCACCTTGCCGGCGAGCGCGACCTCCGAGCCGACGGGGAAGTTCTTCGTCTGGAACGGCTGGTTGAAGAACACCGCCTGGATGCGCCCCATCCCGTCCGAGACGATGACCTCCGTCGAGTTCATGCGCCCGCCCCGCCCGAGGGGAATGAGCCGCGACTTCTCGACCGTGCCCCGGACGGTGGCGTCCTGGCCCGGCCGCAGGGCGGAGATCGGGGTGGCGTGCGCGAAGTCGACATAACGGAACGGGTAGTGCTGGAGGGCGTCCCGCAC
>Ga0209024_1001918_pt1 | contig 14161 bp, 15 predicted proteins | sample AutmiccommunBRH5_FD_187380 | JGI IMG/M metagenome (GOLD analysis project Ga0209024, IMG submission 187380) | Deep subsurface microbial communities from Mt. Terri, Switzerland - Autotrophic microbial communities BRH/5 (SPAdes) (version 2) | ecosystem: Environmental > Aquatic > Deep subsurface >...
CCACGCTGCAGACCATCTCGAACTGGGTGACCTCGTCAACGGCATTGATGTGGTAGACCCCCTTCAATTTGTCCTGGTCGCCCTGATGCACGGTATCTATGCGGATATAGCCTGGCTTGCCATCGGGCCGGGGCTTGCGCCGCTCACCGATCCTGGACGGCTGTGGCCGGGTCTTCTCGAAGTGACGACGCTGCTGCTGGTAGGGCGCGGACTGCCTGAGGTTGTACAGGTGACTGTGGACTTGCCGGGGATTGGTGGACACCTCAGATAGGGCGACAATGCCCTGGAGAGGTGACCCATGACAAGAAAGAGACGTTCATTCACACCAGAGTACAAGGCCGAGGTGGTTGGCCTGATTCGTGATGGTGGAAAGGAGATTACGGCGGTGTGCCGGGATCTGGGGTTGACCGAATCAGCAGTCCGCAGATGGGTCTCGCAAAGCGAGGCGGACGCGGGCCGCGGTGACGCAAAGGTCTTGACCACGGCCGAGCGCCAGGAGCTCGCGCAGCTGCGTCGCGAGAATCGCCAGCTGCGGATGGAGCGCGAAATCCTAAAAAAGCGACGGCCTTCTTTGCCAAGGAATCGACGTGAGGTTTCGATTCATCGCGGCGGAGAAGGCCAACTACCCGGTGACGCTGATGTGCCGGATATTGAACGTGTCGACCTCGGGCTTCTACGCATGGAGCAAGCGCCCGGAGAGCGCTCGTTCGCGTTCGGACCGGGCCCTGGTGGTGGACATCAAGTCGGCGCATCGCGCTTCTCGGGGCAGCTACGGAAGCCCTCGGATACTTCCGGCGTTGGTGGCCCAGGGACACAGGGTGGGCCGGGATCGTGTGGCCCGCCTGATGCGTGAGAACGGGCTGCGGGGCAAGCGTGGCAGGCGGTTTCGCAACACCACCGACTCCAATCACACTCACCCGGTGGCGCCCAATGTCCTGAAGCGCCAGTTCACGACGCAACAACCGAATGTGGCCTGGGTCGGTGATATCAGTGTGCCGCAGCAAGCGGCGTAAGAGATGAGGGTATGGCCCCTCGCCATCGGCTTGCAGGAGCAGGTGGCAAACCACCGCAAGCGGCTTGGGTCAAAATCCCCGGTCGTGAGCGTTGCGGAAAAGGCGCCATCAGGCGTCAGGTGTGAACTCGGAAGGCGAACAACCGTGAACTGCCGTTCAAGCGTCGAAAGTACTCAGACGACATCGAAACCGGGGAGTGATGTTGCTCCGGAAGAAGTTGGGACGATACCTGTTTACGATCCCAGCGGTGTCCGGCGTAGAGGCAGCGCGAGCCGGGTTCAGGCTCTTACGTTGAACTGCGGGAACCTTCGGTGGCGATGGCAAGGGAAAGGCACAAGCCGACAAGGCGAGGCCGATAGTACCGATGCGCCATCAAGGGGCGGAGCGGCTCGTAGTAGCGTTGAAGTCGCTGTAATGGCGATGGAGCGAAGGGGCCGCGTCATCCGGTCATGGGTGTGGGTCAACTGCGCAAGCAGGAGGAGCCCGCTCGCATGACAAAGCCGTTTGAAATTCCCAAACGACTGGTCTGGGAAGCGTATCAGTGTGTCAAGGCCAATGGAGGGTCAGCAGGCGTCGATCAGGAATCGATCGAACGGTTTGAACGTCGTCTCGGCGACAACCTGTACGTGCTTTGGAATCGTCTTTGCTCCGGCAGCTATTTTCCGTCGCCAGTCAAAGGCGTGCCGATTCCGAAGAAGTCAGGCGGTGTGCGGATGCTCGGCGTGCCCACAGTGGCCGACCGGGTGGCGCAGACTGTGGTCAAGCGTGTCTTGGAACCGATCCTCGAACCCCAGTTCCATCCCGATTCCTATGGGTATCGCCCCGGGCGCTCGGCGCTCGATGCGGTAGCCCGGGTACGGCGGCGGTGCTGGGACTACGACTGGGTGATCGAGTTCGACATCAAGGGAATGTTCGACAACATCGACCATGCGTTGCTGATGCGGGCGGTTCGGAAGCATTGCCAGATACCCTGGGTGCTGCTGTATATCGAGCGTTGGCTCAAGGCACCGATGGAGATGGCGGATGGGCAGCGCGTGGAACGGACACGCGGCACACCGCAAGGGGGTGTCGTCAGTCCGCTGCTCGCCAATGTGTTCATGCACTATGCGTTCGACCGCTGGGTGACCCAACATCTGCGCAGCGTGCGATTCTGCCGCTACGCCGATGATGGGGTGATCCACTGCAAAAGCCGGGCGCAGGCGGAGTTTGCCCTGCGCCGCATTACCGAACGATTCGGTCAATGTGGGTTGGAGTTGCATGCGGAGAAGACACGGATCGTCTACTGCCGGGACTTCAATCGTCCGGCAGACTATCCGACCATCCAGTTCACCTTTCTCGGTTACACGTTCCGGCCGCGTAAAGCGGTGGACAAGTATGGCCGGGTCTACGTGAACTTTGCACCGGCGGTAAGCCGTGACGCACTGCGTGCGATGCGGCAGAACATCCGGGGCTGGCATCTTCAGCTCAAGTGCGACCAGCACATCGACGATCTGTCCCGTATGTTCAACCCGGTGCTACGTGGCTGGATGAACTACTACGGGCGATTCCACGGTTCGGCCATGGATGCCATCTGGAAACACCTGAACGCTTATCTGATGCGATGGTTACAACGCAAGTACAAGACTTTGGCGCGTCGGAAGCGACGTGCCTGGCGAGCGCTTGGTCGGTTGGCCGCCGCATCGCCCCGTGCCTTTGTGCACTGGGAACGCGGCTATGTGCCGCGGGCTGGATGATGGGAGCCGGATGAGTCGAGAGGCTCACGTCCGGTTCTGCGAGGGGCTGGGGGTGCAATTCCCCCGGCCTACTCACCCCTACATCTGGACGATGGAAGGCTGGCTGTACCTGGCGGTCATCCTCGACCTGTACTCGCGGCGTGTCGTGGGCTGGGCCATGAGCCACCGTATCGACCAGGCCTTGACCTTGCGAGCCCTGCATATGGCGCTCAAAGCGCGGGTGCCCGGACTTGGGCTGATTCACCACACGGACCGCGGCAGCCAGTATGCTGCCAACGCCTACCAGAAGGTCCTGAAAGCACATGGAACCATCTGCAGCATGAGTCGCAAAGGTGACTGCTGGGACAATGCCGTCGCCGAGAGCTTCTTTGCGACATTGAAGGTCGAATTTGTCCACGAAACGCTGTTCCGTACACGGGCTCAAGCGATCAGCGGAATCTTCGAGTACATCGAAGTGTTCTACAATCGCGAGCGCAGACATTCGTCCCTCGATTACGTCAGCCCGCTGGAGTTCGAAAGAAGCCATGTTCCGCTGCAAAGTGCAGCTTAAACCAGGTGTCCACTAAACCTCGGCAAGTCCACTGACCGAGATGGACGCCAAAGCGGTGTACTCCGTTTGCCCAAAGAGCGTACACGCCCGCTCGCACAACTTCTTGACCTTCGGCCCACAGGGGCTGTCGTGACGCTTGTCCATCGCTGCGAGCAGGGAGACGTCCGTCGGGGTATACCGGGTCTTGAAGCCCGCCACCGTCCTCTGGCGGCGCTGCAGGCGACCGGTCTGGCGGTACTGCGCAATCAGGCGCGTGAGTTGCTGTCGCGAATAGCTGCTCACCTTGATCAGGTAGCGCATGATCACTCCCTTGTCCTCGCGGGAGCGCTTCAGGTAACGAAAGCGGGCCAGCTCACCCTGCAGCCAGCGATAGCATTCATCCTTGTCACTGATCACCGAGAAGGCCACGGCCCGCGTTCCCGAGAGGAACTCTCGCAGCTGATCAACGGTGGTGAGGTCTTGCAGTTTCATGAGGGTTTTCATCTCCCCATCATGAACGGACCTCGCGCCAGCTCCAGACTCATTTCATATTGGAATCAGCCGCCTCCCTCCAGACTCACTTCATATTGGACAAGGCTTTCCCTTGTACCGCCTTGCTATAGATGATAAGAAGCCAGGTTTGCCTCTTCTGAGATTTTTGTGAAATAAATAATTTTTACACCGCCCTGCTTTCCAGAACCTGGTCTCACCCAGCGCACTTTGCGACATCCAGCACTTCCGGGGATTGCCGAGCCCGCCCCTGGATTGGCGGCCAGGCAAGCACAAAATGCCCCGCGCTCCTCCTCTGACCAGAGCCGCTTGGCCTCATCTGCAAACGTGCGTGGGGGGCTCTATTATGGTATACATGTGCTTGGCTATACGTCAGGGACGTAGTTTAGGCAAGTGGGGCTGACGCCGGTCGGGCCCGTCTACAATCCACCGGAAACTCTGCTTATGAGCTATCGCCTTGACGGGAAAGCTTACGATACCCGCCCTTGCCCGATTGGGCGAACATTTCAATAACATACAGTCTGATAGCCCTTGGAGCTCGAATAGATCGTGGTGCATTGCGGCTTCTTCTGTTCTATATGGACATTCGTTTCCGGTGTTGTCTGTCCCACAGATCTCGGACCGCCCAACACTTGCCATCCCACTCCGGTGAGCACCCCCTCTGTAAACACATAGGGAGTGAACTCATCATCGGTTGTTAAACCATCAGACTGCCTCTTGGATCGGAAAAAATAGATATCAATCCGTTTTCCTTCTTTAAGAAATGCTTCGGGTTGCTTCTGCGCTTTTGCGGGTAAGTTGATTTGTGTGGGCGAAAGCACCGACAGCACTTTCTCTTTAGAGTCTCCCAAGCTGACCTTGGCCGATGCGGATTGGTAATTGTCTATTGCTTCATCAATTTGTAGACCAACACAACCGCTGAGAAACACTATCGTAATAACAACAATCGAACCTTTGGCCAGCATGATTCTTCTCCCGGGATTAAGTAGCGAACGGGGCGTTCCCGTTACCGCGCGAGTACCATGGCACACCATGCCGCGATCGCAGAAATCACCGAAGCGGTTGCTGAAATCGCCGCAATCCACCACAGCTTGGCCGCTCGAATACTTCGATCTGCTTCTTGTATCCTCCGGATGATTTCGTCTTCAAGATGTTTCCCACCGTCGCCACCATAGGTCGAAGAAAGACTGCAGCCCAGCTTCTGTGCAAGTTCGCGAAGCGCAATCTCGCGATCGGCTTTTCCCTTGACCATGATCTTCTGAATTTTCCGCTGAATGTTCATCTCCCGTTCTTCGCCTACGACGCCTAACGTTGTGGCCATAAGTTGCGAGCGCTCTCTTGCCAGGCGGGCGGGGGCCGCAGATGGCTCAATCTTTCCATGTGCTCAAGCATTCCGCCACCCGCCGCGCTCGTCAACTTCATGGTCGGGTCAGCCCGCATCTCTAACCAAGGTACCGCATCGGGATGTCGAGGCGGGTCGCAAGCTGCTCGAGGTGCCGGACAGCATTCCGATAATCCTTGTGAGCCTCCATGTAGTAGCCCTTGTACTTGACCGGTATAACGAACTCATTCCCCGTCGGGTGACGGGGGTTCCTGGCCACCAAGTGTCGTTGACGACTGGTGCCGAAAGGAATGACGTTGTCGAGCCTCTCCCTGTGTTCCTCTACTAAGTGTTTCAGAGCTTGTTCGTAGAGGTCACGAACCGACACCGCTTGAAGGAGATGCTCGCCAAATTCTACGACAGCCCCCCTCTCGCGCGGGGTCCGCCGTGCCGGACTGCGCTGTACAGCCGGCCGTGACTGGCCGTTGTCCGTACCCGGCGCGGTAGGCTTGGCCCGGTTGGCGCTCTCGGCGAGGGCCAAGAGGCGGCGGATCGTGTCCTCGGGTTCCCGGTCGACATAGGGCTCGGCGATCGCCTTGAGGCGTGCCAAGGTCTCATCTGAGAGCCGGATTTGATGGTGCATTTGCCGCTTCCCTTAGCAGGATACTAGGATCCACTGTATAAACAGGTATTGCGGTTGTCAAGAGACTGAGACCGCCGCTTGAGTCAGCGCGCCCACGACCTAGCCGCGACCCCCCACAGGGCACGCATCCCGGCGCGGGGCGCCAGGCGCACCTCAGGGTTCTGGCGGGGCTGGAATCGCACTGCGGTGCCGGATGGGGATGTGGCTCCGCATGCCGTGCTCGGTGAAATTTCCGGTCTCGGCTTTCCTGTCACCTGGATTGTGGCCCGCCAGCTCTGGGGGCGATGCCCAGGTTCCGGTAACTCGATGGCGCTGATCCGGCAGACTTCGGCCGCGGCCGGGTCCGCTATACTGGCGGCGGAAGACCGAGGGCGCGTAGCTGGCTATGAATCTGGCGGATAAACTCATCATTGCGATCTCCTCACGGGTGCTGTTCGACCTTCGGGAGAGCCATGAAATTTACGAAAAACAGGGCATTGCGGCTTATTCCGAATATCAGATCGCGCATGAGGAGGAGGTGCTGAGGCCCGGCGAGGCCCTGCCTCTGGTGCAAAAGCTGCTGCGCATCAATGAATCGCTGCCGGCGGGCAAGGGTGTCGAGATCGTCCTCTTGTCACGCAACTCGGCGGATACCGGTTTGCGGATCTTCAATTCCATCGAACACTATGGCCTGGATATCTCCCGCGCCGCCTTCTGCGGTGGCCGCAGCCCCTATCGCTATGTGGGGGCCTTTGGCTGCGATCTGTTTCTTTCCACCCACGCGGATGACGTGCGCAGCGCCCTGGAGCACGGGGTCGCGGCTGCGACCCTGCTACCGTCCAGCCAGACGCTGAACGATACCGATGAAGTGCGCTTCGCCTTCGACGGCGATGCGGTGCTGTTTTCCGACGAGGCCGAGCGCATCTTTCAGGAGCAGGGACTGGAGGCTTTTGCGGCCAGCGAAAAGGCCGCCGCACGGCGGCCCCTGAGCGGCGGGCCGTTCAAGAACTTCCTGCTCGCGCTCCATCGGCTGCAGGCGGAGTTTCCTCCGGGAACCGGTCCGATTCGCACCGCCCTGGTGACCGCCCGCTCGGCACCGGCCCATCAGCGGGTGGTGCTGACCCTGCGCGACTGGAATATCCGCATCGATGAGTCTCTGTTCCTGGGCGGTCTCGAGAAGGGCAAATTTCTGCGCGCCTATGGCGCCGATGTGTTCTTCGACGACCAGCAGCGCCATTGCGATTCGGCCAGCGGGCATGTCGCCACTGGCCATGTTCCCCACGGTGTCACCAATCGCGCCTAGTCGGCGTCCTCGTTCGATACGCTGCCGGTGGCGGGCCACTGGCGGGGCTCTCTATGTTTGAACGCTATGTTTGAACGGAATATGTAATTGTGTTTTTATGCAATTACCATGAGCGCTGGGACGTATCGGGCCGGGGTCTATGAAGCTGCAGCAGTTGCGTTACATCTGGGAGGTTGCCCATCACAACCTCAACGTATCGGCCACCGCGCAGAGCCTTTATACCTCCCAGCCCGGGATCAGCAAGCAGATCCGCCTGCTCGAGGATGAACTCGGCGTGCAGGTCTTCGCGCGCAGCGGCAAGCATCTGACGCAGGTCACCCCGGCCGGCGAGGAGGTGTTGCGTATCGCTGGGGAGATCCTGGCGCGGGTCGATACCATCAAGCAGTTGGCCCAGGAACACAGTGCCCCCGATCGCGGCAGCCTGTCGATTGCCACCACCCACACCCAGGCCCGCTACGCCCTGCCGCCGGTGATCGAGACGTTCATCGCCAGGTACCCGGGGGTGTCGCTGCACATGCACCAGGGTACGCCTCTGCAGATTTCCGAGAAGGCTTCCGAGGGCAGTGTGGATTTCGCCATCGCCACCGAAGCGCTGGAACTGTTCGGCAATCTGCTGATGATGCCCTGCTACCGCTGGAATCGCTGCATCCTGGTTCCCAGGGATCACCCCCTGGCGGCCAGTGGGGAGCCGAGCCTGGAAGAGGTCGCCGAGCATGCCATCGTCACCTATGTATTCGGGTTTACCGGCCGGTCGAGGCTCGACGAGGCCTTTCACGCCCGTGGCCTGAAGCCCAGGGTGGTGTTCACGGCGACCGACGCCGACGTCATCAAGACCTATGTGCGGCTCGGCCTGGGTATCGGCATCATTGCCCATATGGCCTATGAGCCCAGGCTCGACAGTGACCTGGTGGCCCTGGATGCCTCCCACCTGTTCGCGCCCAGTGTCACCAGCATCGGCTTTCGCCGCGGTACCTTTCTGCGCGGGTTCATGTACGACTTCATCGAAGGCTTCGCCCCCCATCTGACCCGGGAGGTGGTGGATCATGCCTGCGGCCTGTCGACGCGGGACGAGTTGGAGGTCTACTTCTCGCAATTCGAGCTGCCCATCTATTGAGTACGCTAAAAAAAGCCCCGCTGGCGCGGGGCTTGTTGGCTGGTGGTGGCGGCGCTGAGGCTCAGGACTCGATATTGACCGCGTGCAGGCCGCATTCCTTCTTGGTCGCCTCTTCCCACCACCAGCGGCCTTCGCGCTCGTGCTGGCCGGGGCCGACCGGGCGGGTGCAGGGCTCGCAGCCGATGCTGAGGAAGCCGCGGTCGTGCAGTTCGTTGTAGGGCACCTGGTTGTCGCGGATATAGCGCCACACCTGCTGGGAAGACCAGTGCGCCAGCGGGTTGAACTTGGTCAGGGTGCCGCCTTCGCGGGCGAAGGCTCTGTCGTCCTGGATCACCGGGATTTCGGCACGGGTATTGGGACTCTGGTCCTTGCGCTGGCCGGTGATCCAGGCGTCCAGCCCGGCGAGTTTGCGCCGCAGCGGGCCGATCTTGCGGATGCCGCAGCACTCCTTGTGACCATCCCGGTAAAAGCTGAACAGGCCCTTTTCGCGCACCAGGGCCTGCACCGCCTCGGCCTCCGGATACATGATCTCGATGGCGATGCCGTAGTGCTCGCGGACGCGGTCCATAAAGCGGTAGGTCTCGGGGTGGAGGCGCCCGGTATCGAGGGAAAACACCTGGATGTCCTTGCGGATCCGATACGCCATGTCGACCAGCACCACGTCCTCGGCACCGCTGAAGGAGATCGCGATATTGTCGAACTGCTGCAGTGCGTAGCCGAGAATGTCCTGCGGCGCCTGGTTGGCGAGGCTGGCGTCGATATCGACGAGATCGAGTGCCTGGCTGCCCATAGCTGTGCTCCTGCTCTACGTAGTTTAGGAGTGCAGCCTAGCAAAGCCCGGACTTGCTGAAAAAGAATAAAGCGTCATATTTTTATAAGGAAAAACTCATTCTGGGCCGGTCTTCAGGGTCTTCAGGGTCTTCCCAGCGCAATCTCCGCCGCCTGCGGCAGTACTTCGTCGATCAGCTGCCGACTGTGTTCGAGCAGTTCGGCGTCGCTGCCGGCCAGCGGCCGGAGGATGAACTTGGCGATGCCGTGCTCGGCGTAGGCGGCGATGGTGGACAGGATTTCTGTCCTGCCCACGGCGATCAGATGGCGGAGATCGACATCCGGGAGGGCGGTGCGGAAACGGGCGAGTTCCCGCTGGCACACTGCATCGTCCCGGGAGCCGAAATACACGAAGAACCCGGTGCCGAAGTGTTCCGGGTCGATCGAGCGCCCCGTCTCCGCGAGCGCGGCGACGATGCGGCGTCGTGTGCGGCCGGCGCGCTCCGGAGGCTCCAGACCTGCCTGCCAACCGGTGCCGAAACGTGCGGTGCGGCGGATCGCCGCCGCGCTGCTGCCGCCGATCCACAACGGCAGCGGCTGCTGCACCGGCAGGGGACTGATCACCGCCTTGTGGTAGCGGTGATACTCGCCGGCGGTGCTTACGCGTTCGCCGCGCCAGAGCCGGGAGATGATGTCGAGTGCCTCATCCGTGCGCCGGCCGCGGCCGCGGGTTTCGCGGCCGGTGGCAGCCCATTCGGGCGCCGTGTCGGTGCCAATGCCGAAGGCCGGCAGCAGGCGGCCGCCGCTGAGAAAGTCGATGGTCGCGCACTGCTTGGCCAGCACCAGGGGATCGCGCAGCGCCACCGAGGCCACATTCATACCGAATTTGAGGCGGCGGGTGGCGCCGGCGATGGCGGCCAGCGCGGTCATGCATTCCAGGAAGGGCTCCTCCGACACCAGGCGGTCGGTCTGCCACAGGGAGTCCACGCCGCCCGCTTCGCAGAGCTCGACCCAGCGCCAGAAGTTGTCGGTCTCCTGGAACGGAAACCGTGCCATGCCCAGGCCGACGCCGATGCCCATGGCCTAGAACCCGAAGCGGTCGGCGGCGAAGGCCGCCAGGGTGGCCTCCGGCGCGGCGCCGGGCAGGGGGGCGATGATCTGGGTGTGGATGCCTGTCTCGGCATCGGCGGCGATCCGCTCCCGGCATTCCTCGGCGCTGCCGATCACCGCGATCTCGTCGACCATGGCGTCGCTCAGCGCGCCCGTGGTGCGCTGTCGGTCGCGCGCCGCCCAGCCGGCGGCGATCTCTGTGGCCGCCTGCGGATGGCCGGCCCAGTCGAGGAAATGGTTGTAGACCGGGTTGGCGTAGTAGGGCGCGAAGGCGGCGCGGAAGCGCTCGCGGGCGGCGGCCTTGTCGTCGGTGACCAGCACCATGGCGCGGTTGACGACTTCCACCGAACGCCAGTCCTTGCCGGCCCGCTCGGCCCCGATGCGCAGGTGATCGAGGATCTTCGGCAGCGCCGTACGCGGCCACAGATTGATGATCACCCCGTCGCCGACTTCGGCGGCCATCTCGATCATTTTCGGCCGCAGGGCGGCGAGATAGATGGGCGGCGGCTCGGCCAGGGGTTCCTGCCGGTAATTGCGGCTGCGCAGGCCGTCGCGGTCGAAATTGGTCTTTTCGCCGCGCAGCATGGCGCGCACCAGCAGGGCGGTATTCCGCACCCGAGTGAGGGGCTTGTCGAAGTCCACGCCATGCCAGTCGATCATCATGGTCTGGCTGGAGGCGCCGAGCCCGAGGACGAAACGCCCGGGCAACAGTTGGCCGAGGGCGTTGGCCGTGGCCGCCAGCACCGCGGGCGTGCGCGTGAACACCGGCGTCACCGCCACCCCGATGCGCAGGCGTTGGCTGATGCCGGCCAGCGCAGCGGCGGTGGTCAGCGCGTCCGGAGCGCCGGCGTCGGCGAACCAGGCATCGTCATAGCCGGCAGCTTCGGCCCAGCGCACACGCTCCAGGGTGTCGGCGACCCTGGGGCCGGCGGGCAGGGTGACGGCAATGCGCTTGGGCAAGGTCATGGGCGGGACTCCTCCGCTGGTCAGTCTGACATTTTGCCGGGGCCGGGCTCAACCGGTAAGCTTGATCGATTACTCGGAGGAACTATCGATGGCGGAGCTCACGCCGGTCCGCAGTGGCCACGAATTCGACGAAGACGCGCTCGCCCGCTTTCTGGCAGAGCAGGTAACAGGCTTTAGCGGCCCGTTGCGGGTGCAGCAGTTCGAGGGCGGGCAGAGCAATCCCACCTTCATGCTGGAGGCGCCCTCCGGCCGCTACGTGCTGCGCAAGCAGCCACCGGGCAAGCTGCTGCCCTCGGCCCATCAGGTGGATCGCGAATACCGGGTGATGAAGGCCCTGGCCGACACCCAGGTGCCGGTGCCGAAGATGCTCGCGCTCTGCGAAGACCCCGCGGTGATCGGCACCAAGTTCTATGTGATGGAGGCGATGGAAGGGCGGATCTTCGAGCGCACCCTCATGGAGGAGGCGCCGGTGGAGCAGCGCCGTGCCTTGTGGCGCGATCTGGTGCGGGTGCTGGCGGCCCTGCATGCGGTCGACTACCAGGCCGTGGGCCTGGGCGACTACGGCCGGCCCGGCAACTACTACGAGCGCCAGGTGGCACGCTGGAGCAAGCAGTATCAGGCCGCCAGAACCGAGCAGCTGGACAGTATGGAGCGGCTGCTGGAGTGGGTGCCGGCCCATATTCCGCCGACCGGCCCCACCTGCATCGCCCATGGTGACTACCGGGTGCAGAACATCATGTTTCATCCCACCGAGCCGCGGGTGGTGGCGGTGCTCGACTGGGAGCTGTCGACGCTGGGTGACCCGCTGGCCGACCTCGGTTATCTGTGCATGGAGTACAACGCCGATTTTTCCGGCGAGGCCACCCTGAGACGCCCCGCGGCGGAGCTTGCCGAGTTGGGGCTGCCCACCCAGGAGGAAGTGCTCGACTGGTATTGCGCGGATTCGGGCCGTACGCGGATCGATGACTGGGCGTTCTATGTCGCCTACAACCTGTTCCGCTCCGCCGCCATCGTCCAGGGGGTCTATAAGCGCGGCCTGGACGGTAACGCCAGCTCGGCCAAGGCGCTGGAGTACAAGGACGAGTGCCGCAACCGCGCGGATCGCGCCTGGGTCATCGCCGGCGCCATGGATGCCGGTTAGCGCCGCAGCGATGGCCGGAGATCGCCCCCTGCAATGCCTCTACCCGGAGTCCGGAGCGCGGCCGCTGGCGGGTCTCTATCTGGATCCGGGATGGCGCGCGGCGGCCCAGGCGGGCCCCGAGGGTTGTTTCGTGTATGCCAATTATGTGGCGAGCCTCGACGGCCGCATCGCGGTTGCGGCTGGCGCCGGGGAGCCCTTGCAGGTGCCGGCGGCGATCGCCAACGCCCGGGACTGGCGCCTCTACCTGGAGCTGGCGGCGCAGGCCGATGTGCTGCTGGTCAGCGGCCGCTATGTGCGCGAATTGGCGGCCGGTACCGCCCAGGCGGACTTTGCCCTGGGCGAGGATGCGCCGGCCGACCTGCTCGAATTTCGCCGCTCCCTGGGGCTGGCGCCACGGCCGGCGATTGCGGTGCTGAGCGCCAGCCTGGAGCTGCCCATTGAGCCCCTTGAGCGGGCGCGGAGACAACGTCGCGTATTGGTATTGACCCGGCGGGGAGCATCGACGCGGCATCGGCGAGCGTTGGCCGCGGCAGAGGTAGAAGTACTCGATATAGCGGGCCGCGAGCAGGCTGTGGGTTTGCTCGCCGTGCTGGCCGGACGGGATCTGCGGTATGTGTACGCGGTCGCCGGACCCGGGGTGCTGCGCACCCTGGTCGCCGCAGATCGCCTGAACCGCCTGTACCTGACCACGGTGTTCCGGCTGCTGGGCGGCGATGCTATCGCCACCCTGCTGCGCGGCGATGCACTCCAGCCCCCCACCCGGTTCCGACTTCGCGAGGCCTATCTCGATCAGTCCCCGGACGTATCCGAACCGCCGCAGCTGATGCAGGTCTTCGACGTCTCCCGGGTTGTCTGAAGCCGCTGACCCCGTTGGACGGCGCGACAATCAAGGTGAGAACAGCGCCGGTCACGGCAAAAGGTTCGCCTTCACCGGCATGCTCGTGCAAAATCCGGGCTAGTGGGCCATGCGGTTAATTAGGTAACGCTCAGAGCCACTGTGCTGGTGCGAATCAAGGCGCGTTTCGCAGGGAATGGTTGTTCCCTTGCCAAGAAACGCAACGCCGAGTCGCGCCAGCACAGTGGCTCCCGGAGGGCCGCCGCGCAAGCGCCGTGGGCTGCGTTCCGCTCGCTTGAATTGGCAAAGCCAGTCCTGCACTCGCGCGCCTTGCCCACAACGCTTGTGCGACGGCTGAGCGTTACCTAATTAACCGCATGGCCCACTAGGCCGCGTGGCCCACTAGCACTGTCCATCCAGCCTCGCTACGCTCCTGATTGCTTTATGGTCAGGAGTCCCTCTTGGGCACCGCCGCCAAAGACGTTTTCTGGCAAGACCACATGAGTGCCTGGCAGGCCAGCGGTTTGTCGCAGACCGCCTATTGCCAGCAGCAACTCAAGCTGACGACCTTCACCTACTGGCGCCACAAACACGACTTCCCGGCGCAGCACCGGCAGCGCATCCGGACGAGTAATCCGATTGAATCGACCTTCGCCACGATGCGCCATCGGACCAAGCGATCGAAGGCCTGCCTGCTGCAGGCAGGGCTGCCTGACGCGGAACGGGATACTGCATAGGATGTTCAAGTTGGGTCAGTGTGCGCAAAAGAACTGGCGGCGCCAGCGCGGGTTCAACTATCTGGCGAAGGTCATCGCCGAAGTGAAGTTCAGAGATGGCATCGAGGTGACAGAATCAAACCAGGCCGCCGCTTGATTCGGGGCCTGAACACCAGACTTGACAACAACTCGTGACCGTTCGGTCATTGCTGGTCTTAGAATGACTACATGTCAGTATGGTTATCGGTTGAATAACTATTGTCTATGCTTTAAAACAAGCGCCTGTCACATTCTGCGACAAGCTCAGCAAGAGCCTAGCGTGATCAAAGGGGTCAACCATGCACATCAGAAAGTACGATTTTGACTACAGCCGGCGATTTTTTCTGGAGAAGACGGCGCAGGGAGCGATGGGTGCGGGTGTGCTGACCTCGCTGTGGCCGTTGATCGGCAATACGGGAGAGATTGGCAAGGCGTACCCGG
>Ga0209024_1001920_pt1 | contig 14145 bp, 12 predicted proteins | sample AutmiccommunBRH5_FD_187380 | JGI IMG/M metagenome (GOLD analysis project Ga0209024, IMG submission 187380) | Deep subsurface microbial communities from Mt. Terri, Switzerland - Autotrophic microbial communities BRH/5 (SPAdes) (version 2) | ecosystem: Environmental > Aquatic > Deep subsurface >...
GCCAATTTCATGCTGCACTTTAGCCGCTTTTTCATAGTCTGCGGCATGAGCATTAAATGCATTGCAAATTTCAATTTTCGAATTCATGATATACCCATTGGAAATAAAGATGCTGATTTTTAGGCGAGATGGGTATAAATCCTACCCCTCTTTATAAAAGGGACTTGATATAAATCCCCCCTTTATAAAAGGAGGGCCAGGGGGATTTTCAAAATCCAAGCCACCTAAAAACCAGTATCTTCATTTCTAAGAGGTATAGACAACTGGATCGATAAACAGGAAGCCCAACGCGCATGCGACAGCACACAGCAAGTATAACACAAATGCTACGACTGCCTTCCATTTGTGTTTTATGCAACCAATACCATAGCGGTGGTTTTGCTGTCTGCGCTGATTGCATGGCACTTCTCACACCATTAGGCCCTGCCTGCCATCATTGTGCCCTGCCTTTGCCTGAAGATAAATTTTTAGTCTGTGGTCAATGCTGTAAAAAAAAGCCCTGTTTCGATCAGGCAATCGCTCCCTATCGCTTTGAAGGGCCGCTAAGAACCCTGTTGCATGATTTTAAGTACCATGACGGCTTGTATTTGAGCACTTTTTTTGCCCATGCAATGCTCGAGTCAACACCTGCTGATATCCACCAAACACAATGCCTGCTCCCTATTCCCATGCACCCAAAACGATTGCGTCAACGCGGCTTTAATCAAGCAGTTGAGCTGGCGAAACTCCTGGGCCGGGCATTAAAACTGCCTTATGATGTATCCCACTGTCAAAAAATAATCAATACAGTACCGCAAGCTGAATTGAATGGAAAACAACGACGCCAAAATCTAAAAGACACGTTTTGTGTTCAGCCGTCGGCCTATAAACATATCACGTTGATTGATGACTTGTTAACCACTGGCAGCACGGCGAATGAATTGGCATACTGCTTAAAAAAACAAGGCGTGGCGCACGTTGATGTCTGGTGTTGTGCACGGGTTGTGCTTTAGGAAACGGTCAAATACCGTTGTAAATCATTCAATAATAACTGCACCAAAAACACACAAAAAAAGATAAATGCCAAACGATACAGCAATACCTCCATGCCGATAGAAAGAGGTTTTCCACGGATTTTTTCAATGATTGCATACAATATGGAGCCACCATCAAGACCAGGTACAGGAAATAAGTTAATTAGCGCGACGGCAAGACTCAAGCTGGCAATAAAATAAAAATACACAACCAACCCCTGAATAAAGGTTTCTGCCATGGCCGAAAATACACCGATGGGTCCAAGCAAAAGCGAAAATGGAATGACCCCCATCACTAACTGCTTCAACATCACCAGAAAAAAAGCCACCAGGCTTGCCATGGTCAAAAAAGCCTGATGAATTGACTGTAAAAACGACGTGCCTTCGACTTGTATCTGATATTGCGCTGATAAATCAGGCGCTACCCCAATGCCTGCAAGCAGCGCATTCTCTGCACGATGGTATTGCCATTGGCTTAAATTTAGACGCGTTTCACCCACGTCCCCGTCCCTGTTTATTACCCCCACCGTCACGTCATCTTGACCTAACGCCTTAACAAGCCGCATACCGACGTCACGCCAGGAAGCAGTCGGTTGACCATTGATATGAATGAATCGATCGCCCGCTTTCAATCCAGCCTGGGCTGCGATGCTGTGTGGTGTAATGCTGGCAATCACCGGTACGATCTGCTGATAACCCAGCATGAACACCAGTATGAATGCGAGCCATGCGGTAATGAGATTAGCCACCGCACCGGATAAAAGAATAATGATACGCACCCAAACCGGCTTTTTATCAAAACATTGATCGTGATCTTGAGGCAAAACAGGCTCGACACGAGCGTTCAACAATCGAACATAACCGCCTAACAGCCATCGCGCCCACACCCATTCACACCCATTTTTTCCTGTCCAGCTGAATAATGGCTTGCCAAAGCCAATGGCGATCCGTTTAATTTTCACCTTAAAAACACGCGCCGCCAAGGCATGGCCTGCCTCATGCAAGCCGACCACCAGCAATAAACTTAGAATAATTGCAATCAAACCCAGCATGACAGACATCAAATACCCCAAACTACTATTGCTTTCTACGTATTATCAACCACCAACTTCAAGGCCGGCAAATTATTAACCCGCCGTGTCATCTCATGCCCTTCGCGGTAGACTTCAAAGGTTCGAAAAGCCTGCGCCGTTTCACTATCCACCAATTCCACATCATCACCATGATCATCCACCAGTGTCACGGTCAAATGCATTTCCCGGAACTGACTGATGTGATAACGCTCTTTAAACAAGCGTATAACGCTTAATAAATTTTCTACCGCCTCATCACTATCATGTTTACCTTGAAAAATAATATCCATTTGTCATTCCTTATCAGGAAACCCTGATTTGTACAAAAAGTGTTTAATTAGTTTAACGGCTGCAACTGCCAAGACTTTAGATAATCTTGCCGCACTACAAATCTTCACGGCAATAGTTTATAATTCACCCACCCTGTTGTTGACCTGTATTCTATGGTGTTTGTCGCCTGCGGACTTAATCATAAAACTGCCCCTCTACACGTGCGCGAAAAGGTCGCACTGCCGGTGGCTTTGCAAGACACCTTCCTCAATAATCTGGTGGGCTTACCTGCGCTCAATGAAGCCGCCATTTTATCAACATGCAACCGCACCGAAATCTACTGTGACACTGATGATCCGGCCAGCATTGTTCCCTGGCTTGCCGAGGAACATGGCTTACCGCCCGAAACAATCAGGCCTTACTTCTATATCCATCATGGCCACCAGGGTATTCGCCATGCCTTACGAGTCGCCAGCGGATTGGATTCAATGATGCTGGGCGAGCCGCAAATCCTTGGCCAAATGAAACAAGCCTATCAACATGCCTGCCGCACAGGCGCTATTAAAAATAATTTACGCCCTGTTTTTCAATATATTTTTAGCGCCAGCAAACGAATAAGAAGCCGCAGTGGCATTGGTAATAACCCAGTCTCCATCGCATTTGCAGCCGTACAACTGATTGGCCAATTTTTCCCAGATTACAAATCACTGAATGTATTTATCATCGGCTCGGGTGAAACGTCCTCTCTGGTAGCAAAATACCTGCATAAACAAGGGGTGACACGGTTTATGATAGCCAGCCGCAGTCACGACAATGCCAAAACACTAGCCACAACGTATTCAGGGCTTGCATTAACAATTGGCGATATCCCGCAGTACTTATCACAAGCTGATGTGGTCATTTCCGCTACCGCATGCCCCCTGCCATTTATTAACAAAGGGCTGGTTGAGCATGCCTTGAGCCAACGTGCCCATGCACCTATGTTTTTTCTGGACTTAGCTGTTCCTCGAGACATTGAGAACAATGTAGGTGACCTTGATGCGGTGCACTTGTATAACATTGATGATTTGCAAAACATGATTGAGAAAGGCATGGATGAGCGACGCACCGCCGCGTTACAGGCAGAACAATTAATTGATAGCGAGCTGGATAATTACATTCGCTGGCATCGTTCCCTGCGCGCCAACGAGCTCATTTGTGACTACCGCAACCAAATGCAGGATTTAGCACAGCTTGAATTGCAACGTGCACGGCAAAAACTTGCCGCAGGTCAATGTCAAGATGCTGTTTTAACTGAATTCAGCGAGCGCCTGCTCAATAAGCTCACGCACTCGCCTACCATAGGTCTGCGACAAGCGGCCTGGGATGATCGTGCGGAATTACTTGATCTTGCACACTACCTTTTCAATGGAACAGTGAACCTCACCCACTCATGAAAAAATCACTTGAATTAAAACTTGAGCAAATGCTTGAACGCTTTCAGGAAGTTGGTCGATTACTATCGGAAGCAAGCATCATTGCCGCCCAGAATCAATTTAAAGCCCTGTCTAAAGAATATGCCCAACTCGAACCCATAGCGACTTGTTATGACCACTTTTTACAAGCACGGTCTAACCTGGAGTCATTGCAAGAAATGCTTGCCGGAGATGACAAGGAACTGGCAGCAATGGCAGCTGATGAAATGACTACGGCAAAAGCGGCCGTGGAATTGCTTGATGAAGAATTGCAATGGCATTTAATTCCCAAAGATCCAGACGATGAGCGCAATATTTATCTTGAAGTCCGCGCCGGCACCGGAGGCGATGAAGCCGCAATTTTTGCTGGTGATTTGTTTCGCATGTACAGTCGCTACGCCGAAACCCAAGGATGGCAACTGGAAATTATCAGTGCTAGCCACGGTGAGCACGGTGGCTATAAAGAAGTGATTGCACGGGTCTGCGGACACAATGTGTATGCCCAGTTAAAATTTGAATCCGGCACCCATCGTGTGCAACGCGTTCCCGAAACCGAATCACAAGGGCGCGTGCACACTTCTGCCTGTACCGTGGCAATATTACCGGAAGTCGATGAAATCGACGCCATAGATATCAATCATGATGAATTGCGGATTGATACCTATCGCTCATCAGGTGCGGGAGGCCAGCATGTTAACAAAACAGACTCGGCAATTCGTATTACCCATCTCCCCACAGGCATGGTGGTCGAATGCCAGGATGAGCGTTCTCAACATAAAAACCGTGCCAAAGCAATGGCCTTGCTTAAAACGAGGCTATTGGATGCTGAACAGAGCAAGCAACGTCAACAACAAGCCCAGGCACGCAAATCATTAGTTGGCAGCGGGGATCGTTCCGAGCGTATTCGTACCTATAACTTCCCACAAGGCCGTCTGACTGACCATCGAATCAATCTCACCATCTATCAACTCAATGAGGTCATGGCAGGTGATATATCAATGATCATTGATTCATTAAAGCGCGAATACCACGCTGAATTGCTTGCAGAATTAAGCCATCATGATTGATGTGAAGCGCGCGCTAGAACACGCATTAAATCTATTGGAAGCAACAAGTCCTTCTGCACGTCTGGATGCTGAAATCCTGCTGGCTTTTGCCCTGGCTAAGTCACGTGCTTTTTTACACGCACACCCTGAAGCCACGATGACACCTGCCCAAGAGCAAGCCTACGCCGCATTACTTACAAAACGTGTCAAAGGCACCCCCATTGCGTATTTAACCGGGATACGTGAATTTTGGTCGCTGCCATTACAGGTCAGTATGGACACACTGATTCCAAGACCTGAAACGGAATTACTGGTGGAGCTAACCTTATCCCTGCTCGGTGATAAGCCACATGCATCAATTCTTGACTTGGGAACAGGCAGTGGTGCAATCGCCTTGGCACTTGCTTCTGAACGACCCAACTGGCAAATACTGGCTTCAGATATCAGCCAAGGGGCAGTAAATGCCGCTCTCGACAATGCAGCACAATTGGATCTGCATAATGTTCATGTTTATTGCTCCGACTGGTTTGAAAATATCCCGTCTCAGCAGTTTCACGCCATCGTCTCCAACCCACCCTACATCGCAGCACTTGATCCCCATCTCAAACAAGGCGATGTACGTTTTGAACCAAGACAAGCTTTGGTTAGTGGCGCTGATGGCCTGGATGCATTAACCTATCTTATCAAACACAGTTATGAGCATTTGCTACCTGGCGGGTTGTTGTTGCTGGAACATGGCTTCGAGCAAAAACAGGCAGTCATTACTTGCTTAGATCAATGTGGCTATCAAGCGGTTCAAAACTGGCAAGATTGGCAAGGAAACGATAGAGTATCAGGTGGCTGGCGCAAAGTTGCGGTAAATAAATAAATTACTGTTTTTTTATCTTTATGAATAATATAATAAAATATTTTTTTAAGCCTGTTTGATTGATATTGGACTATAATTGATCAATAACATGATTTTTGATATACCTGGCTCTTTCCAGCTGCATGCCCTGGTTGAAAAGAAACCTGGTATCAGGAGGAAGACATGCCAGCGAAATTAAGCAATTTAACCAACGTGAGTGAATTAAACGTGAAAAGTGACACAGTAAGCAGTATCGGAATTGCTCCCTATCAGGTAGCTGAAGGCGAAGACTACATGAACGACAAGCAATTGGCGCATATTGAAAAAATTCTACTCGCCTGGCGTCAATCATTAATGGAAGAAGTTGATCGAACTGTAAGTCACATGAAAGATGAAGCCGCTAATTTTCCTGATCCTTCGGACAGAGCCAGCCAGGAAGAAGAATTCAGCCTTGAATTACGCACCCGTGATCGGGAGCGAAAATTGATTAAAAAGATAGAAGATGCACTGGAACGGTTACGTGACGATGATTTTGGTTACTGCGAAGCCTGCGGTATCGAAATCGGTTTACGCCGTCTGGAAGTTCGACCAACAGCCACGCTTTGCATCGATTGCAAAACCCTATCGGAAATCAAAGAGCGACAAAATCAAGGCGGCTAATATCAGTGCGTACGGCACATGCTCTCAATCCTTTCCATGTACCGTGCCACACTACCCTTGTTTGCAGCAAGTACCTCACTCGCATTAGCAACCTGACGGCCGCGTTGTAGCGGGTTTTTATGCATCGTTATCAATGCTTCTATAAGTTCATCAATGTGGCTAAGCAGTTGCATACCCTCTGCCTTGCATAGATCATGGCAAATCGATTTTGAGTTATGCATGTAAGGCCCCGTAAACACGGGTACTTGCATGGCAATAGGCTCCAACACGTTGTGCCCGCCTACTGGTACCAGACTACCGCCCACAAAGGCATAATCACTGACCTGGTAAAAACCAAGCAATTCACCTAACGTATCAATCACGATGACCTCGGCATTGCCATCAATACCGGATGGTTGGCTACGCAGGGCGGTATTAAAACCCAACTGTGTGCTTAACGCATAAACCGTTTGAAATCGTTGTGGATGACGAGGGGCAATAAGTAGCAACACATCAGGAATGGTCGTTTTCAAACGGGTTAAATGGCTTAATAATTGCCGCTCCTCGTCATCATGCGTGCTGGCAGCAATGATGACGGTCCGAGACTGTCCCCAGCTTTTCTGTAACCGCAGACAATCACTTTCATTCGGGACTTGCAGCTGCAAATCGAATTTCATATTCCCCGCTGCAGTAACCAACGATGAACAAGCACCTAAGGCTATAAATCGTCTGGCATCTTCATCACTTTGCGCTAAAATAGCCTTGAATTGATTAAGCAGGGGCTTAAAGAAAAAACGGACTTTTTGATAACGTTCAAATGCACCATCAGACAAACGGGCATTCGCAAGCAACAAGGGTAACGCTGCGCGTGTTGCATAATGGATCAAGTTAGGCCACAACTCGGTTTCCATGATAACGCCAATCCGAGGATTGTTTTTTTTAAAAAACCGGCGCAAGGCCCAAGGTAAATCATAAGGCACGTACTGATGGCTGACTTGATTGCCAAACCGTTTAACAACCTGCTCAGATCCGGTTGGTGTCATGGTCGTCACTAAAACCCGGTATTGTTTGGCAAGCAAGGCATCAATTAGCGGTGTTGCCGCAACCACTTCACCTAAAGACACCGCATGCACCCACACATCATTCTCGGTAGATGCCGTCTTGCCTAAGCCAAAGCGCTCTTTAATCCGAAAACGATAAGCTGGCATGCGACGACTCTTCCAATAAAGTCGTAACAACAAAAAGGGAATTAATAAATAGAGAACAACTGTATAAACGCGACGCATAGGCTAATGACTTGCAAAACTCCATTATATACCGCTAGTGACTATTTTTACGATAATTTTTAAATTACCTATTTTATTGCCCTTCTGGCTCCCCCACTCACGATAACCTATACTTAATCAAAAGGCAGGGAGATGGAGATGCATGGAGTTAGCATGAGACATATTGCAGTTATAGGATTGGGCTACGTAGGACTAGGATTGGCAACTGCATTAAGTAAATACTACACGGTGTTTGGTTATGATATTTCAGAAGACCGAATAACCAAACTGCGCGAAGGACTTGATACAAATCAATTAATTTCCCGCGATGAACTGGCCGACTGCAACATCCAATACACAATGCAAATTGATGATATTGCCAATGCTGATTTTTTTATTGTATCAGTACCCACGCCGGCTTATTTTTTTGAGCTGCCTAATTTTAAACCCTTAATTCTTGCAACAAAGGCCTTGGCTGGCATTTTAAAAAAAGGTGATGTGGTCGTCTATGAATCAACCGTATACCCTGGCGCTACAGAAGAGGTATGCCTTCCTTTGCTTGAAAGCATTAGCGGATTGAAAAGCAGGCATGACTTTCATCTAGGCTATTCACCAGAACGCATAAGCCCTAAGGATCCTACACATAATTTAAAAAATATTACTAAAATTATCGGCGCACAAAATGACCAGGCGTTAGCTGTAATCCGGGATGTGTATGAAAAATGTTGCGATACTGTTTATCCCGTATCCAGCATTAAAACCGCAGAAGCGGTAAAAATCCTTGAGAATACCCAGCGCGATGTAAATATTGCCTTAATGAATGAATTTTCAGAAATTATGCATGCACTTGATGTTAATGTTCATGAAGTCGTCAGCGCTGCAAAAACCAAATGGAATTTTATGCCTTATAAGCCTGGTTTTGCCGGCGGACATTGCATAGCAGTTGATCCGCTTTATTTAGCATTTCAAGCACGTCGATTTGGCATAGATCCTGTATTAATTACAGCAGCGCGAAAAATAAATGATGAGATGACACAATTTGTGATGCGCGAGCTAATCAACCTGCTAGTAAAAAATGATATTAACGTTAATCATTGTTCTGTTGCTATTTTTGGCATCACCTACAAGGAAAATGTGCCTGATATCCGTAATAGCCTGGCTTTAAAATTCATTAAGGAGCTGGTATTAGCAGGATTTAATTGCCAGGTTCATGACCCAATTGCAGACAAACAATACGTGTATAAAAAATATAATATCGAATTGAAAGAACTAGCAGACTTTGAACAAGCTTCTGCAGCTATTTTTATAGTTGGCCATGATTTTTACCGTGATGCGGGCTTAAAAAAAATAATCGAAAATACCAATCCTACATACATAGTGATGGATATTCCCAATATTTTCATTGATGAAGCCGAACAAATTAAACCCATTACCTATTGGAGCTTATAATTTTATACCTATCGGAGATCACATGTCTATTCTAATCATAGGAGGTGCTGGCTTTATCGGGTCACATCTTGTTGATTATTATTTAAAACTAGGCGAAAAGATCATTGTCATTGATAATTTAAGCACCGGAAAACTATCAAATATCAAGGCACACCAAGGGAAGAGTAATTTCACCTTCTATGAAGCGGATGCATTAGAATGGCCTGGTTTAGAAGACACACTAACGCATTGCGATATCATTTATGATCTTGCAGCCGTGGTAGGCATGTTTAATGTGCTGGAAAAACCTATTGCAACGCTACATACCAATATTAGCATCACCGAACGTTTGCTAAGCATCGTTGCAAGATTAAAAAATAAACCCTTGGTCATCATCGCATCCAGCTCAGAAGTCTATGGCTCAAGCACAACCCAAATGCAAGAAACAGATAGTTTATCAATTCAGGCAACCAATAAATCTCACGCCAGTTACCCTATCAGTAAACTGTGCAATGAAGTAATGGGAATGGCATACCATAAAGAAAAAAAAATACCCGTCATCATTCTGCGGATTTTTAACACCATAGGGCCAAAGCAATCGGCTCGTTATGGGATGGTCTTACCTCGATTTATTCAGCAAGCATTAAAAAATGAGCCGTTAACCATTTTTTCTAATGGAAAGCAAACTCGAACGTTTTGTGATGTGCGTGATATGTGCCATATGTTTCATCAACTAGCAATTTCCACTAAAAGTATTGGTGAAATTTTTAACGTGGGCGGGGATAAAGCAATGTCCATTATTGAGCTTGCAGACAAGGTCAAAGCCATTACCTGCTCAAAGTCAACCTACCACTTTCAAAGTTTTGCGGAAGTTTATGGAGAAGATTACATTAATATTGAAGATCGCGCGCCCAATTTAAACAAATTAAAATCAATTATTAATTATGAACGGCGTTGGACATTAGAAGCTACTATTGACGATATGATTGATTCAATGCAACCAGTCATAGATAAAAAATAGCAGGTGTTTTAAAGAGGTCTGCCAAGCAGGCGATTAAACATATAGCGGCCTGTTCCAACCGCACAACATAATGCCCGGTATTGACGAAACCCCAACATTTCGGCAAAAACCAACCAAAGTGCTCTAAACATATCACTTATTTTGTCATATTTGTTAAAGCTGATTAGGTTAAGAAAAACCATGGCAACCGTTGTGTAAGTAAGCGTTCCCCAAGCCAGGATTAGAAACCAAAAGATCACTGAATAATTTATTACACCAGCAAAAAAAGCAATTGCAAGGGTGAGATAGGATACGAACTCAACCACAGGGCCTAGCACCTCAAAAAGCACATACCCTGGAAAGGTTAGCATACCAACAATGCCATAGTTAGGGTTTAAAAACATAGTAAAATGTCGCATTACACTACGCCACATGCCTCGTTGCCAGCGGTAACGCTGCCCCCAGTAGCTCTTTAACGTGCTAGGTGCCTCGGTCCAGCAAAAAGCATTCGGTGAATGATTTAGCTTATGTGGGTATCGATGTTGGCGCATGTAGTGATGCAACTTTGTAATAATTTCTGCATCATAAGAAAAATTCTCACTATCAAAGCCACCCACCTCTCGTAACGCTTCAGTTTCAAATAAGGTAAATGCGCCAGGGTAACAAAGTGCCCCGCCCAACACATTTAATCCTGAACGGCCATATAAAAATGAACGTAAATATTCTACCGCCTGCACTGCAGAAATAAACTTCTTAGGCAGGTTAGTCGTTAGCAATTTACCCCGCTCGACCTTGTTTTCATTTAAAATATAGACTGACCCACTAACAACGATACAATGCTTTTGGGATAAAAGCGCAAACATCATACGCGTGATAGCATCTGGTTCTAACACCGTGTCAGCATCAACGGTTAACATCACAGGTGTTGTGCACGCATTTAAACCTGCATTCACCGCATCAGAAGCACAATTGTTAGGCGAGTGCTCTTTATCCAAAACCATCAAATTACTCACTTTTTTGGATAAATAGCAATGCTTCACTAATGCGGTTTTAAAGGTTTGCTTAATCGTGACCGGCACTTCATAGAGATCAAATTCTGTTTTTAATAGCTCCATGGTGCCATCAGTCGATCCATCATTAACTACAATGAATTTTAATTGTTTATAGTTACTGTTTAACCCACTGTAGAGCATGTTTAATATGCGTTTTTCTTCATTAAAAGCGGGCGTCACAATGGTGGCTGGAATCAAATTTCCCCGCTCGATTAATTGGGTAATATTGCCATATCTTGCTTCCCTGAATTTATTAATAACCTCAGGAAAAGACGCAATTAAAAGCACCATATACCATAAACTTAATAAAGCAAAATAAATAATGATACTAATTGATACAATAAAAAGAATATTACTTATCATTTTTCTTCCCTGGCGGCTAGAACAACTTGCGCGGTTTCATAAGCAAATTTATCCTGCTTAAGCGATTGATTTTTTAATATGTCAATGCCTGATTTGCCTAATTCACTCAACGAATTAGCGGCATTCACACGAACCCACCACTCGGCATCATGCAATAAGACTTCTAATACATTTGCGGCTTGCATCCTGTCATCAGTCGTTCCCAAAGCTTTTGCCACAACTGCCCTCACCTCCCAATTAGGATCATTGGCTAAAGAATAGATCAATTCGTTCTTGATTTTATCCTGGCAATGCACCAGGTAGTGGAGCACTGCAATTTTTAAGTCAACTGAATCAATTTTAATATCAGTTTTTACACAAGCAGCTATTTTGGACACAGGCAATCGATAAAGCAGGCGATAACAAAATAACTTAACATAGAGATTTGATTCCTGTTCTAATCGTTTCTGAATAATTAAAGCAATATCAGGTTGTCCTTTTGCGATAATTTCAGCAAATGAGGTTTGTCTTAATCGTCTCGATTCGGAAAAAACGGTGATCATTTGATTAATTAAGACGGGATTAGCATAATTAACAGCTACCGTGACTGCATTAATCGCCACCAATAATGCCTTGTCTTGAATCAACAACAGCAATTTTTCTTCGTCTTCCTTCTCAAATCCATAAGCATAACACTGGGTTGCACAATAGCGTTTAAACCAGTCATATGACGAAGCATATTTTCTTGCTACAGGTTTAAGCACTAAATTCGATAATTGTGCATTAAAAGCACCAAGATAATCAGCGTTAATATGTTTGTCTTCAAACGAGCTTAAAACCGTCATCACGTGCTGGATTTGTCGTTGTAAATATCGGCATTCTTCCGGTGTAAAAACTTTTTCCTCCTCAAAATAACTGCTAAATAAATGACTTATTTTTATCATTTTTTTCGCATTTTTTCTCTCCCGGTATTGTAAAAAATAGCGCGCAACAAACATCAATAAAATAAACAAGAGGACTATTACTATTTGAATTATTGTCACAATTTTTGCTATTTCTATTACCTTATCCATGCATGGCATCCCTTAGAATCTATATTTAAACCCAATGGTTCCATTATACAATTTACGGACTAAATCAGAGGGATATTGCCATCGCTGATAACCTGCGCCTAAATCAACCACGATACGATGATTCAGAATGGGAAAAACATAATTAACATTCACAAAACTATTTTTAATTACAAAAAAATTCACCGTCAGTAAATCAGCCAAATCAGGACTATGTCCTAAACCCGCACCTATCCCCACGTAATGGTCAACGGTAGAAAAATAACGTCTGGCCTTGGCTGTATACAACAAAGATGCTTCACTACGATTTTTAGGAACAAAATAATAGGGACGAAAACTAAACCAAAATTTTTCGGGGTAAATACTAAATGAGCCAGTATAGGCGACAAAATAAGTACGATCAATTTTAGCGTATTTCCCGCCGCCTGATAGCTCAAAAAACTGGGGAATATTCACATACCCTTCAGCCGAGACCATGAGATTGGGAAATAATGCCGGTTGATCAGAGTAGGCACTGGCTAAATCAAGATAGATGTTACGGTTAAAGCGCGGGGAAAAACCAATCTCGTATTGAGCAGCCGACTGATGAAATCTGGAAGCAAAATTGACTTTAGCAGTAGCAAGACCATAAGGCGTATCGCGCGCATAATGCCCAGTCGAATAATTCCATATTGAGTGTAAATCAGAAACATAAGCATTACTGCTCATTATCCCAACTTCATTGACTCCATGAGTATAATAAGGGCTAATGTCCTTGATTTCAGCTAAATAACCGCGCGCGCTTTTATTATTTGGTGAAAGGATAAGAACACGTTGGTATGCACGAGCTGCCAAGGCATACTGACGCAGAATAGTATGAATTTCGCCTGCTTTGAGCAGAAGGCTAATATTATCAGGCTCTTTTTTTAATGCACGACGAATAGCAAGCAGCGCATTCATGTCATTTTTTTCTGCAAGCAAGGCATCCCCAATTGTTGATTTTTCATCAATTACCGATTCAACTTGGGCGTGTTTATTTTCCTGTGCTTTCTTTTTGGTTAGTATCAAATAGTCATATTGCTTTTTCAACAGCAGTAGCTGGCTATCTTTAGGGCTTTTTTTCAACCCTTCATCTAATAATGCGCGTGCCGTTTTAAAATCATTTTGAGCTATTTTCACTCTAACTAATCCCGCACGCGCTGCAATATAACCTGGCGCACGCATTAAGACGGCGTGTAAGTGATTCTCAGCAGCAAGATAGTTCTTTTGCTGAAAATAAATAAGTCCTAATACCAGCTCAACATCCAGCCCCTGAGGATATCGTTTCAAATAACGCAGAGACTTCTCCTGCGCTTCTTGCAAGTTACCTTGCTGACGTAAAAACTGGACTTCACGCAGAGTAATCCTGGTATAAATTGCCTCCTCTTTAAGCAGGAGGCTATGATTGTCAGGCTCATCTTTTAGTGCCTGTCGAATGACAAGAAGCGCATCCTCCTCATTATTTTGCTCAAGATATGAATCAGCAACAGCAATGATTGCCTTATCATTCATCGATGATTGCAATTTATCAGGCCTACTGGTGTTTTCTTGTGCTGAATTTTGTGTTGATATCAAGTAGTCATATTGCCTTTTCAATAACAACAACTGCGCATTATCAGGATGATTTT